>Ga0302169_10000027_pt1 | contig 46533 bp, 17 predicted proteins | sample I_Fen_N1_3_FD_193493 | JGI IMG/M metagenome (GOLD analysis project Ga0302169, IMG submission 193493) | Peat permafrost microbial communities from Stordalen Mire near Abisko, Sweden - I_Fen_N1_3 | ecosystem: Environmental > Terrestrial > Soil > Wetlands > Permafrost | place: Sweden: Abisko...
AACCATATGATATGGGCGATAACCGATACGATTGATGGTTAAAGACGCAATTCTGTTGCAACTGGCGCAATGAATGAGAAATTTATTTATCTCAGAAATTGCGCCATTTTTTTCGCGCTTCGCTTCAATTTCGGGCTGTAGGAATGGGGCGTGCTGGGGTGAAAGGGGAATGTTTGTTTAATTTTTGTAGGAGGTTTTGCCCAAGTGCCACAAATGCTCGCCAGCGTTGGGTTGGTATGTCTTGGGAGTGTGTTTAAGCCTCTTGTGGGTAAGCTTCCTTCCTACAAGCGGCAGTGCAAAACTGGAAATTTCTGACAGGCTTTGTCGGTAAATGGTGCTGTGGCTGATGGCCTCATCGCGAGCAAGCTCGCTCCCACATGGGATTACCGTTTGCCGAACCACCGCAAGCCCCTGTGGGAGCGAGCTTGCTCGCGATGGCGGCGTCTCGGTCTCAAGGCTGCCAAAAAACCTTCTCCCCACTCAGTTTCCGATCGAGAAAACTCGCCGCGCTGATCAGCGCCAAATGCGTCAATGCTTGCGGTGTGTTCCCAAGATGTCGCGCATGTCTGTCCAGCTCTTCGGCATACAGCCCCAGCGGGTTGGCATACCTCAACAACTGTTCAAACTCCAGATGGGCTTTTTCCACCTGACCGGCCCGCGCCAGGCATTCGACGTACCAGAACGAGCACGCGGCGAAGGCGCCTTCGGTGCCGTCGAGGCCGTCGATACGGCTGTCGTCATTGCGATAGCGGTAGACCATCCCGTCGCGCACCAGGGTTTTTTCGATGGCCTGGAGGGTGGCGAGCCAGCGCGGGTCCTTGGCGCTGACGAAGCGCACCAGCGGCATCAGCAACATCGAGCCGTCGAGGGCGGTACCGCCGATGTGCTGGACGAAATGGCCGCGCTCTTCGTTCCAGAAGTTTTCCCAAATGTCGGCGTAGATGGCCTGGCGCATCTGGTCCCAGCGGGCGAACGGGGCGGGGAGTGAGCGTTTCGAGGCAAGGCGAATGGCGCGGTCCAGTGCGACCCAGCACATCAGTCGCGAGTGCAGGAAGTGATGCTGCTCGCCACGCATTTCCCAGATGCCGACGTCTTTCTGTTGCCAGGTTTCACACACCTGATCGACCACGTCCACGGTGTGTCTCCAGCCCTCGTGGGAAATGGCCTCGCCATACTTGTTGACCAGGTAGATCGCGTCCATCAGCTCGCCGAAGATGTCGAGCTGGACCTGATCGCAGGCGCCGTTACCGATGCGCACAGGCGTCGCGCCGCCATGTCCGGACAGGTGCGACAGTTCGATTTCCGGCAGCTCCTGGCGACCGTCCACGGCATAGAGAATGTTGAGTTTCATCGACTTGCCATGACAGTCGCTGACCCGACCGCGCAGCCACCGCATGTAGTCGTTGGCTTCCTGGACGAACCCCAGGCGCATGAACGCGTAGACGGTAAACGAGGCGTCGCGAATCCAGGTGTAGCGATAATCCCAATTGCGTTCGCCGCCGGGAGTTTCCGGCAGGCCAAACGTGGCGGCGGCGAGAATCGCGCCGTGTTTGCGCGAGGTCAGGAGCTTCAGGGCGAGCGCCGAGCGGTTGACCATTTCCCGCCAGCGACCGCGATAGTTGGACTGACCGATCCAGTCGCGCCAGAACTTCAAGGTGCGCTCCAGGCACAGGTCGGCGGCACGGTCCTTGAAACGCGGGTCGTTGAGTCCACCGAGCAGGAACTGCGCACTCTCATCTTGCTTCAGGGTGAATTCGGCCACCGCTGCATCGCCATCAACCCGCATTACCTGATCCGATGACAGACGCATGGACGGTTGATCGGCGGCCTCGAACGTCACGTCTTTTTTGTCCATCCGCGCACGGGTCTTGGCGCGAGCGTAGTCATGACGCACGGCGCAGCGCATGTGAAACGTCGCCTCACCGCTGACCACCCGGACCCTTCGCATTAACATCGGTAGATCGTCTTCGGTGTCGCCGATGGGCAGCAGGTCGGTGACTTCGACCACCGCGCGATCACTCAGCCAGCGGGTTTGCAGCACGTTGGTGTCCGGCAGGTAAATCTGCTCGCGACGGGCATCGGGCAAGTCCGGCGCCAATTGGAAGATACCGGCATCGGGCGTATCCAGCAGCGAGCAGAAAATCGACGGGCTGTCGAACTCCGGCCAGCAGAAAAAGTCCACGCTGCCCTTGTCGTTGACCAGCGCAGCGCTGCGCATGTCGCCGATGATGCCGTGGGCGTCGATGGCGCTTTGTCGTTCGTGAAGTAGCGGTTGGAGGGAGATCGCCATGAAGGTTAGCGCCTTACGGTGAGGGCCTAACTAGCTGACTGGTTTTTGGGGGCTGGAGTTCATTTGCTGGAATGTGTGGTGCTTGTTCTGGCCCCTTCGCGAGCAGGCTCGCTCCCACATGGAATTTGCGTCGTACACACTTCCAATGTGGGAGCGAGCTTGCTCGCGATGGCGCCTTCACATTCAACCAACAATTCCCCGCTTTCCCCTCGATCAGCGTTTATGGCAATTTGCAGTCCCTAGTCGAGACCCGCACCCCATGGCCAACCCTTACCGCGCTCTGTTCAAAGCCCCCGGCAGCCGAGCCTTCGTGCTGGCCGGCATGATCGCGCGCATGCCGATTTCCATGACCGGCATCGGCCTGATCACCATGCTCGCGCAATTGCAGGGTGGCTATGGACTGGCCGGTGCCGTGGCGGCGACGTTTGCTCTGGCCACGGCCTTTTGTGCGCCGCAGGTCTCGCGGTTGGTCGACCGATATGGGCAGCGCCGGATCTTGCCGATCTCGGCGTTGATCGGTGGCGGGGCGTTGTTGCTGGTGTTGCTGTGCACCCGTTTGCAGGCGCCGCACTGGACGCTGTTCGTGTTCGCCGCGCTGGCCGGTTGCATGCCGAGCATGTCGGCCATGGTGAGGGCTCGTTGGACCGAGGTCTATCGCGGCCAGCCTGAACTGCAAACCGCCTATGCCCTGGAGTCGGTGCTGGACGAGGTTTGTTTTATCGTCGGGCCACCGTTGTCCGTGGGTTTGTGCGTGGTGGCGTTCCCCGAGGCCGGGCCGCTCGCTGCCTTGTTAATGCTGGCGATCGGCGTCACAGCGTTCGTCCTGCAGCGCGACACCGAGCCGGCCATTCATCCCTATGAAGAACACCATCAAGGCTCGATCATTCGTTCTGTCGAGATCCAGGTGTTGATGCTGTTGATGGTCGCCATGGGCACCATTGTTGGCGTGGTCGATGTGGTCAGCGTGGCCTTCGCCCAGCAGCAGGGCCAACCGGCGGCGGCGAGTATTGTGTTGTCGGTGTATGCGATTGGTTCCTGCATGGCCGGGCTGGCGTTCGGGGCCTTGCGTTCGAAGGTGCCGTTGCCGCGATTGTTCCTGTACGGCGGGGTGGCGACGGCGGTGACGACGCTGCCGTTGCTGCTGGCTAGCAACATTCTCGGGTTGTCGTTGGCGGTATTCGTGGCCGGGCTGTTTTTTGCGCCGACCTTGATTGTCGCCATGGCCCTGGTTGAGCGCATTGTGCCGCCGGCCAAGCTGACGGAAGGCCTGACCTGGCTGGTCACCGGGCTGAGTATTGGCGTGGCGATCGGGGCGGCCGGTTCGGGGTGGCTGGTGGATGCGTTCGGGGCACGCAGCGGGTTTTGGGTGGCGATAGCGGCAGGCCTGGTGGTTCTAGTTTCTGCTGTCCAAAGCTTCCGCCACTTGAAATAAAGTCCCCCCTGTAGGAGCTGAGCTTGCTCGCGATAGCGGTGTAACAGTCAAAATTAATGGTGACTGTTACACCGCTATCGCGAGCAAGCTCAGCTCCTACAGGGGGATGTGTACGACTAATTCTCCGCGGCACTCATCCGTTCTCTTATACAGACAACTTTTCGAGGTAAGCCCGGTGACCCAGCTGACATTGCTGTGCCTGCCCTATTCAGGCGCGAGCGCCATGGTTTACAGCCGCTGGCGGCGCAAGTTGCCGCAGTGGCTCACACTGCAACCGGTGGAACTGCCCGGCCGTGGCGCGCGGTTCGGCGAGCCGTTGCACACCGACATGCGGCGCCTGGCGCTGCAACTCGCGGAGGAACACATTGCCACGCTCAAAACCCCTTACGCGATTTTCGGCCATAGCCTGGGCGCCTTGCTCGCCTGTGAAATGGCCCATGCGTTGCGCTCGCTCGGTTGCCCGGAGCCGGTTGCGCTGTTCGCATCCGGCACCGCCGCGCCGACGATGCGCGCTGACTACGATCGCGGTTTCGCCGAACCGAAAACCGATGCCGAGCTGATCAAGCAATTGCGCACGCTCAACGGCACCCGCGAAGAAGTGCTGGCTAACCAAGAGCTGATGAGCCTGACGCTGCCGGTCCTGCGCGCGGACTTCCTGCTGTGCGGACGCTTCGAACCACAGCAGCGCCCCTTGCTCAAATGCCCGGTGCACGTGCTCGGCGGCAAGGCCGATCGCGCCACCACTGAACAGCTGATCGGCTGGAGCAAGGAAACCCACGGCAGTTTTTCCGTGGACATGCTCGGCGGTGGCCACTTCTTCATCCATGAGCACGAGGCCAAGGTGCTGCGGGTGATCAAGGATCAGCTCGACATCCACCATCGCCGCCACGCCATGGTCGCCAGCGCCTGACACGATCCCTGTAGGAGCTGAGCTTGCTCGCGATGGCGGACTAATATTCAACATTGATATCGACAGATACACCGCTATCGCGAGCAAGCTCGGCTCCTACGGGGTTCACTTCACATCCCGCTTCAACCCTCGCTATTTCTTCCTTCCTGATACTTGTTCTCATTCGTTAATTTTTCCGGTGTGCATTCGTTTTATAGGGACGACGTGCCTTTGTGCTTCCCGCCACTGATCCGGATGCTTAGAAATGAATGCTGAAGACTCCTTGAAACTTGCTCGCCGGTTTATCGGGTTGCCCCTGGAAAAGCGCCAGATGTTCCTTGCGGCCTTGCACAAGGAGGGCGTTAATTTCGCCCGGTTTCCCATCCCGGCCGACGCCTGCGCCGAGGATCGCCAGGCCTTGTCCTACGCCCAGCAGCGAATGTGGTTTCTCTGGCAACTGGACCCGCACAGCGGCGCGTACAACCTGCCGGGCGCCGTACGCCTGACTGGGCGGTTGAACCTGCCCGCGCTGGAGCAGGCGTTCGCCAGCCTCGTCGAGCGTCACGAAACCCTGCGCACGGTGTTCCAGCGCCAGGCCGACGACAGCTTGCTGCAAGTGCCGGCCAGCGCGCCGCTGGTGATCGATCATGTGGATTTCAGCGCGCTCCCGGCTACGCAGCGCGAACTCGCCGTTGCGCAAGCGGCCGAGCAGCAATCGGTGCTGCCGTTCGATCTGTCAGTCGGCCCGTTGCTGCGTGTCACCTTGCTCAAACTCGCCGATCAGGAACACGTGCTGCTGCTGACCCTGCACCACATCGTGTCCGACGGCTGGTCGATGAACGTGTTGATCGACGAATTCATCCGCTGCTACGACGCGTTCGACGCCGGCGCACAACCGCAACTCGCGCCATTGCCGATCCAGTACAGCGACTACGCCCTGTGGCAGCGCCGCTGGCTGGAAGCGGGTGAGCAGGCGCGCCAACTCGATTACTGGCAAGCGCAACTGGGCAACGAACACCCGGTGCTGGAACTGCCCACCGACCACCCGCGCCCGGCAATGCCGAGCTATCGCGGCACTCGCTACGAATTTGCCATCGACGCACAACTCGCCGAACAACTGCGCGCCACCGCGCAGAAACACAACATCACCTTGTTCATGCTGTTGCTCGGCGCCTTCAACGCGCTGCTGCATCGCTACACCGGGCAGACCGACATCCGCGTCGGCGTGCCGATTGCCAACCGCAATCGCGCCGAGATCGAAGGCCTGATCGGTTTCTTCGTCAACACCCAGGTGCTGCGCACGCAACTCGACGGCCAGACCCGCGTTGACGACATGCTGCGCGCCATCAAGGAAACCGCCCTCGGTGCCCAGGCCCATCAGGATTTGCCGTTCGAGCGTCTGGTCGAAGCGCTGAAACTGGAACGCAGCCTCAGCCACACGCCGCTGTTCCAGGTGATGTACAACCACCAACCGCACGTCGCGGACATTGCCACGGTTAGCACGGCGTCCGGCCTGGCGCTGGGCGTAATCGAGTGGGAAGGGCGCACCACGCAGTTCGACCTGACCCTCGATACCTACGAAAAGAGCGGCAAGCTGCATGCGGCGCTGACATACGCCAACGACCTGTTCGACGCCGACACCATTAAGCGCATGGCGCAGCACTGGACCCGTCTGCTGCACGGCATGGTCAGCGATCCGACGCAGCGCATCAGCGATTTGCCGCTGCTGGAAAGCGCGGAATACCAGCGCATCGTGCATGACTGGAATCACGCCGACGAAAGCTACCCGCAAGACCTGTGCGTTCATGAACTGATCAGCCAGCAAGTCGCGGCCAGCCCGAATGCATTGGCCGTGACTTGCGGTGCAACGCAGCTGACTTACGCAGAACTCGATATCCAGGCCAATCGTCTGGCGCACAAACTGATCGAATTGGGCGTAGGCCCGGAAGTCCGCGTCGGCGTAGCGATGCAGCGTTCGGAAAACCTGCTGGTGGCGTTGCTGGCGGTACTCAAGGCCGGCGGCGCCTACGTGCCGCTGGACCCGGACTACCCGGCCGAGCGTGTCGCGTACATGCTCGAAGACAGCCGCGCCCTGGTGTTGCTGACGGAGCCATCGGTCGCTGCGACATTGACCGTGACAGCCGATACCCAAGTGTTGCTGCTGGACGCCATGACGTGGACCGAATACCCGGAAAACGCCCCGGAAACCGGCGTCACGCCGGACAACCTCGCTTATGTGATCTACACCTCCGGCTCCACCGGCAAACCCAAAGGCGTGGCCATCGCCCATCGCAATGTGCTGGCGCTGATCGACTGGTCGGCATCGGTCTACAGCCGCGAAGACATCCAAGGCGTGTTGGCCTCGACCTCGGTGTGTTTCGACCTGTCGGTGTGGGAACTGTTTGTGACCCTGGCCAACGGCGGCTCGCTGATCATCGCCCGCAACGCCCTGGAATTGCCGCAACTGCCGGCGCGGGATCAGGTGCGCCTGATCAACACCGTACCGTCGGCGATCAATGCATTGCAGCGCGACGGGCAGATCCCGCCGAGCGTGCGCATCATCAACCTCGCCGGCGAGCCGCTAAAACAGAGCCTGGTGGATGCGCTGTATCAGCAGCCGAACGTCGAACATGTCTACGACCTGTATGGCCCGTCGGAAGACACCACGTATTCGACCTGGACCCGCCGCGAGGCCGGCGGTCGCGCGAACATCGGTCGTGCGCTCAAACACACCGCCAGCTATTTGCTGGATGCCGAGCTGCAACCGGTACCGCAAGGCGTGTCTGCCGAGCTGTACCTGAGCGGCGCGGGCATCACCCGTGGATACCTCGCGCGGCCGGGCATGACCGCCGAAAAGTATGTGCCGAACCCGTTCGCCAGCAACGGTGAACGCTTGTATCGCACCGGCGACCTGACTCGCTATCAGGCCGACGGCACGCTGCAATACGTCGGGCGCATCGACCATCAGGTCAAGGTCCGGGGCTTTCGCATCGAGCTGGGTGAAATTGAAGCGCGGCTGTTGCAGCAGGACGCTGTGCGCGAACTGGCAGTGCTGGCGCAGGACGGGGGCAACGGCCAGCAATTGGTGGCCTACATCGTGCCGAACGATCCCGCGTTGCTGGGCGACACCGACGCTCAAGCGACTCAGCGTGAAACGCTGAAAGCCGCCCTGCGCCAGCATTTGCCGGACTACATGGTGCCGGCGTTCCTGCTGTTCCTCGATCACCTGCCGCTGACCCCCAATGGCAAACTCGACCGCAAAGCCTTGCCGGCGGTTGAGGGTTCACAGCAACAACGCGAACACGTTGCGCCGCGCAGTGAGCTGGAAAAATCCCTCGCCGCGATCTGGCAGGACGTGCTGGCCATCGACAACGTCGGTCTGGAAGACAACTTCTTTGAACTGGGCGGCGATTCCATCGTGTCCATGCAAGTGGTAAGCCGCGCGCGTCAGGCCGGGATCGTGTTAAGCCCCAAGGACCTGTTCCAGCACCAGACCCTCCGCAGCCTCGCTCAAGCGGCCCGCAACGGCGAACAGGTGTTGATCGATCAAGGTCCGGCAGTGGGCGCGGTGCCGTTGGCGCCGGTGCAACGTTGGTTCGTCGAACAGGCCATCCCAGAGCGCCAGCACTGGAACCAGTCACTGCTGCTGGTGCCGCGCGAGGTGTTGAACGCCGGGGCGCTGGATCGCGCTTTAGAACAATTGCAAACCCATCACGACAGCTTGCGCCTGCGCTACCAACAGGCTGCCGATGGTTGGCAGCAAACCTACGCCGCTCCGACCACGGAGTCGGTGTTGTGGCAGCGTCAGGCGCACTCCGTCGACGAGCTCAGCGCTTTGTGTGACGAAGCCCAGCGCAGCCTCGATCTGCACAATGGCCCGCTGATGCGCGCGCTGCTGGTGGCGATGGATGACGGCACTCAACGCCTGCTGCTGGTGATTCATCACCTGGCGGTGGACGGCGTTTCCTGGCGTGTGCTGCTGGAGGATCTTCAGCAGTTCTACAGCGGCGGCAAGGTGTTGTTGACTAAAACCAGCAGTTATCAGCGCTGGGTCGCTCGTCTGCAAAATCATCTTCCAGCCTTTGAAAACAGCCTCGGTTATTGGCTGACCCAACTGAACAACGCTCCGAATAATCTGCCCTGCGACCGTCCGAACGGCGTGCTGGAAAACCGTTTCGAACACAAAATCGAGCTCAAACTCGACACCGAACACACACGCAAACTGCTGCAACAGGCCCCGGCGGCCTATCGCACCCAGGTCAATGACCTGTTGCTGACTGCTCTGGCTCGTGCGGTTTGCCGCTGGAGCGGGCAGGGCAGCGCGCTGATTCAACTGGAAGGGCATGGCCGAGAAGACCTGTTCGACGACATCGACCTGACCCGCACCGTGGGCTGGTTCACCAGCCTGTTCCCGGTCAATCTGGTGCCATCGAGCGATCTCGGCGGATCGATCAAAACCATCAAGGAACACCTGCGCGGCGTGCCGGACAAGGGCCTCGGTTACGGCGCATTGCGTTACCTCGGCGCCCCGGCGATGAGCGCCGAACTCGCCGCATTGCCGCAACCACGCATTACCTTCAACTACCTGGGGCAATTCGACCGTCAGTTCGATGATGCGGCCATGTTTGTGCCGTCCACCGAAGGCAACGGCATCGCGCAAGATCCATCGGCGCCGCTGGGCAACTGGCTGACCGTCGAAGGCCAGGTCTATGGCGGCGAGTTGGCGCTGAGCTGGGGTTTCAGCCGCGAGATGTTCGACACTGCGACCATCCAGCGTCTGGTGGACGATTATGCGCTGGAGCTCGCCGCGCTGATCGAACACTGCTGCGCCGTTGAAGTGCCGCAAGCCACGCCGTCGGACTTCCCGTTGGCGCGCATCAGCCAGACGCAACTCCACACATTGCTGGTCGCAAACCTTGAAGACCTGTATCCGCTGTCGCCGATGCAACAGGGCATGCTGTTCCACACGCTCTACGAACCGCAGGTCGGCGCCTACATCAGTCAGTTTCGCCTGGACATTCAGGGCCTCGATCCGCAGCGATTCGCTCAGGCCTGGCAAACCGCGCTGGAACGTCACGACATCCTGCGCAGCAGCTTCCACTGGCAAGGCCTCGACACCGCGCATCAGGCGATTGTCCGTCAGGTGGCGTTGCCGCTCGAGGTGCTGGAAGCGACCGACACCGATGCGCTGGCCGGTGCCGAGCGCGCCCACGGTTTCGAATTGAGTAGTGCGCCGCTGTTCCGCTTGAAGCTGGTGCGGACCGACACTGACGCCTGGCACCTGATCTACACCAGCCACCACATTTTGATGGACGGCTGGAGCAACGCGCAGTTGCTGGCCGAAGTGATCCAGCATTACGCCACCGGGCAATCGCTGCCGGCACCGACCGGGCAATACCGCGATTATCTGGGCTGGTTGCAACAGCAATCCGCTGTCGCAGGCGAGCAGTTCTGGAAAGCCGCGCTGGCGCCGCTGGAAGCGCCCACCTTGCTCGCCGAAGCCTTGCGCCCGCCTGTGGGCACCGAGGGCAACGAAGCGTATCGAGTGGCCCTCGACAGCCGCGCATCTCAGCGTCTGAGCGACTTCGCCCGGCAACAGAAAGTCACCCTCAACACCGTGCTGCAAGCGGCGTGGAGCCTATTGCTGTACCGCTACACCGGTCAGGATTGCGTGGTCTTCGGGGCCACCGTTTCGGGTCGTTCGGCACCGCTGCCGGGGATCGAAGAACAGCTCGGGCTGTTCATCAACACGCTGCCACTGGTCTGCGCGATGAAGCCTGCGCAGACCGTCAGCCAATGGCTGGGCGAGCTGCAAGGGTTGAACCTGGCCATGCGCGAGTTCGAGCATGTGCCGCTTTACGACATTCAGGGCTGGGCAGGGCATCAGGGTTCGGCGCTGTTCGACAGCCTGCTGGTGTTCGAAAACTTCCCGGTCGCCGAAGCGCTGAAGCAGGGCGCACCGGCCGGGTTATCGTTCGGCAACCTGCACAACCACGAGCGCACGCATTATCCACTGACCCTCGGCATCGAGCTGGGCGAGGGCTTGGACCTGGACTTCAGCTACGACGCGGCACGCTTCAGTGCGGCGCAAATCACTGAGTTGGCGGCCAACCTGCAGCATCTGCTGATGCAGTTGATGGCGCTGCCGGACACGGCGTTGGGCGCGCTGGAGTTGCTCGACGTCGATGGCAAAAATGCGCTGCTTGCGCTCGGTCAGCCGGCCCCGGTTCAGTTATCCACAACCTTGTTGGTTCACGAACAAATCGCTGCTCAGGCTGCCGCTACGCCGACTGCACCGGCATTGCAGGTTAACGGCCAATCCCTGAGCTACGCCCAACTGAACACCCAGGCCAACCGTCTGGCCCATCGCCTGATTGCAAACGGTGCCGGTCCCGGCAAACGTGTCGGGCTGGCGCTGCACCGTGGGCCGCAACTGATCGTCAGCCTGCTGGCGGTGCTGAAAAGTGGCGCGGCGTATGTGCCGCTGGACCCGAACTACCCGGCCGAACGCCTGGCCTACATGATCGGCGACAGCCGCCTCGACGTGCTGCTGTGCGAATCCGGACTGCTGGAAGAGATGTCAGGTGTACTCCGTCTTACCCTCGACGACTGCGCCGAATACCCCGAAACAGATCCGCAAAACCACACAGACCCTGTAGGAGCAAAGCTTGCTCGCGATAGCGATGGACCCGTCGCCGAACATCTTGCCTACATCATCTACACCTCCGGCTCCACCGGCCAACCCAAGGGCGTGGCCATCGCCCACGCCGCGTTGCGCGAGTTCTGCCAATCCGCTGCTGAATACTCGATGCTGTCGGCGGCGGACCGCGTGTTGCAGTTCGCGACCTTCAGTTTCGACGGCTTCGTCGAACAGTGCTTCCCGGCGTTGTGCGTCGGCGCGGCGTTGATCATGCGCGGCGATGCGCTGTGGGACGCCGGGCGACTGGCCGCTGAAATCGTCGAGCAAGGTGTGACCGTGGCGGACTTGCCGGCGGCTTACTGGTACTTGCTGGCCCGCGACTGCGCGAGCGGCGTGGTGCGTGATCTCGGTGATTTGCGTCAGGTTCACGTCGGCGGCGAAGCGATGTCGGTCGAAGGTTTGCGCCTGTGGCATCAGGCTGGATTGAGCCATGTGCGCCTGCTCAATACCTATGGCCCGACCGAAGCGACGGTGGTGTCCAGCGTGCATGAATGCCGTCTCGAGGATGCCAGCGATGCGTTTGGCATCCCGATTGGTCGCGCCATCGCCGGTCGTGCGTTGTATGTGCTGGATGCGTCCGGTCAATTGCTGCCCAACGGCGGCGTTGGCGAGTTGTGCATCGGTGCACCGACCTGCCTCGCGCAAAGCTATTTCGATCGCCCGGCGTTGACCGCTGAACGCTTCCTGCCGGATCCGTTCGCCCGTGAGCCAGGCGCGCGGCTGTACCGCAGCGGCGACCTGGCGCGCTATAACGCTGACGGGAATCTGGAATACGTCGGCCGTATCGACCACCAAGTGAAGATTCGCGGTTTCCGCATTGAAATGGGCGAGATCGAAGCCTGCCTGCAAGCCCGCGAGGACGTGCGTGAAGCGGCAGTCATCGCTCAGGACGGCGTGCAACTGGTGGCGTATGTCGTGGCCAGTGATGCGCTGGTTTCTGAAACTGACTATCTGGAAGGCCTCAAGGCGGTTCTGCGTCAGTCGTTGCCGGAATACATGGTGCCAAGCCATCTGATCCTGCTGGCCAGATTGCCGCTCAACAACAACGGCAAACTGGATCGCAGAGCCTTGCCCCGCGCTGAAGCCAGCGACGTACAACGTCACTTCGTGGCCCCGGCCCAAGGGCTGGAAACGCAACTGGCGCTGATCTGGCAGGACGTTTTGCAGGTCGAGCAAGTGGGCCGCAACGACAACTTCTTTGCACTGGGCGGTCACTCGTTGCTGGTGCTTCAAGTGATCTCGCGGGTGCGTCAGCAATTGCACCTCGAACTGTCGGTGAGCAGCCTGTTCTCGGCGGCGACGCTGGCGGAATTTGCCGAGCGTTCGGCGCTGGCGAACGTCAGCGATCAGCCGATCCTGCAACCTGCACCGGTCGATCAATCGCCGATGCTGTCGTACGCCCAACAGCGCCAATGGATTCTCTGGCAGCTGGACCCGCAAAGCCCGGCCTACAACATTCCCGCCGCGCTGCGCCTCAAGGGCCCGCTCAATCTCGAAGCCCTGAGCGAAGCCTTCGCGCAATTGCAGGCTCGTCACCAAACCCTGCGCACCACCTTCGAACAGGACGGTCAGCAGGCGCGTCCGGTGTTGCATGACACGCTGGCGCTGCAACTGGAACAGCGCACGCTCGATCAATCGTCGGTCGACAGCGCGGTGGCGCAAGAAATCGCCCGGCCGTTCGACCTGCGCAACGGTCCGCTGTGGCGCGTCTCGCTGCTGCAAGTGAACACCGACGAACACGTGCTGGTGCTGACCGTGCACCACATCGCCGCCGATGGCTGGTCGATGCAGGTCATGGTGGATGAGTTCAGCGCGTTGTATCAGGCGGCCGTCGACGGTCGCGCTGCCGGTTTGGCCAGCCTGCCGGTGAACTACAGCGACTACGCCCGTTGGCAGCGCGACTGGCTGGAAGCCGGCGAGGGCGCGCGGCAACTGGCATGGTGGAACGCACAACTGGCTGGCAGCCAGACACCGCTCGAGTTGCCCAGTGAGCTGACCCGTCCGGCCCGTCGCTCTGAGCGCGGCGCCAGCCTGATGCTGAATGTTGAACGCGAGTTGCTGGCCGGTTTGCGCCAACGTGCCGAAGAGCAGCAAGTGACCTTGTTCATGCTGTTGCTGGCGAGTTTCCAGACCTTGCTGCATCGCCAGAGCGGGCAGTCGAGCATCAGCGTCGGCGTGCCCAGCGCCGGGCGTTCGCGCATTGAAACCGAAGGCCTGATCGGCTTTTTCATCAACACCCAGGTGCTGCGTACACAGATCGACGGGCAGCAGCCGTTCAGTGCGTTGCTGCAACAGGTCAAACAGGTCGCCCTGGATGCGCAAGCCCATCAGGACGTGCCGTTCGAGCAATTGGTCGACGCCTTGCAACCGGACCGCAGCCTCAATCACAGCCCGTTGTTCCAGGTGCTCTACAACCATCAGCAGCAAATGGGCGCGAGCGTCGAGCGCAGCGTGGCCGGTTTGCAGGTTGAGCGTTTGCACTGGCAGCAGCAGACCACCCAGTTTGATCTGGTACTCGACACCCAGGAACAGGGCGAAGCGCTCGATGCCAGCCTGACTTACGCCACGGATCTGTACGACGAGGCGTCGATGCAACGCCTCGCCGAGCAGTGGCTGAACCTGTTGCGCGCGGTGGCCAACGATCCACAGCAACGCGTCGCCGAATTGCCCCTGCTGCACGCGTCGCAATCCGACGCATTGATCCAGCACTGGAACCCGGCATTCGCGGCGCAACCCTCGTCGCCGACCTTGCACCAGATGTTCGAAGCTCAGGCTGCGCAACAGCCGAACGCCGTTGCACTGGTCTACGCAGGCGAGCCATTGACCTACGCCGCGCTCAACGCCCAGGCCAATCGACTGGCGCACACGCTGCGAGAGCAGGGCGTCGGCCCGGAAGTGCGGGTCGGCATCGCCACTGAGCGGGCGATGCCGCTGGTGGTTGGCTTGCTGGCGATTCTCAAGGCCGGCGGCGCCTACGTGCCGCTCGATCCGCACTACCCGGCCGAGCGCCTGAGCTACATGATCGAAGACAGCGGCATCACGCTGCTGTTGACCCAACAACACCTCATCGACGGTTTGCCCTCCCGCGAGGGCCTGCAGGTGCTGAGCCTGGAATCGCTGGAGCTGGACGCCTTCAGCGACGACAACCTGCCGGCGCTGGCGACCGCGGACAACCTCGCGTACGTGATCTACACCTCCGGTTCGACCGGGCGGCCGAAGGGCGCATTGCTCAGCCATGCCAACGTCGGGCGTCTGCTGACCGCCACCGCTGCCGAGTTCAACTTCGGCCCGAACGATGTCTGGACGCTGTTCCATTCCTACGCCTTCGACTTCTCGGTGTGGGAGCTGTTTGGCGCGCTGTGCACCGGCGGGCGCCTGGTGATTGTGGCGCATGAGATCAGCCGCGAACCGCAAGCGTTTCACCGCCTGCTCTGCGATCAAGGCGTGACGGTGTTGAACCAGACCCCGAGCGCGTTCCGCCAACTGTTGCCGATTGCCTGCGCCAGCCCGCGCAGCTTGGCCCTGCGTCAGGTGATTTTCGGCGGAGAGGCCCTCGACGTCGCGAGCCTGCGACCCTGGTTCGAACGCTTCGGCGACCAGCAACCCACCTTGGTCAACATGTACGGCATCACCGAAACCACGGTGCACGTGACCTACCGCGCGATTCGTCTGGCCGACCTGGACGGCAAGGCCCAGAGCCCGATTGGCCTGCCGATCCGCGACCTGCGCTGGTACTTGCTCGACAGCCAGCTACGGCCAGTCCCGGTGGGTGTCGCGGGTGAGTTGTACATCACCGGCGCTGGTCTGGCGCGTGGTTATCACGAGCGTTTCGGGCTGACCGCCGAGCGTTTTGTGCCGAGCCCGTTCGACGCATCCCAACGCCTCTATCGCAGCGGCGACCTGGCGCGCCAGCGTGGCGACGGCAGCATCGACTACCTCGGCCGCATCGACCAGCAAGTGAAGATTCGCGGTTTCCGCATCGAACTCGGCGAAATCGAAGCCGCGCTGCTGGCCCAACCGGGCGTGCGCCAAGCGGTCTTAAACGTTCACAACGGCGATGGCGGAGCGCAGTTGTGCGCCTACGTGGTGGCCGAGCACACCCCGCACGACCCGATCGCCTGGCGCGACCAACTGCGCACGGCGCTCAAGGTCGATCTGCCTGATTACATGGTGCCGAGCCATTGGTTGCTGCTCGACGCCTTGCCACTGACCGGCAACGGCAAGCTCGACCGCAAGGCCTTGCCAGTGCCGGATGCCGAGGACTGGCAGCGCCCGTTCGAAGCCCCCGAAGGCGCCCTCGAACAGCAACTGTCGGCTATTTGGGCGGACGTGCTGGGCGTGGCGCAGATCGGCCGGCGCGACAACTTCTTTGAACTGGGCGGGCACTCGCTGCTCGCCGCCCAGGCCAGTGCCCGTGTGGAACTGGAACTGGGCATCGAGCTACCGCTGCGCGCGCTGTTCGAATCCACCGACCTGCAGGCTTATGCCGCCATGGCCGGGCAACACGCCCCGGCTGACAACGATGCACGTCTTGATGCGCTTGAGTCGCTTCTCGACGAGATGGAGATCAACTGATGGAACACACCACTGCCCAGCGTATCGCCAGCCGTTTCGCCGGCCTGCCTGCCGACAAGCGCCGCGAGTTTCTGAGCCGCATGCAAGAGCAGGGCGTGAGCTTCGGCCAACTGCCGATCCCGCCGGCTGCCGAGCCGCAAACCCGCTTCGAACTGTCGTACGCGCAGCAGCGCCAATGGTTCCTCTGGCAGCTTGATCCGCAGAACTCTGCGTACAACATCCCGGCGGCGTTGCGCTTGCACGGGCGGCTGAATGTCGTGGCGTTGCAGCAGAGTTTTGACGTGTTGTTGGAGCGGCATCAAAGCCTGCGTAGCCAGTTTGTCGAGGATGACGGTCAAGTCGTTCAGACACTGGCCGAGTTCACATCGCTGGCGATCGAACACATCGATCTGCGCAACGAACCTCAGGAACATCGCTTCGATCTCGCGCTGAAAAACGTTGAACAGGACATCGCTCGACCCTTCGATCTGCAGCACGGACCGCTGTTGCGGGTCAGTCTGTTGCAACTGGACGCCGAAGACCATGTGCTGCTGCTGACCCTGCACCACATCGTCACCGATGGCTGGTCGATGGGTGTGTTGGTGGAGGAATTCTCCCGGCTCTACGCCGCGCATTGCCAAGGGCAAAATGCAGCGCTGGCGCCGTTGCCGATCCAGTATTCCGATTACGCGCTGTGGCAACGTCGCTGGATGGAAGCGGGTGAACTGGAGCGTCAGCTCAATTGGTGGCGCAACACGCTGGGCAGCGAACAACCGCTGCTGGAATTGCCGACCGATCGCCCACGTCCGGCACAACCGAGCCAGCGCGGCGCGCGTCTGGATTTCGCCCTCGATGCAACCCTGGGCAGCGGCCTGATGACCTTGGCCAAACAGCGCGGCGTCACGCCGTTCATGTTGTTGCTGGCGAGCTTCCAGGCCTTGCTCTATCGCTACAGCGGTCAGTCCGACGTGCGCGTCGGTGTGCCGATTGCCAACCGTAACCGCGCGGAAACCCGAGGCTTGATCGGCTTCTTCGTCAACACCCAGGTGATGCGTGCTGAACTGGACGGCCGCCTGCCGTTCAGCCAATTGCTCGACCGGACTCGCACCGCGTCGCTGGACGCCCAGGATTATCAGGACGTGCCGTTCGAGCGTCTGGTGCAAGCGCTGCAAGGTGAGCGCAGCCTCAGCCACAGCCCGCTGTTCCAGGTGATGTTTAACCATCAGCAAGCCAAACCGGCAGCGGTCAGCGGCTTGCTCGCCGGCCTGCGTGTCGAAGCGCTGAACGCCACGGCGCACACCACCCAATTCGACCTGCAACTGGACACGCAGGAGGAGGGCGACCAACTGTTCGCCAGCCTGACGTATGCCACCGATCTGTTCGACGCCGAGCGCATCGAGCATCTGGGCCGCCACTGGCGCAACCTGTTGGCCGGCGTGCTGGCGAACCCGCAATGCCCACTCGCCGAGTTGCCGCTGCTGGACGCCGACGAGCGTCTGCGCATTCTCGATGAGCTCAACGACACGGCTCAGGCCTATCCGGGCGAAGTCTGCGTGCAGCGGAATTTCGAAGAACGTGTGATTGAAAACGCTGCGGCGACGGCGCTGGTGTTCCAGAACCAGAGCCTGAGTTACGCCGAGTTGAACCTGCGCGCCAACCGTTTGGCCTATCACTTGCGCGCCCAAGGTGTTGGTCCGGAAGTGATGGTGGGGATTGCCTGCGACCGTTCGTTTGAAATGGTTGTCGGCCTGATGGCGATTCTCAAGGCGGGCGGCGCGTATGTGCCGCTGGACCCTGAATACCCACTGGATCGCCTGAGCTACATGATCGAGGACAGCGGCATTTCGCTGTTGCTGACTCAGGAACACTTGCTAGCGCAACTGCCGACCCCAAACAACGTGCGCACTTTGTGCCTGCGCGCCGAGGCCGATTGGCTGAGCGACTTGCCGGGTTCCGATTTGCCCAACCTCGCTGTCGCCGAAAACCTCGCCTACGTGATCTACACCTCCGGTTCTACCGGCAAACCCAAAGGCGCAGGCAACCGCCACGTAGCGTTGCATAACCGTCTGGAGTGGATGCAGCAAGCGTACAACCTGCTGCCAACCGACCGCGTGCTGCAAAAAACCCCGTTCAGTTTCGACGTGTCAGTGTGGGAGTTTTTCTGGCCACTGATGAAAGGCGCCACGCTGGTGATCGCCGCGCCGGGCGAGCATCGCGATCCGCAACGCCTCGCAGCATTGATCGTCGAGCAGGCGATCACCACGCTGCACTTCGTGCCGTCGATGCTATCCGCGTTCATCGGCGCCGACGAATCACTGGCCTGTACCTCGCTGACACGGATCATTTGCAGCGGCGAAGCACTGCCGGTGGAGCTGCAACGCCAGACGTTGCGCAGCCTGCCGCACGCCAATCTCTACAACCTCTATGGCCCGACCGAAGCGGCCATCGACGTGACTCATTGGACCTGCGTGGAAGAAGGCCGCGACAGCGTGCCGATTGGTCGCCCGATTGCCAACCTGCGTACCTGCATCCTCGACAGCGAACTGCAACCGTTGCCGCTGGGTGCGGTGGGCGAGTTGTACCTTGGCGGCGTCGGTCTGGCGCGCGGTTATCATCGTCGTAGCGCGCTGACCGCCGAGCGTTTTGTGGTTGATCCGTTCGGCAGCGGCGAGCGCCTGTACCGCACCGGCGACCTGGCGCGTTACCGCGCGGACGGCGCCATCGATTACTGCGGCCGTATCGACCATCAAGTGAAGATTCGCGGTTTGCGCATCGAACTGGGCGAAATCGAAGCGCGCCTGCAAGAGCATGCCGACGTGCAGGAAGCCGTGGTGCTGGCCCTCGACGGTCCGGGCGGCAAGCAATTGGTCGCGTACCTCGTGCCGCAGAATCGCGCATTGCTGGAGGCCACTGCCGAGCAACAAGGTGCGTGGCGCGAAACCCTGAAAAGTCATCTGCTCGCCAGCCTGCCGGATTACATGGTGCCTGCGCAGACCGTGCTGATCGCACAAATGCCCCTGAGCCCCAACGGCAAACTCGACCGTAAACGCCTGCCGACCCCCACCGTTCAAGTCAGCCAATGCGCCTTCGAAGCACCGCGCAGCGAACACGAACGTGTGCTGGCGCAGATCTGGCAGGACGTGTTGGGCGTGGACCAGGTCGGGCGTCAGGACAACTTCTTCGAACTGGGCGGCGACTCGATCATCTCGATTCAGGTGGTCAGCCGCGCCCGCCGCGCAGGCCTGAGCCTGCAACCGCGTGACCTGTTCCAGCAGCAGACTTTGCAAGCGCTGGCCGCTGTGGTCAAAGAGCAAGCTGCACCGCTGGCGCAACAAGGGCCGGTGGACGGTGTGCAAATACTTACGCCGATCCAGCGCTGGTTCTTCGCCGAACCCATCCCGCAACGCGCGCACTGGAACCAGGCCGTGTTGCTGACGCCGCGTGAAACCCTCGAACTGCCGCGCCTGCAAGCCGCGCTGCAACGCCTGCTCAAGCAACACGATGCGCTGCGTTTGCGCTTCAGTCAGGTCGATGGCCAATGGTCGGCGCGTTATGTCGGGGCCGACAGCGCCGATGTGATCGACATGCTCTGGACCGCTCGCGTGGCCAGCGATGCTTCGCTGGAATCGGTGTGCGATGAAGCGCAACGCAGCCTCAGTCTGCAAGACGGTCCATTGCTGCGCGTGGCACTGATCGCCCAAGCCGATGGCTCCCAGCGTTTGCTCTTGGTCATTCACCACCTGGCGGTGGACGGTGTGTCTTGGCGGGTATTGCTGGAAGATTTGCAGGCCGCCTACCTTGGGCAAGACCTGCCGCCGAAGACCAGCGCTTTCCAGGCGTGGGCCGAGAAACTCGACGCCTATTCACGCTCCGAAGCCGCCACCGGCGAACTGGCCTGGTGGCAGGCGCAGCTGAGCGTGGCGAATGATTGGTTGCCGGCGGCCAATGCCCATGCCAGTCAGGCCGGGCATCTGCGCCAGGGCGTCAGCATCGGTCTGGACCGCGAACAAACCCGCCAATTGTTGCAACAGGCACCGGCGATCTACCGCACACAAGTCAACGATTTGCTGCTGACCGCACTGGCCCGCACCCTCAGCCGCTGGACCGGTGACCAATCGGCGCTGATTCAGCTCGAAGGTCATGGCCGCGAAGAGCTGTTCGACGACATCGACCTGACCCGCACCGTCGGCTGGTTCTCCAGCCTGTTCCCGGTGCGCCTGACGCCGACCGCCGACCTGGCGGGTTCGATCAAGGCGATCAAGCAACAACTGCGCGAGATCCCCGGTAAAGGCATGGGCTATGGACTGTTGCGCTACATGGGCGATGCGTCGACCCAAGCGGCATTGGCCGCGTTGCCACAGGCGCGGGTGACGTTCAACTACCTCGGCCAGTTCGACCAGAGTTTCGCCGAGGACGCGTTGTTCACCCCGGCCCGCGAATCCAGCGGTGCCGCGCAATCAGCTGACGCACCGTTGCCGAACTGGCTGTCGGTGGACGGTCAGGTCTATGGCGGCGAACTGAAGCTCGACTGGACCTTCAGCCGCGAATGCTTCGACCTGCGTGAAATCGAAGCACTGGCTGCAGATTTCCGTCATGAACTGCTGGCGCTGATCGCCCATTGCCTGAGCGATGGCGCGGGCGGCGTGACCCCGGCGGACTTCCCGTTGGCGCGCCTGACTCAAGCACAACTCGATGGCCTGCCGGTGCCGCCGGCGCAGATCGAGGACGTGTATCCGCTGTCACCGATGCAGGCCGGATTGTTGTTCCACAGCTTGTTTGAGGCGGAGTCTGGCGCGTACGTGAACCAGCTCAGCGTCGAAGCCCATGGCCTCGATGCCGAACGACTGGGCCGCGCGTGGCAAGCGGTGCTCGACACCCATCCGATCCTGCGCAGCAGTTTCCACTTCCCGGAGGGTTTCGAAGCGCCGGTGCAACTGGTCCATCGTCATCTGCACCTGCCGCTGACCTGCCTCGACTGGCGCGGTCGCAACGATCAGGCCGAAGCGCTGGCGCAATTGATCGACAGCGACCGCCTGCAACTCGATTCGACCCGGGCGCCATTGATGCGTTTGACCCTGGTGCGACTCGACGATGATCGCCAGCAACTGATCTACACCCACCATCACCTGCTACTCGATGGCTGGAGCAATTCGTTGCTGCTGAGCGAAGCCCTGCAACGTTATGCCGGGCAGCAAGTGCAGGCGCCCACCGGGCGTTTTGCCGATTACATCGGCTGGCTGCAACGGCAGGATGCGCAAGCGGATGAACTGTTCTGGCGCGAGCAACTGGCAAGCCTCGACAACCCCACTTTGTTGGCGCAGAGCCTGGCCCATGGCAGCGGTAAACACCTGTCGACGGCAGGCTTCGCCGATCATCGCCAGACGTTCGACGTTTCCACCAGCCAACGCTTCAGCGAGTTTGCCCGTCAGCAAAAAGTCACGCTCAACACCTTAGTCCAAGGTGCCTGGGCACTCTTGCTGCAACGCTACAGCGGCCAGCGCAGCGTGGCGTTCGGCGCGACCGTGGCGGGGCGGCCGGTGGATTTGCCGGGGGCCGAAAGCCAGCTCGGGCTGTTCATCAACACCTTGCCGGTGATCAGCACGCCGGATGCACTTGAAAGCGTCGGCCACTGGTTGACTCGCTTGCAGGCGCAGAACCTCGAATTGCGTGAGCATGAATTCACCGCGTTGGGCGACATTCAGCGCTGGGCCGGACGCGCCGGCGAGCCGCTGTTCGACAGCCTGCTGGTGTTCGAAAACTTCCCGGTGGCCGAAGCGCTGCAGCAAGGCGCACCGGCCGGGTTGAGCTTCACGATCGCGCAGAACCATGAACGCACCAACTTCCCGCTGACCCTGGCGGCCACTGCCGAAAGCCAGTTGAGCCTGAACTGGAGTTACCAGTGCGCCCACTTCAGCGCCGAGGCGATTGCCCGCATGAGCGAGCATCTGGCCGCGTTGCTGGCGGCGATGGTCGCCGCGCCGCAGGCTGCATTGAGCGAACTGGACCTGCTGACCGCGCCGGAGCGTGCGCAGCAATTGGTCGAGTGGAACCCTGCGTTCACCGCCACGGAAAATCCGCTGTGCGTGCACCAATTGATCGAAGCCCAGGCGGTTATTCGCCCGCACGCCACGGCGTTGATCTTCAACGACCTGGAACTGAGTTTCGATCAACTCAACCGTCGCGCCAACCAACTGGCCCATCGCCTGCGCGCACTGGGCATCGGCCCGGAAGTGCGGGTCGGCCTGGCGATGCAGCGAAAACCTGCAATGATTATCGGCCTGCTGGCGATCCTCAAGGCCGGCGGCGCTTACGTGCCGCTGGACCCGGCGTACCCGGCCGAACGCCTGCGCTACCTGATGGAAGACAGCGGCATTGCGCTGCTGATCAGCCAATCGTGGCTGCGGGAAAAACTGCCGTTGCCGCCAGGTTTGCCAGTGCTGGAAATCGACCGCGAACCGCTGGAATCGATGACTGAGACCAACCCGGTCAACCTGACCTGCGGCGAAAACCTCGCCTACCTGATTTACACCTCCGGCTCCACCGGGCGGCCGAAAGGCGTCAGCGTGGCCCACGGTCCGCTGGCGATGCATTGCCTGTCGATTGGCGAGTTGTATGGCATGACCCCGGACGACCGCGAACTGCAATTCGCCTCGATCAGCTTCGACGGCGCCCACGAACGCTGGCTGACACCGCTGGTGTTCGGTTCGGCGGTGATGCCCCGTGACGATGAGTTGTGGAGTGTCGAACGCACCTGCGCCGAGATCGAAAAACACGGCATCACCATCGCCTGTTTCACCCCGAGCTACCTGGCGCAGATCGCCGATTTCATGGGCGAAGCGGGGCGTGATCTGCCGATCCGTTCCTACACCCCGTGCGGTGAGGGCATGGCCAAACATGCCTTTGACGAAGTGCAACAGGTGCTGCAACCGAAACGCCTGATCAACGGTTATGGCCCGACCGAAACGGTGATCACGCCGCTGATCTGGCTGGCGTACCCAGATACCGAATTCGACTCGGCGTTCATGCCGATTGGCCGGCCGGTGGGCAATCGCAGCGCCTATATTCTGGACGGTGGTTTGCAGCCGTTGCCGGTCGGCGTCGCGGGCGAGTTGTACCTGGGCGGCGAGGGCGTCGCCCGTGGTTATCATCAGCGTCCCGATTTGACGGCTGAACGTTTCGTGCCGGATCCGTTCGTACCGGGCGCGCGTTTGTACCGCAGCGGCGACCTCGCGCGGTTCCGTGCCGATGGCGTGGTTGAGTACCTCGGCCGGATCGATCAGCAAGTGAAGATCCGCGGGTTCCGTATCGAACTCGGCGAAATCGAGGCCTGCCTGCTTGAACATGAAGGCGTGCGTGAAGCCTTCGTGATCGACCGCGAAGGCCCGGTCAGCCGCCAATTGGTCGGTTACGTGGTGCCGCGCGACCCGCTCGCCGATGAGCAGGACCTGCGTGAAGCGCTGACGGCTCATCTGCGCAGCCGCTTGCCGGCGCACCTGCTGCCGGCGCATTTGATGTGTCTGGCCGCGTTGCCGCTGACGCCGAACGGCAAGCTTGATCGCCAAGGACTGCCGGCGCCTGAGGCCACTCGGCAGCAGCACGATCACGTCGCCGCCGCGTCGCCGGCCGAAGCGCTGCTGGTGGACATCTGGCAGGAACTGCTGGGGCTGGAATCGGTGGGCGTCACCGAAAACTTCTTTGAACTGGGCGGGGATTCGATCATCTCGCTGCAAGCGGTGAGCCGTGCCGGGCAACGCGGATTGGTGTTCAGTCCGAAGCAACTGTTCGAGCAGCAGACGATTCGTGCACTCGTCGCCGTGGCCGTCAGCCGCGAAGCGGCGTTGATCGAAGCGCCAAAAGTTGAGGCGTTTGCCCTGGCGCCGCACATCGACATCGCCGCCCGGGTCGGCCTGCAAGACTTGTATCCACTGTCGCCGATGCAGCAGGGCATGTTGTTCCATTGCCTCGACTCACCGGAACTCAACCCTTACGTCAACCAGCTGAGCGTGGCGGTGGACGGTTTGCAGGTTCCGCGTTTCCGCGAGGCCTGGCAGGCCTTGGTTGAGCGTCACGAAGTGCTGCGTGCGGCGTTCCGCTGGCGCGATGGCTTGGCCGATCCGCTGCAAGCGGTGTTCGCCGACGTTGAGTTGCCGATTGAAGAACTAGACTGGCGTGAACGTAGCGACACTGAGCAGGCATTGAAGGACCTGGCGGCAGCGGAACAGGCCAAGGGTTTCGACCTGAGTTGCCCGCCGCTGATGCGTTTCATCCTGGTGCGCCTCGGTGATGACCGTTACCAGATGATCTGGATTTACCACCACTTGCTGCTCGACGGCTGGAGCGCCTCGCGTCTGTTGGGCGACATGTTGCGCCTGTATCACCACGACACGTTGCCGAGCCTGACCGGTCGCTACGCCGATTACATCGCCTGGCTGCAACGTCAGGACGGGGCGCAGGCTGAAGGCTTCTGGCGTGAGCGCCTGGCATTGCTCGAAGAACCGACCATTCTGGCCAAGGCTTCGGGTGCCACGGGTTCCGGTCACGGCGTGATGTACAGCAACCTCGACGGCGAGGCGACGCGCAAACTGCACACCTTCGCCAAGCGTCAACGCGTGACGCTCAACACGTTGGTGCAAGGCGCGTGGTTGTTGCTGTTGCAACGCCATAGCGGCCAGCGCAGCGTCGCGTTCGGCGCCACGGTGGCGGGGCGCCCGACCGGGTTGGCCGGGGCGCAAGACATGCTCGGCCTGTTCATCAACACCTTGCCGGTGATCCAGACGCTTGATCCGCAACAGCCGCTGGGCGAGTGGTTGCGCGAGTTGCAGGACTACAACCTGATGGTCCGCGACTACGAACACACGCCCTTGTCGGACATTCAGCGCTGGGCCGGGCAGGGTGGCCAGGGCTTGTTCGACAGCATCATCGTGTTCGAAAACCATCCAGTGGACCGTGCATTGCGCGGGGGCGAGGAAGGTGAATTGCGTTTTGCCGAGGTTGGCAGCGGTGGCGTGACCAACTTCCCGATGGACTTGATGGTCAGTGCCAACGAAGAAGGCCTGGAAGTCGAATACCTGTTCCTGCGTGATCGCTTTAGTGACGTGGAAGTAGAGCGGACTCGTGCGCAGCTTGAAGGGTTGTTGCGTGCGTTGCCAGAGGACGCGACGTGTCTGCTCGGCAACATTGGCCTGCCTGAATCGCGCATCAGCCTGCCGCAAGCGTCGACCGACAGCGCCGATGTGCTGCACGCGTTCAATCAGCATGTACAGACGCAGCCGCAGAAAATCGCCTTGATCTGTGAGGACCGGCAAGTCAGCTACTCCGAGCTTGAAGTGCAGGCGAATGGGCTGGCGCAGCAATTGATCGACCGGGGCATCGGCGCGGAAAGTCTGGTGGCGGTTGCATTGCCGCGTTCTGAACGCACCCTCGTGGCGTTCCTCGCGGTGCTGAAAGCGGGGGCGGCTTACCTGCCTTTGGACTTGGCCTACCCGGCCGAGCGACTGGCTTACATGCTCAACGACTCGGCCGCCAGTCTGTTGCTCTGCGACAGCGATCTGGGCGAACGGCTGCCGTTGGCGGATAGCCCGCCACGCCTGCTGCTCGATCAATTGTGCGTCGCCGACAACGGGGCGTGCCCGGTTTCCAACCCGTTGCCGGGGCATCTGGCGTACCTGATCTACACCTCCGGCTCCACCGGCCAACCGAAAGGCGTGGCCGTGGAACGTGGGCCGATTGCCCGGCATTGCCGCGGCATCATCGAACTCTACGAACTGGCACCGCGCAGCCGTGAGTTGCACTTCATGTCGTTCGCCTTCGACGGCGCTCAGGAACGTTGGCTGAGCGTGCTGTTGGCCGGCGGCAGTCTGGTGATTCGCGAGGACAATGTGTGGACCCCGGAACAGACCCTGGAAGTGCTGCATCGTCACGCCGTCACCGTCGCCTGCTTCCCGCCGGCGTACCTGCAGCAGATGGCCGAAGTCGCCGAACATCTAGGCAATCCGCCAGCGGTCGAAGTGTATTGCTTTGGTGGCGACGCGGTACCGGACGCCAGTTTCGAGCAGGTCAAACGCGCCTTGCGTGCGCAGCGTCTGGTCAATGGCTACGGCCCGACCGAAACCGTGGTCACGCCGCTGTTGTGGCGTGCCGAGGCCAGCGAAACCTGCGACGCGGCGTACGCGCCGATTGGACGCGGCGTGGCCGGGCGTGGTGTGTACGTGCTGGATGCCGACCTCAATCCGTTGCCGGTGGGCGTCAGCGGCGAGCTGTACCTGGGCGGCGAATGCCTGGCGCGGGGTTACCACCAGCGTCCGGGCATGAGCGCCGAGCGTTTCATCCCCGATCCGTTCGACGCCGGTGGCCGCATGTACCGCACCGGCGACCAGGTGCGCCAGCGTGAGTGCGGGTTGATCGACTATTTGGGGCGGCTCGACCAGCAAGTGAAGATCCGTGGTTTCCGTATCGAACCGGGCGAGATCGAAGCGCGTCTGCGTGAGTGTGTTGGCATACAGGATGCCGCCGTGGTGGTCCACGACACGCCGACCGGCAAGCAACTGGTCGGTTATGTGGTGGCGGCCGGCGCAGTCGGTCTGGATCGTCGCGTGAAGTCTGAACTGCAAGCGCAACTGCCGGATTACATGGTGCCGGCGCGGATCATGGTGCTGGAACGTTTCCCGCTGTCGGCCAACGGCAAGCTTGATCGTCGCGCACTGCCTACGCCGGAATGGGCGCTTGGCGGCTATCGTGCGCCGCGCAACGCCCTGGAAACGGCGCTTACGGCGATCTGGCAAGAGGTGCTTGGCGTGCCGCAAGTGGGCATCGACGACAACTTCTTCGAACTTGGTGGCGATTCGTTGCAGGTACTCAAAGTGATTTCGCGGGTGCGCAGTCAGCCGCCATTGGGCTTCGACTTGAAGCTGCGGGACCTGATGCAGAAACCGTGCATCGCTGAACTCAGTGGTTATCAGGCTGGCGAACCGGCCTCTGCGCCGGACCCCTTGCTGGCGCTGAATGCGCGAATCCCGAATGTGCCGGCATTGTTTTGCCTGCACGCCGGTTTCGGCACGGTGTTCGACTACGAGCCGCTGGCGCGACGTCTGGAAGGACGGCGCACGGTGTATGGCGTGCAATGCCGCATGTTGCTTGATCCGCAGTGGCAGGACGAATCGCTGCTGGCTATGGCGCAAGCCTATGCGCAGCGGATTCGCGGTCAGCAGGCCAAGGGACCGTATTACCTGTTGGGCTGGTCGTTGGGCGGTGCGTTGACGCAACTGGTCGCTCACGAATTGGAATCCCAGGGTGAAACGGTGGCGTTTGCCGGGCTGGTCGACAGTTACGTGGCGGGCACCGCAGAGGCGGGGGACTGGCGTGAGGATCTGGGGGATTTCCTGCAGTTTGTGCTCGGGTTGCCGGCCGATGAGGCGCAGGCATTGATCGCGCTGAAAGCCGCTGACTTGAACGAGCGTGAAGGTTCCAGCGCCGTGATCGAGGCGGTCATGCACGGCTCCAACGAACAAGCCACGTTGGGCGCAGGGGAACTCACGCAGATCTTCGCGACAGGTTCACGCCTCAAGCAACTGGCGCTGGCGCATCGGCAACTGCCGGTGATTCAAACAGCGGCGCATCGCTGGTGGGTGGCCGAGCGTGACGACGAACGCCGGGTGTTCGAGGCGCAGGTCGGCAGCCATGGCGTAGATCAGTTGTTGACCGGCGGGCATTACGAACTGCTGCGTGGCGACGAGTTGCTGGATGAGCTGGAAGACCTGCTGGAGCGGCGTTGGGTTATTGCGTGAAAAAAATCGTGGTATGGGGGGCTTTTGTGGCGAGGGGGCTTGCCCCCGTTGGACTGCGCAGCAGTCCCCGTCTTTTTGGGTGATGAAGGGGGCCGCTACGCGACCCAACGGGGGCAAGCCCCCTCGCCACAGGTTTCTCATCAACTCCAGGATTTTGTATTGCCTGATTATTGATCTCTTTGTGTGAAGGATTCATCCCATGGCCGTATTGCCAGAACTTGAAGCATTTTTAGAACTCGCCGAGTTCGGCCGGATGACCGGCAAAAGCCGCGCGATGCATGAGCAATCGCCGCAACAGGCGCGGATCGATTTTGAAGCATCGTCGGGGTTTCTCGATGTACCGCTGGACACCGTGGTCTGTGAACATTTCACCATCGCTGCCCGCGACGGCCATAGCCTGTCGGCAAGGGTGTATCACGACGGGCAAGCGGTCGAGGGCTTGCAGCCGGTGGTGTTGTATTTTCACGGCGGCGGCTATGTGGTCGGCAGCCTCGACTCCCATGATGCACTGTGCCGACGCCTGGCCTCGCAAGGTGGTTTTGTGTTGTTGACTGTGGATTATCGGTTGGCACCGGAGTGGCGTTTCCCGACGCCGGTGCAGGACGCCTGCGACGTCGGCAACTGGCTGGTGCGTGAAGGCGCGGCACGAGGGCTGGATGCCCATCGGGTGGCATTGGTCGGTGATAGCGTCGGCGCAACATTGGCCACGGTGTTGTCGATCATGGCGGTGCGTGAGCCCGAGGAACTGGCATTGAAACCCAAGGCGCAGGTGTTGCTGTACCCGGTGACGGATGCGACGACCCAGCGCGCCTCGCATCGGGACTTCGCCGAGGGTTACCTGCTGGAGACGCCAACGCTGGACTGGTTCTACGCACATTACGGGCGCACACCGCAGGACCTCGCGGACTGGCGCTGCTCGCCATTGCTGGCGGCGGATTTATCCGGCGTGGCACCGGCGATGGTGTACCTGGCCGGGCATGATCCGCTGCATGACGAAGGGCTGGCCTATGCCGATCGGCTGCGTGCGGCGGGGAATGAGGTGACGTTGCTGGAACAGCCTGGGATGACCCATGACTTTATGCGCATGGCGGGGTTGTTGGGGGAGGTTGAGGGGATTCATGCGGAAGTGGCGGGGTGGGTGCGTTCTCGGGTTTGAGATGAACTGAAAAAAAACCGCCATGCCTGGATCAGGGGTGGCGGTTTTTTTGTGCCTGCCTGAGGGATCTCTGGTGGAGCCACTATCGCCTTCGCGAGCAAGCCCGCTCCCACATTCGACCCCACTCTCATATGGGAATTCGGTCGAATGTGGGAGCGGGCTTGCTCGCGAAGACGGCCTGACATCCAACACAAATACCCCAGACAAAAAAATACCCGCATCTCACGACACGGGTATTTTTTATTTCAGCTCACCCCTCAGAAATCATACTTGGCCATGATCTGCAGGTTGCGCGGCTCGCCGTAGAACGTCGTACCGAAGTTGCCCAGGCCAGACATGTACTTCTTGTCGAAGACGTTGTTGGCATTGGCGGTGAAGCTCAGGTGGTCGTCGTACTGGTAGCGGGTCATCAGGTCGACGAGGGTGTAGCCGCCTTGCTTGAGCAGGGTGCTGCCGCCTTCGCCGTTACCCACGTTCGGGCTGAAGCTCTGGCCGTAGAACGCGCTCTGCCAGCTGATGCCACCACCGACGGTGAACTGGTCCAGCGCGCCCGGCAGGCGGTAGGTGGTGAAGGTGCGCACGACGTGTTCCGGTTTGCTGGAGGCCAGCGGGAAACCGTAGATACGTTGCTCGTCCTTGTCGCGGGTGCGGGCGTAGGTGTAGCCGGCCGACAGGTTCCAGCCCTCGGCCAGCTCGCCAGCCAGTTCCATTTCCACGCCTTTGGTGGTGGCGCCGGAGATGGCTTCATAGACGTCTCGACCGGTGCCGACGTCGGTGGTGACGTACTGGGCAACGTTGTCCTGATTGATCTGGAACAAGGCAAAGGTGGCGTTGAGTCTGCCTTCGAAGTAAGCCGCTTTCAGGCCCGTCTCGTAGCTGTCACCTTCAACCGGGTCAAGGGTCGAACCGCTTGCGTCCAGGTAGATTTGTGGCTGGTAGATCTTGGTGTAGCTGGCATACACCGAGTACGTATCGTTCAGGTCATAGACCACACCGGCGTACGGCGTGACAACGCCATGTTCCTTGTAGCTGGCATGGGTGTCGGTCAGGGTTGCCCCCGGATAGTACGAGTAATCTTCGTTGTACTTGAAGGTGCTCAAACGGCCGCCGAGGATGAACGACAGGTCGTCGGTCGGGCGCAGGCGCGTGGCCATGTAGATACCGTTCTGGCTTTGGGTGCGTTCGTACTTGCCGTTTTTCGGGAACTCCTGTTTCGGCAGGTGGCCGTTCCAGTCGAAGATGCTGCCTGGCACCAGTTCGAACGCGCTGGTGTCGTAGGTCGCACCGGTCTGGCGCGAGTGGGCCGCCATGAAACCGGCGACCAGTTCATGCTCGCGACCACCCAGCGAGAACGGACCGGAGATGTTCACGTCACCGGAGTTCTGCACGCGATGACCTTCCCAGCGACCCCAGTACAGGAAGTTGCCTTCGCCCGTGACAGGGTCTGCGGAGCCACCGCTGGCCGAGGCCAGTTGGGTGTCGTGATCGGTGGTTTTCTGGTCGAAGCTGGCCTTGAATTTCCAGCCATTGGCCAGCGCTTGTTCAAGCGACGCGAAGTAAGTCGTGCTGTCGAAATCGCGGCGGCTCCAGTTGGCACCCGGGTTGAAACTGCGCGAGAAGTCGGTACGGCTGCCGTCGGTGAAGTACGGGGCGTTGCCGGTCCAGGTGCTGCCGCGTGGAGTGACACTGGAATTGTCGATACCAAATGTCAGCAAGGTGTCGTCCGTCAGATCGGCTTCGAGGATGCCGTAGAAGATGTCTTTTTTCTGGCTGTAGTGGTCGATGTACGAGTCTTTGTCCTGGTAGGCGCCGACGAAGCGACCCCGTACGTTGCCGGTATCGGTCAGCGAACCGGAGATGTCGCCTTCGGTGCGGTAATTGTCCCAGGAGCCGGCGGTGGCGCTGACCGAGGCCTTGAATTCCTTGGTCGGTTTTTTGCGGATCAGGTTGACGGTGGCAGACGGGTCGCCCGCGCCGGTCATCAGGCCGGTAGCGCCTTTGACGACTTCGATGTGGTCGAGGCTGGCCGCGTCGTCGCCGTTGTTCGGGTTTTCACCGTACACGCCGTCGTAGGGAATGTTGACGCCGTCGTACTGGAAGTTGGTGATGGCAAAGCCACGGGCGGAAAACTCGGTGCGGTCACTGTCGTACTTCTGCATCGTCACGCCGGGGGTATTGCGCAAGGCGTCAGACACGCTCTGTACGCCGCGATCGTCCATCTGCTGACGCGTCACCACGGTGACCGATTGCGGGGTTTCACGAAGGGTCAGCGGCAGCCCGGTCGCGGAGGTGGTGGCGCCGGTGGTGTACGAGCCGGTGTCTTCCGTGGTCAGGCCCAGGGCCTGGCCGGAAATGGTCGTCGCGCCCAGTTGCAGGCTCGAACCGCCACCGGACATCAGGGTCACGGTGTTGCCGTTGATCTGGAACGAAATGCCGGTGCCTTGCAGCAGGGTCTTCAGCGCGTCAGACGGTTCCAGCGAACCGGACACCGCGCGGGACTTGATGCCGGCCACCTGGTCCGGGCTGTAGAGGATCTGCAGATTGGTCTGCATGCCCAGTTCGGTCAGCGCATTGGAAAGCGGCTGGACGGCAATATTCACTTTTACAGGTGCAGCATTGGCCATCGAGCTCCCCAGCAAGGTGGCGGTCAGCAATACGCTTGTAAACAGGGTGCGATGCAAAGTCGGTCGCTGGACGGCCAGCGCGAGAGGTGTGCGGCGTGGTTGAGGTCGCATTACTTACCTGAGCTCCTGAAAAGTGTTGGGCAAAGTTATTGTTAATAAGAATGATTATTAAGACGCGGCGTGGACGTAAAACCGGAAAGAAACCTGAGAAATAAATTTCAGAAAGATGAAACGAGAGGATTTTTTGCGGTTCTGTGGCGAGGGTCTTTTGTGGCGAGGGGGCTTGCCCCCGTTGGACTGCGCAGCAGTCCTCTTCTTTTTGGGATTAGAGGGGGGCCGCTACGCGACCCAACGGGGGCAAGCCCCCTCGCCACAAAAGCCCCCCCTGCCACAGGAAATCAGGCCGGGGCCAGCTCGGTGACGACCCGGCCGCTTTCCATGCGCACCAGTTGATCGGCGACGTCGAAATAACGGTCGTCGTGGGAAATCACGATGATGGTTTTGCCCAGGCGTTTGAGGTCCGGCAGTAGCTCGGTGTAGAAGATCCGGCGGAAGGTCGGGTCCTGATCCGCCGCCCATTCATCGAACACCAGCACCGGACGTTCCTCCAGCCAGGCATTAACCAGCGCCAGGCGTTTGCGCTGGCCGGTAGAGAGGTCGGTGGTGGTGAAGTTGCCGTCCTTGACGCTGACCTTGTGCGCGATCTCCAGCCGTTGCAGGTATTGGTTGGCGTCTTCGGGGATGTACGTATCACCCTGGACCACGTCATCGAACAGGTAGTAGTCGGCGAAAATCGTGGTGAACAACTGGCGATAGTCATCGCGATTCTGCGCGTCGATGGCCTCGCCGTTGACGCTGATCGCGCCCTGCTGCGGCGTGTACAGGCCCAGCAGCAACTTGATCAGCGTGGTCTTGCCGCAGCCGTTCTCGCCGACGATAAAGGTGATGTCGCCTTGCTTGATCGTCAGGTTGACCGGCCCGAGCTGGAACGGCGCCGCCCCTTCAACGGACGGGAAGGCGAAACGCACATCGGCCAGTTTCAGTTCGTGCACCGCTTGTTTGACATTGCCCTGATCGCTCAACAGCAGATGCGGTTCGGGGGTGGAAAACTGTTCAGACAACTCGGCGATGCGGCGAAAAGCAATCTGCGCACGGCTGACAATCGGCAGGGTGCTGATCAAGTGTTCCAGCGGGCCTTTCATGTACAGCAACACCAACACGAAACCGCTCATCACGGTTTTATCGGCGCTCGGCCAGAAGGTTTGCAGGGCCAGCGCCAAACCGATCACCACGAAGAACAGCATCGAGCCAAAGGTCTTGGCGATCACGAACGTGTTGATCGAACGCACTTGGGTGTTGCAGATGAATTCGGCGGTGGCCTTGATGCCCGAGACAAACATGCGCTGGCGGCGCGGACGATGGATGCGCAATTCCTTGGCGCCTTCGGCGATCGCGTTGTAGTGCTTTTGCAATTCGTCTTCAGCGTCGCGGGCGGCCATGAAACCCTGCACGCCTTTGCTCTGGGCGTAGGCCTGAATCGCCGTGCCGATCAGGATGGCGGCCACCATGATCAGGAACATCGGCCACGACAGGATGGCCAGGTAACCCATGCAACCGAGGGTCACGGTCACGGAAATCGCCAGCGGGGCGAAGGCGAAAGCGAAGTCGCTGATGGTGTCGACGTCGTGGGTCAGCACCGGGATCAGCCGATGGCTGCGGTAGCGCTCGATCTGCTCGATGGGCGCCGACAGGACCTTTTCGCCCAGCTGTTTACGCAGCTTGGCGATGATGTGCTGGCCAACGTAGTTGGTGCCGATGTCGGAGCAGATCGAACTCAACAGCGCCAGCAGGCACAGGCCGGCGAACAGCGCGACCACGCCTTGGGTCAGGCCGCTGTCCGAGTGCAGGGCGTTGTTGATGGTCGCCAGCAAGACCGTGACGCTCAGGCCGCCGACCATGCCCAGGAAAATGGACGCAGCGACAATAAGCCGAAAGGGTTTCAACAGGGCGAACAATTCGCCGATGGCGCCACGGGGAGGCTGGGTCATGGAGGACGGTTCCTTGGGTGGAAAGGCAGATACCCAGTAGAACGTCTGATCGAAGGGTTAATTTAGCGACCACCGACTGATGGCGGGGCGGCTGGGCAATGGCAAATATTACTGACACTACACAACCCTGTAGGAGCCGAGCTTGCTCGCGATAGCGGACTAACAGTCGACATCTACAGCGACTGGAAGTGAGTCATCGCGAGCAAGCTCGGCTCCTACAGATCCCGCACCACGCGGAAACCCATCCAGTCCCCGCGCTCTTGCGGGTACTGGCTGTTGCGGTTACCGGAGCGCGAGAACACCGGCGCTTCACCCCAGTCGTTGCCACGTATGCGCACGGCTTCGCACTTGGCCTCTACCCACGCGCTGCCATCGGTGGGCGCGCCGAGGTAATCCGGGTGTTCGCAGTCCTCGACCCATTCGTACACGTTGCCATGCATGTCGTACATGCCAAACGCGTTTGGCGGGTAGCTGCCCACCGGCGAGCTGTAGCTGTAACCGTCCGCCGGGCCGTAGGTGTTGGCGTGCCTGGCGATGCTGTAGCCCTTGCCTTTATCGAACGGGAAGGGGAAGGGGCCCTTGGTGCCGCCCCGCGCGGCGTATTCCCGTTGGGCTTCGCTGACCATGCGGTACGTCTGCCCGGTTTTTTTCGACAGCCAGGCGACGTAGTTTTTCACGTCGTCGAAGTTCATGCACACCGCTGGCTGACGCGGGGTTTGCGGATAACGCGGCTTGCTGGCCACGCACTCGCGGCCCGGCCGGGTATCGCCGTTGGCAATGATTACGCCGCTCTCGTGCACGTAGCTGTCCCATTCACCGGCGGTGAGCTGAAAGCGGCTCATGGCGAACGGTTTGGCGAAGGTCACGTCGTGCATCGGGCCTTCATCGGGCTCGCGGCCGACTTCATCGTCCGGCGTGCCCATGGTGAAGGTGCCGGCGGGCAGTACCACCATTTCCGGGCAGTCGCGGCAGTCCTTGAATACCTTGCCGGGTGGTGGTGCGGTGGCGGCCTGGGCGCCTCCGATCATAAGTACGGTCAGGGCCAGGGCCTTCAACGGCAGGGTCAATTGATCTCGGTTCATGAGTCATCTCGAGCAAAGGAAAAACGGGGTGCTATGGTCGCTGGCTTACCTGTGGCGAGGGGGCTTGCCCCCGTTCGGCTGCGGAGCAGTCGTAAATCCAGGCAGCTCGGTTTGTCTGAAAGGATGCAGGGGGCCGCTTCGCGACCCACCGGGGGCGAGCCCCCTCGCCACAGGTAATCCCAATCACCACAGGGAGCGGCGTCATGCGGTTTTGTTCAGCAAGGCCATGAAGCGGTCGATCTGCTCTTCCGTGTTGAGCAAGCCAGGCGCAATCCGGATCACCGGGCCGACATCGCGCTCCACCGAGTCGCAAACCACACGGTTTTCCATCAGCCGGGCGGCGACTTTTTCGCAGTCGCGGCCCTTGATCCGGAAGAAGGTGAAACCGGCGGACAGGTCCGGGCTCTTTGGCGTGACCAGTTCGATCTGCGGGTTTTCCAGCAAGCGGTTTTTCGCATAGGTATTGAGCGCATGAATCCGCGCCTGCACCTCGGCCTTGCCCAGCTCCAGATGCAACTTGAACGCCTCGTCCAGCGCCCAGCGGTGTTCGAAGCTGTGATAACCGCCGGGGGTCATGATGGTCGAGAAGGTGGTGGCTTCGGAGAACGTCGGAATGGTCGGCGTGACGTCCTTGAGCTCGGCGGAACGGGCGCAAATGATCCCGGTGCCGCGCGGGCCGAACATCCATTTGTGAGTACCGGCAATGAAGAAGTCGCAGTGCATGTCGGGAAAATCGAGGTCTTCGACGCCAAAACCGTGCACGCCGTCGACCACATACAGAATGCGGTCCTTGTCGTCGCGGTTGCGGTTCTGTTCGTCCACCAGTTTGCCAATCTCGCCAATCGGCAGTTTCACGCCACTGCCGGATTGCACCCAGGTCATGCCGAGCACGCGGGTGTGCGGGCGGATGTCTTTGGCGATGGAGCCGAGCACTTCATCGACGGACACGTCGTGGCTATTCTCGAACAACTTGAGCTTGCGCACCTTGACCCCGTCCTTTTGCTGACGGTAATCCAGCGCATAGTTCGTGGCGTAATGTTCGTGCTCGGTGGTGAGGATTTCCTGATCCGGGCGCACATGAATGCCGCCGTAGATCAGCGACAAGCCTTCGGTGGTGCTGCCGGTGAGGGCGATCTGCTCGGGTTTGGCTTTGAGGTAACGCCCGGCCCAGACGCGCACGTCCTGTTCGCGTTTTTCCGTTTCGCCGAGGTCCCAGTCCATCGCCCGGCCAGGGTTGCGATCGAGGTTGGCGCGGTGCCGCTCGATGGCCTCGCGCACCGGTCGTGGGTGCGACGTCACCAGAAAGTTGGCGAAGTGCAAATAGTCCGGATCCTGATCGAACAGCTGGCGCAATTGCGCCCACTTGTCCTTGGGCAGCGGCTGCGCCGTGGCAGCCCGTGCCGGCAACATCACAGCGCTGCTCAGGGGCAGGCCGGCCGCGAGAATCCCGGCCTGCTTGAGGAATGAACGACGGTTGGTCATCAGCAAGGTTCGCTTTTGCAAAGGGGATTCAGTTGTTCGCCACCGGCCGGGAAGACTTCTGCACCTGGTCCCAGACCCGCAGGAAATTGCCGCCCCACAACTTGGCGATATCGGCCTCGCTGTAGCCGCGACTGATCAGCTCGGCGGTGACGTTGCGGGCTTCGCTGACATCCTTCCAGCCCTCCAGGCCGCCGCCGTCGTTGAAGTCGGAGCTGATGCCGACGTGGTCGATGCCGATTTTCTTCACCGCGTAATCAATCGCGTCGCCGTAGTCCTTGAGCGTGGCTTTCGGTTCTTCGTCGACAATCGCATAGAGCTGGCTGGCGTATTCGCCGAAGCGCTGCTCGGACCAGACCGTAATCACCGGATCGCCGGGCATCAGCGCCATTTCCAGGCCTTGCAGCGGTTGCAGGTCGAAGCGGGCACGCAGGGCGTTGAGTTTGTCCTGGGTGGATTGGCTCAAGGGGCGGATGTAGGTCGGGAAACCGACGATCTGCACCACGCCGCCGCTGTTCTTGATCAGCTGCATTTCCTGGTCGCTGAGGTTGCGCGGAATGTCCACCAGCGCACGCGGCGCTGAGTGCGAAGCGACCATCGGCGTGCGGCTCAGTTGCGCGACTTGCTCCAGGGCTTTGGTCGACATCTGCGAGACATCGATGATCACGCCGAGGTCGTTGAGGCGGTGCACGGCTAGTTTGCCGATGTCCGACAGACCGCCGAGGGCATCGCGCGAATCATTGAAAAACGGCAGCGGGCGCGACGAGTCGGCCCAGGCGTTGTTGCCCACGTAACTGAAACCGAACATGCGCATGCCACGGGCGGCCCACTTGTCCAGAGCGTTGAGGTCGTTGCCCAGCGGGTAGGCGTTGAGCATGCTCATGAATATCGCGAACTTGCCTTCGCCGTGCAGGCGCCGGAAGTCGTCGGGGGTGTAGGCGATGGCGACTTGGTTGGGGAAATCGCGAACCATGGCGCTGATGATTTTGTAGCGGGTTTCCTGCTCGAACCGGGCTTCGTCGACGAAACCGGCGGTGGGGCGGTGCGGGGCGTTGGCGCCGTTCCAGATTTCCGGCCAGCCGAAGATAGTCAGGGCCGCGCCGGACAGGCGTCCGCGTCCGGTTTTGACCAGGTCGAACTGGCCGCTGCCATCCTTGTCGGCTTCATTGCCGGCGGTGCCGAAGTCCAGGGGCACGGTGACGTGGCTGTCGAACGAGAGGATGCGCGTTTGCAGCTCATCGGCCTGTTGCATCACCTTGACCGGGTAGCCGGGGTTGTCCTTGAACCAATGATCCCAGACGGCATAGCCGGCACCGGCGCTGATGGCCAGCGCCAGGGGCAGGCCGAGGTACAGCGCCTTTTTTGAACGGGGTTTTTTCATGTTCATCTCAGTCAGTTCGTTGCCCCGGTGTGGGGGGCTTTGCTATCTGGGATGGACGAGTGATCCAGTTAGAAATTTAGTGGGGCTGATGGCCTCATCGCGGGCAAGCCTCGCTCCTACAGGTTCTGCGCTAACCCTGGAGCGAGGCTTGCTCGCGAAGCTTTTAAATTTTCGGCGGGGGCGAACGTTCTAGCTTGGATAAAGCCTGCTTCATGGCTGACACAGGTAGGGCAATGACGATTTCTCGACGATGGTTCATGGCAGGCCTGGCGCTGACCGGCGCTGCCGTGCCTGCGGCTTTTTATGGGCATCGCCAATGGACGAAACCGGATCTGACGATCACCCCGGGCGAAGCTTCATTTGATGTGGCGGATGTCGCCGGCCAACGGCTGGCGGACACGCTGCGGGGCGTCTGGCAGATTCGTTTTGAAGGGCGTGATGCCGGGATTGAAGGGTTGCCTCGCGACGGTCTGGAAGTGTTTCTGGACGTCGGCCACAAAGGGCGCGGCCTGATCGGGTTTCTCGATACGCCCGAGCGTTTGCGTTCAAACGAACCACCGCGCTATCGGGTGCTGGGCGATCTGGCCGATGCCAAAGCGGCGCAATTGAGCTGGCGGCTGGTCAGCGCCGACGCGGCCAACGGCACCCCCGATTACGAATTCAGCATGACCCTGGACGAAGTCTGGGCCGGGTTCGGCAATGCCGGCAGCGGCAGCCTCAGTGGTCGCGTATTGAACCTTGATCGACCGCTGATGATGACCGCGCAGGACAACCGCTTCATCGCAGTCAAACGCGCCTTCCCCGAAGCCCGCGAGCGTGCCGGGCTGAATGCGCCGCTGCTGGCCTGGCTGATTTCCCCCGAGCACCGGCTGTTTCACCAGCTCTGGCATGCCTCACGGGACAAATGGCACACCCTGGCCGAAGACAAACGCAATGCCCTGCGTGGCCTCGGCTGGCAACCGGGGCCGCGTGACAAGGAGCGCGATGCTCGCGGTGCGCGCAAGGATCGCAACGGCTCGGGCGTGGATTTTTTCTTCATGCACCGGCACATGCTCGGCACGGCGCGGTCGATACAGGACCTGCCGTCGTGGCAGCACTTTCCGTTGCCGCAACCGGAACTGGTCCGTGACCGCATCGGCTTCGCCCAGTACTGCGACAACCACGATGGCACGGCGCTGCCGCCGACCTGGCTGGCCGACGATGATGCTGAATATTCGCAATGGGTCAGTGACATCAAGACCGCCGAGACCTATCACAGCAACTTCCAGGTCTGGGAATCGCGCTACCGCGACCCGCGTTACCTGTCGAAGCTGACGCTGGGCCAGTTCGGTTCTGAGGTTGAATTGGGCCTGCATGACTGGCTGCACATGCGCTGGGCTTCAGTGCCGCGTGATCCGTCCAACGGCCATCCGGTGCCGTTCGCCCGGGATCCATCCGATTTTTCCGCACGCTGGTTTGCGGCGGAAAACGATTTCCTCGGAGACCCGTTTTCGTCCCATGTGAACCCGGTGTTCTGGCATTTCCATGGCTGGATCGATGATCGACTGGAAGACTGGTTTCGTGCGCACGAGCGTTTTCATCCGGGGGAGGTGAGTCGGCTGGAGGTCAATGGCGTGGCGTGGTTTGCGCCGGGGCGATGGGTGGAAGTCGATGATCCGTGGCTCGGGCCGAGCACCCACGGTTGCAACACCACGCCGGGGTTGCAGGCGGGCAAGTCGGTGGAGATGGACCCGGAAACCATGAAGATGGCGCTGCGGATAACGTTTGGCGAGGATGAGAAGACGCTCGCGGACTTGTTCCGCAAAGTGCCGCAGCGGCCCTGGTATGCGCGGCATTTGAAGGCTAAACCTTTCGCCAGTTAATCCGCGTTATCGTTCAATCGTCGGAACGCCGCCCGGGGCAAGCCCGGCTCCCACAGGTTATGCGTCGTGTCGAAAACATGCGGCACACATAAAACCTGTGGGAGCCGGGCTTGCCCGCGATGGCGATCTGTCAGGCGACATAGAATCTCCCACATTGGAACTCGGTCAAATGTGGGAGCCGGGCTTGCTCGCGAAGGCGGCCGAACCGACACTGCCATCACAAAACCTGCCACCCCCCACCCAGTGCCTTGTACAGCGCAATACTCGCCTGCAACCGCGACAACCGCAGCTGCACATTCAAATCCTGCGCCGCATACAACGTGCGTTGCGTCTCCAGCACCGTCAGCCAATCCTCGGCCCCGGCCTGATAGCGACTCTGCGCAATGTCGAACGCGGTCTGCGCCTGCTTCAGTTCTTCACCTTGCCAGTGCCGCTGTTCATCCAGCCCGCGAATGCTGTTCAGCGCTTTTTCGACGTCGGCGAAACCGTTAATAATCGCTCCACGGTAATTCTCCAACAGCTCTTCCTGACGGGCCGTGGCCTTGTCGCGCGCGGCACCCAAGCGTCCGTTGTTGAACACCGGTGCAAGCAACCCGGCGGTGAGGTTGTAGAACGGACTGCGCAGAATGTCCGACGCCCGGTCCGCGCCCGAGCCGATTTCGGCGCTCAACGTCACGGTCGGCAACATCGCCGCGCGGGCCACGGTGACATCCGCCTGCGCCGCCGCCAGTTGCGCCTCGGCACGGGCAATGTCCGGTCGACGGCTGATCAGTTCGCTGGGCAGGCCGGCGCCAATGGTCGGCCATGACAGCTGATCAAAGTGTTCCTGACCCAATGCCAACGCCTGAACCGGTCGGCCGAGCAGGGCGGCAAGGTTGATCGACGCGTCGTGTGTCTGTTGCTGCACCAGCGGCAATTGCCGCTGTTGCGCGGCGACCAGGCTTTTCTGCTGCGCCAATTCCAGCGCCGTCGCCGAGCCTGAATCAAAGCGCGTCTGCACCAGCTTCAACACGTTCTGCGCATTCGCCAGGTTCAACTCGGCGATGCGGCTCTGTTCGCGCAGGGACAGGGTTTGCGCGTAGCCGCTGGCAACACTGCTGAGCAGCGTCAGTTCCACCGTCGCCTGATCGAACTGGCTGGCCTGCAAGGCAAATTGCGCGCTGTCGCGGGAAGCACGTTGGCCGCCCCAGAAATCGATTTCGTAGCTGGCGCTGAGGTTGGCGTTGAAATAGTCCACGGCGCTGTTATCGCTGTCGGCATCCAATTGGCTGTAGCCATTGCCGCGCATCAGTTTTTGGCGATTGGCATTTACCCCCGCCGTAACTTCCGGCAGCTGCGAACCGCCGGCCACCACTGTTTCGGCCTGGGCCTGACGCACCCGGGCGATGGCCGCGGCCAGATCGAAACTGCCGACCCGCGCCTGTTCGACCAGTCTATCCAGCTGCGGGCTGCCGAACTGCGTCCACCATTGCGGGTTGCTGCGCGCGGCGTCTTGCGTGTGCGGCGATTGCCAGGAAACGGGCGGCACGATACCGGCGTCCGGGCGCTGGGCGGGTGTGCCGCAAGCGCCGAGCAACAGGCAGAGCGTCAACAGACTGAGTGGCGGCTTCATGGGGAAATCATTCACTGGTAAGGGCCGTGACCGGGTCAAGTCGGGCAGCTTTGCGGGCCGGCATGAAGCCGAAGACAACACCGGTGACCAGCGCGCAGCCGAAGGCGCCGAGCACCGCTATCAAGGAAAACGCGACAGCGACTTCGCTGAGAATCAGCACACCGCCGACGAGCAGCGCCAAAGCGATCCCGGCCAGCCCACCGACCACCGAGAGCATCACTGCCTCGGTCAGAAACTGCCTCAGGATGTCGCGCTGCCGAGCCCCCGTGGCCATGCGGATTCCGATCTCGCGGGTGCGTTCGCGCACGGTCATCAGCATGATGTTCATCACACCGATGCCGCCCACCAGCAAGGAAATGGCGGCAATCGAGCCGAGCATCAGCGACAGGGTGTTTTGCGTGCGCGCCTCGGCCTGGATCATCGCCGCGTTGTTGGTCAGTTCGAAATCCCTCTTGCCGTTGTGCAGGCGCAGCATCAATTGCTCGATGGCTGTTTCGGTCTCCTTGACCTTGCGCGCGTCGGCGGCGGCAATCGCCACGTATTCCGGGTTGTGCGTGCCGAACAGCCGGACGCTGGCGGCGGAGTAGGGGATGGCGATGCGGTCGTCGCTGTCGGAGTCGCCAGAGCTGGCGCCTTTTTCCGCGAGCACGCCGACCACCTGAAACGGCACGTTTTCGATCAGGATGTATTGGCCGATGGGGTTGGCGACATCCTTGAGCAACTTGGTTCGCACCTTGTGGCCGATCACCGCGACCGCGGCGGCGTTTCGCTCATCGGCTTCGGTGAAGTAGCTGCCTTCGACCACCGGCCAATTGAAGATCGCCGGAAAATTAGTGTCGTTGCCGCCGACGTAGCTCAAGTGGTCGAGGTTGCCGAAGCGCACCCCGGCTTCCTGGCCATTGACCGGCATAATCCGCATCACTTGCGGCAGGCTGGCCACCGCCGCGACGTCATCGAGGGTGACGATGCCCGGCGCGGTGCGCGGGTTTGGTGCCGAGCCGCTGAGGTAAATGATGTTCGAACCGAAGGCGCCCATCTGCGCCATGACCTGGCGCTTGCTGCCTTCGCCGACGGCGAGCATCACCACCACTGACGCCACGCCGATGATGATCCCGAGCAGCGTCAGTGCGGTGCGAAAGCGGTTGATCCACATCACCCGCCACGCCGCTTGCACCGCATCGATCAGTTCGCCTTTCCACGCGCCGGTGGCTTCGGCGCCTTCGCTCAGACGCTTGCGCAAGTCCACGGCTTGCAACGCGCTCGGGTTGGCTGAGGTCTGGGCTTCAGGGTTGTCGCGGGCGCTGTCGCTGATGATCAGGCCGTCTCGGATTTCGATGATGCGTTTGGCCCGGGCCGCGACTTCGCGGTCGTGGGTGATCAGGATCACCACGTGACCCTGGCTCGCCAGTTCATCGAGCAGGGTCATGACCTCGGCGCCGCTGTGGCTGTCGAGGGCGCCGGTGGGTTCGTCGGCGAGGATGATGTGGCCGCCGTTCATCAAGGCGCGGGCGATGGACACCCGTTGTTGCTGGCCGCCGGAGAGCTGATGCGGACGGTTGCCGGTGCGCGAGGCCAGACCGAGACGGTCGAGCAGGGCGGCGGCGCGGGCGTGGCGTTCGGCGGCCGGTAAACCTGCGTAAATGGCCGGCATCTCGACGTTTTCCTGAGCCGAGCCCGACGGGATCAGGTGATAACCCTGGAACACAAAACCGAAGGCTTCACGGCGCAGCCAGGCCAGTTCATCACTGTCGAGCCCGGCGACGTTTTCCCCGGCGAAGCGGTATTCGCCCGACGTCGGACGGTCGAGACAACCGAGGATGTTCATCAGTGTTGACTTGCCGGACCCGGAGGCGCCGACAATCGCCACGAACTCCCCGGCATGGATCGACAGGTCGATGCCGCGCAACACCTGCACTTCGGGAGCGTCGCCGCCGCCGTAAGCTTTGCGAATGTCGCGCAGGTCGATCAGTGGCGTCTGCATTCAGCCGCCACTCCCGTCAGCCGGGCCGATCAGCAGGTGATCGCCTTCACGCAGGCCATCGAGAATCTGCACGCGCAGACGATCACTGATGCCGGTGCGCACTTCGCGCTGCTCGATGCTGCCGTTTTTGGCCACGACTTGTGCGGTCTGGGTGTCTGGTTCCGCTCCACCCTGCAACGCGGCGATGGGCGCGGTGAGCACATTTTTTGCTTGGTCGGACACGAAAAACACCTGCGTCGTCATTTCTGCCATCAGCGCGTTGTCGGCGTTATCGACGTCGAGCAACACGGTGTACAGCACCACGCGGGCACTGCCGCTTTTGCTCGAACTGGCTGGGCTGCCGCCACCCTGGCTGGTCTGGTCGAGTGGCTTGGGCGGTACGGGCAGGATTTGCCGCACCGTGCTGCTCCAACGACGATTGCCACCGCTGAGGGTGGTGAACCAGGCGTTCATGCCGGGTTTGACGTGGCCGATGTCGGCTTCCGAGACTTCGGCCCACACGGTCATCGGCGACAGTTTGGCGATACGCAGAATCAGCGGTGTTTGCTGCTGCGCGTTCAGCGTCTGGCCGACCCGGGCATCGAGGGCGACGACCGTTCCGGACATGGGCGCATAGATTCGCGTGTAACCCAGTTCAGCCTGATCGCTGCGCAGGCTGGCTTCGGCCTGACGGATCTGTGCCTGGAACATGTCGATACGCGCCTGCGTGGCGCGCCGTTCGGCCTGGGCGGTTTGCACGTCTTCTTCACGGGTGGCGCCACCGGCCTTGAGGTTCTGCTGACGCTGGTATTTCTGCCGTGCGAGTTCGTGCAGGGCCCGTTGCTCCTGGAGCTGGGCCTTGAGGTTTTCGATGGAGAAACGCCCGGCGTCGAGCTTGGCCTGTTGCGTGGACGGATCGATTTCCACCAGCAACTGACCTTCCTTGACCACGTCGCCGACCTCCACGTGGATTTTGTGGATCTGTCCGGAAGCCTGGGCGCCGACGTCGACATAACGCCGGGGTTGCAGGGTGCCCAACGCGGTGACGCTGCTTTCGATGTCGCCCCGGCTGACGGCCACGGTGGCGAACCTGTCGCGCCCGGGCGGAATGATTTGCCAGGCGGCGACGGCGATAACGGGGATCAGGCTAAGTGCTACAAGCAGGGCGCGTCGGGTGTGTCGGGGACGTTTCATGCAGGGTTCCGGCCAATGGGTATCGGCCCGTCGTTCAACCTGCGCGCCGCTAACAGCGACAGCCGACAGAGACGGGGAGCTGTCCTGTAAACGAGGAAGGGTGCGGGGAATTTAGGTGCGGACACATAGGGTTACACCTGTAGTTCATGACTATTTGTGCGACAAGGACAAGCAGTACTTTAAATCTATATGAGAATTACTATAAATTACGCACCTCGAACTGCCACTATCGTGCCACTGCCTATTTCGGCGGTCGACGAGGGGGGCTCAAGGACAGAAACCGCACGCGTGCGGCCGGGAGTCATGTTGGAAAACTACTATCGCGAGCTGGTGTGTTTCCTGAACGCCAAGCTAGGCAACCGTCAGGTGGCCGAAGATGTGGTGCATGACGCGTATGTGCGGGTTCTGGAGCGTTCCAGCGACACGCCCATCGAGCAGCCCCGGGCGTTTCTGTATCGCACCGCGCTCAATCTGGTGATCGACGACCATCGGCGCAATGCCCTGCGTCAGGTCGAGTCGCTGGACGTGCTCGACACCGAAGAGCGCTACTTCACGCCATCCCCGCACAACTGCCTCGATCACGGCCAGCGCCTGCAAATGCTCCAGCGCGCCCTCGCGGAACTGCCACGGCTGTGTCGCGAGAGTTTTCTGTTGCGCAAGATCGAAGGCCTGTCCCACCCGGAGATCGCCGAGCAGCTGGGTATTTCTCGGGCCCTGGTGGAAAAGCACATCGTCAATGCGATGAAGCATTGCCGGGTGCGGATGCGCCAGTGGGACGCCCATTGATCCCTGCCGATTAAATTTTATTTCACTGTCCTCGTTCCTACTCAACAGACGACCTGCTGTCCTGCCCCAAGGCCGGTCAGGTCACTTAGGCTTACTCCCCATCGGTTGAGGGGTTCATCCAGAGGACACTGGAAATGACACAGGCAATTGCATCGCCCATCGTTCACGACCTGATCGGCGTCGGATTCGGCCCTTCGAACCTGGCGCTGGCCATCGCTCTGCAAGAGCGCGGGCCAAGCCAGGGCGAGCTGGATGTTCTGTTTCTCGACAAGCAGGCGGACTACCGCTGGCACGGCAACACCCTGGTGACCCAGAGCGAATTGCAGATCTCGTTCCTCAAGGACCTGGTGACGCTGCGCAATCCGACCAGCCCGTACTCCTTCGTCAACTACCTCAAGCACCACGGCCGCCTGGTGGACTTCATCAACCTCGGTACCTTTTATCCGTGCCGTATGGAGTACAACGACTACCTGCGCTGGGTCGCCGCGCAATTTGAAACCCAGAGCCGTTATGGCGAAGAAGTGCTGACCATCGAGCCGGTGCTGCACAGCCAGCAGGTCGAAGCGCTGCGGGTTATCTCGCGCGATGCACAAGGCCAGCAGCACGTGCGCACCACCCGTTCAGTGGTGGTCAGCGCGGGTGGTACGCCGCGCATTCCCGAGGCGTTCAAGGTGTTGAAGGATGACGGCCGCGTGTTCCACCACTCGCAGTACCTGGCGCAAATGGCCAAGCAGCCGTGCGTGAACAATCAACCGATGAGTATCGCGATCATCGGCGGCGGGCAGAGCGCCGCGGAAGCGTTCATCGATCTGAACGACAGCTTCCCGTCGGTGCAGGTCGACATGATCCTGCGCGGCTCGGCACTGAAGCCGGCGGATGACAGCCCGTTCGTCAACGAAGTGTTCTCGCCGGAGTTCACCGACCTGGTGTTCCAGCAAGCCCACAGCGAGCGCGAGCGCCTGGTCAACGAGTACCACAACACCAATTACTCGGTGGTGGACATAGACCTGATCGAACGCATCTACGGCATCTTCTATCGCCAGAAAGTCTCGGGCATTGCACGCCACGCGTTCCGCACATTGACCACCATTGAAAAAGCCACGGCCACCGAGCACGGTATCGAGTTGGCGGTGCGCAATAACGCCACGGGTGAAGTCTCGGTTCGTCTCTACGACGCCGTGGTATTGGCCACCGGCTACGAGCGGCAGATGCACCGCAAATTGCTGGCGCCGCTGGAGCAGTATCTGGGTGATTTTGAAGTGGATCGCAACTACAAACTGATTACTGATGAGCGCTGCAAGGCCGGCATCTATATGCAGGGCTTCTGCCAGGCGAGCCATGGGTTGAGCGACACGCTGTTGTCGATCCTGCCGATTCGGGCGGATGAGATTGCCGGTTCGTTGTATGACCATGGCAAAAACCGCGGGCACAGCCGTTCGGTGGTGGATCTGTTGTTGGCGACTGCCAGCTGAGATTTTTGGCGCCTGAGAGGCCGCCTTCGCGAGCAAGTCGAATCGTCGCACCGCCGCTCCCACATTTGATCTGTGTTCGCAGGACTAATGTGGGAGCGGCGGTGCGACGATTCGACTTGCTCGCGAAGGGGCCCTTGAGAACACCACATAACCTGAAAGCTGAACCCTTCCTGAAGAACCCCGCAATTCCCCCACCGCGCACCGTTCCTTCGTTTACTCTGCATAAATC
>Ga0302169_10000028_pt1 | contig 45426 bp, 63 predicted proteins | sample I_Fen_N1_3_FD_193493 | JGI IMG/M metagenome (GOLD analysis project Ga0302169, IMG submission 193493) | Peat permafrost microbial communities from Stordalen Mire near Abisko, Sweden - I_Fen_N1_3 | ecosystem: Environmental > Terrestrial > Soil > Wetlands > Permafrost | place: Sweden: Abisko...
CAGGAAAACGCTACTTCACCATCGGTGAAGTCAGCGAGCTGTGTGCCGTAAAACCGCACGTGCTGCGCTACTGGGAGCAGGAGTTTCCTCAACTCAACCCCGTCAAACGCCGCGGGAACCGCCGGTATTATCAGCGACAAGACGTGCTGATGATCCGGCAGATCCGCGCGCTTCTTTACGATCAAGGGTTCACCATCGGCGGCGCGCGCTTGCGCTTGTCCGGCGATGAAGCCAAAGACGACACCACCCAATACAAACAAATGATTCGGCAGATGATTGCCGAGCTTGAAGATGTGTTGGTGGTTCTCAAGAAATAATTTCCTGCGTTTGAATACTTCCAGTTTTCAAATGCTTGCGATATATTCTTGAGCGTCCTTCGAGAAGAGGGACGAGTTTCACGCCTAGTCGGGGCGTAGCGCAGTCCGGTAGCGCACTAGCATGGGGTGCTAGGGGTCGAGTGTTCGAATCACTCCGTCCCGACCATTATTCCTGAGTAAAATCAGACACTTAAGCCGATCGGTTAGATCGGCTTTTTTGTGCCTGCGCAAAACCCGCGCAAAACTGGCGCAAAACTACCCGGTGATTTCGCTGATATTCAGGTCCGGAATTGCTTCGGACCAGACGATTTCCTCGTGGTCTCGCTGGTAGTTTCTGGTCATGCCCTCGCTCGCATGGCCAGCTATTTTCTGACCATCCTTTCCGGCTTTCTTGTACAGGTGCAGTGACAGCGCTCGCACTTCGTGGAAGCCCGGCATCTCTTCTTCCTTCCATCCCGCGTAGCAGTTCGCCGTCTCCCTGGCCTCTTTGAATGCTCGCGTCAAATACCGCTCCTCAACCTTCGTCCAGTGATCCTTGGTCTGCGCCTGTTTCTGTTTCCGGCGCTCGGGCTTTCGGTGCACCAGGTAGGGCGATACGACATCGTCACGGCATCGACTGATGACGGCCTGCAACTCCGGCGTTATCAGAAATCGTATCCATGCGGCGTCACTGGCCTTGGCCGTCTTCTTCTGCACCACGTACAGGTAGCCCTCCCGACTGCCATCAAAACGCATGTCGAGGATGTCCGTCCGGCGCTGGGCGGTGATCAACGCCAGGTCGATTGCGTTCTGCAGCCAGGCCGGAGACTTCTCCCGAATGGCTTTCAGTCCTTCAATCGTGTGGCGTTTGCGTTGCTTCTTCTCGATCCGGTTGATGGTGCTGGCCGCCGGGTTATCCGGGCACAGCCCTTTGGACGCTGCGTGATTGAAGATGTCGATCAGCAGCGCCCGGCACTGGTTCGCCGTGCGCGGGGTGAGAGCGTCCAGCATCTCCGCGACCATGCGAATGGTAATTTGGTCGACGGCCTTGCCTTCGAACTGTTTGCGGAATCGCCGGAAGTGCACGGCGTATAGGCCCAGCGTTCCTTTTGCCAGCTCGCGAGGCGGCAGAACGTCGCGTTCGTAGGTATCGAGGAAGCCGGCAAATGATTCTGATGAGCTGCCCATCACGGCGCCGATCAGGTCAGCGCCGCGCATGAACTCCAGATTCAGTTGCTTTGCGGCATCGATCGCCTTGATTCTGTCGCTGCCAAACTGGAACCACTTACCGTCGGTTGGCCGCCGGTAGCGATAAGTCGAGCGCCGCGAATCGAAGTACAGGTTCGGCGGGAGGCTCTTGTTCGCCTTGTTACGCGGCCGTGGGACCATCATGCAGCTCCTTTCAATACCATCGCAACCAGGTCGTTGCCGCTCGATCGGTTGAACGCGGTCCAGTCAACGTACCAGAGTTTCCCGATCTGCTCCCCGGGCACCATGCCGTTTCGGATGTGGTTGCGTATGGCTTGCGGGCATTGCGGTGTTCCGTTTTCGCCCCAGCGCCGGCGCTGGAACTCACTGATCTTGATCAGCTCTCGTTTCATTGGGTGCTCCATGCCGCGCGTGGCGGCAGAAGGTGGTTAATGGGCGAACTTGGCGAGCGCGGTATCTGCGATTTTCATCGCTGCCTGGGCGTCGTGCACATAGGCCGGGTTGAACCCGCCGCACAGATGGATAGTTGCTTGGCAGGCTTGCAGGTTCTCGCGAGTGAGCTTCAGCGCGGCTACCAGTTCTTCGCGGCCAGCGGCTTCGCCTCGGGCAATGTCCCAGAAGCGTTGCTGCCACTGCCCGGGTGGTGGCGGGTTGCTGTTCTGCGCACCGAACACCATCGCCCCGACAATGGAATCGCAAAGATCGCGCTTGTAGGCGTTGTCGCCGTCGATGCTGGCGCCCATCCTTCGGAGGTTGTTCAGCGTCGCGTCGAAGTCCTCGCGGGTCATATCGATCACGTTCTTGCTGAGTGCGGTGATTTCAGCTTTGGCCGCGTTCAGTCGATTCAGATCCGCCTTCCAGCCCCAGCGAAGTTGCTTGGCATCCTCAGCATTCTGTTCGGCCAAGGTTTTCCAGTGCTCGACCGGCGTCCAGGGGCTGGTAATGACGGTGCATTTCGCCATCGGTACCAGTTCGTTTTGAGTCGAGGCCATCGTGTCCGCATCCTCTTTGCTGGCAGCTGCATAGAGTTCGTCGGGGCCTTGGGCGTGGACGGCGTACAGCACTTCAGTTTCTTCGGGCATAAAGAATTCCTCGCCCGCCGTACACCGGCAGGCTGCTGGGTGGATTGTGGAAATCAGATGAAGGGCGTCAGGCGAGTTGAGCGGGTGAACTAAGGTTTATCGGTTCGCCTCGCCAGTTGCGTTGCACAGCTCCCTTCCTGATGTGACTGGTGAGGTGAACCATTTCCGCCGCGGCCCCTTGTAGCAGTACACATAGGCGAACCAGGCGAGGGCGATCATGGCTTCACCTCAACACCCGCGTCACGGTCCCGAACTGAATACAGCGTGTAGCCGTCCGGCGTGTTTTCCGGGGAGTTAGCGGCAACCAACAGCACGTTGACGTCCTCAGTCCCGATATCTTTTGAGGCGACAGTGAATCGTCGCTTCCCATGGTTTGGGTTTGGATGAACGCCATCGGCAAGCGTGTAGCCAATCTTTCGATATTCCATGATGAATACCGTCATGGCGTCACCTCGCGCCGAGCCCACCAGCAGACCGGGCCATCCTCGGTGTCATGGATGGCCAAGCAGAACCAGCCTTCGCCATCTGGGCGATCCGGCTCCCAATAGCTGTAATCGGGATCGCCGGATTCGAAGTAGCGATCGGCAACAGCCTCGTCGGCGTACTCAAGGCTCACCATCCCAACGCTCAAACCCTGTTCCGCTACCCATGCTTTGCACTTGTCACCGTCGCCCTCGTCGAAATCAGGCATATCGGGATGCTGAAACGAACCCATTTCGTCGCGCACAACTGGTGCTGGCTGTATCAATTTGATTTCTTCAGGCATGACTTCGTCCTTGCCGCTATAGCGGCTGACTTTGAAGGGGGGGAGTTACAGCTGGATTTTGCGAAGAGCGGCGTTGTATTCGAGGGGATCGCCGTTCGGGTAATTCTCGATGATTGCCAGCAGGCGTTCGCGCTCGGCATCAGCTGGCTGCACCAGCCGCATTTCATCCGGCGCCAAAGTCGGATCGACTACTACCTTCAAGCCGCCGACCATATCGAGCGAGTCCTCGCTATGGTGCTTGGTGGCTGGCATGGTCCCCTCATCAGTGAGGGGGGCATCAGCTTTGGCGGCAGCCTTGGTGGAAGGGTGAACAAAACGATGGAGGTCTGCTTCGAGTTGCTTCCAGCCATCTCCTTCAAGGGCTGCAATTGCTCTTCGGATTAGGTCTTCGGCTTCATCAATCCGCTGATCCGCTGAGTTCAGGCGCTGCTGCAGGGAGTCACGCTCGGCCTTCATGCGATCAAAGGTCTCGCCCAGCACATACTGCACCGGTCGCTGGCCGCATTCGCAATCTGGCCAAGGGCTGTCCTCGGCCCAGGTCCTGCCTTCGCTGGTTTCAGCCTCACAGGCGGGACCGAGGTAAATCACTTTTGGCTCGCTCACTTTGAAAGGCCTCTTCAATTGTCCGTCCCCGTGTAGGTGCGCCAAGGGACCTTGACGCCGTTGACCAGAAAGCCCCAGTCACCACGCCACTTGCTGGTGATGAAGAGGGTGATGACGCCGCCGGGGGATACCTCGTCGATCCGGTGGTACTCGCCGTGCATCAGGCGGGCGGTGTCGCCGGGTTCGCGCCAGTATTCAAGGTCAGTGTGTCCGCCGACTTCCCAGAAATGGCGCCGCTGTTCCTTGTAGAAGCCGCGCAGGATGATCGTCCTGGCGTTCCACGGATGGTCTGCAGATCCCGGTCTTCGTCCGGCCGCATGATGTGGTGGATGCGGAACGACCACGGGCACCACCAGAGCGCCGCCTTGTGCGTGGTGCGGGAGTAGGGGTTGAACAGCCACCAGTGCCCCATGTACATCTCGGCGCCGTCGGCGGACATGATGTGCAGGTATGGGGTGCGCTTGGCGCGGGCGATGAGCCAGGCGGCAATCGCAGGGTGGGCAAGCAGCTTGGCGACCAGGCGCCAGAAGAGATTGATCATGCTGCCTCCGCGACTGGTTGACGAAAGACGGGAAGGGCGCCGGCCTGCTCGCGTACTGCCTTCATGCCCGCCTCGTCGTATCCCCAGATATTGCTGTCGTCGAACCGCTCAGGTCCGAGATAGCCAGGGTGCAGTTGTTTGCCGGTGCAGATGTAATCACGAAGCTCTTTGACCAGGTCCTTCAGCGTGCCGCCGTGGCTGAACCCGCGCCACCGGCCGCCCCACGCCGTTTCATGCGTGAAAATCCGCTTTCCGCTGTAGTCGTCGACGAACCAGACCTTGCCGCGCGCGTCGACTTCCATGCTCGCGTAACGGTTCGCTGCGTGGTTGTGGAAGAACCGGCGACCATTGTCCGCGATGATCTGGATTGCTTGGTTGACCTGCTCGCAACGCTTACGCTTCAACCACATGCTGTTTTCCGAATAACGGGAGCCGCGGTACTCCGGTTTCGGCTCGTAATCGGTAGGGCGGATCACGCAGGCCAATAGTTGCGTCCAGGTCGCTGCATCATTCGGCAAGCACAGACCGAATTCTTTGGTGTCGTATTCGACCTCTCGGGAAAGCCGCTCAACCAGATAGAAAGGCACCGCAACGTTCGAACAGCCGCTGTTGTAGTAGCCAAGATGCTCAATCACGCGAGCCTCTTCGTAGATACCGGCGCTGGACAGCTTCCAGCAATACCCCTTGTCATCAGGCCGCCAGAGGGTTATCGCCTTATGGCGCCGATGGGTGTGCTTGACGCTCAGCACGACGAATGAGCCGGCCGGTTTGTTTTCTGTGGGCATGGGAGGTCCTTGCGGTCTATGCTCGGCCGCTAATCAATAAGGAGTGTTTGTAATGTCTGATCAAAAGACAGTTTTGGAGATGATTTTGACTGCAGAAGTACTCGCATTAGCTGCCGCGCTAAAAGCCGAGAGACTCGCAAAATCAAATGTGATGGGTTATGACGGGATAAGCGATGCTGTAAGGCTCATAAAGAACAAGCGGGCCTCAATCCTTGAGGAGCTCTCTCGTCCGTAGTTTCACGCAGCTACAGCTTGGTGTTCCGCTATTCGCCATGGGTCATTGGCCCTTGCCAGTGCAGCCATAGGCGGTGGGCTGACGCTGTTCCCGCACATGTGGACTTGCTGAGTCTTAGTGAACGGTTTGCCGTCGGCTCCGTGGCTGATGATGTAGTCGGCGGGGAAGCCTTGAGCTTTGTACAGCTCGGCCGGTTGCAGCATCCGTAGGCAGATGTCGACGATCACGTACGGCGTTCCCTTGATGGTGACAGTCACGAGGCCCAGCCGATCTTTGGTGGTTATCGTTGGCGCTGGTGCGTCGGCGGCGCTCATGTTCTCGGTGCCGTAGTAGCTGATAAGGAATGCCGCGACGCGCAGTGCACCGGCTTCAACCTCCGGCGAAAGCTGGAACTCAACCAACGAACTCTTACCGCCACCGCCTGCCGTGATGGTTGGTGCTGGCTCATCTACCGCCTGGCCAACGCTGGCGCCGAACTGACGCTCCATGAATGCGGTGACCAGTCCGTGGTGGGTGCCACCGGCGCTGATGGTGTGCAGCGGATCGGCAGTGTCCCGCGCATCGCAGTTGCCGCGCAGGTGCACCAGGTTGGCGGTCACCAGTTGCTGCTGACTGCCGGTGTTAGTCACCGTGGTCATGGGGTCTTCGATGCTCTTGGCGTCGGTGGTGTTGAATCCACCATTCATCTGGGCCATGAACACCGTCGAGATACCCATTGCGTGGGCAGCACCGGCCGGGCGCTGGTAGTTGCCACCGCTGGTTATGGTCGGCAATGGTTCATCGAGCGCCTTGCCCTCATCAGCAAATCGGAACTTCACCAGGTGCGCCGCGGCGAGTGCGTGCTTCACGCCACCAGCAACTACCGTGCCCAACGGCTGATCAAGTCCCGGTACGCGCGGTTCCTGTCCGGCGCGTTCGCCATACCCGGTTTGAATGAGGGTTGGGCTGATGAGTGTCAGCTCGCCGCGGTTGGCGCAGGTGACCGTCGGTAGCGGCGAGTGTGGATCGTTGATCCGGTCGCTGCCCTGGTGCGTTGCTGGCGCGATGATAGGGCTGGCCATTGCGAACGATCCACCCCGCGGCCAAGAGGTCACGGTGCGCAGCGGGTCGTGGGCTGACTGCACGCTTTCGCCGGACCAGTTCGCGATCGGAACGATAAATGGGTCAGCGGCATCGATGACAAACTTCTTCATACCCTTGGCGATTCGCCGTAGGGTGGCTGGGGCCAGTGGCTTTGGCCGGTCGAAGATGCTTTTGCTCGGGATGGTCCAGTCGATGCACTCGGCGGCGGTGCGCCACTTCTGTTGGCCCTTTACCGGGTGCTTGGCGTGGGTCGGCGCTGGCCAGGCAACCGGCTCGCCGTCACAGCGGGCGATCATGAACAGGCGTTCGCGGCTGGTCGGTGCACCGAAATCGCAGGCCTTGATGACGCGCCACTCGACGACGTATCCCAGGTGCTGCAACTCGGCTACGAAAGTTGCCCAGGTCTGGCCGCGCCGCTTCGGGTCAGGCACCAGGAACTGCTGGTGGACCGGGACGACTTCGCCCCGCTCGGCAATGGTACCGCCGAGCTTCATTACTCGGCCGGTCACCTTGCAGCGCTTGGCAATCAACGGCCCCCACTGGAGGATCTGCTTCACGTTTTCAAGGCTGATGACGCGGGGCTTCTTCTTGCCGGCCCACTTCAGGCCGATCCACGACAAGTTGCGAATCTCACGCTTGCGTGGCTGGCCGCCGGCGGCCTGGCTGTGATGCGTGCAGTCCGGCGACATGTGGAACCAGCCCACGGCCTTGCCGCCGCACTCTGTGTCCGGATCACCCTCGAACACGTCGGTGGTGTAGTGCACGGCACCCGGGTGATTGACGGTGTGCATGCTGATCGCCTGAGGGCTGTGATTCTTTGCTACGTTCACCGCGCGCCCCAGCCCCATTTCCAGCCCGGTACCGGCGCCGCCACCACCACAGAAGAAGTCGACAACGATCTCATCGTCCTGAGTGCTGAAGCCGAGTCCGTATTGAGTTTTGAAATCGAAGGGGTGTTTCTTCTGTTGTGCGGACATAGGGGATCCTCGCCGGCTGGCGTGATTCGTTGAAGTGGGGTATTTATTTATGTCGACTCAGCCTGGCAGGAGGCCTACATGAGACTGCAAAGCGATATCGATGCGCTCGCGGCAATCGAGGAAGACGCTCAAATGATGCTCAAGCGAATAGGGATCCCAGACGACAAGCAGAAGCTGGAAGTCGTCATTTGCTTGCGGCAGATCATTGAGCTGGCCAACTACAGGAAGGCGATTGACCGATTCACTGAGCCTTCAGCACGGTAGGTAAGGCCGGTTTCCCGGCCTGTGGCAGTTACTTCGGATCGAAAGCGCCCAGCGACAAAGTTGCGGCTTCACCGATATTGCGCTGGAGCACGGTCTTGAATTCCTGCGCAATGTCCTCTCGCTGAACTTCTTCCCCAACCCAGCGCAGTTTCAGCACAGGTTGTGCACCGCTGGTGATCACCGACACGCGTAGCATGATCTGCTGTTCGGTCAGGCCTTCGTATGGGATCACGTTGAAAAGCAGAGTGGCTGGCAACGTTTCTTTACTGCGCGCCTCGATCTGGTCGAGTGTGCTTCTGCTGGCGCTGGTCTCGCCGACAGTGTGGTCCGACTCGGATGCAGCCTTAATGGTGATGGTCCGCACCGCCGCGATGGCCTTGGCGATAGTCATCGATTGCCCGTTTTCATCAGCGGCTGACAGGAACTGGTTCCAGTCTTCGATCCAGTCGCTCAGATCTTTCTGGGACATGGCACGTCCGCCGATTGCCTGAGCTGCCTTGTAGCCGGCGGAGGCCTTCAAACGCAGCACCGCACGATCATCGGCGTGGCCTGGCAATGCGTCAGTGCCAAGGTTGAAGAGCAGCGTGCAGGTCATTTCGTCTTGATCGATGAAGCCCTTTGCGTTCGCTACAGCACGATCCGAAACGTAAGTGCTGAAGTCGGCCAGCGAGTGAGTGGAGTAGATCCCACGGAAACGGCTGCGCCCGGCCTGCCATTTTTCGAGAGTGACCACCTGGCAGCCTTCGGGCAGCACGATGGTTGGTGTTTGAGTGGCCAGCGCGTTGCCGCTCGCTTCAAGCGCGGTGTCGGTGATGAGCTGGATCGCTTCTTTGGTCAGAGACATTAGTCAGTTCCTTGATGGTCGGGCGGTTAGGTGCGGGGAGTGATTGGGGCTTGTTCGCGGCTGAAAAGCTGGTCGTGCTTCTCGGCGAAGAGGGTGATCTTTCCGCCGGAGCCGACATGCATCGGCGTAGCCAGGCTGGTGTTCTCGCTGCGAGTACCGCGCTTGGTCGGCACCTTGTAGTCCAGCTTGTGCTTGATCTTCACCTGGCTGGACTCGCCGATCTGGCTGAAGTCCAAGGTGATCACCAGCTTGCCGGCCTTGCCGTGGTCAACCACCCCCGAAGCAACTTCGGAAAGGGCATGGCCGATTTGGCTGGCGAATGCGCCGCCGTTTAGCTCTTCGATGAACTCTGCGGTATCGGTAGGGGTGGACATGGCTGTTTCTCCGGTATGGCCAATAGGCCGCTGGGTGGAAGATTGAATTGGGATTGGCGAAGGCGCTGGTGCACCTGGTTGTTGATTCGCCTCAATGCCCAGCACCGAAGTAAGCGAACACAACCAGTAAAGCGGCGGCACCGATGGTCCAGCGGAACATGCTTCGCCCGAAACTTCCGGCGGACACTCGGACGTCTTCGAAGAAGTCCGCGTTCTTTTCGAGTTGCTTTGCGTAATCGCAAGCCATGCTATGGCCGTCACGGGCGCCGCGGGAAAGCCCGGTACCGCGCTCGATAACGTCGAACTTGTTCTTGCCCAGCGGAACGACATTGAAGCGTGGTGGACGCGCTGGCTCTTCGCGTCCGATCATTTGGAACATCTCCGAGGTGGACATCGAGACGCGTTCCCGCAACACCTGCAGGACCGCTTGTTTTTGGCGAATGGTCTGGTTCATGACGATTTCCTTATGGTGGGGTTGCGTGTATTCGTCAGCACTCGGGCCGTTGGGCGCAGGGGAGAGTGCTGACGGATAAAGGCAGGCAAAAGAAAGGCCCGTGGACGTTCGGGCCTTTCACAGATGCAGTGATGTTCGGGTTATGGTCTATTTCATGATGGTCATCCTCTGATTCGCGCCGTTGGCGTGTGGCGGGCGCTCGCCGTTCTCTGGTTTGTTGCATGCAGGTGGCCGGCATAAGCCAGGTGTTCGTCCGCATCGGTGAGCTCTGGAGCGATGGCACAGAGACCATCCAACAATCGTTGTGCTTCAGAGCTCACCGATGCGGCCTGGTGCTGGGGAGGACCAGGTGCTCGGGCAGTTAGCGTCAGACTGACGGGGCGCTGGTTGATTGGGTGCCGGACAGCCCCGGCTGCTCACCACTGCCCAGGTGACGGGTCCTGCCGTAGACTGCAGGTTCGACCAAGCAGTACTACACGAGATAAGCATATGAGTAACAATGCAAAGTATTACACTGTTGATTCCGCGCGAAGTCTGGCTCCTTATTCTCAAATATCTCTGAGCTATTACACGCCCAATACGTCAGCGAAGACTGATTTCCTCAACCAAATACACCCTGAAGGCTTGTCCAAACACGGCTGCAATTATCTCTACAATCCTGAAGTAGTAATGAACAATTTAACTGGAGCGAGTAACTCCCTTTTAGTGGGGCTGATATTTGAGCTGGTGCGCCGTAGCTATTTCCCGGAAAAGCCATCCCGCTATCAGTCGCTATTTGCTTGCCAACATTTTAGTGATGCGAAGCGATTTAGGGAGTTACTCGCGAAAGAGAAAAATGAACAAGAGATAAGATCAGCCTCAATATATGAGGTGATTACCGAGAGCGCGGTTCATCGTGGTGATATGAATCTGTTAGGTACTGATTGCTCTGTATTGGCACTGTATCAGCGGGCACACCTTTACTGGTCCAGTGAGGAATCACCTCATAAATTCGCGGAAGAGCCACTCTGGGAGATATTGATTCCGCTCCCTACATTGGTTGGGCAGCGGGTGTCGGAATAGCGGGTCATTGGTGTAATTTATGCCGGGAGGTTGCAGCCACACTACCAATCATCATCACATTGTTTTCGCCTTCAGCAAAGCGGCCTTCTCCCTCCTCCAGCTCCATCAGTGCGGCCTTTAAAGCCGTTATCGCGCAAGACGGGGAGGCAGCATCCACGCTCAGCGTGTAGGTTTTGTTTTTCTCGCCCACCCTAATACCAAATAGAAATCCACGCCTGTCTTGTGTCGTGTCAGTCATTGTAACTCCGGGGTTTGTGCTGGCGGATGGCGGGTAGAAGCGCCCGCCGATGTCAAATGTCGGCTGGCATCAGCTTGCCCACCACTACGCAGGTGACGCGCTCGGCGGTTCATCTGCTTTGTTGCGTTGATGCAGGTGGCCGGCATCAGCCGGGTGTTCGTCCGCATCGGTGCTGGGGAGGACCAGGAGCTCGGGCCCGGGGTTGCACCGGACTTCCACGTCACCATTACTTTTATATGGGGTTCATACGTGTAGTTCGCCCATTTCCGTAGGCCTTCGCCATCCCGCTGCCCACTCAGTGAATGGGCAGAAGTGATGCTTTGCCGTCGTTTAAGCGTTACCCGCGAGTACGGTCTTTGAGAATCCGAACTCTCGTCTCATCGAACCATTCAGCTTTCAGGATCACATTCGAGCCAGGCGAGCAGGGCGGCTGGAGGAGGTACTGGTCAGGTCCATGAAGATGTTCAGCGCGAGCAACGATCACGCCGTAAAAATTGGTGGTCTTGTCTTCCGCTTTCTGTCCAAGATCGATCATGATTTTTCTCGCGGGTTGAGTTACGCGGCTTCGAGCGTTTCGGATCGGCGCGTGATTCGGATCTGGGCTATCCGAACCGAAGGTGGTCGGCGGTCGCGGCGGGCGGGCTCGCTTGACTGGATGTTGCTCACGGCGTTCATGGTCATCAGCGTGGCTAGGACAAAGCACGCTGGCGAGATGATCTGTCGACGCATGGCCTCCGCCACCAGGGCGGTACGCCGCGTGACGCCGAGCTTGAACATGGCGTTGGTGAGGCGTTTCGCTACGGTGGCCGGCGAATTTCCTTCGCGGTAAATCCAAGGGCTACCCAGAGCAGGAACTGAAGCTCTCGCGGTGCAAGGCCTCGACCGAGATGGCCCTTCCATGAACCGCTTGTGATTGTTTGATCCATTGGTGTGATATCCGGTTGTTTTCCCAAAGCGCCCGATCGCTCAGGCGCTTCAGTGAAAATGTTCCGTCCCATTACCGCCGGGATGGCGGGGCGCATTGCTTGCCGGGTCGTTCTCTCGGTTCTGGCGTTTCACCATCGAGCAGCCGTCCAGGTTTGTCCTGTCGTTGGCAGGCTTTCGGGCCTGTCTGCTCGCCGGTCGCCGGTAGAGGCAATGCGGTCTGTTGTTTGTTGCGCTGACTGTTAAAGAGCAGCGGGTCTCTTGAGGCCCTTCGCAGTGGCTGTGTGTCGCTGCGATGGACGAACAATACGTTAACGTATCAATCCAGTCAATGCGTTGGCGTATTATTTTTAATGCGTTCACAAAAAAGCCCGCTCATTGGCGGGCTCCATTCATTCGACCTGATCAATTTTCCTTTGGTACAACCCAGAATATCTGCACGCCACCATCGTCTTGATGCGCGATGGTTACGTTGTCTGCTTCGTCGATAGCTTCAAGCAGTCGCTCCCAATCTTCTTGTAGCTCGTCCAGCGCTTTGTAGATAACGGCCCGCTTCGAGGTTTGCGCCCCGGTCGAGTTGATGATCTTCTGCACGCGCATGGCCATCAGATCGAATGAGGTCGGAGGGGTGGGTTCTTTCTTTGCCTTTGCCTTTGCCATGATACTGCTCTCGGTTGCTGTATTAATATACAGTATTTTATTCGTCGTTAAATGACAAGCGGGGAGGGGAGAACATTTGTACTCTTTGTCCGTGGCAGCGCATCTGCGGGCCATGGCCGGATCGAGGCGCCAGGCGTGCGGGGCTAGGCTTTGCTTTTTAGTAGCTTAAAAGCTACAATTGGCTTCATGAATGAAATTGCACACTATCTGAATGAAGCAGGAAAAGATCTTTACCAGGAATGGATGGATCGGCTCAAAGACAGAACCGCCAAGGCAAGGATCACCATGCGCATCAACCGTATGGCGATTGGCGCTTTTGGCGACTGCAAACCGATCAGCGATGGCGTTTGGGAGTTGCGCGTGGATTATGGCCCGGGCTACCGGGTCTATTACGCGCAGGCGGGCAAGCAACTGATCCTGTTACTGCTGGGCGGCGATAAGCGACAGCAACAATCCGATATCGAGAAGGCCATAGAATGCTGGGGCGATTACCAGCGGAGAAAACCATGAACAGATCACGCAGCCACGATCAGAGCGTTATCGAGATGATTCGCACCGACCCGGAGTTTGCCGTCGAGTATCTGCGGGTGGCATTTGAAGAACTGGACGAAGAGGGGGGGGAAGTTGCCTTTCTGGCAGCGCTACGCCATATCGTTGAGGCTCGCGGCGGCATGGCTGAAATCGCCGAAAAGGCTGGCTTGTCTCGTGAAAGCCTTTACCGTGCGCTCTCTCCAAAGGGCAATCCGACTCTACGGACGATGCGCCAGGTTGTGCATGCCACCGGCCTAACGTTTGCTGCTATTGCCTGAGATACTCCGCGAGCGAGCGGTTAGAAAAAAACCGACTTCGGCATTTTCCCGTCCACTACCGTACCGACCACCTCCCAGGTGTCATCTATAGACTTCGTTGGGTATGAATTGTTGAGCGGTTTTAGGAATAGTTCACCCGCGTCGCGCACCAACTGCTTAAACGTTGCTTCATTGGTGTCAATCATTTTGGCTACCACGTATTGCCCGTGGCGAGGTTCTATGTCTGGCGCTACGAGTATCAAAAATCCTTCAGGGAATGAATCTCCCGAAGAGCTAGTCATAGACGCGCCAACTACGCGCAACCAGAATCCATTATCACCAGCCCATACATCTGATGTATGTCGTGGACAGTTTGCGACATTGGACGCTTCTATCGCCTCCATGGCTGACCCCGCCTGGACCCAGCTTATTTCTGGGTATGTAAATGATCTAGTTGGCTGAAGAGCAGGCTCAACGTTCGATAAGGGTTCCGCTACTAAATCTGGGCGCACACCTCCGACCCATAACCACTCTGCTGGGACGCGGAGCGCTCTCGCGATGCGCTCTACATTGTCTCGCTTAGGGCTCTTTGATTCGCCAGAAATTATGCGATGAACAGTTGGCTGTGTCACGCCAGACCGTCTGCTCAATTCCCCCTCGCTCCACCCCTTGCCACTCATCTCTCTAGAGATCCGATCTCCGATATGCATTTGCCACCAATAGAAAAACGTATTGCGGGAGTGTATTGCCTCCATCAATACGTAGGCGTATCATTTGCTTAATACGCTGCCGAGTTGGAGGCATCAAGTGACCGTACAAGAAATGCTGAACAGTCTGTTCGCGCATGGCTTATCCCAAAAAGCCGTAGCTGTTCGGACTGGGACAACCCAGCCGACGATCCATCGAGCGAGCAAGGGCGCTGGAGTTCGGTACGAGACAGGGAAGGCAATTGAAGCCCTGCTTCTCGAAACGACTCAAAAGTCGATGACTTAACCCGCTGAACAAATGATCGCCCACGCATAGCCGAGCAACTCACCCAGCCGTGTAGCACTGCTCCAGTGGCACCAGTATCGAAGTTAGCGGGGCTTTGGGGAAGTGCACCGAATTAGCTGTTGATCCATCCAGTACCCAGATCGCAGACATAAAAAAGCCGGTGTCTAGACCGGCTCCTTTTTGCAACGCAACAGTAAAAGGTGAAGAAATATGCGGGATACAGCTCAAGCAAGCCGGAGGCAAGGGATTACTTTTCCGACGACGACTCCGGCCTATGTGCGTTGCGATGAATCACGGATTTTTATTTCTGGAGTGGCTTTGGTGGATCTGCTGAGCTGCCTTGAACGTTGCGAATTCCGTACGTCCCTCGGCGTTGAGCCCTATGGCGTGGGAGGAACACCAGGCCTTGAACTCGTGAGCGCTTGCTTGAACTTTTACGACGGTAATGCCGCTGCGGCGCAGGCTTTCAAAAGCATCAGTCGCACGCTTCTTCCAGTGGGCGTAAGTCGGGGACATCAAATGCGCATCCTCGAATATGGCCATGTATTCCATGTACTGGGCCGCGTTGTTGAACCACAGCATGCTTCTAGCGCTAATTCCAATTCTTTCCATCTGGATCTCCTGGTTACTGCTTTGCGTAAGAACTCTGCAGCGTACCAGTGAGGTTCAGCCTCTCGTCGTGTCAGCAAAACGCGGACATAAAAAAACCGACGGTCGAGGTCGGTTTTTTCAACAACGGTAAAACTTTGTGGAGATGATTATGCACAACCAGATCACCCCCAGCAATACCCCTCATGTCGCGACACGTTTTGATGATGCTGAAAATGTGTCGCGTACCACTATGAGCAGCTTCGACCTTCTTGACCTGGTCAACTCCGCCCGAGCTGAGTTCGGTGAAAGCGAAGTTCGTCGCGCTGACTTCACTGCTCGCTGCAAGGACGAGCTTGAGGGCGAATATTACGAAACTTTCGTAGTTAAAAACGCACGTGGTCCGGCCTCGGAAGGCCTCAGGCTCACGAAGGACCAGTGCATGCTGGTTTCAATGCGTGAGTCGAAAGCAGTTCGGCGCTCCGTGGTCGCCCGACTCAATGCCGCGGAAGGGCCGCGCGTCATCGCCACGCTGCCCGACTTCTCCAATCCCGCAGCCGCCGCCCGCGCGTGGGCAGAACAGTTCGAGCTTCAACAGGCCGCCAGTCAGGCTCTGGCCATCGCGGCCCCCAAAGTGGCATTCGTAGATCAGTACGTCGAAGCGGGAGGCTCAATGGGCTTTCGTCAGGTCGCGAAGTTACTGAATGCCAACGAGCGCCAGTTCCGTCAGATGCTGCTAGACAAAGGCGTCATGTACTACTTGGGCGGTGTATTGACTCCCTACAGCCAGCACCAGGAAACCGGGCGCTTTGAAGTTAAGACCGGTACCAGCGTCGCCAATGGACATGCCTTCAATCAAGCCCGCTTCACGTCGAAAGGCGTGCAGTGGGTGGCTGGGTTGTGGGCGGCTTTTAAGATCGAGGTAGCAGCGTGAGCACCATAATCATGAGCCAGTGCTGGCCCCTACAAGGCATGAGCGGGCCACAAAAGGCTGTGCTGATCTCGTTGGCGGACAACGCCAACGATGAGGGTGTTTGCTGGCCGTCCGTAGCTCGTATATCGGAACGTACCTGTCTTTCAGAAAGGACGGTTCAGACCGCCATCAAGTGGCTGGGGCAAGTCGGGCTGTTGTCCGTTCGTGAGCGGATGGGGCGCTCGACGATTTACACCTTAACCCCAGCAGCCTACGCACCCCCGCAAGAGCTGCACCCCGCAGCAGATGCACCACCACCCCCGCAGCTCACGACACAAACCCCCGCAGCAGCCGCACCCAGAACCGTAATAGAACCATCAAGTGAACCATCACCTCTTGTCGGCGACGAGCAACCGTCGAAGATTTCGAAAGCGAAATGCCCGACTCAGGCCATCGTCGATTTGTTCAACAAGACGATTCCAGAGTTTCCTCGAGTGGTGATGTTGACCAAGGATCGGATCGCCAAGATTGGTGCCCGCTGGAACGAGAGCGAAGTACATCAGGATCTCCAGTTCTGGGCCGAGTACTTCGCCCTGGTGCGCTCGAGCAAGTTCCTGATGGGGGAGGTGTCCGCTGCGGGTGGCAGTCCGTTCCGCTGCAACTTCGATTGGCTGATCGCACCGAGCAATTTCGTCAAGGTCGTTGAGGGTAATTACCATGCGTGACCCCTACAACATCGAGGCCGAACACGGCCTGCTGGGTGCAATGATGCAGCGCCCGGAACTGATCGACTCCCTGAGCGATGACCTATCCGCCGAGTCGTTCTATTTCGCAGAAAACGCCGAAGTGTACCGTGGGATTCTGGCGGTCCGCTCGGCCGGCAAAGCGGTCGACTTCCTCACGGTGGGCGACCACGTGGGCGTCTTGCTGGATGGCACCCCGGCGTTTGCTTACTGCGCCGAAATCGTCAACGGCACACCCAGCGTCGCCAACGCCAAGACTTACGCCGGCATCGTGCGAGAGCGAGCCATTGAACGCGCTCTGTTCGATCTGGGTGGCCAGGCCATGGACATCGCGCACAGCGATCAGGATGTGCAGACGAAAATCGCCGCTGTCCAGGCCGCCGCCATGGCCATTGACTGCGGATCGGGCGATGACGATATCGTCAAAGTCGGCGATGTGTTGGTCGATCAGTTGGAGGTGTGGCAGGAGCGCCATGACCGTCATGCTCGCGGCGAAACACTGATCGGCCTGTCGACCGGCCTGAAAGACCTAGACGAGAAAATCGGTGGCCTGCAACCCGACCACTTGTACATCGTCGCCGGGCGCCCCGCGATGGGCAAAACCACGCTGGCGATGGGCTTTGTGATCGATGCGGCCGTGCGCCAAAGCAAGTCCTCACTGGTCATCAGCCTGGAGATGAACAAGGGCCAACTGCTGGACCGGGCCGTGGCGTCCGAGGGGCGTATTCCGCTCACCATGGTGAAGAACGGCACGGCGTGCCAGAGCCACGGCACAGAACTCGCGGCAGCGGCCCGCGTGCTGCGTCGCGCCCCGCTGTACATCGCCGACCGCGCCGGCTCATCGATTGGGCGTATTCGCTCATTGGCTCGCCGCCACAAACTGCGGTATGGCCTCGACCTGCTGATGATCGACTACTTGCAGCTGCTGGAAGGCGAGGGCGGCAACCGCACCGAAGAGGTCAGCAGCATCAGTCGTGGTTGCAAGCTACTCGCCAAGGAGCTGGGTATTCCCGTCGTCCTGCTGAGCCAGCTCTCGCGCAAATGCGAAGAACGTCCCAACAAGCGGCCCATCCCCTCGGACTTGAGGGAATCAGGCGCCATCGAGCAGGACGCCGACGTGATCTTGTTCGTGTACCGCGACGAGGTCTATCACGAAAACACCGACGCCAAGGGCATTGCCGAAATCATCATCGGCAAGGGCCGTGATATCGAGATGGGCACGGTCCGCACGGCGTTCCTTGGGCAGTACAACCGCTTTGAAAACCTCGCGGCCGGGTGGAAACCAGAACCGGTTGAGCAACCGGAAAAAGTCACCAGCCTGGCCAGCCGTTACCGCCAAAAGGAATCTTTCTGATGGGCTCTACGCGACTTGCTGTTCCCGATCCGGCCACCTACCGCTTCGCGGTGTTCTGCTGCTCGTTCCGTATGGATCTTGGCGGCTACCCCGATCACGCCGTAGCACTGTTCGCTGAGTGCAATATGGCCAAGGCCTACGGTGCACGTATGTGGCCCGCCACGTTTCAGGTGGTAGACCTTTTAGAAGAACCAGTGGTGGCCAATGTCCAGTGAAGTGAAAACCCTGACAGTGAAGCTGTCGGATGCCGAAATCGAGCGCAACGCCAAGAAGCTGCACATCCGGGATTTGCGCGATGCCAGTCATCCGGCGCTGCACTTTCGTTTTGCAAAAAACCGCGCTCGCGGTTCTTGGTACCTGCTGAACAGGCGTGCCTGGCATCGCATTGGTGGATTCCCTGATCTGAGCACCAAGCAGGTGGTTGCAGCACTGCCGGCTGTCCGCCTGCGGGTTGCCGCCGATGAAGGATCGACCCTTTCCAAATGGGTTACGACCGGTGAGCTGATCGGGTGGTACGCCGAGCGCATGGCGCGGGATCGAAGCCTTTCCATTAAGCGCAAGAAGACCGGCGCATCGCTGATCAAGTGCCACCTAACGCCGCTCCTAGGTGGCGTACCACTGGCCTCAATTGACAAGGCCACCCTGGACGATCAGTTCATGTGGCCGGCGCAGGAAGCCATCGGCATTGACTACGTGCGCTCCGCGTTCCAATTGCTGGCTTTGGCCTTCCGTCAGGCGTTCAAGCTCGGTCTGATCACGGCCAACCCGATGAAGGACATCAAGTTCTGCGACTTTTCCAAGGCCAAGGTGGGTGTGAAGCCGTCACGGTTACGCGTCACGCAGTTGCAGGACCTGATTGCCCTGCTGCGTGCTGCCATGGCTAGTGCGCCGTCTGATGCCATGCTTGCGCTGATGATGTTGTGCCACGGTACCCGCATTGGTGAGACGCGGCAGTCCCAGTGGTCGCATATCAGCCTGGCCGAGCGAGAATGGTTCATCCCGGCCGTGAACACCAAGACTGGCGTCGAACACCATTTACCGCTGACCGACCAGGTACGGCAAATGCTAATCGATTATCGCGATATCCAGCGGGCTAACGGTTACGACGGTCAGTTCCTGTTCCCGTCCCGCAACGGTAAGGCGCTCAGTGAGGGGCAGGCGTGCGCTGTGTTCACGCGGCTGGGTCAGGGCGAGTGGACCAGTCATGACCTGCGCAAGGTCGCCCGTACAGGTTGGGCAGACATCGGCGTTGACCATCTGATCGGCGAGCTGCTGATCAATCACGCCATGGGTCATAACGTGAAGGTGTACATCCAATCTGACGTGATGAGTCGCAAGCGTGAAGCGCTGGATCGGTGGTGCGCGTATCTAGATGCGAAGGGCTTCAAGCAGATTCATGCGTTGACCGGCGTTAGATCCGGAGATTCTGGTAATGGGCTGAAAGCCACGGACTACAAGGCCTGCGAGGCCCTTCAAGAATCAACCATAGGCGAGGTTTAAAAATGATGAAAAAGCAGCGTGGACCCGCCTTTGTGCGTTGCCTGATCCCGCTCACCGACTGTCCGTCGTGTGCAGGGAAGGGGGTCATCCGAGGCGTGTTCCACCAGCTCGACTGCATTGGTTGCCATGCCTCGGGCCAGGTGCACGCGGTTACGCTAGAGCCATTGCCGGTAGAAGAGTTGGTGGTGCAGTTGGGGATACTGCTGCGCCGGGAGCGTCACTTCGCAACCCTGGTTCCGGCGGCGAACAGCACCGTTGAGCAGTACCAGCAGAACAATAGTCGCGGCGCCGGCCGCTCGTCTTTCAAGGGGGATTGATTCATGACGAGAACAAAAAGCTTCACCGAACGTAGCGCCGAGGATCTGCTGGAGCATTGGGGGCGATGGATTGTACTGGGGTCTGGAGTGTCATGCTGTGCATCCCGTGAGAACACAATCGCTGATCCGATGATCACTGATGACGATGCCTTGATGATGGATCGCTTGGTTGGCCGACTACGCAATCGGTACCCCGAAGCAGGCAACGTGATCATCACTTACTACAAATCACGCGACATTGACCTGATGACTGTTGGTAAGAGACTGGGGTTTGGTTACGGGAAAACGCAAGGCCTTTGGAAGGCAGGTATCGCATGGATTGATGGCGCGCTCGATCTTCGCCGAGAGGCCGCTTGATAGGTCGCCGAGTGTTGACTTGTGATCTGGTAGCAATTTGCCTTCCGCACGTTCAAAATGCGCGACCTACTGATCGCCACGGAGAGCGATATGAATACTGTGACAGCCCCAACTAAACGCAATGTCGGCTTCCTTCTCGGCCTTGGGATCTTGTTCATTCCCATCGTATTCGCCTGGTTTCTTTTGAGAAACGGACACTCTCTTCTTGCTCGGATCGTCGGATTTGGTTGGCTTGCTCTGTGCGTACTCGCTGTAGTTGGGGCGCCATCTACATCAACGGGCCGCACCAGTAATTCAGTAGCATCTCAAGCGTCTGTGTCTTCCCCTGCTCCTGCTGCAGCCGCGACTCCCGTCGAACCGCTCAAGGCTTACACTGCCTCCCAGGTAGCTGCAAGCTATGATGAGAACACCGTTGCTGCGGATATCTCGTTCAAAGGTAAAAAGGTTCAGGTGACTGGGAAAATCACCGATATCAATACTGACTTTATGGGAAATCCTTACCTGGTGTTAGCTGGCACTAATCAGTTCATGGGCCCCCATTTCAAATTTGATAAATCTGACATGTCCGTGATGGCCACTTTGAAGAAGGGTGCAATGGTAAAGGTGATCTGCACTGGAAAGGGTGACATCGCCAAAACGCCTATGTTTGAAGACTGCGAGATGTCGAAGTAATCGGTAAGTCAGCTATTTTTAATATGGCTTGACAGCATCGATTTGAATCTATACTTTTCACGTTACTTTGCGGTTTTTCCGCGAGCAAAGCCCAACCCTGTGTTGGGCTTTTTGCTTTCTAAAGTTCATAGAGCCTCGGCATTTGCCGGGGCTTTTTCGTTTTCGGCTCCCGTACCTGGCTCCTTGCTCCGAGCGGATGACAGTGTATTGGGCGCCGAACTTATACCTTCGCCGAGATCCCCGAGGCGCGCATGAGATCAAACCCTATGTCTGAGCCAGGCCCACTGACCGCCGCTGGCGGCATCGCGCTGTACAAGCTGGGCGCCTTTGGTTTTGTCGCCGTGTTGGCTTCTGTCGTTGTTATGTCAATGACGTTGCCCAGGACCATGCGCGAGTTTGTGGTGGCGATGATCAGCACCACCGTCTCCAGCATCTGCGGCGGCGCCTTCGTGGTGCGTTGGCAGGGGATCAGTGAATGGGTCAATGACGAGCTGGGAATGATCGCCATCGGCGGTGTGATTTTTGTCTGCGGTTTACCGGCCTGGGTGTTGGTGCGTGCATGGTTCAGATGGGCCGAAAAGCGCCGTGATCAAGACTTGGGTGAGCTTGCGCAAGGTCTGGCAGAGCTTCGCCGGGACTTGAAATTCCCTGCGTCTAAACGATCGGAACAGGAGCAGGGCCAATGACTACCGCACGCGGACTTCGCAATAACAACCCGGGCAACATCGACTACAACCCGGCCAATCCATGGCAGGGCCAGTTGCCCCACGATCCGGCCATCGAAAAGCGCTTTGCACGTTTCGACACACCGGAAAATGGCATTCGCGCCTTGGCGCGTACCTTGCTGACTTACTACCGCAAGCACGGCTTGAAGACGGTCGCAGCGATCATCGGGCGCTGGGCTCCTAGCCATGAAAACAACACGGCGGCGTATGTGCGCAGTGTCGAGCGTGTCCTGGTCAATCATGCCATTGCGGTGGCGGCGCTGAATGTCGAGCAACCGCTGGTACTGAGCTGTCTGGCCACGGCGATTATCCATCACGAAAACGGTGGTAATCCTTACGAGGCGAGCGTGGTGGCAGAGGGCATTCGCAGGGCCTTGGCGTGAGCCGGGCACTGCTGGTTGTTGGCGTCATTGTGCTGGTACTCGGGGCATGGCGTATCGAGCGCCTGACCTCGGCGCTTGACCTGGCAGAGTTAGCAGCCAGCCACGCGGGCAATCAGTTAGCAGGCGAACGGGACCGCATGGCCGAACAGGCAGCGGTGATCGCCGAGCAGCGTGCCCAGTTGAATGAAGGGCGAGCGGCTGACCAACTGTTTCGCACACTGTCGCAGACCATCGTTAAGGACGGTGACGTGACCCGTCACGCCCTGCAGGAGTTGAAGAAACATGACCAAGCCGTGGCTGAGTATCTGCGTGGCGCTGTGCCTGCTGTCTATGGGGTGCAGTTCGAGCGTCCCGAAACCACTGATCCCGCCCAGTACACCTCACGCGCAGCCATGCCCGCTGGTGGCCTGTCGCTTGCCGGCACGTCCGCCCGTGCTGGTCAATGAGCAGTGGCAGGACGCGCTGTTAGGGGCTGAGGACGCACTGAAACTCTGTGCTGCGCAGGTGCTTGCGTGCATGCAACAGCAAGGCTCGGCAGGGGCTCTCATGCGTGCTGAGCAGGGCATGGGTCCCTCTGGCGGGTAAATTCCCCTCTACGGTCGTCAGGCCCGCACGGCTCGCGAATTTTTCGGTTTCTGAAAAGCCGCGCCCTTTGTCCACCTTTATTGATCGCTTTTTGAACAATTTACGGCCTCAACCCCTTGAGTTTGCTGGGTCAGTGTGCGCCGAGTGAGAAGGGCAAGGTGGACACGTAGGGTCAAAAATGCGTGGACATTCCCCTTTGCCCTGGTCGACCTATGCCGCTGATCCTGAACAAAGCCGAGTACGCCGAGGCGCGGGGCGTGTCGCCGCGCACGGTCACTCGTTGGCTGGCCGATGGCATGCCCGCCGAGGGCAGTGGCAAGAAGGGCGACGCCCTGCGCATCGACATGGCCAAGGCCACGGCCTGGGAGATTGAGTGCGAGGTGGCTCGGCAGATCGGCGACGGCCGTGCGGTCGACGGGGAGGTCACCACCAAGGACGAAGAGGAGCTGCGCAAGCTGCGCGCCGAACGTCGAATGCGCGAAGCCGATGCCGAGTTGCGCGCCCTGGAGCTGAGCGAAAAGAAAAAGACCTTGATCGACATCGACCTGGTCGAGCAGACCCTGGCCAACGCGTTCACGCAAATGGCGATGATCCTGCGCCCGGTGGGACGCAAGGTTATTCCCAAGGTATTTACCGCGCGCAACGAAGCGGCGGGCTTGCAGATTTTCGACGATGAATTGACTCGCGCCATGTCGGTCGCGGCCGACATGCTGGAGGCGTTAGACATCCATGCCGCACCGTCTGAGGAAGATTCTTAAGCGGGCCGCCAAGGTGTTTCGTCCGGCGCCGTTGCGTGCGGCCTGGCTGTGGGCTGATAAAAAGCGCGTGCTGCCGCCGGGCAGTCCGGAGCCGGGGCCGTGGAACAGCGGCCGCGCGCCGTGGGTCAAGGGCGTCACGGAAGCGATCCGCGATCCGCTGTTCAAGATGGTAACGGGGGTCATGGGCGCGCAAATGTCCAAGACCGACGGCGTGCTGTTGAACGCGGTCGGCTGGCGGATGGACGACGATCCTGGCCCGGTGCTGTACATCGGCCCGACGCGCAAGAACGTCGAGTCAGTCAGCAAGGATCGCTTTTCCAAGTTGCTCAAGTCGGTACCGTCGCTGCTGGAGGCGTTGGCCAAGGGCAAACAAGACACGATCAACGAAAAGTTTATCAACGGGCAGCGCATCGGTTTTGGCTGGGCCGGCTCGGCGACCGAACTGGCCTCGCACCCCTCGCGCGACGTGTTCGTCGATGAGCGCGACCGCATGGGCAACAACGTCGGCGGTGAAGGCGATCCGATCAGCTTGGCCGAGGCACGCATCTCCAACTTTATCGACGGCAACGTCACGGTCGTGTCGACACCGACCGTGGGCAGTGTGGACACCGAAACCGACGACGACGGCCTGACGCGCTGGCGTCCCTCCGACGATGTTCATTCACCGGTGTGGAAGCTGTGGCAGGAAGGCACTCGTCACGAATGGGCCTGGCCGTGCCCAGGCGCGAAGTGCGGGCGCTACTTCATCCCGCGCTTTGACACTCTGTACATACCCGACGGGGCCACGCCCAAGCAGGCGCTGGACGACGCCCGACTGTTCTGCCCGCACTGCGCGGACATGATCGCCGAAGAATCGAAAGAATGGATGAACGACCGGGGCGTGTTCGTCGCCCCGTGCCAGCGTCTGGTCGGTTACGACGAGGCCGGCGTACAGATTGAGCAGGGCGGCGTTACTGTAACGGTGGCGTTCGGCACTTACCTGGCGCCGCTGGAGGCGGATACGTCGGCGTCCTTTTGGGTGTCGGGCTTGTGTTCGCCGTGGCAGACCTTTGGCCAACGGGCGCGCAAGTTCGTGGTGGCCATGCAGTCGGGCGAGCCCGGGCGCATGCAGGCGGCGATCAATACCGCGTTCGGCGAGCTGTACATGGTCAAGGGCGAGGCCCCGGCCTGGCAGTCGGTCGCCGCGTTGCGTCGGCCTTATGCCTTTGGCGAGGTGCCGCGTGGGGTGCAACTGATCGTTGTCGGGGTCGACGTGCAAGGCGATCGCCTGGTGTATGTCGTGCGTGGCTTTGGCTACAACTTTTCGTCCTGGCTGATCGAGCACGGCGAGCTCTGGGGCGACACCGAGCAGGAACAAGTGTGGCAGGACCTGAGTGCGCTGCTGGAAACCACTTACGACGGTCGGCCGATTGCGCGGATGTTGATCGACTCGGGTTACAAGCCCGGTGGCAAGGCTGCGCCGGTACACATGGTTTATCAGTTCTGTCGGCGTTACTACGGACGGGCGATCCCGACCAAGGGCCGACAGCAGCAGGACAAGCCGTACAAGTTTTCCGACGTGGACCAGAAGGGCCACGAACGCCAGCCGCTGAAGCTGATGCACGTGCACACCGACCATTTCAAAAGCTGGGTGCATGCCCGCATTGTCTGGCCGGTCGAGCATGCTGGTGCCTGGTACATCGCCCAGGACGCCAGCGACGACTACTGCCAGCAAGTGGTCGCCGAGGCGCGTCTCGTGACCCAGGCCGGGCGGGTGTTCTGGCACAAGCTGCGCACCGACAACCATTACTTTGACGCCGAGGTGCTGGCCGCTGCGGCGGCACATCTGGAGCAGGTCCACCGTCTGCCGCGCATGGGGGATGAAATGCTCGACGAGCCAGGCGATAGCACTACCGAAACTACCGAAACAACCGAGCAGCCGGAACAGCCCGAAGGCGCACCGGCCAAACAAAAAACCAAGCCCCCTCCGGAGCCGGCACCGTCGGTTCGCCCGCGCAAAAAGCGCCGGCGGGGCGCAGTCAGTGAGTGCCAGCTATGAGCAGCAACCGACGGGCCGTACAAGCGGAAATCGCCGCCATCGATGCGGCCATTTTGGCTGTGCTGGAGGGTGGGCAAAACGTCGAGGTCACCACGGCCGCCGGCAGTCGCAAGGTGCAAATGGCCGATCTGAAAACCCTGTACGCCCAGCGTGATCGCCTGCGCCGCAGTTTGCGCGGTGGCCCGGTGGCACGCCAAGGAATCCCGATATGAGCCGCAACCTTGTCGACCGCGTGGTCGGCTTCTTTTCTGCCTCGGCGGGGCTGGAGCGCACGCAGGATCGAATGCGCATCGACGCGCTCGATTCGTTTACCGGCGCCTCGAAAAGCCGCCCGGCGATGAAGTCCTGGTTCACCTCGAAAAAGGACGCCGACGGTGATGTGAACCCGGAGCTGGTCGAACTGCGCGCGCGTTCGCGTGACCTGGAGCGCAATAATCCGATTGCCCACGGCGCGATGAAAACCAAGACGGTGTACGTGATCGGTACCGGCCTGCGTCCGGAGCCGAGCATTGATGCCGAGTTTTTGGGTTTGAGCTCAGAGCAGGCCGAAGTGCTGCAGGCGCAGATGCTGCGCGAGTTCAACCTGGCCGCCGACTGCTTGGAGGCGGATGCCGCGCGGCGCAAGACCTTCTACCAAAAGCAGGCCGAGTTGTTTCATAGCGCCCGGGTCAATGGCGACGCCTTCCTGCTGCTGCCGCATTTCGAGCGCGACGGATCGTTGTATGCCACCCATTTTCAGTCGGTGGAATCCGACCGGGTGTGCAACCCGCAGAACAAGCCCGACCGTGACAACCTGTCGGGCGGCTTTGAACTGGACGAACACGGCGCGGCCACGGCGGTGCATGTCCTGCAAAGCAGCCCGAGCACGCGGTTTATGCGCACCAAGGCGCAATGGCAACGCGTACCCTTGTTCGGCTCGCAAGGCCGCCGCAATGTGTTGATTCATTCGAACAACAACTTGCGCGCCGGCCAGACCCGGGGCGTGCCGGACCTGGCACCGGTGATCGAGACGATCAAGCAGACCGGACGCTACATGGACGCCGAGCTGATGGCGTCGGTGATCAGCTCCAAGTTTACCGTGTTCATCAAATCGGCCCGAGACGGTGGCGGTGACGCCTACGCGCCCGGTGGCGGGATGGCTGGCGCGGCGGCTGACGATGACGATGACGATGACGATGAGGCGCGCGACCTGCGTCTGGGTGATGGATTGGTCTACGAGCTGGACGAAGGCGAAAGCATCGAGACCGCCAACCCGGGGCGCCCGAACGCTGCCTTTGACCCCTTCGTGACGGCACTGTGGCGGATGATCGGCGGGGCCATCGGCGTGCCGTTTGAGGTGCTGATCAAGCACTTTACGGCCAGCTACTCGGCCAGCCGCGCGGCGCTGTTGCAGTTTGCCCATTACATCCTGGTGGATCGTGCCGATTTTGTGGTCGACATCTGTCAGCCGTATTACGAAACGGTGATCGCCGAGGCCGTGGCGCGTGGACGGTTGCGCTTGCCGGGTTTCTTTCAGGATCCGCTGGTGCGCCGGGCGTACTGTCAGGCGCTGTGGCACGGGCCGAATCTTGGCGAGCTGGACGAGGTGAAAGCGGCCAAGGCGTCGGAGTTGCGGTTGAAGATCGGCATCTCTACGCATGAGCGCGAAACCCGCCACCTGCTGGGGCAGAGCTGGGACCAGATCAACAGCCGCCGGGTGATCGAGGAGCGGCGCAAATACAAACCGGCGGAGCCCAGCGCGCCACCGAACAACGACGACAACGTCTAACAAGGCCCCGAAGGCAACCGCCAACGGGGCCTTTTGCTGCCAGCGGAGGACACATGAAAAAACTGATGGCCTTGCAGTTTCTGGCCAATCAAGCCTGGGCACTGCCCCCCACCTTGCTGGCCGACATGGAGGCCATTGCCCGCCGTGAATGGCAAGCCGGGCGTCTGGATGCGCTGACCAGCCAGGATGGCGAAGGGCTGCAATCGGCGCCAACGGTCGAGCTGCGCGATGGCGTAGCGATGATCAAGGTGCGCGGGGTGGTGTCGCGTTATGCCAGCTGGATGCACGACATCTGCGGCGGCACCTCGACCGAGGCGCTGGCCAAGTCATTGGCGGCCTCGATTGCCGACCCGAAAGTGCGCGCCGTGGTGCTGTGGATCGACTCGCCCGGCGGCCAGGTCAACGGACTGAACGAAATGGCCGAGCAGATTTACGCCGCCCGAGGGCAGAAAAAAATCGTCGCTTATGTCGGTGGTCAGGCCTGTTCGGCGGCCTACTGGATGGCCTCGGCCTGTGCGGAAGTGGTGATTGATGCCACGGCCGAACTGGGATCGGTGGGCACCGTGGCGGGCTTTCGCATTCTGCCGCCGGTGGAGGGCGAACAGCGTATCGAAATCGTGTCGAGCAACGCGCCGAACAAGCGCCTGGATCCGACCAGTGATGAAGGTCAGTCGGCGGTGCAAACCATCGTCGATGACCTGGAAACGGTGTTCATCGATGCGGTGAGCCGAAACATGGCGCTGGATCGCGCCAAGGTTCTGGCCGACTTCGGTCGGGGCGGCACCTTCATCGGTATCAAAGCAGTAAATCAGGGCATGGCGCACCGCCTCGGCAGCCTGGAAGGGCTGATCGCCGAACTGAGCGGCCGACCCGCGCCGCGCCTGACTCAAACCCCCAACAATGTAGGAGCCAACCACATGCCTCTCACTATCACAGCAGGCGCGACGGCGGCTGCCGTTGCCGCCGCGCTCCAGGCGCAGCACCCGGACGCCTTTGCCGTCATCGCCGCCACCGGCCAGACGGACCTGACCAGCGCCGTCGAGGCCGCTCGTGTGGCCGCTCACGCCGCCGGCAAGATCGAAGGCGAAACCGCCGGCCGCACAGCCGAAACCGCCCGCGTCGCGGCCGTGTTTGCCAACAGCCTGCCCGGGCACGAAAAGCTGATTCAGACCTTGGCGCTGGATGGCAGCACCAGCGGCCCGGAAGCCGCCGCGCAGATCATCGCCGCCGAGAAAAAAGGCGGCGCTGATTATCTTAAAAACGCCGCCGACACCGAGGCCAACAAGGTCAACGGCGCCCCGTCAGAGCACGATGGCAAGCCCAGCCTCGACCCGAAAGCGCTGGCCGCTGAGGCCAGTGCGCTGGTCGCATCCGAGGCCGCTGCTGGCCGCAAAATGTCGGTGTCTGCCGCTGTGCGACAGATCCAGGGAGGGAAAGCCTGATGCGCCAGTACATTGAAAGTCGCCGCGCGGCAGGAGATGTCGAGCCGCACCGCATCACCGTGTATGCCGATGGCGAGGGCGAATTCGAGCAAGCCGCCGGCCCTACGGCGGCGCCCTTCATGGGCGTCACTGGCAGCCTTGGCGCGGTGGACGGCACCGTCTGCGACGTGATTCGCAGCGGCCCGACCGAACTCGAATACGGCGGCAACGTGGGCTACGGCGATCCGCTGACCGCCGACATTGCCGGGCGTGCTGTGGTCGCCCAGCCCGGTGAACCCTACATCGCGCGCGCCGATGAGGTCGGCGACGCCGGGACCATTGCCCGGGTGTTTATCGAGCGCGGCCGTGTGCCGGAGACCCCAGCGCCTTGATCGGCGCTTTGCCCTCTTTTAACAGGAATACATCGACATGGCAGCACAAGCACCGTTTCCCATTGACCCGATCCGCACCGGCATCGTCATGGCCTACCGCAATGACAAACTGATCGCTGATCAGGTCATGCCGCGTTTTCCGGTCGGCAGTGAATCGTTCAAGTGGTTCGAGTACGCCAGCGCCGAGCGCCTGACCCTGCTCGACACCGAAATCAGCCGCAAGGGCGCAGCCAAGGAAGTCGAGTTCACCGCCGCCGAGCGTGATTCGTCGACCAAGGATTACGGCCTGGACGACATGGTCCCGCAAAGTGACATCGACAAGGCTACCGGCAGTGATTACGACCCACTTGACCATGCCGCCGAAGGCCTGACCGACTTGATCCTACTGGACCGCGAAGTGCGCACGGCGCGCGCCGTGTTCAACCCGAACAACCATGCCTACGGCGAGGCATTGTCGGCGGGACTGAAATTCAGCAACCGCGACGCCGACCTGCTGCCGTACCTGCTGGAACAGCTCGACAAGCCGCTGATGCGCCCCAACAGCATGACCCTCGGCCGCGCCGAATGGACCCAGCTGCGGGTCAACCGCAGTCTGGTGTCGGCGGCCTTGGGCAACAGCGGCGACAAGGGTGTGGTGACCCTTGCCCAACTCAAGGAACTGCTCGAGCTGGACGACATTGCCATCGGCGAAACCCGGGTCAACATTGCCCGCCGAGGAAAACAGGCCGAGATCAAGCGGGTGTGGGCCGATCATTGCGCCTTTACCTATCAGGCGCCGAACGTGGCGGTTGCCGCGGGCACCCTGACCTGGGGCTTGACGGCGCAGTACGACGACCGTTTTGCCGGCTCCTGGTACGACAAGGATGTCGGCCTCAAGGGCGGTTACTGCCTGCGGGTCGGCGAGCAGGTCAAGGAACTGGTGATCGCCAAGGAGTGCGGCGTGTTGCTGCAAAACGTGATTTAAGCCGCGTTTGTATGCACTGAAAGGCCTCGCATCGCGGGGCTTTTCGCAGCCGCAAGCCGGTCCGCGTGGGCCGGCTTGCGCATGCGAAAAGGGGAAGGCTATGAGTCGATTCGACATCGTTGATCGCACCATGCTGATTTGTGCCGACAGCACGGTCCGTGTGCTGACCGACACGGGCGAGAGCTTTGAGGTGGCCGGTATTTTCGATAACGCCGAACGCAATGTGGAGCACAAGCGTGATGGCGGTACCGACACTGGCGGCTTGAAATACACGTCGCGTCAGCCGGTGTTCACTTCCGCAGACCAGCGTTTTGCCGGAATCACCAAGGCCTGGCGCTTGACGCTGCGCGGCAAGGATTACTACTGCCCCGAGCCGCACAGTGACGGCGCCGGCTGGGTCACGTTATGGCTGGCCGACTGGGTCGCCGTGTCGAATGGTGAAGGGGGCAGCAATGGAATCTGGCGCTAGTTTTCAGCTCAGTTTTTCCGATGAACTGCTGCGGGTCACGGCGAAGTTGCAGAGCACCCCGGCGCAGGTGCAAAAGGCCAGCGGGCGCGCCGCGCGCAAAACCATGCGCTGGCTGACAACCGCCATGGCTCGCGATATCGGGCAGGCGCTGAAAGTGCCGCAACGCAGTCTCAAGTCACGCCTGACCACGAGCACAGCGGGCCAGGGTGATGATCAGGTGCACATCCTGTGGTTCGGCACCCAGCCGCTGGCGGCCGAGCAGGTTGGACGACCGCGCCAAGGCCAACGCGGTACCAGCGTCGCCGGGCGGCGTTTCGACGGCGCGTTCTATCGCGGCGTGTACGACGGCACCAAGCGGGTGTGGATACGCAAGAGCCAAGGGCGTTTTCCGCTCCTGCGCGTCACCATCGAGTTGCAGAATATCGCTGCCGAGGTATTCCGCCGCTATGAGCGGCGCGCCTTGGCCCGTTACGCCGAACTGATCGAGCAGGAACTTAACTACGCGGTGAACCATGAACGATGACAGTCCGGTCCTCAAGGATCTGAACGCCCTGCACGAGCATATTCAGGCCGCCGTGCGCGAGCGCTTCGGCGCGCGGTTGAACACGGTCGGGGAATACGACCCCATCGACCCGCAGCTCAAGACCATCAAGACTCCGGCGATTTTGCTGGAACTGGTCGAGATCCGTCCCGGTGGCCGTAAAACCGGCGGGCGTACTCCAGTCAAACTGATCTGGTCGGCGCACTGCATCCTGAGTGCGGCGACGCCAAAAGTGCAGCGTGAAATCCGCAACTTTGCGGTGCAGATGCTGTGCCTGGTGGACGGCAACAAGTGGGGCTTGGGCGGTGCCGTCGAGCGTCCCGCCGAACTGCCCGAGGCGTTTCCGGGGCTCTTCAATCCGGGTGAGATGGGCTTTGAAAGCTGGATTGTCAACTGGTCGCAAGTCGTGCACCTGGGCGACAGCTGGGAGCTGCCGGTCGATGAAGTCTATGTCCGGGAGTCGCCGAACATCGGCGCCGATCATCAGGACGACTACCGGAGGCTGGTCTGATGGATGTCCTGCAGCGTCTGGAAGAATTGGAGCGGCGTGTCGGGCAGATGGTCGTGCGCGGCAAGATTGCCGACGTCGACCCGGTGCGACACGTCGCCAAGGTCGAATACGGCCCCGGCCAGACCACCGGCTGGCTGCAATGGAAGCCGATGCGCAGCGGCAAGGCGATTGTCTGGTGGTGTCCAGAGGTCGGTGAAGGGGCCACGGTGATCAGCGAGGGCGACCTGTCGCTGGGTGAAATCCTGCCCGGCAGCTACCACAAGGATTTTCAGGCACCCAGCAGCAACCCCGAGTTGTTCCTGGTGCAGTACGGCGACGGCGCCACGATGGCCTATGACCGCGAGGCGCACCTGTATCGACTCACTCTGCCGGCCGGCGGCCGGGTGGAGCTGGTGGCCCCGGCCGGTTTCAAATTGACCGGTGACACCGAAATCGACGGCGCGTTACGCGTAACGAAAGACACCACCTGCGACGGCGAGGTGTCCGACCAGGTGCGCTCAATGAGTGCCGACCGTGAACTGTACAACGTGCACAACCACCCCACCCCCGATGGCCCCGAGCCGTCGCAATAGAGCATCGCCATGAAACAAGGCATGGACCGCCGCAGCGGGCGTCTGATCAGTGGCATCCCCTACCTGTGGCAACGTCTGAGCGATGTCATCAGCACGCCGCGTGGATCCGTGGTCGGGCGCCGAGACTTCGGCTCAGAACTGTTTGAGATGATCGACCGCAATGTCGACAGCGGCTTTTACATGGAAGCCTACGTGCGCCTGGCCGAGGCCATCAACAGCCCGGCCAACGGCCTGGAGGACTTTCGCCTGACGACCATGCGCGTCGAGCAGGTCAGCGAACATCATGTGGACATTTACCTGGCCGGCGTTTTGCTGGATGGCGACACCTCGTCGCCGGTTGAGCTGGAGGGCATACGCTTGTGAATGGAATCAGTCTTGAACTGTTACCGCCGCTGACGGTGGTGCCGCAGATCGACTATGAAGAGATCGTCGCGGACATTGTGGACAAGGCCCACCTGGAAAACGCCAGCCCAGCCGATCCGGCGTTTCGGGTCGCTCTGGCCGGGGCTTATCGGGAACTGCTGATCCGTCAGCAGGCGAACGAACAGGCGCAGGGATTAACCCTGGCGTATGCCGTCGGCCCGCAGCTCGATCATATTGGTGTCACCTACTACCGCACGCCGAATGGCTTGCCGGTGGAGCGCCTGGCCGGCGAAAGCGACGACGACTACAAGGCGCGTTTGCAGGAATCGCCCGAGGGCATGTCGGTGGCAGGCCCCGAGGGCGCTTACCGCTTCCATGCCCGCAGTGCCAGTGCGCTGGTCGCCGGGGTGGATGTTGACAGCCCGACGCCCTGCGTCATCGTCCTGACCGTGCTCAGTCGCGAAGGCCCGGCCGAGGGCCAGAGCGATTACAGCGGTCCGCTCGATGGCGTGGCCAGCCCCGCCTTGCTGGCCACGGTCGCCGCCGGTGTGGACCCGGTGCGCCCCTTGGGCGACCGAGTTACCTACCAGTCGGCCGAGATCGTGTACTACCAGATTGAGGCGGTGATCATCGTCGACCGCGATCTGGATCCCGAGATGGTCATGGCCGAGGCCCAAGCCCGCGCTGACGATTATGTCGCCACGGCCTGGCGTCTGGGGGGGCTGATCGTGCGCTCGGCGGTGGATGCGGCGCTGACTGCCCCGGGCGTGGAGGAAGTGATCCTGCCGGATGACTGGGTTGATACGCGCTGTGCACGGCATCAAGCGCCGCGCTGCAATGGCCTGGTGCTGACCTTGGGCGGTTCGGTATGACCGGCTTGCTGCCGCCGCACCTGAGCGAGCTGGAACGCGACATCGATGCGGCCTTGTCGCGTATCGGTGATATTGAGCTGCCCACGGCTACTCTGTGGGATCCGTGGAATTGCCCGGCGCAGGTGTTGCCGGTGCTGGCGTGGGCCGTGAGCATCGATCAGTGGCGCACGGCGTGGCCCGAGGCGCAGAAGCGCCGCATGGTTGCCCAGTCCCTCGACGTGCACCGCATCAAGGGCACCCGGCGCGCGGTCGACCTGGCGGTCGCCGGTTTTGGTTTGCGCGTGGTCATCACCGAGTGGTTCGACGCTGAACCGCCGATGCCGCCCGGCACCTGTCGGGTCGACATCTACAGCTTCAACGATGCGGTCAGTGAAGAACTGGCCAATGAAGTGTTCACGGCGATTGAAAACGCCAAACGCAAATCCATTCACCTGATCGGCTTTTCGCTGAACCTGCAGAGTCGTGCGACGGCATACGCGGGCTGCGCGGCGCTGACGGGCGAGTCCATCCGCGTGTACCCATGGCAGCCGGCGAGCATCCCGGCGCGGACCTGGGTGCGTTTGGCGGTGGGTGCCCGTTTGCAAGAAGTCGTTAGAGTTTACCCGGAGGTAGTATGAATTACCGGTCACTTGCGACCACGATAGGCCGTGCCAAGCTGCAAAATGCGGCACTGCTGCAACGGCCGTTAAAAATCGTCAGCATTGAATTTGGTGATGGCGCGGGCAGCCAATACGAGCCGACCGGTCTGGAAACCAGCCTGCGCCGAAAGGTTTACGACTGCGCGCCGTCGCGCATCGCCGAGGCGGGCGAAGCCGAGACGTGGATCGAGATCGAGGCGGTGATTCCGGCCGAGGTCGGCGGCTGGTACCTGCGCGAATACCTGGCGCGGGATGAAGAGGGGCATGCGATCTTTATCGGAAACCTGCCCGAGAGTTTCAAACCGGTCAGCTCCAGTGGGGCGATCAAGGACATCGCCTTCGAGTTGCTCTTCGACATTCAGAACGCCGACAGCGTGGTGTTGCAGGTGGATCCGTCGCAGACCATCGCGACCATCAAGCGCGTAGAGGAGATGATCGCTACCGAACTGGCCAAGCTCGATCACAAGCACTCGGTGGGCTTTGCGACCACCGGGCCGATTGCCCTGACCGGCCTCGACGTGCAGGCCGGTGGGGACTGGACGACGGCGCTGACCACCGGTACGCGTATTCTGGTGAAGGATCAGGCCGCAGCCAAGGATAACGGTCTGTATAGCGTGTCGGCGGCGGGTGTGTGGACGCGTAGCGCCGATGCCGACAGCAGTCTGGAAGTGACGCCGGGGCTGTTGGTGCATGTCGAGCGCGGCACCACCAATGGCGACAGCATTTGGCAACTGGTGACGGATGCACCGATTGTTCTGGGTGTGACGGATCTGCTGTTTGAAATGGCGGCCGGGCGCACCGGTGTCAATGCCGGCACATACCGCAGTATGACCGTGGACAAATACGGTCGGGTGGTGGGCGGGACCAACCCGACCACGCTGGCCGGTTATGCGATCACAGACGCCTTCACCAAAACTGAAACAATCGAGTTGATTAACGGCGGTGTCACCAGTCTCAGCGCGGACACCGTGCTGACCTTCAGCCAGCGCGGGCTGGTGCTGATTGACGCCAGTGCCGGCTTCCGGGCCATCACGCTGCCAGCGTCTAACGCGGACCTGGGCGTGACGGACTTTATTGTTCGTCGTGTTGATAACAGCGGTTACAGCCTTGTCGTCCAAGCGTCCGGAACGGACAAAATCAAGTTCCACACGCACTTGAATGCGGCAGGCTATCCCTTCCTGGTCCTCATGGGCGCGGGGGACTGGTGGCATTTGCGCAGTGATGGGTCGGGCGGTTGGTGGCCTGTGGGTCGCTTCGACGGCACACCGCTGGGACGGCCCGTGTTTGAAACGACGACCGTATTTAATCCGGGAGGTTACGGTCCGTTGAGCGGTGGCCTCTTGATTCGTGCCTCCTGGCCATGGTTGTGGGATCACGCCCAGCAGTCGGGAATGCTGACCACGGAGGCATTTCGCGAATATTTGATTGGTGGCTGGACCACGGGTGACGATGCCACAACCTTCCGTTGTCCAGATGCGCGCGGTAAATTTTTCCGAACCCATGACGAGTCTGCCGGGATCGATCCGGGTCGTGTTGCGGGCAGCTATAAGCTCGATGAACTCAAGGAACATGCCCACTATGTAGGTTCCGGAGGCTACGGCACGCAGGCGATGGGCGGCGGGAGCATCACCTATGCCACCTGGGCCGGTGGCAGCACTGGCGTTGCGGGTGGCTCTGAGACGGTCCCGAAAAACATTGCTTATCCGGGCCGAATGAAAATGATCTGAGGTTCCAATGAATATCTATTTGTTTGACCCGTTCGGCATTCTGACCGGACCGTTTAAGTTGTCTGATTTTCCGGAGGTCCCGGGATTTGGCCAGCATCTACCGGGCAATACCATCGAGCTGGAAAATCCTTTGGCCCAACCCGAGGCTGGCCACGTATGGGTGCTGGTCGAGGGGGAGCCGCAACAATTGGCCGACTATCGCGGGATGGTTTACCACACGGATACCGGCGCCGAGCAAGAGCATTTCGAGCTTGGCGATCTGCCCGAAGGACTGACCGCCAAACCCTGGCCCGGTCAGTCCTATGTGTGGGCTGGTGGCGATTGGGTTCTGGATGAGGCAGCGCAGATTGCCGCGGCGCAAGCGGGTGAGCGAGCGTGGCGCAATCGTGAGCTATTTGCCTCGGATCGACTGGTGTCACGCCATCGCGACCAGCACGAAGAAGGCGACGTCACGACGTTGACGTCCGAGCAATACGTTGAGTTGCAAACGTATCGACGACAGTTGCGCGATTGGCCGCACGCCCTTGATTTTCCCGACAGCGCCGAGCGCCCCGCGCCGCCGAGCTGGCTGCACCCTGACATTCCCCACGCCGCGTAAGCGGTTTTTTTACGCCTGCCGCAAGCCCTGACGGGGCGTGAGGGTGGGCTTTTTCATGCTGGAGATAAGTAATGGCAGCTGACTATCTGCACGGGGTCGAGCAGTTCTACATTGATAATGCCGGTCGTCCGATTGAAGTATTGGCCGCGTCGACCATTGGCTTGATCGCCACCGGTACCGACGCCGATGCCACCGTGTTCCCATTGAATGTGCCGGTGCTGTGCAACAGCGAAAAACTGATCGCCAAAGCCGGCACGTCAGGCACCCTGCGTCTCGCCCTGGAGGACATCTACCGCCAGATCGGCGCGGTGGTCGTGGTGGTGCGTGTCGCCGAGGCCGTCGACCTGGATCCGGTCGAGCAGGAGAAAAAGCAGATCGCCAATGTGATCGGCCGGCAGGACAACGAAAGCGGCGAATACACCGGACTCAAGGCGTTGCTGGCAGCCGAGTCGCTGGTCGGCGTGCGCCCGCGGCTGATCATCGCCCCGGAGTTCAGCCACTTGACCGGCGTCGGCGCCGAAATGGAGGTCATCGGCAAAAAGCTGAGTGCGATCCCGATTATCGACGGCAGCGAAAGCGGCTTTTCCGAGGTGCTCGATGAGTGCGAACTGTACGACGAGGTGTTGTTCGTCAACTGCGGGATCAAGGTCCTCGACGAAAACGGCGACGTGGTGACGCGCAAGGCCTCGGCCACGGTCGCCGGCCATATCGTGCGTGTCGACAACGAGGAAGGCTATTGGCACAGCCCGTCGAGCCGCAAGATCTACGGCATCCTCGGCACATCCGAACTGATCGACCATGCGATCGGCAGCACCACCAGCAAGGCCAACTTGTACAACGGCAGCAACATCACGGTGATTGTGCAGCAGCAGGGCGGCTTCTATCTGTACGGCAACCGCCTGGCCAACGGCGTGATGTTGCCGCACCAGCGCATCCGCTACATCGTCGGCGATTCGATCCTGTATGCGCATCAGGAACTGGTCGACCGCAACATCACCAAGGGCTACGTCGACGGTGTGAAAAACCGGGTCAACAAGCTCCTGCGCCGATTGCTGACACGTGAAGTGATCGCCGGCGGCGAGTGCTGGGTCGACAAGGAACTCAACGTCGAGGCTATCGGGACCGCCCAGGTCTACTGGGACTACGACCTCGGTTTCTTCGATATTGCCGAGCGCATGACTTTCCGTCAGCACGTCACCGACCGCTACAACGAAGCCGTTTTTGAATAAGGAAACCTGATCCATGGCCAAGCTGCCCAGCATTCTGGTGGACATCAACTCGTTCTTTCGAGACGAGTCCTTTGCCGGTACCTGCAACACCGTGACTTTGCCCAAGGTCGTGACCAAGACCATGGACCTGGTCATGTCCGGCGTCGGCGGCGACATCGAGCGCAGCCTGTCGCGTCTGGAAAAACTCGAATGCGAGGTGACCATTTCCGACTACTCCCCGCGCATCACCGACCTGCTCGGTTCACGCGCGAGCCGCGAAGAGGTGTTTGTCCTGCGCGGCGCCCTGGATCGTGACGACGGGGTGAAAACCGTGGTGATTCGCCTGCAGGGGTTTTGGAAGTCGACCGAGTTCAGCGATTGGGCGCCGGAGCAAGAGGCGACCATGAAGTTCGCCATTGCCGTCGAGCTGTTCCACTTCGAAGTGGACGGGCGCGAGGTGATCTACATCGACAAGCTCAACAACATTTTCCGGGTCAATGGCAATGACCGGAACAAGGAAATTCGCGCCGCGCTGGCCCAGTAAGGCCAGCGTTTTTTCTGTGCACTCCACTCGTACAAGGATTTATCCATGAAAACTGTTCTGCTGATCAAACCCCTGAAACAAGGTGAAAACGAAATCACCGAAGTCACTCTGCGTGAGCCAACGACCGGCGAACTGCGAGGTCTGGAGATGTTCCAGATCTTGCGCATGGACGTGAACGCGCATCGCACCCTGGTACCTCGCCTGTCCAAGCTCAGTGCCAATGAGTTTGACATGCTGGCTCCGCGCGACTTGCTGAAGGTGCAGGAGGAAATCGTCGGTTTTTTCACGGAATAACGGCCATCCCGCCGGACGTGATGGCGGTTGAGGCCGACCTGTACCTGGTGTTCACCGGGTGGGACGCGCTGACCACTGAACGCATGAGCCTGGACCTGCTGATGCGCTATCACCGTATTGCCATCGAGCGCTACGAACGAGGCAAGGAAGGCAATAAAGACTAGTAAGGCCTGGCCGAGCGCTCCCGAGTGGGCGCTCGGTCCCTTTTTTTGGGGAAGAAAATGTCCAGTTCGATGCGCCTCAACCTGATCATGGGCATGGTCGACAAGATCACTGGCCCGATTCAGAAGGTCACCAGCGGAACCCAGCGCATGGGTAAGCAGGTCACCGATACCCAGGGCCAACTGACTCGACTGGGGAACACGTCCAAGGATATCGCCAACTATCGTGGACTCGAAGAGCGCAGCGCGAAAACGGCCGCCGCCCTGGCGCAAGCCCAAGCCAAGGCGAAAGTCTTGGGCCAAACCATGCGTGACACGGCGGCGCCTACGCAAAAGATGACAGCTGCGTTTGAGCGAGCAACGGCTCAGGTAAAACGCTTGCAGGGGCAGCAGCACGCCGAGCGCCTAGAGTTGCAGCAAACCAGTGCCAGGCTCAAGGCGGCCGGTGCTTCCACGGCCAGGCTGGGCGAAGCGACCCGCCGAATTACGGCCGAAACCAAGCGTTACAACGAGCAGCTGGCCAGGGAACAAAAGGCCCTGCAGCAAGTGGCGCAAAGACAGCAACGATTAGGCGAAATCAGGCAGCGTAATAAAGACATACGCATGTCCGCCACTGCCGATGTGGTTGGTGTCGGTGCGGCGGTGTTCGGTATTAAAAAACTGGTCGACGCCTATGGCGATGTGGCCGCCGCGCAAGGCGAAATCCAGTCGCTCGGGATCGATCCGAAGGGCATCGATGCCATTACGGCCAGCGCCAAGGCGTTCTCCGATCAATGGGCGGGCACGACCACGGGTGATTTTATCCGAGCGTCCTACGACATCAAATCGGGTATTTCCAGCCTGAGTGACGCGGCGGTCGGCGAGTTCACCCGGATCGCTGCATTAACAGGCCTGGCCACCAAATCGAATACGGCGCAGATGACCGGTTTGTTTGCCACGGGCTACGGCATCTATCGCAAGCAGTTCGAGCAGTTTGGCGCGGGGACAATCAAGGGCTGGGAAGCGCTCGGTGCTGCAGAGCGCGACATGAAGTTCGGCGAGTATTTTTCGTCAGGCATTGCGAGCAGTGTTCGTGCCTTTAAAACGGACGGAGCGCAAATGAGTGCGGCTATTTCAGCGCTGGGCGCTGAGGCCACCTCGGCCAATGTGCCATTTGCCGAGCAGCTGTCGATCCTTGGCATGCTGCAGCAGACTATGTCGGGCTCCGAGGCGGCGACCAAGTACAAGCGCTTCCTGGCATCGGCCGGCGAGGCAGGGGAATCGATGGGCCTCGACTTTCGAGACGCTAACAACCAGCTGCGCTCGATGCCGGAAATTCTGGAACAGCTGCGCGGCAAGTACGGCGAAACTCTTGACGATATTGAATCAGCGGAACTGAAAAAAGCATTTGGCACTAAAGAAGCGGTTGCGATGATCAAGCTTCTTTACCCAGAAGTGGATGCGCTCAAAGCCAACATGGAGGGGCTGGACGAGAGCCTGCGCACCGGCATGGCGACCACCAACGATATGGCCAACGCCATGATGGGCGACCCTATCTCGTCCTTTGGGTTGCTGAGCCAGCGCGTGCAAAACGCCAGTGCCGCCATCGGCAAGGTTTTCGCGCCGTCGATGATGGCTGTCGCCGGAGCCTTGGGCACTGTCGCCCTGTTCGTCTCCGGCCTGGCTGAGCGCTTTCCGTTTCTGATTCAGGTCGTGGGGTATGCCGTCGTCGGCCTGATTGCGCTGAAGATGGCCAGCATCGCGGCGCGCTTCTCCTTCGCGTTTTTTTCCGATGCCCTGCTGCTGGCCAGGCGCATGTTGATGTGGTTCACCGTGGCCAACTTGCGCGCTCAGGCGGCGTTACTCGTAACGCGGGTGCGCACCATGGCCGCCACCGTGGCGATGGTGGCAATGAGTGCGGCCAGCCGGGCCATGGCCGTCGGCGCGGCGATCATGACCGGCGCTCAATGGGCGCTTAACGCCGCCATGATGGCCAACCCCGTCGGCTTGGTGATCGCGGGAATACTGGCGCTGATCGCCGTGGTGGCGCTGGTGATTGCCTATTGGGAGCCGTTGGCGGCGTTCTTTGGCCGCCTATGGGACGGCATCAAGACGGCATTTTCAGTGGCTTGGGATGTTATCAAGACGTTGTTGTCCTTTACCCCACTGGGGTTATTGAGGCCGGCGTGGGAGCCACTGAAGGCATTTTTCAGCGGTATCTGGGCGAGCATCAGCATGGTGTTCTCGGCGGCTTGGAACTTCATCAAAGCGCTGATGAACTTTGCCTTTGTCTGGACCGTGATCCAGGTATGGGAGCCCCTGCTGGGATTCTTTAGCGGGCTGTGGGAGCGAATCAAGGCTGTGTTTGTCGCGGCTTGGGATGTGATCAAGACGTTATTGAGTTACACCCCGCTTGGTCTTCTGTTGCAGTGCTGGGACCCCTTGGTGGCATTTTTTGAGGGGTTATGGGATCGAATCAAGGCGGTCTTTAGCGGCGCGACCCAGTGGCTGGCCGATAGCGTGTTGGCGCCGATCATGTCGATTCTGGACAAGGTGGGCGGCTTCTTCGGTCATGGTGCGGTCGCCATCACTCAGACGATCAATGACGCGACCGCCTCGGTGAATACGGCGGCGATGGTCACGGCGGCAGGTGCGGGTGCAGGCGAGGTGCCCGGCGAGGGACCTGTCGTGCACGCCGGTGGTGTGGGTTCTGTGGCATCGCCTGCAGGGCGCCCCGCGAATCCGCCGGCGAACGTCAACCAATACGGTGGCATCGTCGTGCACGGCGCGCCGGGTATGTCCGAGGAAGAGATTGCGAAGAAGGTTCGTGCCGAGCTGGATGCCCGCGACCGTCAGGCGGCCACCCGACAGCGTGGGCGCCTGGCGGATGGCTAAACCGCCCAATGGATAGATGAGGAGGGAACAACGATGGCCGAAACAATGATGGCGCTGGGGTCTTTTCGCTTCAGCGTGGCCACCGCCGAGTATCAAAGCCTGGCGACGGCAATGGCCTGGCGCTGGGCGAAAAAGGATCGTTACCAGCGCAAGCCCGGCAAACAGTTCCACGGACCGGACAGCACCACCAAGACCTTGGACATCACCGTCTGCCCTGACAGCCGTGACGAGCTGCTGGCTCTGGAACGCTTGCGCGAGCTGGGGGACGCCGGCAAGCCGCTGCGCATGGTCGCGGGCAGTGCCGTGATGGTCAGCGGCGCGTTGACGCAATCAGGTGCAGATATGGGCTTGTGGGTGATCGAAAGCCTGAGCGTCACCGACGACAACTTCATGCGCGATGGCACGCCATTGCTGCGCAAAGGGACGCTGGTGATATCCGAATATGGCGAAGATGGAGAGAGTTAACCATGCAGTACCGAACCCAGCCGGGCGACATGCTCGACGCGATTTGTCACCAGTATTACGCCGGTCGCCCGGGGGCTACCGAGGTGGTGCTGGAGGCCAATCCGGGGTTGTGCGAACGGGGGCCACTGTTGCCCGAGGGAATATTGATTGAACTGCCGGCGCTACCGCCGCCACAAGCGCCGGGGCAGGTGTCACTTTGGGATTAAGGAAAAACCATGAAGGAAGCTGACTATCGAATCGTCGCCGACGGTGCCGACATCACGAGCATGATCCGCAAGCGCTTGATCAAACTGACCGTGCAGGATTCGGCCGGTGAGGCCAGCGATACCGTGGCCATCGAACTCGACAACCGCGACAACCTGATTCGACTGCCGCCGACCGGCGCCGGCCTGCAGGTCTGGATGGGGGAGGCCGACGCACTGGTGTACAAGGGGTTTTATGAGGTCGACGAGCTGGAAGAACCGCTCGATGATCAGGCCCTGGTGATCCATGGTAAAGCGGCCAAGATGAAAAGCACGATCAAGGCGCCACGTGACGCGTCACACGACGAGGTCACCCTCGGGGCGTTGGTTGCACAGATCGCGGAACGTAACGGCTATCAGGCAGCCGTGGCGCCGGCGTTGGCCGATCACCTGTTCCAGCACATCGACCAGCGTGCGGAGTCCGACATGAACTTGCTGACGCGCCTGGCGCGGGAATTGGACGCGGTGGCCAAGCCCATCGGCGAGCGGCTGGTGGTGGTGCCCAAGGGCGAGGCCAAGACCGTCAGCGGCCAGGCGCTGCAGACGGTGGTGATTGATGACCCGCAGAACAGTAGCGGTCGGGTGGTCATTCAGGATCGCAATGACTACGGGCAAGCGTTGGCCAACTGGTTCAGCGAGGCCGAACAGCGCAAGGTGCCGGTGGTGGTGGGTTTGGTCGATGGAGCGGTGGCGGTGCTGGGCGACGCTGCACAGTTGCCCAGCGAAGGCGAAGCGCCGTCGCGCTATGTCATCCGCAAGACGTACACCGACGAGAAAAGCGCCAAGGAAGGGGCGGTCGCGCAGCTGAAAAAACTGCTTCGCGGCAAGTCGACGATGTCGCTCGTTCGACCCTTGATGCCGTCCATTGTGGCCGAGGGCCGACTGGACGTACGCAACCATCGCACCAGTGCCAATCAACTGTGGCAGATCGAATCGGTGACCCATGTTATCGGCTCGGGCGAGGTGGCGTCGTCAACCATGGAGTGTGTGATTCCCGCCAAGTAGCGCCCCCTAAAAGAAGCGAGTCAGTTGGATGCGTCAACATCCAGCTGACTCGCTGTACCCGCAGATCCTGCCTGCAAGTCCAGCCAAGGCTCCTGCTCCGTGCACAAAGCGCGGCGAGCCTGTCACCTGTTTATCCATGCAGTAATCGTCTTGCTATCTATGTCCACACCCATCATCCCTTGGATGGGCGGCAAACGCCGCTTGGCCGACCGCCTCATTCCGCTTTTTCCGCCACACGAATGCTATGTCGAAGTCTTTGCCGGCGGCGCCGCGCTGTACTTCATGCGTCCCCAGGCAGCCCCGGTCGGAGTCCTCAACGACATCAACGGCGACTTCGTGACGTTTTACCGCGTCGCGCATGCTGTCAGAGTCGCGAATGCCCAATGCTATGATCAACTCCGTCGGCAATTAGGTGTGGGAGCGGCGCGCCACCAAGTCAGTGGCGGCGCGACAGCTAATGTAACTTATTGATATAGAGCAAAATATATGGATTTTCCGTATTTCACAGTCACAGTCACAGTCACAGCCTCCGCGATAGCAATCAAAAACTTAGGGGGCCGCTGATTAATTCGAAATCCAGCTATTGCTCCCTCCCTTTATAACTCAGGGCTTGCAAGGCATCCATGGTGCGAAAAACGAATTAATCAGCGCCTCCTTAGTTTCCTTTAATTATCAACTTATCGGCAATTGGCCGGCACATGCGCTGCCAGCCCAGCAGTCTGTTTACACACCCATGTCATTGGGGCGTCAGGAGCAGCTTGCTTAGGTGTCAGGGTAAATACTGGTTGGGTCGCGGCCCCGGTGGCTCGTGTTGTAACAGTAATCACACCGGTCGTGGGGGCTATCGCAATGCTTGCCACATATGGGCTGCCGTTTGCTGGGAACGTATATCCAGAGTTTGCAACGGTCAAGTTGGCAAGACCACCCAGAGACGCTGCGGTTTCAGCAACAGCCAGCTCTGCGGCGGTAGCCAACGTCACCCCTTCGGTGACCTTTGTTCGAATCAGATAGTTTTGATACGCCGGAATCGCGAAAGCAGCCGCAATGCCGATAATTGCGACAACGATCATCAGTTCGATGAGTGTGAAGCCCTTTTGTAGGTTTTTCATATTAATTCCTTTTAGACGATAGGTAGTTTTACTTTGTACACCAGCCCAGCAATCAACGTGTCAGCAATACCATGTTATTCCACCCTCGACGATACTCATCAGTAAAAATTTTCAACCTTGCCGAAAGCCTACCTGGCACTAAAACTACTATGCAAAAAATGGCGCCACTCTCACTATGCCATATTGAGCATCACACTAAACGGCAAAACGTCGTAAGCCCTTTACCTGCTCCAGGGCAATCAAGTGTCCACCCGCGGCCGCTTTAGCGATCCACATAATTCCTATATTTTTGTCTGCAGGCACGCCCATCCCGGCCGCATAACATTGTCCAAGAAGGTGCATTGCATCCCGATGACATTGTGCGGCAGCGGCAAGCCACCAGTAAAATGCGGCTTTTTTATTATCCAGATCGAAAAACAATAGCCCGGCATCGTTCTGTGCATCTGCATCGCCAGAATCAGCACACAAGATTAACTCTAGGCCGCCGGGTTCAGGTGGTATCGATAGGAAGTCGCTCACAGAATCAAGTGAAAGCATGGTTCTCCCTTTCGAGTCGTTGCAGCTCTTTAACTCTGGATTTTGGGAGATCCTTTGCCGCCAAGTACGCCTACTGCAATCGCTAATCGCAATAACGGCATCAAGACTGATCAATTTCACACTTCCTCCTTGGTATCATTAGATGTGGTGCGCACTTGAGGCTTAATCAATCCCCTCACACCCCGTACGACCTGAAAAATACGCGCAATAAAATTTTTTGTTCTCTTACGGGCCACCTACTTTAGACCTTCTCGACTTTCAGCTCGGTGCAAAATCGAAAAAGGCAATACAAATGCTAGTCGTAAAATCACTTAACCGCCACGCTGAGTATTGTGTTCGCGCTTGGGGGCAATCTGCTGATCAGTAGCCCCTGGTTTCACCCTCGCCCCTTCATGCTGGGACCAAACACCTAGCTTGAGGTCGCGATTCGTAACCGCGTGGGCTGCATCTCCACCAACTTGAAGACGTTCCGTCTGGCCTGACGCAATTGTAGGGGCAGTTCCTGTACTTCGTTTCCGGCATGCACACGTGATGGACGCAGGTTTCGATTTCGGTGGGAGAGCCCAGCCAATCGGAGGTGTCGTTGATGCCTCAAGTGGATGCCATTTTTATGTACGGCAATCGAGGAGAGTGCTGAGTACGATTTGAGGCGACGAGGTGGAGTAGGTTTGGGATTGTGTCTTGCGTTTGAAGGGATTGCGTTAGGTCGACAGAACGCCAGGGAGGATTTTGAAAGCTGCCTAAAACCACCGCGATCTATCCCGGATTTACTGGGCCAAACCGCAGCCTTATGAAGATTGAACTTTAGACAGCGGCAAGCTGAGCCCCTTTATCTGTAAGGCTTGCATCAATCTCCAGCCCATACTGCTGCATTACTGAGGTGTGACATTGTGATGGGCTTTCGCACGGCAGAACCCCCCGGTGTCAGGATAGTTGTCGTCTCTCCGGTTTTTCCTGCAAAAGCATATCGGGGGCGGAAAGAGACTGGTCATGCCGTACTATTCACCTGAACGCAGAGCCGCATTACTCAAGATGCTGCT
>Ga0302169_10000030_pt1 | contig 43679 bp, 32 predicted proteins | sample I_Fen_N1_3_FD_193493 | JGI IMG/M metagenome (GOLD analysis project Ga0302169, IMG submission 193493) | Peat permafrost microbial communities from Stordalen Mire near Abisko, Sweden - I_Fen_N1_3 | ecosystem: Environmental > Terrestrial > Soil > Wetlands > Permafrost | place: Sweden: Abisko...
CGTTGTGAAGACGAACAAACGGCGATTCTGCCAGCAGACGGGAATTTCTGCTCGTTTGAGTGTCAGACCCTGTGTCGTGAACATCCGGTGTGTTGCTGGTCATTTCTGAAACAGACAGGCCGCAAAACCGGGCTTAAACTCCCGTTTTTCGCAGTGCCTGCTAGCGTTGTCCGGTGCACAAGGCGCAAGCTGCGTGCCGATGACCGAATATGTCGCAGCGCCGCAAGCAGGCACGTTGTCGCACTCGTTAAGCTGCGCAACCAATGGATACCCGCAAAGGCATTGTGCAATTCATCGTACAGTCGTTTTTGCCGATAACCATTCTTGGAAGGTGAATGTGACCTGAGTGTCTCGTCCAGCTTCACCCACCTGTCTCCCTGTTTCCTCTGCCCGAGAATCAGGAACAGGGTGACGGATCGCCCCGAAAGGGGTTTTGCACGCGACGCTTCCATCAATAACAAGCCCAAGCGGAGTACCACAGATGGCGTTCTTCACCGCAGCCAGCAAAGCCGACTTCCAGCACCAACTGCAAGCGGCACTGGCACAGCACATCAGTGAACAGGCACTGCCACAAGTGGCGTTGTTCGCTGAACAATTCTTCGGCATCATTTCCCTGGACGAGCTGACCCAGCGTCGGTTGTCCGACCTCGCCGGTTGCACCCTTTCTGCGTGGCGCCTGCTTGAGCGCTTCGATCACGCGCAACCGCAAGTGCGCGTCTACAACCCCGACTACGAACGCCACGGTTGGCAGTCGACCCACACCGCGGTCGAAGTGCTGCACCACGACCTGCCATTCCTGGTGGACTCGGTGCGTACCGAGCTGAACCGTCGCGGCTACAGCATTCATACCCTGCAAACCACTGTGCTGAGCGTGCGTCGCGGCAGCAAGGGCGAGTTGCTGGAAATCCTGCCGAAAGGCACTCAGGGCGACGGCATTCTTCAAGAATCGCTGATGTACCTGGAAATCGACCGTTGCGCCAACACCGCCGAGCTCAATGTCCTGAGCAAAGAGCTGGAGCAGGTGCTCGGTGAAGTCCGCGTCGCCGTTGCCGATTTCGAACCGATGAAAGCCAAGGTCCAGGAAATCCTCACCGGTCTGGACAACAGCCAGTACGCGGTCGACCCTGAAGAAAAAGGCGAAATCAAAAGCTTCCTGGAATGGCTGGTGGGCAACCACTTCACGTTCCTGGGCTACGAAGAGTTCGTGGTGCGCGATGAAGCCGACGGCGGCCACATCGTCTACGACCAGGATTCCTTCCTCGGCCTGACCAAACTGCTGCGCACCGGCCTGACCTACGATGACCTGCGCATCGAAGACTACGCCGTCAACTACCTGCGCGAACCGACCTTGCTGTCGTTCGCCAAGGCTGCGCACCCAAGCCGTGTACACCGTCCGGCTTACCCGGATTACGTGTCGATCCGTGAAATCGATGCCGACGGCAACGTGATCAAGGAATGCCGTTTCATGGGCCTGTACACCTCCTCGGTGTATGGCGAGAGCGTGCGGGTCATCCCGTATATCCGCCGCAAGGTTGAAGAAATCGAACGCCGTTCCGGCTTCCAGGCCAAGGCTCACCTGGGCAAGGAACTGGCGCAGGTGGTCGAAGTGCTGCCGCGCGATGACCTGTTCCAGACTCCGGTCGACGAACTGTTCAGCACCGTGATGTCCATCGTGCAGATCCAGGAACGCAACAAGATTCGCGTGTTCCTGCGTAAAGATCCGTACGGCCGTTTCTGCTACTGCCTGGCCTACGTGCCACGCGATATCTACTCCACCGAAGTGCGCCAGAAGATCCAGCAAGTGCTGATGGATCGCTTGAAAGCCTCGGATTGCGAATTCTGGACGTTCTTCTCCGAATCCGTGCTGGCCCGCGTGCAACTGATCCTGCGCGTCGATCCGAAGAACCGCCTCGACATCGACCCGGTTCTACTGGAAAAAGAAGTGGTGCAAGCCTGCCGCAGCTGGCAGGACGACTACGCCAGCCTTGTGGTTGAAAGCTTCGGTGAAGCCCACGGCACCAACGTGCTGGCCGACTTCCCGAAAGGCTTCCCGGCCGGTTACCGCGAGCGTTTCGCAGCCCATTCGGCTGTGGTCGACATGCAACACCTGCTGAGCCTGAACGAAAAAAACCCACTGGTGATGAGCTTCTATCAGCCACTGGGTCAGGTGTCCGGCCAGCGCATGCTGCACTGCAAGCTGTATCACGCCGATACACCGCTGGCATTGTCCGACGTGTTGCCGATCCTGGAAAACCTCGGCCTGCGCGTGCTGGGTGAATTCCCGTATCGCCTGCGCCACACGAATGGCCGCGAGTTCTGGATTCACGATTTTGCGTTCACCGCTGCCGAAGGCCTGGAACTCGACATCCAGCAACTCAACGACACGCTGCAGGACGCATTCGTCCACATCGTGCGTGGCGATGCCGAGAACGATGCGTTCAACCGCCTGGTGCTGACCGCCGGTCTGCCGTGGCGCGATGTGGCGCTGCTGCGTGCTTACGCTCGCTACATGAAGCAGATCCGTCTGGGCTTCGACCTGGGCTACATCGCCAGCACCCTGAACAACCACACCGACATCGCTCGCGAGTTGACCCGGTTGTTCAAAACCCGTTTCTACCTGGCGCGCAAGCTGTCCGGCGACGATCTGGAAGACAAGCAGCAACGCCTGGAACACGCGATCATCGCCGCTCTGGACGAAGTCCAGGTGCTCAACGAAGACCGCATCCTGCGTCGCTACCTGGACCTGATCAAGGCCACCCTGCGCACCAACTTCTATCAGACTGATGCGAACGGCAAGAACAAGTCGTACTTCAGCTTCAAGTTCAACCCGCACCAGATTCCAGAGCTGCCGAAGCCGGTACCGAAGTTCGAAATCTTCGTCTACTCGCCTCGCGTCGAAGGCGTGCACCTGCGCTTCGGCAACGTGGCGCGTGGCGGTCTGCGCTGGTCCGACCGTGAAGAAGACTACCGCACCGAAGTCCTGGGCCTGGTAAAAGCCCAGCAAGTGAAGAACTCGGTCATCGTGCCCGTGGGCGCGAAGGGCGGCTTCCTGCCGCGTCGCCTGCCGCTGGGCGGCAACCGTGACGAGATCGCGGCCGAAGGCATCGCCTGCTACCGCATCTTCATTTCAGGCCTGTTGGACATCACCGACAACCTGAAGGACGGCGCACTGGTTCCGCCGGTCAACGTCGTGCGTCATGACGACGATGACCCGTACCTGGTCGTGGCAGCGGACAAGGGCACTGCGACCTTCTCCGACATCGCCAACGGCATCGCCATCGACTACGGCTTCTGGCTGGGTGACGCGTTCGCTTCCGGCGGTTCCGCCGGTTACGACCACAAGAAAATGGGCATCACAGCCAAGGGCGCGTGGGTGGGCGTTCAACGTCACTTCCGCGAACGCGGCATCAATGTCCAGAAAGACAGCATCACCGTGGTCGGTGTCGGCGACATGGCCGGCGACGTATTCGGTAACGGCCTGTTGATGTCCGAGACGCTGCAACTGGTGGCTGCTTTCAACCACATGCACATCTTCATCGACCCGAACCCGCAGCCGGCGAACAGCTTCGCCGAACGTCAGCGCCTGTTCGACCTGCCGCGTTCGGCCTGGTCGGATTACGACACCAGCATCATGTCCGAAGGCGGCGGGATCTTCTCCCGTAGCGCGAAAAGCATCGCGATTTCCCCGCAGATGAAAGAGCGCTTCGACATTCAGGCTGACAAGCTGACCCCGACCGAACTGCTCAATGCCTTGCTCAAGGCACCGGTAGACCTGTTGTGGAACGGCGGCATCGGCACCTACGTCAAAGCCAGCAGCGAAAGCCACGCCGATGTCGGCGACAAGGCCAACGATGCACTGCGCGTGAACGGCAACGAACTGCGCTGCAAAGTCGTGGGTGAGGGCGGTAACCTCGGGATGACCCAACTGGGTCGTGTCGAATTCGGTCTCAATGGCGGCGGTTCCAACACCGACTTCATCGACAACGCCGGTGGCGTGGATTGCTCCGACCACGAAGTCAACATCAAGATCCTGCTGAACGAAGTGGTTCAAGCGGGCGACATGACCGACAAGCAACGTAACCAGTTGCTGGCGAGCATGACCGACGAAGTCGGCAGCCTGGTGCTGGGCAACAACTACAAGCAGACTCAGGCATTGTCCCTGGCTGCGCGTCGTGCCTTGCCGCGTATCGCTGAATACAAGCGTCTGATGAACGATCTGGAAGGCCGCGGCAAGCTGGATCGCGCCATCGAGTTCCTGCCGAACGAGGAAGCGATTAACGAGCGCGTTGCAGAAGGCCACGGCCTGACCCGCGCCGAGCTGTCGGTGCTGATCTCCTACAGCAAGATCGACCTCAAGGAGGCGCTGCTCAACTCCCTGGTGCCGGATGACGACTACCTGACCCGTGACATGGAAACCGCTTTCCCGCCGACCCTGGTGAGCAAGTTCTCCGACGCCATGCGCCGTCACCGTCTGAAGCGCGAAATCGTCAGCACCCAGATCGCCAACGACCTGGTCAACCACATGGGCATCACCTTCGTTCAACGACTCAAAGAGTCGACCGGCATGAGCCCGGCGAACGTGGCGGGCGCTTACGTGATCGTGCGTGACATTTTCCACCTCCCGCACTGGTTCCGGCAGATCGAAGCCCTGGATTACCAGGTTTCCGCTGACGTGCAACTGGAGCTGATGGACGAGCTGATGCGTCTGGGCCGCCGCGCGACGCGCTGGTTCCTGCGCAGCCGTCGCAACGAGCAGAATGCCGCTCGTGACGTCGCGCACTTCGGTCCACATCTGGCAGCGCTGGGCCTCAAGCTCGACGAGCTGCTGGAAGGCCCGACCCGCGAAGGCTGGCAGACCCGCTATCAGGCTTACGTCGCCGCTGGCGTACCTGAGTTGCTGGCGCGCATGGTTGCAGGCACCACTCACCTGTATACCTTGCTGCCAATCATCGAAGCGTCGGACGTGACCGGCCAGAACGCAGCAGACGTCGCGAAGGCTTACTTCGCCGTGGGCAGCGCGCTGGACATCACCTGGTACCTGCAACAGATCAGCGCGCTGCCGGTTGAGAACAACTGGCAGGCTCTGGCCCGTGAAGCGTTCCGCGATGACGTCGACTGGCAGCAACGTGCGATCACCATCTCGGTCCTGCAACAGGGCGACGGCACTCAAGACGTGGAAACACGCCTGGCGCTGTGGATGGAAGCGCACGAAGGCATGATCGAACGCTGGCGCGCGATGCTGGTGGAAATCCGTGCCGCCAGCGGCACGGACTACGCCATGTACGCGGTAGCCAACCGTGAGTTGCTGGACCTGGCATTGAGCGGGCAAGCAGTGGTGACTACCACTACTATCGTCAGCGAAGAGCTGGAGCCGGCGGCCTGATCAGGCGCTGAATGAAAAAAACCGTCTCGAGAGAGGCGGTTTTTTTTGCTCTGGATTTTTTGTGGCGTCTGTTAAGGCCCCATCGCGAGCAAGCTCGGCTCCTACAGTGGAACGCATTTCACTGTAGGAGCCGAGCTTGCTCGCGATAGGGCCATCTGCCTCAATATAACTTCCGACCCGTATTAGTATCCAGCATCGACACTTTATCTGTCGGGCTGGTCAATAAATTACTGAGCGACTGGTCAAACTTCTGCAGTGCCCGAACTTGCACATTCTGTTGCTCGTTAATATCCGCCACTATATCTGAACTCGGTTCAAAATCCGCCCATAGCGGGCTCAGCGTTTTGGAATCATGCCCTTGCGCAGTGCCAATATAATTGAGGTTGGAGTCATAGAAGTCTGCACTGACATCCGCCGCTAAATCCGAACTGCGCGAGGTCATCAACTGGCTGCGGCTGTCGATAATCGCGACCACATCCGGTTTCGCCGCCTTGAGGCTTTGCATGTCCGGGTACACCGTGACCGAGCCGAACTGGCGTTGCAACGACGCGTTGACCCAATCCACAGCCAGGTCGGGTTTGGACGTGTTCACGAACGCGTCATGAATCGAATGAACCAACAGGCTCTGGCCGAAACCGGTGCCTGCATTGGCCTGGTAGTCCTGGAGGTAGGCGCGATTGGTCTGGGTGTTACGGCTGTAGATGATGCCCAGCGAGACGTTATGGCCATTAGGAATGCTCGTGGCGTTGCTGCGGCCAACAGGCGCGGTAAAGATGCCGTCCAGCGAAGAGACCGCACGGGGGGCGGTAGGTATCGAGCAGCCTGCTAAAACAACCGTCATCGTCAAGGTACTGACAAGCGCAAGTTTCATGGTGTTACTCCCGTGAAACAACTTGAGGTCGGAAATTTTGGGTGCCGGTAGTGCCCGGCGGTGATTCCAGACTAAACCTGTCTTCGCTGAATTAAATAACTAATAAGTGGGCTTATTGCCAGCCCAATAGTTTTATTTGGTTTAAACAGAAGTGGTTAATCACGTCGAGAAATAAAAAGGCCCGAAATCGAAGTTCGAGCCTTTTTATTTATAGCTGTACGTGCAGCCATCAGTTTTCCAATGGGATCAACACTTTCTCATCGGGCGACAACACCATGAACACCAGCAACTTGGCAGGTTTGGTGGTGCTGGCATTTTTCGAGACCAGATGTTCCGATCCTGCAGGCTCGTACCAGTATTGGCCGGCCTTGTAGGTGATCGCTTTTTCTCCCTTCACCTGGGAAGTGATCGAGCCGGAGATGACGTACGCCATGGCCGTGCCTTCATGCTTATGGGCAATCGAGGATTGGCCAGGCTTGTAGTCGACTTCGATCATCATGGCTTTTTTGCCTGGGACGTTTTTCAGCAATTCGTCCTGCAACACCGTGACCTTTTCGGAAGGGCCTTCGTGGGCGAGAGCGCTGACTGAAACGGTCAGGGCGAGGACAGCGAGCGGGGCAGCAAGGAAACGCAAAGCTTTCATGGTTCATTACCTGCGGTGGTTATCGTCAGCAACAACGATAGTCCGCAGGGTGGGCCAATCAAACAGCCAATATTGGGGAAGGTGAGGGGACCAATCCAACCCCAATGGTTGTCGGGTGTTCTAGCGGATCGGGAAGCTGTTGAAATCCACGGCATTCGCCAGTTGGTTGTCAATCAGGCCGATAAAGCCCTGGACTTCCGGGCAGTTGAAATGCGATTGCATGGCCGCTTCCGATTGCCAGTGCGCGCTGACGGTCCAGCGGTTGGTGTCCTCGGGGCAGCGGTCGACCATATAGGAATCGCAGCCCGGTAGTTCGCGCAGGGTTTCGACAATCTTTTGCAGTTGCTTGCCCAGCTCATCCGAGCGGCCGGCGGCAGCCTGCACCTGTACGGTATTGATCACTTCGTTGGACATTGCTCACACTCCTGAATCAGGCCGGACGAATCCTGCTCATTGAGGGATAACGCTTATGCAGGATAGGCCTGCAACCCCAGACCACCAATAGCCAATCGCCCGGTAAAGGCGCAGACCAATCCGTCAGGCCACCTGCTGCAAAATGTCGCGCAAACGGTCCAGAGCGGTGTCGATGTCCAACGTGTCAATGGCGCCAAAACCCAGCAAAAGCCCGGCCTGTGGCGCTTGCTGGAAGTAAAAGGCCTCGATCGAATAGAGCCCGACTTCGACCTTTTTCGCCAATTCAATCACCAGGGCAAGATCGATAGGCACTTTGCACATCACCACCATATGGAACCCGGCCGTGGTCGGCACTGGCTCGAACCACGGCGAAAGGTCGCCTGCCATGCGCGCCAGAATCCGCTCGCGACGCCCGGCATAGATCGTGTGGCAGCGGCGGATATGCTTGAGCAGGCAGCCTTCGGCGATGAATTTGGCCAGTGCCCACTGCGGCATTGTGGAGGTGTGCAGGTCGGTGAGTTGCTTGGCGCGGATCACCGCTTCGAGTATCGCCGGCGGCAAAATCGCATAGCCGAGGCGCAACTCTGGCAGCAAGGTTTTCGAGAAGGTCCCGACGTAGGCGACGATCCCGCGCTCATCCATGCTTTGCAGCGAATCGGTAGGGCGGCCCTCGTAGCGAAATTCGCTGTCGTAATCGTCCTCGATGATGATCGCGCCCAGTTCATAAGCGCGTTCCAGCAGTGCCACCCGGCGTTCCTGGCTCATCGGCAGGCCCAGCGGGAACTGGTGGGATGGTGTGACGTAGATCAGCCGCGTGCCAAGGGGGATTTTGTCCACCTGAATGCCTTCGGCGTCGACCGGCACACCGATCACCGTGGCACCGTGCGAGCCAAACAACAGGCGTGCCGGCGGGTAACCGGGGTCTTCCATGGCGACGATGCTGCCTGGGCGCGTGATCACCCGGGAAATCAGGTCCAGCGCCTGTTGCGCGCCGTTGCACACCACCACGTCTTCATCCTGGCAATTGACCCCGCGCGAGAACGCGATGTGCCGGGCGATGGCGTTGCGCAGCGCCGGCAGGCCCTCGGGCAAGCTGTAGAAGCCTTTGGAACCGGCAATCTGGCGCAAGGCGTGGGAAGTACAGCGACGCCAGTCATCTTGCGGGAACTGGCCCTTGCTGGTGGCGCCGCCAATGAAGTCATAGCGCAACGAGCCTTCCAGCGTCGGATGCCGCAGGAACACGGGCAACTTGCGCCAGGACTCGATGACCTCAAAACTCGCCAGCTCGGAATGGCTCTGTTTGCGGGCGATTTTAGAGGGCCGGGCATTCACGTAAGTGCCTTTGCCTATCACGCCGGTGAGGAAGTTTTCGTAGGTCAGTTGCGCGTAGGTGTCGGAAATGGTCTTGCGCGAAATCCCCAGCTGTTCGGCCAGTAAACGGCTGGGCGGCAGCTGGGTCCCGGCGGCGAGGCGCCCGGATTCGATGGCGCTGCGCAACTGGTTGTACAACTGGCCCGTCAGGTCCTTGCGGCCGTTGATGACAACATGAAGTTCCATACCGGCGAGGCTCCTGCAGCGGTTGAGGCGCGTGTGCGTCGCGCCAGATTACCCGCATGCGCGGCCGTGCAGAAGTTGCGTGGGCCAAATTCCTGCGATTGGTCTGTTTGCCGAGTGGTCCCTGGCTTTTTCGGCGAATTGGCACTGTAACGTGCGCGCATCACCGCCTAACGTGGAGGTCACTCTCCGATCCACGAGGTCGCCCCATGAGTTCCCGCCTGGATTACTACAGCGCGTCGCCCAAAGCGATGAAAGCGATGATTGCCATGGAAGCCTTGACCAGCAACCTCAGTATCGAACCCGCGCTGCTGCACCTGATCAAGATCCGCGCTTCGCAGCTCAACGGCTGCGCCTTCTGCACCGACATGCACTCGGTGGACGCACGACGCTTGGGCGAGACCGATCGGCGCTTGTATTCGATCGTCGTGTGGCGCGACAGCTGCTTTTTCAACCCTCGGGAGCGGGCGGCACTGGCCTGGACCGAAGCGGTGACGCTGCTCTCCGAAAGCCACGTGCCGGATGACGTTTTCGTACTGGCCCGGGAGCAATTCAGCGAAGCGGAGCTGGTCGATTTAACGGTTGCCGTGTCCACCATCAACAGCTGGAATCGCCTGGCGGTGAGTTTTCGGCAACCCCCCGGCGGCTGAATCGATTATCCGCGTCCGGTGTCACATCAGGTTCATACAGGCTGCGCAGGATGAGGTTTTCAAGGATAGATCGACAGGGAGTCACCGATGTCATTGATGGAAACCACTTGCGCGGCCGGCATCGACCCGGTACTGGCGCAGTCCTTCCGGGTGAGCGCCCGTTGCGGGTGCTTCATGCAGGCGGCTCGCAGCCTCAATATCAAATCCACGCAGTTGCGCAAACACCTGGCGCAGCTTGAGTCGCAATTGCAATGTTCGCTGTTCAGTCACCAGGACAATGGCCTGGCCCTGAGTCGTGAAGGCTTGGCGCTTCAGGCGCAACTGATCGCGTTGGCCCATGCGCGCGATTCACCCGTGATCGAACAACCGCTGATTCGCCTGGCGGTGGCCGAGTCGATCCTGCACGACATCCTCGGCCGTGACCTGGTCGCCTTGTTGCGCCGTAACGCCAGCGTGCGCCTGGACATCATCACCCTCGACAGTGAACTGAGCCTGCAAGCGATCAGCGCCGATGTGGTGCTGTGGCTGGCCAGCACCGAGTCGCCGCTGCCGGGGCCGAGTTTTGCGATCAGCGAGCCACAGCGACTGGCGCGTCTGGAGTATCTGCCGCACATCGCCAAACGCTATTCACGGGTCGCGGCGCGGCCGGACAGCCTCGATGACCTGGCCGATTTCATGCTCGTGCAGTGGCAGCATGACCGTCAGGTCGAGAGTTTTCGGCCATGGAACAGTGTGGTGGATCAGCGTCTGGCCGGCGTGGTGCAGTTGCATTCCTATGGACTGATGCTGGAGATGATCCGCTGCAGTGCCTGCATCGGGCTGCTGCCGCGCTACATCAGCCAATTCGACCGCGGTTTGATTGCGTTGCCTGAACTGTTCGAACAGCCGATGCAGCGTCAGGTGTGGATGGCGGTGAATGCCGACACCCAAGGTCAGGCTGACGTGCAGATGCTCGTCGAGCTCATTCGGAACACCTTCACCGAACGCCGGGAGTGGTTCGAGAGCTAACCACGATCAACTGTAGGAGTGAGCCTGCTCGCGATAACGGACTGACATTCAAAATAGATGTCGACTGATGCACCGCTATCGCGAGCAGGCTCACTCCTACAGAGGGATGTCGCCATATTGGGAGATAGCGTTGTAGAGTAAGCGGCCATGTCTGCATCAAGGATGAATCACCCATGCCCGCCACCGAACCGGTCATCACCCTCGAACGTTTCAGCGAAGCCCACATCGACGGCGTCACCGCGCTCTACAACGACCCGGCCATTACCCGTCAGGTCCTGCAAATGCCGTTTCAATCCACTGAGATCTGGCGCCAGCGTCTGGCCTCGGATAACGAGCGTCTGGTGAAACTGATCGCGCTGCATCAGGGCACGGTCATCGGCAATATTGGCCTGGAGCAATTTTCGCGGATTCGCCGCAGCCATGCCGGCAGCATCGGCATGGGCGTCGCGGTGGCATGGCAGGGAAAAGGCGTGGGTTCGACGCTGTTGGCGGCGGTGCTGGACATCGCCGACAACTGGATGAACCTGCAACGGGTCGAGCTGTCGGTGTACGCCGACAATGAAGCGGCCATCGGTCTGTACCAAAAGTTCGGTTTCGAGACCGAAGGCCTGTTCCGTGACTACGCCGTGCGTGACGGCCGACTGGTCGACACGTTGAGCATGGCGCGCCTGCGTCGCACGCTTAACGCCGACTGACTCAGTCGCCCAGTGCAAACGCCACCGCCGCCTGCGCATGAAGTTCGGTGGTGTCGAGCAGGGGCAGGGCGCTGTGCTCGGGTTTGATCAGCATGCCGATTTCGGTGCAACCGAGGATGATCGCTTGGGCACCGCGCTGGGTCAGCGACTCGATTACCTGCTGATAGACCCTGCGCGACGTCTCGCTGATCACCCCGACGCACAACTCGTCGTAGATGATCCGGTGTACGGCGTTGCGTTCCTCGGCTTCCGGCACCAGCACGGTCAAACCCATCGCGCTCAGACGATCCTTGAGAAAGTCCTGTTCCATGGTGAACGCGGTCCCGAGCAACCCGACTTTCAGCGCACCGGCATCGACGGCAGCCTGACCGGTCGGGTCGGCGATGTGCAGGAACGGAACCGTGATCGCGGCCTGAATCTGCCCGGCCACCTTGTGCATGGTGTTGGTACACAACACCACACACTCGGCGCCGCCAGCCTCAAGCCGCCGCGCCGCATCCACCAGAATCGCCGCCGCATCGTCCCAGCGCCCGGCATGCTGGGCCTGTTCGACAGGCCCGAAGTCGACGCTGTACATTAGCAACTGCGCCGAACGCAACGGCCCGAGCCGGTTACGAACCTGCTGGTTGATGAGGCGATAATATTCGGCGCTGGACTCCCAGCTCATGCCGCCGATAAGGCCGATGGTGCGCATGCGGTGCTCCCTGTGAAATGGCTAACCTTGCGAGAGTATCCCGTGGATCTTGACGGTCATCTATCAGGAAATTTCACATGCCCGGCGTGCTGAGCCAGCACGTGCTGGGCGGCAGGGTTTGCCTGCAACTGTTGCCCCGTGCGGCTTACAGTGTTTGCGATCCCGCGCAGTCGTTGACCCTGGGAGTGACGCTGGAGCGCCAGCAAGGCGTTCACGCCATTGATTCGGACCGGCGGGTGGATTTCGATACCTTGCCCGGTGTGCTGGCGTTCACGCCGGTGGGCGTCGAGGTGTTTTCCGAATCGGCGAGCGGTGGCGAATACCTGTTGATGCGCCTGGATGAACCCTTCGCCAGCCAGTTTCTGCCCGCTGTCAGCCAGCGTGTCCAGTCAGCCGGAGATCGGCAGGCGCTGACGTTGGCGCGCGAGATCCGACGCCTGTTGCTCGCTCCGCAACCTGACCTGATGGCGCTTGAACATGCCGCCCTGGGCCTGATTGACCAGGCGCCTGTGACGACTCAATACGGACCGGATGCCAAAGCGTTCGACCCGGTGCTGGATCAGATCGCCGCGCAGTTCCATGAACAATTGACGCTCGACCAGTTGGCCACTACTTACGGGCAAAACGAGCTGCGGTTTTTACGCGACTTCACCCGGACTATGGGCCTGACACCGCATGCGTATCTGGTTGAGGTGCGCCTGCAAGCCGCCCGACGGATGATCGAACACACTGACCTGCCGTTGGCCAGCATCGCCCTGGACAGCGGTTTCGCCCATCAGTCGCACATGGGCAGTGTTTTTCGCAAACACCTGTCCATGACCCCCAGCCAATACCGCTCGCGCTTTTAGTCGCACATCGGTGGCTTGCTTCTGCCATGCTCAATGTCCGCAGCACCGCTTCAACCAAAGGAACACCGCAATGGACGACGTACAACAACTGGGCGAAATGCTTCGCCACTACGCAGACAGCGAAGCGCACAAAAAGCAGACGTTCGAGTCGCAATCGGCGCTTTGGGCAACGCGTATCGGTGAGCTGTTCGATCAGATCCAACAATGGCTGGAACCGGTTCAGGCGCCGCATCTGCTGGAAGTAAGCCGCGAGACGTATGTGGCTTCGGGGCCGAGCGTGCCGGTGGAGACGTCGCCGTTCAAGACCGAGAAACTGTCCATTGTCATTGCCGGCAAACCGGTGGAGTTCGTGCCGGACGTGATGGGCGCGGGCGGTCAGATTTCCCTGGCGGTGATGGGCCTGACGGCCGCGCGCTATGGCAGCGTTTCGCTGGTGTGCCTGCCGCCGTCGACGAGCTGGCAGTGGCGCAAGACCAATGGCTTGAAAGATCCGGACACGTTTGCGTTTGACGCGAACTTCCTGGCGCAGCAGCTGCAAAGCCTGATCCCGCGTGATCGCGGCCAGGTCCTCCCTGACTGACCCAAATCCCCCTGTAGGAGCCGAGCTTGCTCGCGATAGCGGTGTGTCAGTCACCATTGATGTTGAATGACACACCGCTATCGCGAGCAAGCTCGGCTCCTACAAGGGATAGGGGGTGGATCAGATTTTGAGGTTGCCCCAGCCGGGCCTGGCCTCTTCTGGTGCCACCGCTTTCACGGTTTTCCCGGTAGCCAATTCCACCCGCCGCGCCACTTCCGGATCATCCGCAAACGGAATCAGACTGGCATCCTCCAGGCTTTGCGCCGTCTCCCGCTTCAGGCAATACTCAACCCCGAGCCAAAGCCCCAGCACCGCCATCACATTCAATAGCACTTCAAACATTCCAGGCTCCTTGCCTCAGGCAATCTGCGCTTCACGTTCAGCCATCGCCACGTCCGCAACGTGCACGGTGCGCCAGGTGTTGTAGGCCATGAGCAGCATGCCGCTGAGGAAGAACACCCCGCCGGTAAAACGCACCACATACCCCGGATGGCTGGCCTGCAAGGCTTCGACGAAGGAATAGGTCAACGTGCCGTCGTCGTTGATCGCACGCCACATCAGGCCCTGGGTGATGCCGTTGACCCACATCGATGCGATGTACAGCACGGTACCGATGGTCGCCAGCCAGAAGTGCGCGTTGATCAGGCCGATGCTGTGCATCTGCTCTCGGCCAAAGACTTTCGGCACCATGTGGTAGACCGCGCCGAAGGTAATCATCGCCACCCAGCCGAGCGCCCCGGCGTGAACGTGACCGATGGTCCAGTCGGTGTAGTGGGAGAGGGCGTTGACGGTCTTGATCGCCATCATCGGACCTTCGAAGGTCGACATGCCGTAGAAGGCCAGGGACAACACCAGAAACCGCAGGATCGGGTCGGTGCGTAACTTATGCCAGGCACCCGAGAGGGTCATCATGCCGTTGATCATCCCGCCCCAGCTTGGCGCCAGAAGGATCAGCGACATCGCCATGCCCAGCGACTGCGCCCAGTCCGGCAGTGCGGTGTAGTGCAGGTGGTGTGGGCCGGCCCAGATGTACAGGGTGATCAGCGCCCAGAAGTGCACGATCGACAAGCGATAGGAATACACCGGCCGCCCGACCTGTTTCGGCACGAAGTAATACATCATCCCGAGGAACCCGGTGGTCAGGAAAAAGCCCACCGCGTTGTGCCCGTACCACCACTGCACCATGGCGTCGGTCGCCCCGGAATACACCGGATAGGACTTGAACCAGTCCACCGGAATCGACAGGTGATTGACCACGTGCAACATCGCGATCACCACGATGAACGCGCCGAAAAACCAGTTGCCGACGTAAATGTGTTTGGTCTTGCGTTGCACCACGGTGGTGAAGAACACGATGGCGTAAGCGACCCAGACCACGGTCATCCACACCGCGCCGGTGAATTCGATCTCGGCGTATTCCTTAGTGGTGGTGTAGCCCAGCGGCAGGGTGATCAGCATGATCACGATCACCGATTGCCAGCCCCAGAAGGTGAACGCGGCGAGGGTGTCGGAGTACAACCGCACCTGGCAGGTGCGCTGCACCGCGTAGTAACTGGCAGCGAACTGGGCGCTGCCGGCAAAGCCGAAAATCACCAGGCTGGTGTGCAGCGGACGCAAGCGGCCGAAGGTGGTCCACGGCAGGTCGAGGTTCATCTCGGGCCACACCAGTTGCGAGGCGATCCACACCCCCATCGCCATCCCCACGACACCCCAGACAATGGTTGCCACGATAAATTGGCGGACGACTTTGTAGTTATAGGCCTGTCCGATTGCTGCTGTGCTCATGGTCAATGCTTCCACGGTTGCAAAGGCTTGCACTGTAGAAACCCTGCCGGAAACAAAACAGACTCAGGAAAACTTCATTTATGCGGATCAGATTCGAAGCAGCCCTGCGGTCATATGCAACAGCCTGATACGGTTTTTTAGCGCTCAGGTGAATCTGTAATGCGCCGCGCCGCAGGTCCATAGTCCCCTCACAAACGGTATCGGCCGCAGAGCCCGATCCATCCTGATGAGGTAGCCACATGTATCAGTACGATGACTATGACCGGGCCCTGGTCTTCGAGCGGGTTGCGCAGTTTCGCGATCAGGTCGAACGCTTCCTGGCCGGCGAGTTGAGCGAAGAGGAGTTTCTGCCGTTGCGTTTGCAGAACGGCCTCTACCTGCAAAAACACGCCTACATGCTGCGCGTGGCGATTCCCTATGGCACGTTGAGCGCTACGCAGATGCGCACGCTGGCGAGCATCGCCCGCGATTACGACCGGGGTTACGGCCACTTCACCACGCGGCAGAACATGCAGTTCAACTGGATCGAACTGGCGCAGGTGCCGGACATCCTCGAACGCCTGGCCGAGGTCGAGATGCACGCGATCCAGACGTCCGGCAACTGCGTGCGCAACATCACCACCGAAGCGTTCGCCGGAGTCGCGGCAGACGAACTGCTGGACCCGCGCCCACTCGCCGAAATCCTTCGGCAGTGGTCGACCATCAACCCGGAATTCCTGTACCTGCCCCGCAAGTTCAAGATCGCCATCTGCTCGGCAGAACAGGACCGGGCAGCGATCATGATGCACGACATCGGCCTGTACCTTTATCGCGATGACGATGGGCACATGCTGTTGCGGGTGATCGTCGGTGGCGGTCTTGGGCGCACGCCGATCCTTGGCCTGCAGATTCGCGAGGGTCTGCCGTGGCAGCATTTGTTGTCTTACGTCGAAGCCGTGCTGCGGGTCTACAACCGCCATGGCCGACGGGACAACAAGTACAAGGCGCGGATCAAGATTCTGGTCAAAGCCTTGGGGATCGAAGCCTTTGCCCGGGAAGTGGAGGAGGAGTGGCAGCACCTCAAGGACGGTCCGGCGCAGTTGACCGAGGCTGAATATGAGCGGGTCGCCAGTGCCTTTGTGCCGCCGGATTACCGCTCACTGTCCGACGTCGACCTTGCGTTTGGTACGCGCATGGCGGACAACCCGGCCTTCGCTCGCTGGGTCGCGCGCAACGTTCAGCCGCACAAGGTGGCGGGTTATACCAGTGTGGTGCTGTCGACCAAACCGGGCATCGCCTCGCCGCCGGGCGACGTGACGGCCGAGCAAATGACGGCGGTGGCCGAGTGGTCCGAGCGCTTTGGTTTCGGCGAGATTCGTATCGCCCATGAACAGAACATCGTGCTGCCGGACGTGCCCAAGGCTGATCTCTACGCGCTGTGGTGCCTGGCGAGCGAGCAGGGGCTGGGCTGCGCGAACGTCGGTTTGCTCACCGACATCATAGCCTGCCCCGGCGGCGACTTTTGTGCGCTGGCCAACGCCAAATCGATCCCGATCACCCACGCCATCCAAGCACGTTTCGAGGATCTGGATTACCTCCACGACCTGGGCGACATCAGCCTGAACATCTCGGGTTGCATGAATGCCTGTGGTCATCATCACATCGGCAACATTGGCATTCTGGGCGTCGATAAAAACGGCAGCGAGTGGTACCAGATCACCCTCGGCGGCAGCCAGGGCAAGAACAGCGCGCTGGGCAAGGTCATCGGCCCGTCGTTCAGTGCCGCCGAAGTGCCTGAGGTCATCGAGCGCATCGTTCACACCTTCGTCAGCTACCGCGAGAGCGAAGAACTGTTCGTCGACACCTTGCAACGCATTGGACTGGAGCCGTTCAAGGAGCAGGTGTACCCAAAAGCGCTGGAGGCGTCGGCATGAACAATCTGCTGCGACTGGAGGAGGGTGTGGCGCGGATTGTGGCTGACGATCCGTGGCGGCTGGTCAGAAGCCCGGAGGACGAGTTGCCTGTGGTTTCGTTGATTTTGCCGTTGAGCCGCTGGCTGCAAAACCCTTCGGGGCATGCGGTGTGGCTGGGGCCGGACGATGAAGTGGAAAGCCTCAAGCCGTGGTTGCCGACACTGCCGTTGATTGCCCTGGATTTCCCGAGTTTTCGGGACGGTCGTGGTTACAGCCAGGCGTACCTGCTGCGCACTCGCTTGGGCTGGACCGGTGAACTGCGTGCGGTCGGCGATGTGCTGCGCGATCAACTCAGCCACATGCGTCAATGCGGGTTCGACAGCTTCGCGGTGCGTGAAGACAAATCGGCCGAGGATGCGTTGAAAGGGTTGGCGGGGATGAGCGTGTTGTACGGTCGTTCGGTGATCGAGCCGCGACCGTTGTTCAGACGACGTTGAGTTCAGGCGTGTGTTTTAACTTGGGGCAATGATGGCATTTTGGTAGAGTCCGCGGCTTGTCAGGGAGCAAGTGAAGAAAGGAGTCTGGTGTGAGTGCGGGCAAAAAGATTTTAGGGTTGATATCGCTAATGCTGATGCTGGCCCTATGGGCCAGTTACGTTTATGTGTTCAAGGACAACCGTGACGGGCTGTTGGGTGGCGCCTTCGACAGTATGGCCTGGTGCGGCACGCCACCGGCCAGTGATGGCGCGGCGCTGGGCAAGGATCAGTTGACCCTGCGGATCACCAACAACCTGCGCGGCGAGTTCATGCTCAGCGGCGCGGTCGTGGTTTCCGAACGTACGTTCAATCGCTACGACCTGGCCCGCAACGAGCTGCGCCTGCGTCTGGAGCCCTTGCGGTGGTCGTACGGCGTCACGCCGATTTTCCTTGAGCAGGTCAAGGTCCAGCCACTGACGCGTAACCTGTCATCGCTGAACAAGAGCGCCTATGCCGAACTCGAACCGCGCCCCATTGGCGTGCAGGGGCGGGCGGCGGACTTCCCGTTCGACACCTACCGCTACGGTTACAAACCGGTGCTGTATTACCTCAAGGGCAATGATCGCATCGACCTCAAGTTCAAGCACATCACCACGAGCATGGAGATGTCGAACACCTTCACGCCGATCCAGAAGTACAACCGCGCGGAGTACATCAACGAGAAAAACTCGCTGGCGCGCGAGGAAGACTACAAATCTTATGCCGCCAATGAGTGTGCGATCAGTATCGAGCGCAAGGGCTCGTTCAAGATGATCGTCTTGATGTTGCTGCTGGTGATCGGCTTGCCGTTGTTGCATGTGTTTTATCGCGATGAACCGGGCATCGACTTTCTGGCGACGCTGGTCAGCATCGGCGCGATTCGGGTATTGCTGGTGGGGCCGCTGAATGACTTCCAGTTGTACAAAATCGACTTTTTGTTTGCCGGGGTGATTTTGCTGGTGGGCACGGTGTCGCTGATCAAGGCGATGCGGGCCAATAGTCGGCGGGAGTTGGCGTTGAAGAGTGGTTCTTCGTGGTGAGTCAAATCTGAAACCGCGTTGACGCCATCGAGGACAAGCCACGCTCCCACAAGTATTGCGCAATCCTGTGGGAGCGTGGCTTGCCCGCGATGGGGCCATTGGATCAGCCCCGAATTATTTCAACGCCGGATCACCCATGTTCATTTTCTTCCAGCCCTGCAACAGCACTTGCGCTTTCGGTTCCTGCCCGTTGCCCAGGTAGTACTGGATCAACGTCAGCCGCGCATTGCGGTTCGCCGGTTGGACTTTCAGCAAGCGCTCCAGCACGTCGCAGGCCTCTGCAACCTTGCCACTGTCATGCAACGCCACGGCCAGCACGTAGCCGTATTGGGCATTCTGCGGTTCCAGTTGCGCGGCTTTGCGTAGCGCCGACATGGCCTGGTCCGATTTGCCCGCCCGCACCAGCGACAAGCCTTGGGTGTGCTGCAACAAAGCGGCGTCCGGGTGGTCTTTCAAGCCTTGCGCCAGCAGTGCCTGCGCCTCCGGGCTACGGCCATTGGCTTCCAGCCATTGCACAAGTGTCACGAGTGCCGGGTAGAAGTCCGGATCGCGCTTGAGCGCCGTGCGCAAATACTGCTCGACCTCGTCGTTACGGCCGCTGGCCTGGTAGAGCATCGCCAGGTTGAGGTTGGCTTCGGCGCGTTCCAGCAGGCTCTTTTGTGCCGCTTCATACTCGGCAAGCGCCGCATTCCAGTTCCCCTGAGCCGCGCCCAAACCATTCCGGGCGGCCCCCAGCAGATCCCGGGCTGCGGCAATGCGCACCGCCATCACCGGGTCTGTCAGTAACGGTGTCAACAGCGGTGCGCGCTCAGGTGGCGGCAGGAACGCGCTGATGGCGCGCACGGCGCTTTCACGCACCTGTGGCGCCGGGTTGCTCAGGTCTTTGGTGGCCAGTTTCAACGCCTGTTCACTCGGGTACAGCGGCAACTCGGCGAGCAGGGTGGCCCGCTGAATCGCCGGCAAGTTGCTGCGTTGCAGCTGCTCATACAAGGCTTGCGCCGCGCCGGGCTGACCGTTGCGAACCAGCCACAGGCTTTCGTCATAACGCGGGGCCTGTGCGGTCGGTGCGCTGTTCCACAGTTTGAATTGCTCGGTGACCTTGTCGCCATCCTTGCCTTGGTGACAGGTGAGGCAGGCGTCCGGGGTGCCAAGCTTTTTCGCCCGCTCAGGGTTGGGAATGCTGAAACTGTGGTCATGCCGGAAATCATTGCCCATGTAGAACTTGCCGGGCATATGGCAATCCACGCACTGCGAGCCTGGCTGGCCCATGGTGTGGCGGGTGTGCTCGATGGAATCGTAGTTTTTTGCTTGCAGGCCTTTGCCGTCGACGCCTTCCACCGGCGTTTTACCTGCGGTGTTGTGGCATTGCAGGCAAACGCCATTGCCCGGCGCCTTGAGTTCGGTGCTGTGCGGGTTGTGGCAGTTGCTGCAGCGCACGCCTTTGTCGAACATTTTGCTTTGGGCGAACGAGCCGTGTTCAAACACCTCGTCCTTGATCTTGCCGTCCAGCGCATACAACTCGCGGGTCAGGGGACTTGGCAAATAGTCATCCATCAGGCGTTTGCCGGCGGTGTAGCCATCGCTCAGCGGTGCCCGGCGCGAATGGCAGCGGGCACAGGTTTCGATCTCGACGGTGGCGTTCTTGTCCTTGAGGTCGCCAGCAAAACCGGCGTGAATCACATCACCTTTTTTCGCCGTCCATTCCAGGTGATTGGAGGCCGGGCCGTGGCACGCCTGGCAGCCAACGCCGAGGCTGTTCCAGTGACTGTCGAAGGTGTTTTTCGCCGTATCGAAATTGCGTTTGAAGCCCGTGGTGTGGCACTCGATGCACATGAAGTTGGCGTTCTGGCTCGGCTTACTCCAGTGCAGCGGGTTCTTGAAGTTCACACCCTGGCCCGGATAGAGGTGAAACCAGCGGTGTTTCTCGGTATCCCAGGCCCCGCCCAAGGGTTGCAAGCGACCTTCGCCGACCTCGATCAGGTATTGCTGCAACGGCGCGATGCCGAAGGTATAGGCGACCTTGAAGTCGGCGTTCTTGCCATCGATACCCGGCGTGTTGACCCAGAAGCCATCGTCCTTGCGCGAGAAAACGGTGGTTTCGTTTTCCGCTTTGAAGGTGACGTTGTTGAAGTCGCCCAACATCGTCTCGGCATTGGCCGCCTGCATCGCCAATTGGTGATGGGAGCCTTTCCAGTCCTTGACCTGCTCGCTGTGGCAGCCTTGGCACTGTTGCTCATCGACCATCTTCGCCGGAGCCATCGCCACCGGTTGCGGTTTGGTCGGTTGTGCGACAGGGGCCGTGACAGGAACGGGCTTCAGCGATGCCGGCGTGCTGCTGAACAGAAACCAGCCGATGGCAATGACCGCCAACAGCAGTGCGCCGATAGACACGGGAAAGAGGTAGCGATTGATCAGGTTCGGATGCGAATCAGGGTTGGGGTTTGTTGCTTTGTTTTTATGTTTCGGCATTGCGACTTCCGTAGTCCAGGTGCGTTTGCCTTTGAGGCGCGCGATCAAGCTGGGTGCAGCTTTGCTGGATGCCGGGCGTCTGTCAAATGACGGTTATGAAAAGGCACGCAGCGTTAGATGAAATGTGTAATTTTTTTAAGGTTTTTATCGCGAAATGCCTATAACTCCAGTCGCCTTTGCACTAGGGTGTTCGCCCTTCAAAACAGGAGTTCAAGCATGAAGCTTGCATTAATGATGAGCACGTTGTGCATCGCCACAATCGCGGTGACTGGGTGTGTGAGCAAGGTCGTCGAGCCGGAACAGTATTCCGGTTTTCTCAAGGATTACAGCCAGCTCAAAGAAGCCAAGTCGCCGTCCGGCGCAACAGTGATGCGCTGGGTCGATCCTGCGCTGGATATCAGCAAGTTCTCCAGCGTTTATGTCGAGCCGACCCAGCTCTACCCGGCGCCACAGCCCACCGTGAAAATCCCCCAGGCCACCCTCAGTGGCATCACCGGTTATTACGACCAGGCGCTCAAGCGTGAACTGGCCAAGTCGCTGCCATTGGCCGCCGGCCCTGGCCCGGGTGTGATTGTGGTGCGCGCCGCGATTACTGCGGTCAGCAGCAAGACCGAAGGCTTGAAGCCTTACGAAGTGATCCCGATTGCGCTGGTTGCCGCGGCAGTGAGCACCGCCAGCGGTATTCGTGATCAGGAAACCGACCTGGCCACCGAAGCGGCGTTTATCGATGGCGGCACCAACAAAGTCATCGCCCAGGTCGTGCGCAAGGGCACCGGCAAGCCGCTGGAAAACGATGCGCAGGTGATGAAGGCGGATGACGTCAAAGGCGTGATGGATGGTTGGGCGTCGGATCTGAATCAGTCGTATTTGAATCTCAAATCCAAGTGATGTGCTGAGGCTGATGGCCTCTTCGCGAGCAAGCCCGCTCCCACACTGGATCTGTGTGCGCCACAAATCCACTCTGGAAGCGAGACTGCTCTCGATGGAATAAACGTTTGTTGCGGCCCTGCGTTACGCTCCTTTTACCTCACTTGCTCGGGTGCGGCGGCGTCATAGGGATAGATCCGGCGCCATTCAGCAGCCATGTCCACGACCGTCCAGTCACGTGTTTTTGCTACGTCCAGGGCCTTGTCCAGGCGACCGATGTCGGACTTGCGGTCATAGGCCCATTCGCGTTTGGCGTCGGTGTGATGCACCAGGCCCATGAATCGTTTGCCAGCTCCTGCGGCGGTCCATTGCAGCATCTGCAGGTCGCCGTCGGAGTTGCCGAAGGCGAGGATCGGACGTTTGCCGATGATCGCATTGATGCTTTCCGGTTTGCCCGGGCCGTCATCGTAGTGGGCCAGTTTCGGCGTGCGCAGAATCGAGGCTTTGCCGTCCTTGTATTGGAAGGTTGTGACAAACGAAGTACCGATCACTTGTTCCGGTGGGACGCCGTAGACCTTCTCGGCGAAGGCGCGTATGAAATCGGTATCGCCACCCGAGACAATGTAGGTCTTGAAGTTTTGTTCGCGCAGGTAGTCGAGAACTTCCAGCATCGGCTGGAACACCATCTCGGTGTACAGCTTGCCGGTTTTCGGGTGCTTGGCCTGGCTCAGCCAGGTCTTGGCGTAGTCGTCGAACGCTTCGCTGGTCATCCCGGTGTGGGTTGCCCCGAAGATTTTCATCATGCCTTCCAGACCGGAAGCCGCCAGCGCCTTGTGGTCGTTTTCCAGCACTGCCTGGAACGGTTGGGTGGTTTTCCATTCCGGGTGTTGCGGCGCGGTGCGCTTGACCTCTTCGAGGGCGAACAGCATCTCGAAGTACATCGGCTGCTCGCTCCACAGGGTGCCGTCATTGTCGAAGACGGCGATGCGGTCTTCGGGTTTGACGAAGTCCTTGCTGGATTGGTCAGTGACAGCCTGGACGAACTCGATGATGTTTTTCTTCGACGGGCCGTCGTTCCACGAGGGCAGCGCTTCGGTGGCTTGCGCGAGAAATGGCAGGGCCAGCGCGAAAAGCAGGGTCAGTCCAAAGCGGCGGCGGATCGATAACGGGTTCGTCATGGGACATCCTTTTGGTGAGCAGGGTTTAACGGCCGTAGTGCCAAGGCGGACAAGGCTGCCGTTGTTTGGCCTGACTATGCAGCGTAGACAACGAATCCTTGAGTTGCCTCAACGCCTGGGCTTGGGCTGGCGCACGGCCTTAGCAGGCGTGCAGCAGGTCTTTCAGTCGAGGGGAGGCTCAGCGTTTTTTCGCCTCCGCGCGAATTCGTTCTTCCTGCTCGCGCAACTCCGGGGTGAACTCGGCACCAAAATCCTCCGCCTCGAATACCTGACGTATCTCGATCTCAGCCTCGGTGCCCGGCATCGGGTTCGGGCATCGCTTGACCCAGTCGATCGCCTCTTGTTTCGACTTCACCTGCCAGATCCAGTAGCCGGCAATCAGCTCCTTTGTTTCGGCAAACGGGCCGTCGATGACCGTGCGTTTGTCACCTGAAAAGCGCACGCGTGAGCCTTTGCTACTGGGGTGCAGTCCTTCGCCTTCGATCATGATGCCGGCCTTGACCAGTTCTTCATTGTAGTTGCCCATGGCGGTCAGCAATTCTTCGGTGGGCATCACGCCGGCTTCGGAATCCTGGCTGGCTTTGATAATGATCATGAATCGCATGGTGGTATCTCCTCTGGAGGTGGGGGATTCACTACATGGTCGAATGGCGGCAGGCCAAATCGACAGGTCGCTGATATTTTTCTGGCAATTCAAAAACCGGTGGGGGTGAGGGTTGGCGGTAACACTTCACGATTTGTATCTGGCCATAGGTCGTCGAGCCATTTCGTGGTTAACTTTGCCTTCTCCGAGATTCTTTACCACAACGTTCAGAAGGACTCCGTTCATGGCTCAAGTCACTCTTAAAGGCAACCCGGTTCAAGTCAACGGCCAACTGCCACAAGCCGGTTCCAAGGCGCCAGCCTTTTCCCTGGTTGCGGGCAATCTGTCCGACGTGACCCTGGCAAGCTTCGCCGGCAAGCGCAAAGTGCTGAACATCTTCCCAAGCGTCGACACCCCGACCTGCGCGACTTCGGTTCGCAAGTTCAACGCCCAGGCCAACGATGTCGCCAACACCGTTGTGCTGTGCATCTCCGCTGACCTGCCGTTCGCCCAGGCACGCTTCTGCGGCGCCGAAGGCCTGGAAAACGTACAGAACCTGTCGACCCTGCGCGGTGCCGAGTTCATCGAGAACTACGGTGTTGCCATCGCTGACGGCCCGCTCAAAGGCCTCACCGCCCGTGCGGTCGTGGTTCTGGACGAAAACGACAACGTGCTGCACAGCGAATTGGTCAAAGAAATCGCTGAAGAACCGAACTACGAAGCAGCACTCGCCGTTTTGAAATAAGCGACGTCATTACAATTGTTAACGGCCTGGCCCTGTCCAGGCCGTTTTCATTTGTGATTCAGTGTCTTGCCCAAACATCCTGTTACGTAAGCCGAAGGTAAATTGCCGGTAAAGCCGCTTTGCTTAATACCCGCCAGTGCTTATCGTTCAGCCTCATGTAAAACAAGCCCACGCGCCCAATGGTTGGTTATTCAATGCAATCCTCCGCTTCCCGTAGTCCTCGTCGCTGGCTGTTCGGCCTGCTTGTCCTGTTGGTCATCGCTGGCCTGTGCTGGAAATTCTGGCCCACCGGCGGGGCTCAAAAGGACGGTGCAGGGCAGAAAGCCGTGGCCGGTCATACCGGCAGGTCGGGAGGCATGCGCCCGGGTTTCGGCGGGGCAACCGGTCCGGTACCTGTTCGCGTGGCGCCTGCGGTCAAGGGTGACTTCCCGTTGTACTACAAGGCGCTGGGCACCGTGACCGCGCTGAACACCATCAACGTACGCAGCCGTGTGGGCGGCGAGTTGACCAAGGTGGCGTTCGAGGAAGGGCAAATGGTCAAGGCTGGCGATCTGCTGGCTGAAATCGACCCGCGCCCGTACCAGAACGCTTTGCTCCAGGCCGAAGGCACGTTGCTGCAGAACCAGGCGCAACTGAAAAACGCCCAGGTCGATGTCGAGCGTTATCGCGGGCTGTTCAAGGAAGACAGTATCGCCAAGCAAACCCTGGACACCGCCGAAGCCTTGGTCGGCCAGTACCTGGGCACCGTCAAGACCAATCAGGCGGCCGTCAACGACGCCAAGCTCAATCTCGAATTCACCAGGATCCGCGCGCCGATTACCGGGCGAGTCGGTTTGCGTCAGCTCGACGTCGGCAACCTGGTCGCCGCCAACGACACAACAGCGCTGGCGATCATCACCCAGACCCAGCCGATCAGCGTCGCCTTCACCTTGCCGGAAAACAGCCTTGACGTGGTATTGGCCCGCTACCGCGCCGGCGCCAAACTGCCCGCCGAAGCCTGGGATCGCAGCGACACCAAACTGCAGGCCACCGGCGTCTTGCAGAGCCTGGACAACCAGATCGACACCACCACCGGCACCCTGAAATTCAAGGCGCGCTACGAGAACCGCGATCAAACCCTGTTCCCTAATCAGTTCGTCAACGTCCACTTGCTCGCCGACACCCTCAAGGGTGTGGTGCTCGCGCCGTCGGCGGCGATTCAGTTCGGCACCAACGGCACCTTCGCCTATGCGCTGGACGGCGACAAAAAGGTCACGATCCGCCAGTTGAAAGTCGGCGCCAGCGACGGGGTGAATACCGTGATCACCGAAGGCCTGGCCGCCGGGGATCGAGTGGTTCTGGAAGGCACCGACCGCTTGAAAGAAGGCAGCGAAGTTGAAGTGGTCAATAGCCCAGAAGACGTACCGACCAACCCGACCGGGCACCTGCAAGGCAAATCGGCGGCGGACGCGACTGAGCCGGCCGCCGCCGACAAGGCGAAAAAGGGCGGCGCATGAACATCTCGCGGCTGTTCATCCTTCGTCCTGTCGCCACGACCCTTAGCATGCTGGCCATTGTGCTGGCAGGCTTGATCGCCTATCGGTTGCTGCCGGTGTCGGCGTTGCCTCAGGTCGATTACCCGACGATTCGCGTGATGACGCTCTATCCCGGCGCGAGCCCGGATGTCATGACCAGCGCGGTCACTGCGCCCCTGGAGCGTCAGTTCGGGCAAATGCCCGGCCTGACCCAGATGGCGTCGACCAGTTCGGGCGGCGCGTCGGTGCTGACCTTGCGGTTCAGCCTCGACATCAACATGGACGTCGCTGAACAACAGGTGCAAGCCGCGATCAACGCCGCGACCAATTTGCTGCCCAAGGACTTGCCGGCACCGCCGGTGTACAACAAGGTCAACCCGGCGGACACCCCGGTACTGACCCTGGCCATTACCTCCAAAACCATGTTGTTGCCCAAGCTCAATGACCTGGTCGACACGCGCATGGCGCAGAAAATCGCCCAGATCAGCGGCGTTGGCATGGTCAGCATTGCCGGCGGCCAGCGCCAGGCGGTGCGGATCAAGGTCAATCCCGAGGCCCTGGCGGCCAACGGCTTGAACCTGTCGGACGTACGCACGCTGATCGGCGCCTCCAACGTCAATCAGCCCAAGGGCAACTTCGACGGTCCGACCCGGGTATCGATGCTCGATGCCAACGATCAACTGACCTCACCCAAGGACTACGCCAACCTGATCCTGGCCTACGCGAACGGCGCGCCGTTGCGGCTCAAGGACGTGGCGGAAATCGTCGACGGCGCGGAAAACGAACGCCTGGCAGCATGGGCCAATGAAAACCAGGCCGTGCTGCTGAACATTCAGCGTCAGCCGGGGGCCAACGTCATTGAGGTGGTGGACCGGATCAAGGCCTTGCTGCCGAGCATTACTGACAACCTGCCGGCCGGCCTCGACGTCACCGTCCTGACGGACCGCACCCAGACCATTCGCGCCTCGGTCAAAGACGTGCAGCACGAGTTGCTGATCGCTATTGCCTTGGTGGTGATGGTCACCTTCCTGTTTCTGCGCCGCGCCAGCGCCACGATCATTCCATCGATTGCCGTGCCGTTGTCGTTGATCGGTACGTTCGGGGTGATGTACCTCGCCGGGTTCTCGGTGAATAACCTGACCCTGATGGCCCTGACCATCGCCACCGGTTTTGTGGTGGACGATGCGATCGTGATGCTGGAGAACATTTCCCGGTTTATCGAAGAAGGGGACACCCCACTGAACGCCGCGCTCAAGGGCGCGAAGCAGATCGGCTTCACCCTGATTTCCCTGACCCTGTCGCTGATCGCGGTACTGATTCCGCTGCTGTTCATGGCTGACGTGGTAGGGCGCCTGTTCCGCGAGTTTGCGATTACGCTGGCGGTCGCCATCCTGATTTCGCTGGTCGTGTCCCTGACCCTGACGCCGATGATGTGCGCGCGGTTGCTCAAGCGTGAACCCAAGGAAGAGGAGCAGGGGCGTTTCTACCGGGCCAGCGGTGCAGCAATCGACTGGATGATCGCGGCCTACGGGCGCAAATTGCAGTGGGTGCTCAAGCACCAGCCGCTGACATTGCTGGTGGCCATCGGCACGCTGGCGCTGACCGTGTTCCTCTACATGGTGGTGCCCAAGGGTTTCTTCCCGGTGCAGGACACCGGGGTGATCCAGGGTATTTCCGAGGCGCCGCAGTCGATTTCCTTCGCCGCGATGAGCGAGCGTCAGCAGGAACTGGCCAAGGTGATCCTCGCCGACCCGGCGGTGGAAAGCCTGTCGTCCTACATCGGTGTCGACGGTGACAACTCGACGCTGAACAGCGGCCGACTGTTGATCAACCTCAAGTCCCACAGCAACCGTGACCTCAGCGCGACCGAAGTCATTGCCCGCCTGCAACCGGAGCTGGACAAGCTGGTCGGCATCCGCCTGTTCATGCAGCCCGTGCAGGACTTGACCATCGAAGACCGTGTCAGCCGCACGCAATACCAGTTCAGCATGTCGTCACCGGACTCGGAATTGCTGGCCCTGTGGAGCGGCCGTCTGGTCGATGCGCTGTCCCATCGGCCAGAACTGACCGACGTTGCCAGCGATTTGCAGGACAAGGGCTTGCAGGTTTATCTGGTGATCGATCGCGATGCCGCTTCACGGGTCGGGGTGTCGGTGTCGAACATCACTGATGCGCTGTATGACGCCTTTGGTCAGCGGCAGATTTCAACCATCTACACCCAGGCCAGCCAGTACCGCGTGGTCCTGCAATCGCAGTCCGGGGAGAAAATCGGCCCGGATGCGCTGAACCAGATTCACGTGAAAACCACGGATGGCGGGCAGGTTCGCCTGTCGAGCCTGGCGCACATGGAAGAGCGCCAGGCGCAACTGGCAATTACCCACATCGGCCAGTTCCCGGCGGTAATGATGTCGTTCAACCTGGCGCCGGGTGTGGCGCTGGGGCATGCGGTCGAGATCATCGATCAGGTGCAGAAAGACATCGGCATGCCGATTGGCGTGCAGACCCAGTTCCAGGGTGCGGCCGAGGCGTTCCAGGCGTCGTTGTCGAGCACCTTGCTGCTGATTCTGGCGGCGGTGGTGACCATGTACATCGTGCTTGGCGTGCTGTACGAGAGTTACATCCACCCGATCACCATTCTTTCGACTTTGCCGTCTGCGGCGGTCGGCGCCTTGCTGGCGCTGATCCTGAGCGGCAATGACCTGGGCATGATCGCGATCATTGGTATTATTTTGCTGATCGGGATCGTGAAAAAGAACGCGATCATGATGATCGACTTCGCCCTCGATGCAGAGCGCAATCAGGGCATGGACCCGGAAACCGCGATCTATCAAGCCGCGTTGCTGCGTTTCCGGCCGATTCTGATGACGACGCTGGCAGCGTTGTTTGGAGCGGTGCCGCTGATGCTGGCCACCGGTTCCGGCGCGGAACTGCGACAACCGCTGGGCCTGGTGATGGTCGGTGGTTTGCTGGTGAGCCAGGTGCTGACCTTGTTCACCACGCCCGTCATTTACCTGTACTTCGACCGGCTCGGTCGGCGCTGGGGCCACAAGTCTGACGCCGTGGAAGCGGTAGAGCAGCCATGAACCTGTCCGGACCATTCATCAAGCGCCCGGTCGCAACGATGTTGCTGAGCCTGGCGATCATGCTGCTGGGCGGCGTGAGTTTCGGCCTGTTGCCGGTATCGCCGTTGCCGCAGATGGATTTTCCGGTGATCGTGGTGCAGGCCAGCCTGCCCGGCGCGAGCCCCGAGGTCATGGCCTCGACCGTGGCCACGCCGCTGGAACGCTCCTTCGGCGCCATCGCCGGGGTCAACACCATGAGCAGCCGCTCCAGCCAGGGCTCGACCCGGGTGATCCTGCAATTTGACCTCGACCGCGACATCAACGGCGCGGCGCGAGAAGTGCAAGCGGCGATCAATGCCTCGCGCAACCTGCTGCCGAGCGGGATGCGCAGCATGCCGACCTACAAGAAGATCAACCCGTCCCAGGCGCCGATCATGGTGCTGTCGCTGACCTCGGATGTGCTGGAAAAGGGCCAGCTCTACGATTTGGCCTCGACCATCCTGTCCCAGAGCCTGTCGCAGGTGCAGGGCGTGGGCGAAGTGCAGATCGGCGGCAGTTCGTTGCCGGCGGTGCGTATCGAGCTCGAACCGCAGGCCCTCAACCAGTACGGTGTGGCCCTGGACGATGTGCGCAACACCATCGCCAATGCCAACGTGCGCCGGCCCAAGGGCTCAGTCGAAGACGGCGAGCGGTTGTGGCAGGTCCAGGCCAACGATCAACTGGAAAAAGCCAAGGACTACGAGTCGCTGATCATCCACTACAACGGCGGTGCAGCCCTGCGCCTCAAGGATGTGGCCAAGGTCAGCGACGGTGTCGAAGACCGCTACAACAGCGGCTTCTTCAACGATGACGCGGCGGTGTTGCTGGTGATCAACCGTCAGGCTGGTGCCAACATCATCGAGACGGTCAATGAAATCAAGGCGCAGTTGCCGGCGTTACAGGCGGTTCTGCCGGCCAGCGTCAAGCTGAACCTGGCGATGGACCGTTCGCCGGTGATCAAGGCAACCCTGCACGAAGCGGAAATGACTCTATTGATCGCCGTGACGTTGGTGATTCTGGTGGTGTTCCTGTTCCTCGGTAATTTCCGCGCCTCGCTGATCCCGACATTGGCGGTGCCGGTGTCGCTGGTGGGCACCTTTGCCGTGATGTACCTCTACGGGTTCTCACTGAATAACCTGTCGCTGATGGCGCTGATCCTGGCCACCGGACTGGTGGTCGACGATGCCATCGTGGTACTGGAGAACATCTCCCGGCATATCGACAAAGGCGTGCCGCCGATGAAGGCCGCGTACCTCGGTGCTCAGGAAGTCGGGTTTACCTTGCTGTCGATGAACGTCTCGCTGGTGGCGGTGTTCCTGTCGATCCTGTTCATGGGCGGGATCATCGAGAGCCTGTTCCGCGAGTTTTCCATCACCCTGGCCGCGTCCATCGTGGTGTCGCTGGTGGTCTCGCTGACCCTGACCCCGATGCTCTGTGCTCGCTGGCTGAAGCCTCACACGCCGGGTCAGGAAAACCGTTTGCAGCGCTGGAGCCAGCGCGCCAACGAATGGATGGTCGGCAAATACGCGACCAGCCTGGATTGGGTGTTGCGTCACCGTCGACTGACGCTGCTCAGCCTACTAGTGACGATTGGCGTGAATATTGCGTTGTATGTTGTTGTTCCTAAAACATTTTTACCGCAGCAAGATACCGGGCAACTGATTGGTTTTGTGCGCGGTGACGATGGCTTGTCGTTCAACGTCATGCAGCCAAAGATGGAAACCTTCCGCCGCGCGGTGCTCAAGGACGAAGCGGTGGAAAGTGTCGCAGGGTTCATCGGGGGCACGAACGGCACCAACAATGCCGTCATGATCGTGCGTCTCAAACCGATCAAGGAGCGCAGTATTTCCGCGCAGAAAGTCATCGAGCGCCTGCGCAAGGAAATGCCCAAGGTCCCCGGCGCGCAGTTGATGCTGATGGCGGACCAGGACCTGCAATTTGGCGGTGGCCGCGAACAGACCTCGTCGCAGTATTCCTACATTTTGCAAAGCGGTGACCTGGGTGCGTTGCGCGAGTGGTACCCGAAAGTTGTCGCCGCGCTCAAGGCGTTGCCGGAGTTGACGGCGATTGACGCTCGCGAAGGTCGCGGTGCGCGGCAGGTCACGCTGATTGTCGACCGCGATCAGGCCAAGCGCCTGGGTGTCGACATGAGCATGGTCACGGCCGTATTGAACAACGCCTACAGCCAGCGGCAGATTTCGACGATTTACGACAGCCTCAACCAGTATCAGGTGGTGATGGAAGTCGACCCGAAATACGCCCAGGACCCGGTGACGCTCAAGCAGGTGCAGGTGATCACCGCCGATGGCGCGCGAATTCCTCTGTCGACCATCGCTCACTACGAAAATAGTCTGGAAGACGATCGGGTCAGCCACGAAGGCCAGTTTGCCTCCGAAAGCCTGTCGTTTGACATGGCTGAAGGGGTGACGGTCGAGCAGGGCACCGCGGCCATCGAACGGGCGATTGCCAAGGTTGGTTTGCCTGAAGACGTGATCGCGAAAATGGCCGGCACCGCCGATGCGTTCGCCGCCACCCAGAAGAGCCAGCCGTGGATGATTCTCGGAGCGCTGGTGGCGGTTTATCTGGTGTTGGGCGTGCTGTATGAAAGCTACATCCATCCGTTGACCATTCTGTCGACCTTGCCGTCGGCGGGGGTCGGCGCGTTGCTCTCGATCTATGCGCTGGGCGGCGAGTTCAGTTTGATCTCGTTGCTGGGGCTGTTTTTGCTGATCGGCGTGGTGAAGAAAAACGCCATCCTGATGATCGACCTCGCGCTGCAACTTGAGCGCCATCAAGGCCTGGCACCGTTGGAGTCGATTCGCAGTGCCTGTCTGCAACGGTTGCGTCCGATCCTGATGACCACGCTGGCGGCGATCCTCGGCGCCGTGCCGTTGCTGCTGAGCCGGGCCGAGGGGGCGGAAATGCGCCAGCCACTGGGCCTGACCATCATCGGCGGGCTGATCTTCAGCCAGGTGTTGACCCTTTACACCACCCCGGTGGTTTACCTCTATCTCGACAAACTGCGCCATCGCTTCAATAAATGGCGTGGGGTGCGTACCGATGCTGCTCTGGAAACTCCGCTATGACTGACCGTTCGCTTATCAATCTGGCCGTCCCGCTGGCCGCCGCCCGAGGCTCGCGTCTGCTGAGCCTGGCGCTGTGCGTGGCGATGCTCAGCGCTTGCGCTGTCGGCCCGGACTATCAGCGCCCGCAGGCGGCTGCGCCGGTGCAATACAAGGAAGCGGCAGGCTGGCGTCAGGCCAGTCCGAGCGACTCCCTGGCCCGCGGTGCCTGGTGGGAGTTGTATGGCGATCAGCAGCTCAACGGCCTGATCGAGCAACTCAACCGCTCTAACCAGACGGTGGCCCAGTCCGAGGCGCAATACCGTCAGGCCCAGGCCTTGGTGCGCAGTGCGCGGGGGGCGTTTTTTCCGACGGTGGATTTGACCGTGGGCAAAAACCGCTCCAGTCAGGGTACCGGCAGCAGCAACTCAAGCCTGACCAGTTCCTCCAGCGGCATTCGTGACACCTACACCGCCCAGGCCGGGGTCAGTTGGGAAGCGGACGTGTGGGGCAAGCTGCGCCGAGGCCTGGAAGCCGACACCGCCAATGCCCAGGCAAGCTTCGCCGATCTGGCTGCGATGCGCCTGAGCCAGCAGTCCGAGCTGGTGCAGAACTACCTGCAACTGCGGGTCATCGACGAACAAAAGCGCTTGCTGGAAGCCACGGTCGAGGCCTACCAGCGTTCGCTGACCATGACTGAAAACCAATACCGCGCCGGCGTTTCCGGCCGGGACGCCGTGGCGCAGGCGCAGACTCAACTCAAAAGCACCCAGGCCGACATGGTTGACCTGATCTGGCAGCGTGCCCAGTTCGAGAACGCGATTGCCGTGCTGATCGGGCTGCCTCCAGCCGAATTCAGCCTGGCAGAAACCACCAGCATTCCGACCTTGCCTGAGGTGCCGGTGGGCCTGCCTTCGCAATTGCTGGAACGCCGCCCGGACATTGCCTCCGCCGAGCGCTCGGTGATGGCGGCCAACGCCAACATCGGCGTGGCCAAAGCCGCGTACTACCCGGACTTCACCTTGAGCCTGAACGGCGGGTATAGCAGCAGCACCTATGCCAACTGGATCAGCGTGCCCAACCGTTTCTGGTCGGTCGGGCCACAACTGGCGATGACCTTGTTTGACGGTGGCCAGCGCTCGGCAGAAGTCGATCGCAGTGAAGCGGCTTACGACGAGACGGTGGCCAAGTACCGCCAGACCGTGCTCGACGGCTTCCGCGAAGTGGAAAACTACCTGGTGCAGCTCAAGGTGCTCGAGCAGGAAGCCGGCGTGCGCCAGGAAGCACTGGAGGCCGCGCGTATCTCGTTGCGCCTGACCCAGAATCAGTACAAGGCTGGATTGATTGCTTATCTGGACGTGGTGGTGGTTCAGGCAACGGCATTAAGCAATGAACGCAGTGTGCTGAATCTCTTGCAGAGCCGGTTGATTGCCAGTGTGCAATTGATCGCCGCGCTGGGCGGCGGTTGGGACGGGGTATTGCAGGTCAGCGAAAACAAATAACCCAATCCATTGTGGCGAGGGGGCTTGTCGGAACGCCGCACCGCCCCGTTGGGCTGCGAAGCGGCCCCCAAGATTCTTCAATTCAATCGAGCCGCCAGTATTTGCGGGTGCTTCGCGCCCGAACGGGGGCAAGCCCCCTCGCCACAGTTGTTTGTCGTTTGGGGAGGTTGCGCAGGCTTCTTTCCTGACATCAAACAAGCGTTTCATCGGGTTGATGGCCATTTGCTTATTTTGTCAGTGCGTTCTTTTGCGCAATCAGTACAATCGCCCGCATTTGCCCCCCGAGTAAGAACGCTCTACGGCGGGCGCTCGCGAGAAGTCTCATGCTGATCGGTAGCTATTCACCCACCCTGGTTATCATTTCGCTCTGTGTGGCGATTCTCGCGTCCTATACCGCGCTCGACCTGACCGGGCGGATCGCCACGGCCAAAGGCCGGGCTGTGCATTTCTGGACGGCGGGCGGTGCCTTTGCCATGGGCATTGGTGTGTGGTCGATGCACTTCATCGGCATGCTTGCGTTCAATTTGCCGATCGACCTGGGTTACGACCTCACGATCACTTTCCTGTCGCTGCTGACCGCCATCCTCTCTTGCGGCTTTGCCCTGTGGCTCGTCAGTCAGCCGAAGTTGCCGGCCTGGCAACTGGCGTTTGGCGCGTTGGTAATGGGCGCCGGGATCAGTGCGATGCACTACACCGGCATGGCGGCCATGCGCATGCAACCGGGCATTGATTACGACCCGGCGCTGTTTGGCACTTCGCTACTGATCGCCGTCGGAGCCTCCGGCGCGGCACTCTGGATCGCCTTTCGCCTTCGCCAGCACACGCCGTATGTCGGCCTGATCCGCGGAGGGGCGGCGGTGATCATGGGCATCGCCATCGTCGGTATGCACTACACCGGGATGGCGGCAGCGCGCTTCCCGGACGGTAGTTTCTGTGGGGCGGCCGTCAGCGGCTTGAACGGCAAGGGCCTGGACAATCTGGTGCTGATCACCACGCTGGCGGTGTTGAGCATCGCGCTGCTGACGTCTGTGCTTGATGCGCGCCTGGAAGCGCGTACCGCTGACCTCGCGCGCTCGCTGACCGAAGCCAACCGTGAACTGACCCAACTGGCCTTGCACGACCCTCTGACCGGTTTGCCCAATCGCGTTTTGCTGGCCGATCGCATCGAACAGGCGATGTCGAAGGTAAAGGAGCAGGGCGGTTGTTTCGCGTTGATGTTCATCGACCTGGACGGGTTCAAACCGGTCAATGACGCGTTTGGCCACCACATGGGTGATCAGTTGTTGCGAGAAGTCGGGCTGCGCCTGCGTGAAGATCTACGCAGCCAGGACACATTGGCCCGCATAGGGGGGGATGAATTTGTGCTGCTGGTGCGGCTTGCCGAGCCGGATGATGCGCTGAGCCTGGCCGCGCGTCAGGTCGGTTTGATTGCTCGCTCGTTCCGGGTGGCTGAACATGACTTGCAAATTTCCGCCAGCGTCGGCATCGCGCTGTATCCGGGTAATGGGCAGACCGCCCAGGACCTGTTGATGAACGCCGACGCGGCGATGTACCACGCCAAGGGTGCCGGAAAAAACGGCTACAGCTTCTTCGACGCCTCGATGAACAGCAACGCGCGCAAGCAGCTGCAATTGTTGCAAGACCTGCGTAATGCGCTCGAACAGAAACAGTTCAGCCTCTATTACCAGCCCAAGTTCGACGCGATGAATGGCCGGCCGGTGGGCGCCGAAGCGCTGCTGCGTTGGGAACATCCGACGCGGGGCATGATCCTGCCGGACACGTTTATCGACCTGGCGGAAAAAACCGGACTGATCATTCCGATCGGCGAGTGGGTGCTCAACGAAGCCTGCCGCCAGATGCGCGAATGGTATGTGCTGGGCTACACCGACTGGCGGATCGCGGTGAACCTCTCGGCGTTGCAGTTCTGCCATGCCGGCCTGGTTCAAAGCGTCGCCAAGGCCCTGAGCACCCATCGGCTGCCGGCCAATAGCCTGACCCTGGAAATCACCGAAACCACCGCCATGAGCGACGCCGATGCGAGCATGACGGTGTTGCAGGAACTCTCGGCCATGGGCGTCGACCTGTCCATCGATGACTTCGGGACGGGCTATTCGAGCCTGATGTACCTCAAGCGCCTGCCGGCCAATGAATTGAAGATCGACCGCGGTTTCGTCCGCGACCTGGAACACGACAGCGACGACGCCGCCATTGTCTCGGCGATCGTCGCACTCGGCCAGGCGCTCGGCTTGCGGATCGTGGCTGAAGGCGTCGAAACCGGCGTGCAGCAAGACTTCCTGACCAAGCTGGGGTGTGATTCGTTGCAGGGTTACCTGCTGGGACACCCGCTGCCGGCCGACCGCTTCATGGTCGACATTCTGCGCGCAGAACAACTGACCACCGCCTGAAAATCCCCGAATGGGTGGTGGTGTGGGGGGGATCTGTTGATGTGAGCCCATGCAAAAGCCGGCAATGACGGTTATTCTTCACCCCGACTGCTTACGCTTGGTTTTGGGGGAACGCTAACATGGACAAAGTCATCGTCATCACCGGTGGCGGCCGCGGCATTGGTGCCGCCACCGCCTTGCTGGCCGCCAAACAGGGCTATCGGATCTGTATCAACTACCAGTCTGACGAGTCCGCCGCACAAAGTGTGCTCGAGCAAGTCCGCGCACTGGGCGCCCAAGCCATTGCGGTGCGCGCCGATGTCAGCATCGAAGATGAAGTGATCGCCATGTTCCGCCGCGTGGACACCGAACTGGGCCGGGTCACGGCATTGGTGAACAACGCCGGCACCGTCGGGCACAAGTCCCGTGTCGACGAAATGTCCGAGTTCCGCATTCTCAAAATTCTAAAGACCAATGTCCTGGCGCCGATCCTCTGCGCCAAGCACGCGGTCCTGCGCATGTCGCCCAAACATGGCGGGCAGGGTGGCAGCATTGTCAACGTATCTTCGGTGGCCTCGCGTTTGGGCTCGCCTAACGAGTACGTGGATTACGCCGCATCAAAAGGTGCGCTGGACAGCTTCACCATTGGCCTGTCCAAGGAAGTGGCGGGCGAGGGCATTCGCGTCAACGCCGTGCGGCCAGGGTTTATCTTCACCGACTTCCATGCGTTGAGCGGGGATCCGGACCGGGTCAGCAAGCTCGAGTCCGCGATTCCGATGGCTCGGGGCGGGCGCCCGGATGAAGTGGCGGAGGCGATTGTGTGGTTGCTGTCTGACAAGGCTTCTTATGCGACCGGGACGTTTGTTGATCTTGGCGGTGGGCGTTAATCGCTGAGATTTGTATTGCCTGTACTGGCCTCTTCGCGAGCAAGCCCGCTCCCACATTTAACCGAGCTGAACACAAATTAAATGTGGGAGCGGGCTTGCTCGCGAAGGCGTAAGTCGAAACGCCATAATATTTTCAGAACGACCGCACAATCCGCCCCAACGTCTCCATCGCCTTCTCCGAATCCTCGGTCCACGGGCTGCCATAATTCAGCCGGATACAATTGCGAAACCGCTGCGTCGGCGAAAAAATCGGCCCCGGCGCGATGCTGATGCCTTGCGCCAAGGCCATCTGGAATAACTTCAGCGAATCCATCTGCGGCGGCAGTTCCAGCCACAAGAAGTAGCCGCCGGCCGGCTGACTGACGCGGGTCTGTGCCGGGAAGTAGCGAGCGATGGCGGCGAGCATGGCGCTTTGCTGTTCTTCCAGTGCATAACGCAATTTACGCAAATGCCGGTCGTAACCGCCGTGTTGCAAGTAATCGGCGATGGCTGCCTGCGCCGGCATCGAGGCGCAGAGTGAGGTCATGAGTTTCAAGCGTTCGATCTTCTGCGCGTAACGTCCCGCCGCGACCCAACCGATGCGATAACCGGGGGCGAGGCTTTTGGCGAACGAGCCGCAGTGCATCACTAGCCCTTCGGTATCAAACGCCTTGGCCGGTTTCGGCGCCTGCTGCCCGTAATACAGCTCGGCGTAGACGTCGTCTTCGATCAGCGGCACCTGATGGCGACGGAGTAATTCCACCAGTTCCTGTTTTTTTGCCTCGGGCATGGTCGCGCCCATTGGATTCTGGAAGCTGGTCATACACCAGCAGACCTTGATCGGATGACGTTCCAGCGTCTGCGCCAGTACCCCTAGGTCGATGCCGTCCCGAGGGTGCACCGGGATCTCGACGGCCTTGAGTTTCAGCCTTTCGAGGATTTGTAAGCAGGCATAGAACGCGGGGGCCTCAATCGCCACCAGGTCGCCGGGTTCTGTGACCGCTTGCAGGCACAGGTTCAAGGCTTCGAGGGCGCCATTGGTGATCAGCAGTTCTTCCATCGGCAGCATCAGCCCGCCGACCATGTAGCGCAGGGCGATTTGCCGACGCAATTGCGGGTTGCCCGGCGACATGTCGGTGACGACCATGCGCGGGTCCATCTCCCGGGAAGCACTGGCCAGCGAGCGCGACAGGCGCTGCAACGGGAACAGGGTCGGGCTGGGGAAGGCTGAACCGAACGGGACGGTGTTCGGGTCTTTGATCGAGTCGAGCACCGAGAACACCAGTTCGCTGACGTCGACTTCGGTGGACTCGTTGACCTGGCTGCTGATCACCGGCTCCGAAAACGGGCTCGGCGCGTGGACGTTGACGAAGTAGCCGGAACGCGGGCGGGCGCGGATCAGGCCACGGCGTTCGAGCAGGTAGTAGGCCTGGAACACCGTGGACGGGCTCACGCCGTAGGTCTGGCTGGCGTAGCGTACCGACGGCACGCGCTGGCCGGGGCCGAGGACGCCGGAGCGGATCAGTTCAGCGATGTCGTCGGCGAATTTTTCGTAGCGTTTCATCAACATCCCGCAATCGAATGGGTTCAATTAGCTGTTGTGGCGAGGGGGCTTGCCCCCGTTCGGCTGCGTAGCAGTCGTAAGATTTTGGGGCCGCTTCGCAGCCCAGCGGGGGCAAGCCCCCTCGCCACAGGGCACCGCAGTCTAAAGCCTTAACGGTTCATCGGCGCAACAAACCGGCTCTTGGCCTCGCTATAAATGTCCGGCTCATCGCTGTCTTCAATCTTGAAGATGATCGTCTGCGAACTGCTGCTCGGCCGTTCCGTGATCATCGCCACCGACACCGGCACATCGACGATCTCGCCCGGCGCCAGGCTCAGCTGCGTCTTGCCCTGCAACTGGAAGCCGTCGCCCTCCACCAGACTCAAACGATAGTCCTGGCGCAGCTGGGTTTTATTGATGACCTTAAGGCTGTAGATGTTTTCGATCTGGCCCTGACTGTTTTCACGGAACAACCCACGGTCCTTGCTCACATCCAGCGACACCATCGGCCGTTCCACCAGCGCGAGGGCGAGGGCGCCGATCATCACCAACAGCACCGCCGTATAACCGATCAGCCGTGGCCGCAACAGGTGCGTCTTGCCGCCCTGCAATTCATGCTCCGAGGTGTAGCTGATCAGCCCACGGGCATAGCCCATTTTGTCCATGATCGAGTCGCAAGCATCGATGCACGCGGCACATCCGATGCACTCCATCTGCAAGCCATCACGAATGTCGATACCGGTCGGGCAGACCTGCACGCACAGCTGGCAATCGATGCAATCACCCAGGCCGACCTCGGTCGGTTTCACTTCACGCTTGCGCGGGCCACGGTTCTCACCACGGGCCGCGTCATAGGAAATGGTCAGGGTGTCTTTGTCGAACATCACGCTCTGGAACCGCGCATACGGGCACATGTGCATGCACACTGCTTCGCGCAGCCAGCCCGCGTTGATGTAGGTGGCGCCGGTGAAGAACAGCACCCAAAACAGACTGACGCCTCCCATTTGCCAGGTCAGCAACTCTTCGGCCAGCGGCCGGATCGGGGTGAAGTAGCCGACAAACGTCAGGCCGGTGAGCAGGCTGATCGTCAGCCACAGCGTGTGCTTGGCGGAACGACGCAGCAGTTTGTTCAAACCCCACGGCGCCGCTTGCAGCTTGATGCGCTGGTTGCGTTCGCCTTCGGTGATTTTCTCGCACCACATGAAGATCCAGGTCCAGGAACTCTGCGGGCAGGTGTAGCCGCACCAGACTCTGCCTGCGAACACGGTGATCGCAAACAGGCCGAACGCGGCAATGATCAGCAGCGCCGACAAAAGAATGAAATCCTGCGGCCAGAAAGTCGCGCCGAAGATGTGGAATTTGCTTTCGGAAAGGTCCCAGAGCACCGCCTGGCGGTCGCCCCAGTTCAGCCACACCGTGCCGAAGAACAGCAAAAACAGAAATCCCGCACCGCTCAATCGCAAGGTGCGGAACAGGCCGGTGAAGCTTCGGGTGTGGATCAGGTTGTCGCTGGACTTGGCCTTCATCTTCGGTCGCGAAGGCTCAAACGTCTGTACCGCTGGGGTGCTTTCAACTAATCGGACGGGGATTCTATCGCTCATGGTCTGTCGCTCATCAGCCTCCATCAGGCCAGCGCACTATGAGCGTCGATCTGTTTGCATAACAGACTCAGGTATTGCAATAAAAAGGGGATCAGATGAGCACTGATCCGCCCTGTGCGACAACTTGAAGCACCTGCCCTGGCAGGACGCAGGCGCCTATCTCAAGCCTGCGCCGGGGTTGTTGATCGGTGTCAGTCAAATCACCGAATCACTGTCTGTAGCCTTCAAATGCCGGCGACCGTCCACGGCGCCTGCTACGGTCAATGCATCGGCCTCTGCTTCGGTGATGTAGATGTGCTGGCCATTGATATCCACCGCTGACATGGATTTTTCCGGGTCAGTGACGATGGTGACGTCGGGGCCCAGGCGAATTTCCTCGCCGTTTTCGGTGGTGAAGAAACAGGTCTCGTTTTCGATGCGCACGGTCATGGTGGTGTCCTTTTTTCTGCGGGTACTTAACCGTTAGGGCGCATTCGCTGGCCATCGTTCGGTGCAACCGATTAATGGTCGGCGCGGTCCATCCTCTAACAACTTGCACAAGGACCACAGCATGAACGCCTGGTGGCATGAAGTTTGGGTGACGCTGCAAGCGGAGTTCGCCGACATCGGTGACGCGTCCCAACTGACGCGCATTACCGTGCGCCTGCTGATGGCGGCGCTGCTCGGCGGCATTCTCGGTTTTGAACGCGAGCACAAGGGCAAGGCCGCCGGGGTGCGCACCCACATGCTGGTGGCGTTGGGGGCGGCGCTGTTTGTGTTGGTGCCGCAGATGTCCGGCGCTGAGGCCGACGCCATGAGCCGGGTGGTACAGGGCGTCATCGCCGGGATCGGTTTTCTCGGCGCCGGGACTATCCTGAAAAACAACGAGGGCGATGAGGGCCACGTCAAAGGCCTGACCACCGCCGCCGGGTTGTGGATGACCGCCGCCATCGGCGTGTCGGCCGGGCTGGGGCGTGAGTCGACGGCGGTAGTCAGTACGTTGCTGGCGTTGGCGATTTTCAGCGTGATGCCCAGGATCGTTCGCCTGTTTGAGAAAGATCAGACGCCGTAATTGTCATGATCAGGGCTGCACAATCACCGGCGGCATCGTGCTCGGCGGTTCTTCTCGAGGCGGCGGTTGAGTGCCGGGCGGGTCTTGTTCGGGCACAGGATCCGGCTCGGTCGGTGGAATGACCGGGCTATCGATGTTCGGATCAGGAGTTTCGGCAGGGATTGGAATACTCATTGTTCAAGCCTCCAGTGGCACATGGCGTAAGTCGTGCTTAAGTGGATTGACCTCCTGACGCGGGAATTGATTCCCCGCAAAACGCCAGGGCAATTCCCTCTGAACTTTTATCGCAGCCGGTGGCTCCCAACCTAAGTGAATCAATTCAGGGAACATCCGGTACAAGAGCGTCCATGGGGCGTAAAGGAGAGATGCTCGATGACTGCTGAAAAACCGTCAGAACTGAACTACAACCCGCACATGCCGCTGTCGCAGGCTTTATTGCTGCCGCGCATCGCGATTGAAAACACCCAGCCGAGCCTTGATGGTGGACAGTTCGCCGTCAAGGCAGTGGTCGGCCAGGACGTGGTGGTGACCAGCAAAGTCTTTGCCGACGGTCACGACAAACTGGCCGTGCGGGTGCGCTGGCGTGCAGAAGGCGACGACGTCTGGCAAAGCGCAGTCATGGCGGAGCTGGGCAACAACGGCTGGCAGGGACAGTTCCGCGTCGAGCGTCAGGGCCGCTATTTGTTCTGCATCGAAGCCTGGATCGATCAGTTCGCCAGCTTCTGCTATGAGCTGGAGAAAAAACACGCGGCGCGAGTCCCGGTCAGTCTTGAGTTGCAGGAAGGGCGTACGCAGGTCCAGAAAGCCGCCGAACGCAGCGATGGCGAGTTGAGCGAACAACTGGCGGCGTTGCATCACGAATTGTCTGGCCTGCTCGAAAACGAGCAGGTGGCGTTGTTTCTGCACCAACGTAGCGCCGAGCTGATGGCCCAGGCCGACCATCGTGCCTATGTAAGCCTCAGTCCCGAGTTCCCGCTGGATGTCGAACGGGAGCTGGCGCAGTTCGCCAGTTGGTATGAGTTGTTTCCGCGCTCGATCACCGACGATCCGGCCCGTCACGGCACCTTCAATGATGTGCACTCGCGGTTGCCGATGATTCAGGACATGGGCTTCGACGTCCTGTACTTTCCGCCGATCCACCCGATCGGCCGCAGTTACCGCAAAGGCCCGAACAACTCCTTGACCGCCGGTCCCGACGATCCCGGAAGCCCCTATGCGATTGGCAGCGAAGAGGGCGGGCACGAGGCGATTCATTCAGAACTGGGTACCCGAGAAGACTTCCGGCGACTGGTCGCCGCGGCGGCGGATTACGGACTGGAAATCGCCCTCGACTTTGCGATTCAGTGTTCACAGGATCACCCATGGCTGCAGCAGCATCCGGGGTGGTTCAACTGGCGGCCGGACGGCACGATCAAATACGCCGAGAACCCGCCGAAGAAATACCAGGACATCGTCAACGTCGACTTCTATGCGACCGAGGCGATTCCAAGCCTGTGGGTCGAACTGCGCGACATCGTGGTCGGTTGGGTCGAGGAGGGCGTGAAGATCTTTCGTGTCGACAACCCGCACACCAAGCCGCTGCCGTTCTGGCAATGGCTGATCGCCGATGTGCGCGCGCTGTACCCCGAGGTGATTTTTCTCGCGGAAGCCTTTACCACGCCGGCGATGATGGCGCGGCTGGGCAAGGTCGGCTATTCGCAGAGCTACACCTATTTCACCTGGCGCAATACCAAGCATGAACTGGCCACGTATTTCACCGAGCTCAACGAATCGCCATGGCGCGAATGCTACCGGCCGAATTTCTTCGTCAACACTCCGGACATCAACCCCGCGTTTCTGCATGAGTCAGGACGCGCCGGTTTTCTCATTCGAGCGGCGCTGGCAACCATGGGGTCTGGCCTGTGGGGCATGTATTCGGGTTTCGAGTTGTGTGAGTCGGCGCCGATCCCGGGCAAAGAGGAATACCTCGACTCCGAGAAGTACGAGATTCGCCCACGGGATTTCAATGCGCCGGGCAACATCATTGCCGAGATCGCCCAGCTCAACCGCATCCGCCGGCAGAACCCTGCGTTGCACACGCATCTGGGCCTGAAGGTCTACAACGCGTGGAACGACAACATCCTCTATTTCGGCAAGCGCAGCGCGGACGGCAGCAACTTCATTCTGGTGGCGGTGAGTCTCGATCCGCATAACGTCCAGGAAGCGAGTTTTGAATTGCCGCTATGGGAGATGGGCTTGCCCGACGACGCCAGCACCCAGGGCGAAGACTTGATGAACGGGCATCGCTGGACCTGGTATGGCAAGTACCAGTTCATGCGCATCGACCCGGCGTATCAGCCGTTCGGCATTTGGCGAATAACGGTGTAGACGCAGAATCTGTGGGAGCGAGCTTGCTCGCGATAGCTGCCTATCAGTCGACATGTATGTTGAATTTGAAGACGCCATCGCGAGCAAGCTCGCTCCCACAGGTAATCATTGAGTTGAGGTGGGTGATCGGCTCATCGGCTTTTCGAGTTCAACAGGAGTTTCAAATGGCGAAGAAACCCAAGGCAGCCACCTTCATCAAGGACCCGCTCTGGTACAAGGACGCGGTGATCTACCAGGTTCACGTCAAATCATTTTTCGACTCCAACAATGACGG
>Ga0302169_10000031_pt1 | contig 43064 bp, 35 predicted proteins | sample I_Fen_N1_3_FD_193493 | JGI IMG/M metagenome (GOLD analysis project Ga0302169, IMG submission 193493) | Peat permafrost microbial communities from Stordalen Mire near Abisko, Sweden - I_Fen_N1_3 | ecosystem: Environmental > Terrestrial > Soil > Wetlands > Permafrost | place: Sweden: Abisko...
TTCGATACTGGATACGATAAACCGGCTTAATCGCATAACCTGAACCGCCGTATACGGAACCGTACGTACGGTGGTGTGAGAGGACGGCGGCTGCAAAGCCGCCTCCTACTCGATTCCGGATTTGAGTGGGAGAGTGTCGCCATGGATCTGCGCCGCGTGTGTGGCTGGTCATTACTGCTGGGTTTGACGATGTTGCCGACCTTGTCCAATGCAGCGGGCAAGTGCGATCGACTGATCGTGACCGGCAGCCCGGACGCACCACCGTACTTGTGGCAAGACCCACAAAATCCTAAAAAGCTGATCGGTGCCAGTGCTGACCTGTTGCAGCAAGTGGCGGGGGAGTTGGGGATCAAGGTCGAGTTGCTGTATGCCGGCAAACGCTCCCTGGCGCTGGACGAAGTACGCAGCGGGCGCATGGACATGTTGGCCGATGCAACGTTGACCGTCAGCGAACTGGAAACCCTCGATTACATTCATCCGCCGCTGCTGGAAAACGACTATCTCGTCTGGACTCGCAAAGACTCGGCGTTGGTCTACAACCAGGCCCAGGACCTCCACGGCCATCCCGGCGCATTGTCGGAAAAGTCTCGAATGACCCCGGCATTCGGCACTTTTGCCGATCAGCAATTGACCCTCACCCGTACGCCCAACCTGACCCAGGCCTTTCAGAAATTGCTCTTGGGCGAGGTGGAATTTGTTCTCGCCGGACGCTACTCAGGCATGGCAGCCGCGCAGGCGCTGAGCATGGCCAACGACCTGATCCCCCGTGCCGAGCCGATCGACAAACCCGGTCTGTACCTCGCGGTTTCCCATAACTCCGCCTGCAACGATCCGTGGTTGCGCGGACAGCTGGCCAAAAAGATGACAGAATTGCCCGCCTCAGGACTGACGGACGCCGCGTTGCAACGCAATATCGAGCGCTGGAAAGCGCAGCAACAGCAGCAGCAACAACCGGTCAGTGCCCCAAAACAGTAGGGATTCTTAGTGAGTATTCGACCTCTTTTCGCTGCCCTGGCCGTTCTGGCTCTGGCGGGTTGTGCAGCCGATCCGGCGCCGAATGAACAGATTCGCCTGACCGAACAGGCACTCGTACAAGCCAAAGCCGTGGGCGCTACCGCCGATGACATGCCGGAAATGAAACTGGCCGAGGAAAAATTCGCCCGCGCCCAAAGCAACATGACCGAGCAGTCCTACAAACATGCGCGCATGCGGGCCGAGCAGGCCGAACTGGACGCGCGTCTGGCCGAGGCCAAGGTGCTGACCCTCAAGAGCGAGGAGCAATTGAACGTGCTCAATACCCGCATCACTCGTCTGCGCAAGCAACTGGGAGATGCCCAATGAGCCTCAAGTCAAAAGTGCTCGGCAGCTTGATCCTCGCCGGTTGCGCCGGCTTGTACGGGTGCGCAGGCCAACACAGTGAAGCTGCTTTGCAAGAAGCGGGCGCCGACTTCCAGAAGGTCAAGGAAGATTCGAATGTGCTGCGTATCGCGCCCAAAGACGTGATCCGCGCCGGTGAATCCCTGGCCCGCGCCGATCGTCTGTCCAGCTATTGGGGCAGCGGTTCGGACGTCGTGCATTACGCCTACCTGAGTCAGCGCTACAGCGAAATTGCCCGGGAGCACACCAATCTGGTGCTCAACGAAGAGCGCGAGACGAAACTGGAACTGGAGCGTCAGCGTCTGCAATTGGCACTGCGTGAATCCAAACTGCTCAGCGTTCAGCAGCAGGGCAAGTGGCTCGAAGAGCAGATTGTCGCGTTGGCGACCACCCAGACGGATCGTGGTCTGGTGATGACCTTGGGCGATGTGCTGTTCGATACCGGTGAAGCCGAGCTGAAAAATTCGGCAAACCGTGTGGTGCTGAAGATTGTTCAGTTCCTGCAGCTCAATCCGAAACGCGTGGTGCGGATCGAAGGCTACACCGACAGCACTGGCGGCAAGCAGGACAACCTCAAGCTGTCCCGTGACCGTGCGCAATCGGTGGCTGACGTCTTGGTGGACTTGGGCATCGACGACAAACGTATTCACGTTGAAGGCTACGGCGATGAATACCCGGTGGACGTGAACGCTTCCGAGCGTGGCCGTGCGCAGAACCGTCGAGTGGAAATTGTGTTCTCCGACGAAAAAGGCCAGCTCGGCGCCGCCCGTTAAGGGTTGCGTCTCTGGAAAACCCGGCCTGCCAGACAGCGCCGGGTTTTTTTGCGCCTGTCATTTGCCTAACGAATGGAAAAAAGCAGTACAGATTTTGCTGACACTGCACTGTATGGTCGACTATTGTGGCAACTGTCCCAGTACACTTCTAAACTGTTCCGGTATTGTTTCACACAAGAATAAAATGCCCGTGAAATCGAGTGCTGCGTCATGACCAATCTCTTGCTCTACCAACGTATTGCTCAACAACTGGCCGAAGACATCCGCCGTGGTGTCTATCAACCGGGGGAGCGCGTGCCTTCGGTGCGCAAGATGAGCTCGCAGCTCAACGTCAGCCATGCGACGGTGTTGCAGGCGTATGCCAATCTTGAAGATCAGGGGCTGATCCGCGCCCGGCCGCAGTCGGGCTACTACGTTCACCAGACGCCGGCCCTGACCGCGCCGACGCCGGACATCGCCCGGGTCGAGCGTCCGGGCCTGGTCACGCGCAGCAGCATCATTCAACAAGTGTTGGTCGAGTCCCGTCGCGAGGGGGTTTTCCCGTTGGGTGCCGCAGTACCCAGCGTCGATTACCTGCCGGTGCGGGCGCTGCATCAGCAATTGGCCAAGGTCACCCGTTTCCATAGCCCGCGTGCCTTCAGCTACATGTTCAGCCCCGGTTTTGAACCGTTGCGCCGGCAGGTGGCGATCCGCATGCGCGATGCCGGCGTGGTGGTCGATCCCTCCGAAGTGGTCATCACCCATGGCTGCGTCGACGCGTTGCAAATGTCACTGCGCGTGTTGACCCGGCCGGGCGACCTGATCGCCGCCGAATCGCCGACGTATTACGGTCTGCTGCAACTGGCCGATTTGCTCGGCCTCAAAGTCATCGAAATCCCGAGCGATCCCGCCACCGGTATGAGCCTCGAAGCGCTGCAACTGGCAGCCAACCAATGGTCGATCAAGGCACTGGTGCTGACCACACGACTGAGCAATCCACTGGGTGGGACCATGCCTGAGGAGCGGCAGAAACAGTTGCTGCGCCTGGCGTCGGATTTCGACATCCAGATTGTCGAAGACGATATCTACGGCGAACTGATGTTCGAGCAGGGACGCACCAAATCGCTCAAGGCCTACGATCGACTGGATCGGGTCATCTATTGTTCAAGCTTCTCCAAAACCCTATCGCCTGGCGTGCGGATCGGCTGGATGATTGCCGGCAAATACCAGCAGGAAATCCAGCGCTTGCAGACATTCAGTACCCATTCGGCCTGCAGCGTCACGCAAATGGGCATTGCGGCGTATCTGGAAAACGGTGGCTACGACCGCCATTTGCGCTACATCCGCCAGGAATACCGCAAGAACCTCAGCGCCTTTCAGCTGGCCGTTCAGCAATACTTCCCTGAAGGCACGCAGATGACCCGACCGACCGGCGGCTTCATCTTGTGGGTCAGTTTGCCGGGGCGGGTCAACACCCAGGAATTACACGTACGGGCGTTGCAGCAGGGCATCAGTATTGCGCCGGGGCTGATCTTCAGTAACACCGAGCAGTTCAATCACTGCATTCGGCTGAACTGTGGCACCCCTTGGAACCGTGAAGCGGAACGGGCATTGATGACGTTGGGCATGCTGGCCACGCAACTTTGCCAGGAGACTGTCAGCGGCTTCTGAGTTGTCGGGCGGCTGGTTCTCGGCGGAGCTTGTCATGTGGCGCGCAACAGGCGAGCATATGGCCCTCTGCCGTTATTGCTGTTGGGTTCATGAAACCGATTTTTCCTGCTGCCTGGCTGTTTCTTTGTCTGTTGATGACCGTTCACGCTGAAGGCGTCATGGCGGCGGCTGCCCAGGAAAAACCAGCAGCCAGCGCAACTGCGAAAAAACCGGCACCCGTCCAAAAAGCCGCGGCCGTGAAAAAACCAGCGGCGGCGGTGAAAAAAAAACCGACGGCGGCGGTGAAAAAGCGTCCACCCATTGCCTCCAAGTCGAAGGCGCCCAGCGAAGTGGTGAAAACCCAACTTCCTCCCGTCAAACTTGACTTGAGGCTGCCGCCGCAAATGGCCCAGGAACTGAAACCGGTCGGCACCGTGCCGCTGCCCAGGCACGATGCGCTGCTGCCACCGATGTTTGGCGAAAAGTCCGGCAGTAGCCCGTTTCAGCTCAACGGTCGGCTGCTCAGCAACGAAATGCAGCTGCAGCTGCGCAATGAAGAGCGCCGAGAAGTCGAAGGTGCGGCACTGGATTTCGAGTTCAAGCAGTAAATCGTTCTCATCCGTGAGCCGCTGGCCAGACGCTTTGTCGGAGACTGGTCAGTCACGTTGATTTGAACGAAAAAACCCCGGTTCAAGTAATTTAAAACAACTGTTTTAGCGGTTACTCTGTGCCTCGTCCTTTTACACATCACACCTCATGAGGAGCTCGTCGTCATGAAATGCCGTGAAGGCTGTGGCGCCTGTTGCATTGCCCCTTCCATCAGTTCCCCGATTCCCGGTATGCCCAATGGCAAAGCCGCTGGCGAACGTTGCGTGCAACTGTCGGTCGATAACCTGTGCAACATCTTCGGAAAACCCGAACGCCCCGCCGTCTGTTCGGCCTTTGAAGCCGATATCGAAGTGTGCGGCAGCAGCAGTGATGAAGCGATCAAATTGCTGGGATGGTGGGAGCAAATGACTGCAGCGTGATGTGTTTAAACAACGGAACTTCAACAATAAGGAATAAAACCATGGGTTCGCTGCATCGTATCGCTGTGTTGTGTGGATTGACCGCCGTGTTGGCCACTTCGGCCGCCCAGGCTGAAGACTGGAAGGTCGCCAAGAACGAAGTCGGCATCAAGATCTCTCTGGCTGAAGTGCCGGGTTCGGACTACAAGGCCTATCAGGGCGTCACCTTGATGAAGACCACCGTCGCCAAACTGCGTGCACTGCAGGAAGACGTGGCCGGCGCCTGCGCCTGGATTCACGAGTGCAAGATGCAGAAGCTGCTCAAGCACGAAGGCGACCAGAGCTGGACCTACACCCAATTCAATACCCCGTGGCCCGTCACGGCGCGTGATTCGGTGCTGCACATCACCACCATTGAAGGCGCCGATGGCAGCCTGACGCGCAAACTCGAAGGCGTGCCAAAGTACATTCCGGAAGAAAAAGGGTTTGTGCGCGTCACCAAGGTCGATGGGTTCTGGAAGTTTGTTCCAAAGGGTGACCAAGTAGAAGTGACCTATCAGGTGCACACCGAGCCAGGCGGCAGCGTGCCATCGATGATCGCCAACAAGTTCGTGGTCGATGCACCGTTCAATACCCTGAAAGCCCTGAAAGAACGCGCCGAGAAGTAATCGCTGCGTTGTTCTGCAAAACGCCCCGACTGGTTCGGGGCGTTTGCGTTTTAGCGGGGGCGTGGCTTTATTGTGTTTCCGGATATGCGTTGCACGAAATTTTCACAAAGCCTCCAAGACAATCCGCCCGCATCCGTCAGCCAAACAGTAATCAATGGCAATGAGGCGGGTGATCGTGCAACATTTGCGCACCGCGCAAGCCCCGGGGCCAAGTGATGGCCAATAGAGGGCAGGGCGCCGCTGTATTTTTGAAACTTCAACTTCCAATGGGTCCTAAAACGACATGGCAAACCCGGACGCCCTGAATCAGCAGCGAGCTTCTAGTCGCCTGCTGCAACCGACCGTCAAATCGCATCTGGCCTACACGTTGTTGTGCGCCTTGATCATGATGGTCATGTTCAGCCTGCTGCGTGTTGCGCTGCTGGTCTACAACCGCTCGATGATCCTCGACACCCCGGCTTCGACGTTCCTTGAAGCGTTCGCCAACGGCCTGCGTTTCGACCTGCGCCTGGTGGTCTACCTCTGCGTTCCGCTGTTGCTGGCACTGTTCAGCGTACGGGCCATGGCTGCGCGCGGGTTCTTCCGCTTCTGGCTGACCGTTGCGTCGAGCATCGCGCTGTTCCTCGGCCTGATGGAGATGGACTTCTACCGCGAGTTCCACCAGCGCCTCAACGGCCTGGTCTTCCAATATGTGAAAGAAGACCCGAAAACCGTGATGAGCATGCTCTGGTACGGTTTCCCGGTGGTTCGTTACCTGCTGGCGTGGGCCTTTGGCACGTTGATCCTGACCCTGGCGTTCAAGGGCGCTGATCGTGCGACCCGTCCTCGTGGCCCGTTCAGCGGCGGCAGCATTGGCACTCGCCAGATCGCCCCGTGGTATGCGCGCATCGCCGTGTTCGTCGTCTGCCTGCTGATCTGCGTGGTCGCCGCGCGTGGCACCCTGCGTCAGGGCCCGCCGCTGCGTTGGGGTGACGTGTACACCACCGATTCGAACTTCGCCAACCAGTTGGGCCTCAACGGCACGCTGTCGCTGATCGCGGCGGCCAAGAGCCGGATGTCCGAAGATCGCGACAACATCTGGAAAGCCACACTGCCCCAGCCTCTGGCCCAACAGACCGTGCGTGACATGCTGGTGATGAAAGACGAAAAACTGGTGGATGCCGAAACTGCCGCCGTGCGTCGCGATTACACGCCACCGGCCGACAAGACCCTGCCGATCAAGAACGTGGTCGTGATCCTGATGGAAAGCATGGCCGGTCACTCGGTCGGCGCGTTGGGCGGCCCGGGCAACATCACGCCTTACCTCGACAAACTGTCGAAGGAAGGCCTGCTGTTCGACCGCTTCTTCTCCAACGGCACCCATACCCACCAGGGCATGTTCGCCACCATGGCGTGTTTCCCGAATCTGCCGGGTTTCGAGTACCTGATGCAGACCCCGGAAGGCAGCCACAAACTGTCCGGCCTGCCACAGTTGCTCAGCGCCCGGAAATACGACGACGTGTACGTCTACAACGGCGATTTCGCCTGGGATAACCAGTCGGGTTTCTTCAGTAACCAGGGCATGACCAACTTCATCGGTCGTAACGACTTCGTCAACCCGGTGTTCTCCGATCCGACCTGGGGCGTGTCCGACCAGGACATGTTCGACCGAGGCCTGGTTGAGCTCAAGGCGCGGGAAAACGGCAAGCCGTTCTATGCCTTGCTGCAGACGCTGTCCAACCACACACCGTATGCCTTGCCGACGCCATTGCCGGTCGAGCGTGTGACCGATCGCGGCAGCCTTAACGAACACCTGACCGCCATGCGTTACTCCGACTGGGCGTTGGGTCAGTTCTTCGAAAAGGCGCGCAAAGAGCCGTACTTCAAGGAAACCCTGTTTGTCATCGTGGGTGACCACGGTTTCGGTAACGAGCAGCAAATCACCGAAATGGACCTGGGCCGTTTCAACGTGCCGATGCTGATGATCGCACCGGGTATCCAGGAAAAGTTCGGCCAGCGTGACCACACCGTCGGCACTCAGATCGACATCGTGCCGACCATCATGGGGCGTATCGGTGGCGAAGTGCGCCATCAGTGCTGGGGACGTGACCTGCTCAACCTGCCCGAAGGCGACACCGGTTTCGGTGTGATCAAGCCGTCGGGCAGCGAACAGACCACGGCCATTCTCACCGCTGACCAGATTCTGGTGCTGCCGAAAGAGAAGGAAATGGAGCCGAAGATGTACCGTTATGAACTGGGCGCCAAGCCGCATGCCGAGATCGTGCCGAACGATCCACGCACCGCCGAGTTGAAACTCAAGCTTGAGTCGTTCCTGCAAACGGCGACCAAGAGCCTGCTCGACAACACCGCGGGTGTTGTTGACGGCAAACCGGACTAAGTTTTCGCTGCAATAAAAAAGAGGCCCTTTTCAAGGGCCTCTTTTTTTTCCGTTAATTCGTTGTATCCGTTAAATCCTGCCCAGCAACAACAGAATCAACAGCACCACCAACACGACGCCGATGATACCCGACGGACCATAACCCCAACTTCTGGAGTGTGGGAAAACCGGCAAACCACCGATCAGCAGGAGGATCAGAATAACGATCAGAATTGTGCCCATGTCTATTTCCTTGTTGGAAGTGTTCTGGATTGACCTGTCTTTTAACTGTCAGCTGGAAGGTTATAAATTCGAGCTGCTTACAAAGTCCGACTGGTCCGCGAGTCGGAAAATTCCATGTTTTTTTAATGTTTTTCGCACACCGGCTTATTTCATTTTTCTACGGTTAGTTGAGTCACACGCGCCCAGGGTTTGCTCGGGCCATTCAGCAATCTGATGGAGCGTGGGTCGGGCAAGGTCCTTCGCTACACTCAGCGCATCTTTCCCGGAACCACAAGGCTGTTTGCTATGCAAAATCGCATGATGATCACTGGCGCGGGCTCGGGCCTGGGTCGCGAAATCGCGCTGCGCTGGGCGCGTGAAGGCTGGCAACTGGCCTTGTCGGATGTCAGCGAACCCGGTCTGCAAGAAACGTTGAAGCTGGTTCGTGAAGCCGGTGGCAATGGTTTTGTTCAGCGTTGCGATGTACGCGACTACAGCCAGCTCACCGCGTTTGCGCAGGCCTGTGAAGAAAAGCTTGGCGGCATCGATGTCATCGTCAACAACGCCGGTGTCGCCTCGGGCGGTTTCTTCAGTGAACTGTCGCTGGAAGACTGGGACTGGCAGATCGCGATCAACCTGATGGGCGTGGTCAAGGGCTGCAAGGCGTTCCTGCCGCTGCTGGAAAAAAGCAAAGGCAAGATCATCAACATCGCGTCGATGGCCGCCCTGATGCAAGGCCCGGCCATGAGTAACTACAACGTGGCCAAGGCCGGCGTGGTGGCACTGTCCGAAAGCCTGCTGATCGAACTGGCGCAACAGGAAGTGGGCGTGCATGTGGTTTGCCCGTCGTTCTTCCAGACCAACCTGCTCGACTCTTTCCGTGGCCCGACTCCGGCGATGAAAGCCCAGGTCGGTAAACTGCTGGAAAGTTCGCCGATCACCGCCACCGACATTGCCGACTACATCTACAACCAGGTGGCTGCCGGCGAGTTCATGATCTTGCCGCACGAACAGGGCCGCATGGCTTGGGCGATCAAGCAGAAAAACCCGCAACTGCTCTACAACGAAATGACCCTCATGGCCGACAAGATGCGCGCCAAGGCCAAACAAAGCGCAAGCTGATCTTGCCCCCAGGCAACCGCGTCGTTAGGGTGGCCGCCATCGGTCACTCTAACGAGACACCTGCATGCTCAATTACCTGTGGTTTTTCCTCGCGGCGCTGTTCGAAATCGCCGGCTGCTTCGCGTTCTGGATGTGGTTGCGCCAAGGCAAAAGCGTTTTGTGGGTGCTGCCGGCGCTGCTCAGCCTGACCTTGTTCGCGCTGTTGTTGACCCGAGTCGAAGCCACCTACGCCGGGCGCGCCTACGCGGCCTACGGTGGGATCTACATCATCGCCTCGATTGGTTGGCTGGCAGTGGTCGAGCGGGTTCGTCCGCTGAGCTCGGACTGGATCGGCGTGGCCCTTTGTGTAATCGGCGCGAGCGTCATACTGTTTGGACCGCGCTTCTCCGCGTCCTGACGGATCGGTCCTGCATTCAATCGATTTGTCGGACGCTTCCGTCAGAAGGGTTCGTTGAGTGTTGTAGGGCTGGACTGATTTGCCGCCATCGCATTGAAGACCGGCTAAACGCCGGGCATCTTCAAGGGCCGGTAATCCTCAAGGACCAATACCATGCTTGTACTCAGTCGCGTTGTAGGCGAGATGATTTCCATCGGTGACGATATTTCAGTGCGCATCCTCAACGTCAGCGGCAACAGCGTGCGCTTTGGTGTCGAGGCGCCGCAGAACGTCAGTGTGCATCGCGCCGAAGTCTATGAGCGCATCCAGGTCAAACTGGCCAAGACCAAAGGGCGCTGAGCCGTTCAATCGAACAGGTGCTTGGGCACATCGTGCTTGAGCATCAACTGGCACTGCTCGCTTTCCGGATCGAACACGATCAGTGCCTGACCTTTGGTCAATGCCTGGCGAACCCGCAATACGCGGGTTTCCAGCGGTGTGTCATCGCCATTGTCCGTACCGTCGCGAGTCACGAAATCCTCGATCAGGCGGGTGAGGGTGTCGACTTCAAGTTGGTCGTAGGGAATCAGCATAGGCACCTCGGCGAAAACAATGTCGGGATGCTACGGCGAATGGTCGGTGGCGGCTAGCCTGGGTTGATGTGTTGCTCGCGAAGGCGATTTGTCAGCCGCTAAAGATACCAGGCTTGGAGTCAGCTATCGTTGCGCTGCCCGACAAGGCTGTCCACCGAAGGCACCCGCGTATCACTTTCCATCTGCGTCTCATGTTCGATCTGATGACTGAACCGGTCCAGTGACCCCTTCGCCGGTTGCGCATCACTGGCAAACACCGGCGGGCTCAAAATGTAGGCGCCGAGCAGTCGACTCAACGCCGCCAGGCTGTCGATGTGCGTACGCTCATAACCGTGCGTGGCGTCACAGCCAAAGGCGAGCAGGGCGGTGCGAATATCGTGTCCGGCTGTCACCGCCGAATGCGCATCGCTGAAGTAATAACGGAACAGGTCGCGGCGCACCGGCAATTCGTTGTCACTGGCCAGACGCAGTAAATGTCGCGACAAGTGATAGTCATACGGGCCGCCGGAATCCTGCATCGCCACGCTCACCGCGTGTTCGCTGGAATGCTGGCCGGGCGCGACGGGTGCAATATCGATACCGACGAATTCACTGACATCCCACGGTAATGCGGCCGCCGCGCCACTGCCGGTTTCCTCCGTGATGGTGAACAGCGGATGGCAGTCGATCATCAACTCTTCGCCGCTGTCGACGATGGCTTTCAGCGCCGCGAGCAACGCGGCAACGCCGGCCTTGTCATCCAGGTGACGGGCGCTGATGTGGCCGCTTTCGGTGAACTCCGGCAAGGGGTCGAAGGCCACGAAGTCCCCCACGCTAATGCCCAGCGAGTCGCAGTCGGCGCGGGTGGCGCAATAGGCATCGAGGCGCAGTTCGACGTGATCCCAGCTAATCGGCATTTCGTCCACGGCCGTATTGAAGGCGTGCCCGGAAGCCATCAGCGGCAACACGCTGCCGCGAATCACGCCGTTGTCGGTGAACAGGCTGACACGGCTGCCCTCGGCAAAACGACTGGACCAGCAACCGACCGGCGCCAGGGTAAGGCGTCCGTTGTCTTTCACGGCGCGAACCGCCGCACCGATGGTGTCCAGGTGCGCGGACACCGCGCGGTCGGGGCTGTTTTTCTTGCCTTTGAGGGTGGCGCGGATGGTGCCGCGACGGGTCATTTCGAAGGGGATGCCCAGTTCTTCAAGGCGCTCGGCGACATAGCGCACGATGGTGTCGGTGAACCCGGTCGGGCTGGGAATGGCGAGCATTTCCAGCAGGACTTTTTGCAGGTAATTGAGATCCGGTTCAGGGATTTTGCTGGTCATGGAAACTCCTGATGGGTACAGAACATCGATGGTTTCGATGAGGTGAGGGGATTTGTAGTGCCTGTCAGGCCGCCATCGCGAGCAGGCTCACTCCCACATTTGACCGCATTCCCCTGTAGGAGCGAGCCTGCTCGCGATGGCGTCAGCCCAGACGACACATCACTTAGGGGCTGCCGGCTGACTGTGCGGAAACAGCAAATCCACAAACCGCTCAGCCGTCGGCTGCGGTTCATGGTTGGCCAGCCCGGCGCGCTCATTGGCTTCGATAAACACATACTCCGGTTGATCGGCTGCTGGCACCATCAAGTCGAGCCCGACCATCGGGATATCCAGCGCCCGCGCTGCCCGCACCGCCGCATCGACCAAGGTCGGGTGCAGAATCGCCGTGACGTCCTCCAGAATCCCGCCCGTATGAAGATTCGCCGTACGCCGTACGAACAAATGCTCGCCCGCCGGCAGAATGCTGCTGTAGTCGTAACCCGCCGCGTGCAACGTGCGCTGGGTCTCATGATCGAGCGGGATTTTGCTCTCGCCGCTGGTGGCCGCCTGTCGACGTCGACTCTGGGCTTCGATCAACGCGCCGATGGAATGCTGACCGTCGCCGACCACCTCCGCCGGCCGCCGAATCGCTGCCGCCACCACCTCAAAGCCGATCACCAGAATCCGCAGGTCCAGGCCTTTGTGAAAGCTTTCCAGCAGCACTCGACTGTCGAACGTGCGGGCGACTTCGATGGCTTGCTGCACTTCCTCAATGGTTTGCAGGTCCACGGCAACGCCCTGGCCTTGCTCGCCATCTAGCGGCTTGACCACCACCCGCTCGTGCTCATCGAGAAACGCCAGGTTGTCATCGGCGTTGCCGGCCAATTGTTGCGAAGGCAGGTTTAAGCCTGCGGCCTTGAGCACTTTGTGGGTCAGGCTCTTGTCCTGGCACAGGCTCATGCTGATGGCGCTGGTCAGGTCGCTCAACGATTCGCGGCAACGCACCCGGCGTCCGCCATGGCTGAGGGTGAACAGGCCCGCATCGGCGTCATCGACCTGTACATCAATGCCGCGTCGAAGGGCTTCCTCGACAATGATCCGCGCATACGGATTGAATTCCGCCTCCGGCCCCGGCCCGAGGAACAGCGGCTGATTGATGCCGTTCTTGCGCTTTATCGCAAAGGTCGAGAGGTTGCGAAAACCCAGCTTGGCGTAAAGGCTTTTCGCCTGTCGGTTGTCATGCAAAACGGACAAGTCCAGGTAACTCAGCCCACGGCTCATGAAGTGTTCGATCAAATGCCGCACCAACACCTCACCGACGCCCGGCCGCGAACACTGCGGATCGACCGCCAGGCACCACAGGCTGCTGCCGTTTTCCGGGTCGTTGAATGCCTTGTGATGATTGAGGCCCATGACACTGCCGATGATCGCGCCGCTGTCTTCGTCTTCCGCCAGCCAATACACCGGGCCGCCCAAATGACGAGGGGTCAGCAGGTTTGCATCGATCGGCAACATGCCGCGTGCCTGATACAACTGATTGATCGCCAGCCAGTCCGTATCGCTTTGTGCCCGGCGAATGCGGAAGCCGCGAAACACGCGAGTGGCTTGACGGTAATCGCTGAACCACAAGCGCAACGTATCGGACGGGTCGAGAAACAGTTGCGCCGGTTCCAATCCAAGGATCTGCTGCGGCGCAGCAACGTATAAAGCGATGTCGCGCTCGCCCGGTTGCTCGTTTAACAACTCTTCAGCGAGGCTGGCCGGATCGGGAAACGTGTGCCCGATAAGCAACCGGCCCCAGCCGCAATGCACGGCAATCGGCGCGGCACTCAGTTCGCTGCCGTCCTCGGCCAGACGCGCCTGCAAGCGTTCATAAGAGGGTGTCTGGCCGCGCAACAAGCGTTGGCTGTAAGCCGTGGCGTTGGGTTTCATCGATCAGATTCCTTGCTCGCTGAGCCACAGGTTCAGGGCCGCCAGTTGCCACAGCTTCGAACCGCGCAGCGGAGTCAATTGACCCTGCGGGTCAGTCAGCAAACGGTCGAGCATCGCCGGGTTGAACAGACCGCGATCCTGACTCGGATCGAGCAGCAGTTCGCGCACCCAGTTCAGCGTGTTGCCCTGCAGATGTTTGAGGCCGGGCACCGGGAAATAACCTTTCTTGCGGTCGATGACTTCACTCGGAATCACCAGGCGCGCCGCTTCCTTGAGCACTTGTTTGCCGCCGTCGGGCAGCTTGAATTTGCCCGGCACACGGGCTGACAACTCCACCAGTCGATAATCGAGAAACGGCGTGCGTGCTTCCAGGCCCCAGGCCATGGTCATGTTGTCGACGCGTTTGACCGGGTCGTCCACCAGCATGACCGTGCTGTCCAGGCGCAGGGCTTTGTCCACCGCCGCATCGGCGCCGGGCTGTGCGAAATGTTCCTTCACGAAGTCACCGGCAACGTCATTTGCTGTCAGCCATTTCGGCTGCACGGTGGCGGCGTAATCGTCATAGCTGCGGTCGAAGAATGCCTCGCGATAGGCGCTGTACGGATCGGCGGCGCCGTCGACTTGCGGATACCAGTGATACCCGGCGAACAACTCGTCCGCGCCCTGGCCGCTCTGGACCACTTTGCAATGTTTGGCCACTTCGCGGGACAGCAGATAAAAGGCGATGCAGTCATGACTGACCATCGGCTCGCTCATGGCGCGGAACGCAGCGGGCAGTTGCTCGATGATCTCTTTTTCGTCGATGCGCAATTGATGGTGCCGGGTGCCGTAGTGCTTGGCGATCAGGTCCGAATACTGGAACTCGTCGCCGCGCTCGCCGCCGGCATCCTGGAAACCGATGGAGAACGTCGACAGGTTGTCCACGCCGACTTCACGCAACAGCCCGACCAGCAAACTCGAATCGACGCCGCCTGACAACAGCACGCCGACATCGACCGCTGCCCGCTGACGAATCGCCACCGCATCGCGAGTGCTGTCGAGCACCCGGTCGCGCCAGTCTTCCAGGGTCAGGTTCATTTCATCGGCACGAGGGCCGTAGGGCAGGGTCCACCAGGTTTTTTGCTCGGTGCGGCCATTGGCTTCGATGCGCATCCAGGTGGCGGGCGGCAGTTTTTCGATGCCGGCCAGCAAGGTGCGTGGTGCCGGGACCACGGCGTGGAAGTTCAGGTAATGGTTCAGCGCCACCGGGTCGAGTATCGGGTTGATGTCGCCACCCTTGAGCAACGCCGGCAGCGCCGAGGCAAAGCGCAGGCGCTGGCCGGTGCGCGACAGGTACAGCGGCTTCACGCCGAGACGGTCGCGGGCAATGAACAAGCGCTGGGTATCGCGCTCCCAAATGGCAAACGCGAACATGCCGTTGAGCTTGGGCAGCAAGGCCTCGCCCCAGGCGTGATAGCCCTTGAGCAGCACTTCGGTGTCACCGTCGGAATAGAAGGCATAACCGAGGCTTTCGAGTTCGCTGCGCAATTCCGGGAAGTTATAGATCGCGCCATTGAAGGCCAGGGACAGGCCGAGTTGGTTGTCGACCATCGGCTGCGCCGAGCCGTCCGACAGGTCCATGATTTTCAGGCGTCGATGGCCTAGCGCAATCGGCCCTTGGGCATGGAAACCCCACGCATCGGGGCCACGTGGGGCCAGGTGATGGGTGATTCGTTCAACGGCCGCGAGGTCCGCAGGTTGATGATCAAAGCGTAACTCGCCAGCTAATCCGCACATAAAATCCTTACCGGTTTTTCCGTTGGGGAGGGTCAATCGGTACGCGCCAAAACAGCGGGTACTCAGAAACTGACTCCGCTCGGTAATGGGAGTTTTAGATCGATAAGTTATAAGCGGATGTGGCCGGACAAATGGCAGGTGCAGCACAGGTGTGCATTGCAGAGGTGGTAATTATTGATGTGATGCATACGAGTAGCTGCTTGAAAGCACGGCGATTCGACCCAGTATTCGAATTATTAATTGCCTGTTGCACTTCTTAGACTGGGCGTCTCTTACCGCAATAAGGATATTGCTCATGCCAGCCACACCCTCCAAAACCGGTAATGCGGCCGTGCCAATGACACCCGCGCAACGTCTTGAGGCGCTGCTGGAACACACCGCAGATCTGGACAAGGCGCAAGTGCTGCAAGCCTCTACTCCTGAATGGTTGGCTACTGCGGATCTGACCGTGGTGCAGGCTTTGAGAGCCGCGTTCGATCAGTCATTCGTCGCTCAAGGCAAGGCCACAACGGCGCTTGAGGCGCTTAAGCCATTGGACGAGTTCTGCAAAGCGCAACTGACCGATTTCCTCAACCACAGATGGACAATCGATTTCGACGTCGAGCGGGACACACTGGACATCACAAAAAAAACGTACGTGTCGACAGGACTGTTCCCGCTCGGCTTCCAGTATAAAACCGACACCCTCTCACGCAGCCTGCTGCAGACGGCCATGGAAAACTTCACCCAGGAAGAAACCCTGAGCCAAGGTGTTTTCAAGGACTCATCGATACACATCAACAAGATTTCCAAGCCAAGCCCGGAAATAACCCCTGCGATATTTGCTGCACTGTGCCGCGATCTCGACCTCGGCGCCCGCTATCAGCGCCATATCAACGACGCCTTGGCATTGCCGGCCAAACCCGAAAAAGATGCGCCTGTCGATGATCGCGCCTCCACTGCCGATATCCGGCGGTTGAAGGTGCTGGACATGCAAGTTGCCCTCCACGTGGCCTACCTGAAAAAGGACATCACCCTCGCCGGTTATACGATGCTGCTGAGTGTGATCGAACAGGATGTTCCGGCCGCGCAAACCAGCGACGCAGTGTTTGATGGCGGGCCGGTGCATTGGCAAGGTTTGACGATTCATGACGCCTGCATGTGTGGGGTACTGGTCTTTACCCGAGTCTCCATCGATACCGAGTCGAAGGCCAGATGCGTGGTCTACATGCCCAATGAACCCCGGCGACCCGTGTATGAATACGCTTCGCTGGAGGACTTCAAGGTCTACCTCACCCTCAAATTGCAAAGTACAAGCTACCGGAAATTTTTCGTCGGGCAGTACCTGCACGGTCACGATAAAACCGGTTTTTTTACTCAATTCGACAAAAACAGAACGTTGGGCACCCTCGTTGCCGCTCCCGCCGATACGTGCCTTGCCGATTTTTTCTTCAGTTCCTTCGTTAGCAAGACTCAGCAAGATGCACTAATCCTGGCTATCCCGACCGAAGATGTCGATGCGCAGCAACGGGAGAAAACCATTCAGATGTTGGAGGATGGAGGCCTTCTGCTGTTGAACGCGGCCGCTTTTTTTGTACCAGTGATTGGCCAATTGATGCTGGCGACTGCCGTCGTCGACATCGTCAGCGAGGTGTATGAAGGAGTCGTTGACTGGACACATGGCGAGCGAACCGAGGCGTTGGCGCACTTGCTGAATGTTGTTGAAAACGTCGCACTCATGGCGGCGTTTGCGGCGGGCGGCAAGATTTTTTCGCAAGCCGTCAGCAGGGGCGTGAAAGAACACGCGGCATTCTTCGACGGTTTCGAGGCTGTCACTCGCACTGATGGCAAAGCAAGACTTTGGAAGCCCGACCTCGAACCTTACAAACAGTCCACCTCATTGGCTGCCGGCGTACAGCCTGATACGCAAGGGTTGTACCGGCATGCCGGGCAGACTTCGATCGTCATGGACGGGGCTCGCTATCACGTCACCTACGACACTGCAGGGGCTTTGAGTATCAAACATCCTGTGAGAGCTGACGCTTTCCAGCCCGGCGTCGAGCGAAACGTGGAGGGTGGCTGGCGACATGTCTATGAGCACGCACACGAGTGGCGCGACGGTGCTTATTCATTGGGACGCACGGATCAACGCTTGAGCGAGCTTGGCAGTGACCTTGACGCGATTGCCGAAATCACCGGCATGACGCCTGACAAGTTGCACCATTTGCATGAGCGCAATTTCAAGTTGCCGCAGCGTTTGAATGACTGTGTCGAGCGCTTCAAGATTGACCAGCGCATCACCAGGATGGTCACCGCAATGGAGCGGGGAGAGACCGCGAACAGGGCGTTTATCCAAGAGCAACTGCATGCATTGCCCAGGTTGCAAGGCTGGCCGGCAGAGCGCTTCATTGAAGTGAGCGACGACGAAAACCTGGTCGTGTCCCGCTTCCCCGAGACCGCCCCGCACGATGATGCCGTCAACAGCGTGCCCGTCAGCCAGGCGCAACTGGATGCGGGACAACTGCTCGATACCATCATCGATGGGCTCTACCCACGTGAAGTCGAAGGCATCATCGGTCGCACGACAACGGGATCGAAAGCATCAGTGTTGGCCAAGGAGATCGCGACAAGCCTCAGGAACAATCGGCAGCCGCTGTATGAGCGGCTCTATAAAATCTATGACGGCACGGCGTCCGGTGACGTCGCGACACTGCGCGAGCACGCCCCTGACGTTCCCACTCGCGTGTGTCAGGAGTTGATTGAAAACGCCTCTGGCAGAGATCGCAGCTTTTTGCGTGACCGCAAGATACCCGGCGTGGATCTCGCCCGGCAGGTCAGCGAGGCACAGGCAACACTACGGCAGGACCGGGCGCTCACGGGGTTGCACCGTCCGCTGCTGGCCAGTGCCGACACCGAAAAACTGGCGCTCGGGCTGATGGAACGGGTGCAAGGCTGGGACGACGGCTATCGCCTTGAAGTACGACAGGGCTCAGTGACCGGTACCTTGCTGGACAGTGTGGGCGAAACTGACGCGCCGACTCGCGGGGTCATCGTCAAGAAGACCGCTGGCTATCAGGTCACCCACAACAACGGCAATGTGTCCTCCACCGTGACGAGCGACACGCTGCTTGAGGCGATACATGACGCATTGCCTGGCACCCAACGCATCCACATGGGGTTCACGAACAACGAATCATTGGATATCCCCACACTGCGCTCACGGCTGCTGAGGGTTGCCATCGGCGATCCGGCGCTGACCGGGCGGGTGCTACGGGGGGAAAACAGCAAGACGCCGAAATACCTTTCTGCCTGTGTCCAGGCGGATCCTCCCGTTGCGAACCCTTATGCAAGGGGCCTGATCCGCAAGGTCAGAAAACTCTATCCGCTGTACACGGACGCCCAGGTTTCGTCGTTTCTCGATGATGCCGGAAGTACCCAAATGGAGCGGGTGAATCGAATAAAGGCGCTAGAGCAGCAACTGAAGAAACTGCGCGGAGTGCTGCACACCTGGCGTGACGATGAAGTGCAAATGAAGACGCTGGCGGGCCAACTCAACGATATCCGTGTGAGTCGTCGTCAGGTGGCCAATACCATCGAAAACTGCTGGCGTCGGATCTCGCATCCACGTTTGTCGCGAAATCAGCCTGTTACATCGCTCACACTGGAGCGCAGCCCGGTGGGCCCGTTGCCGACACTGACAGAGCAGGACGTCGCACATGTGCGCAGCCTTTCAATCAAGGATATGCAGGCCGGAGATGAGCTGGTGTATTTCCTCAAACCCTTCAAAGGGCTTGTCACGCTGGAGCTGGAACGCAATCAACTCACACGATTGCCTGAGGTGTTGTCGCATATGCCCAGGCTTGAGCACTTGCGGTTGGACGGTAATCAGATACAGCTCACCGAACACACATTGCGCAAACTGGCCGACATGCGCAATCTGCGCACTCTGGGGCTCAGCGGCAATCGATTGGGTGCCACAATCGACGTCAGCAAAATGCTTGATCTGCAAACGCTGCTATTGCGCGATACGCACGCCACGGAACTGCCTGTCGGTCTTTACCGTCCGCCGTACCTGGAGTTCGTGGACCTGAAAGGTAACCAGATTCGGGAGTTGCCAAGTTGGTTGTTCCAGGCCCCTCGACGATTCGCGCGAACGATGAATCTAACGAATAACCCTGTCTCCGAGGCGAGTCTGACCAAGCTGAAGGCTTACCGCGACAATACGGGCATTGGCATGGGCCTGCTGGAAGATGAAACCGCGGTGTTCACTGAGCTAAGGGCTCGAGACCTGTGGATGCCCACTCCGCTCGAAGGGAACTATGCCAGTCGTAACCGTGCATGGATGGCGCTGAAGAACGAACCCGATTCGAAAGAGTTCTTTGAATTGCTGGCAGCCGTCGGAGACACGGCAGATAGCCGCTTTGTGCACGAGGACATGACCCGGCGGGTCTGGGACGTCATTCAGGCGGCTGAGAGGGATTCTGAGTTGCGCGCTCGATTGCTGACGATGGCGGTAAAAGGCAATTGCGATGATGCCGTGGCGACGATTTTCGGAAATCTTGAGGTAGCAGTCGAGCTTGATACGTTGGTTCGGAAGGCGGCGAATTCCCATGATGAGGCCGCCCGGTTGTTAAGTCTTGGGCGGCGTCTGTTTCGCCAGGACTATCTTGCGAAGCTCGCTGAAGAACATGTTGTAAACGCCAAAGTCAGGCCTGACCCGGTTGAAGTCGAACTGGCCTACCGCACCGGTCTGGCTGAAAAACTCAATCTTGTCGGCCAGCCCAGGCATATGCGCTATGCAGCGCTTGGAGGCGTGACGCCGGGAAACCTGAATACGGCAATCAACAAGGTCTTCGCCGCGGAACTTTCGCATGAATTGCTCGATGACCTGAGTAGCCGATCGTTCTGGGTTGAATTTTTGCGGCAGCATCATCAACAGCAGTTCACCGCCCTGGTTGCACCTTTCCACATGCGGATGGAGGCGGCGTATGAAAACCAGGCAACGCTTGGCGCGCAATACCGCTCAGAGGTCAACGGAATCGCCGATGAACTGAAGACGGCCGAGACCGATTTGTTGACGCGTCTCACCGAGGCGGCCATGAAGGCTGACGGAGCAAGGACTTGCTTTGCGCTCGATTGAACGCCTCAGGCCTTGCCGCGTATCAAACGCCGCAAGGCAAAGCGGTTCGGGTGACAGGCTTCGGCCACGGCCCTGGGCAATGGCAGCGGTTCGTTATTCAGCCACGCGGCCAGCAACTCTCCCGACAACGGCGCAGTAATCAGCCCCCGTGAACCGTGACCGCTGTTGACGTACAAACCGTCCAGCCATGGGCAAGGAATGTCCGGCGTTTGCCGGGCATCCTTGCTCAGGGCGATGTAGGCGTCGGCGAATGCCAGGTTATCGGCCAGTGGGCCGACAATCGGCAAGTAATCCGGGCTGGTGCAGCGAAACGCCGCGCGACCTTCAAGCGCATCGGGTTGCAAGGTGTCAGCGCCGAGGCGAGCGACCAGGTCCGGCGAGATTTCTTCGAGCATCTGCAGGTTGCCGGCATGCTCGGCTGCGGTCGGTGTCAGGTCATCGTTATTGAAATCGAAACTCGCGCCAAGGGTGTGTTCACCCATACGTGCCGGTGCGACATACCCTTCGGCGCACACGACGGTGCTCAGGCTTTGGCTTTCAGGTGTCTGGTGCAGACGGGTGATCTGCCCGCGAATTCGTTTGAGCGGCAGTTCGCTGCTGTAGGGGAAACGCTTGATCTCGGCGGCACCGGCAAGCACTACCACGGGGGCGTCGGCCAGCAATGATTCGCCATCCCACGCTTGCCATTGCCCACCGACGCGGCGTAGTTCCAGGACATCACGATGGGTCAGGACCCGGATATTCGGATGCGACGCTTGCCATGCACACAGGGCCGGCGGATGCACCCAACCGCCTTCGGGGTAAAACAGGCCTCCCGATTGCAGCGCGATGCCGGCGCGGCGCTCGGCTGTTTCGCGATCAAGCAGGTGCAGCAGGTCGTCGGGAAACGCCGCTGCCAACTGCGCCTGACGTTCCGCTTCCTTGGTGTTGAAGGCCAGTTGCAGTACGCCGCAATCGTCCCAGTCAACACCGCGTTGCAACTGCTCCAGCAACCGACGGGTGTGGCCAAAACCACTGACAATCAATTGTGACAACGCCGTGCCATGGGCCGACAGCTTGAGGTACAAAACGCCTTGTGGGTTGCCCGAGGCTTCTTGCGCAAGCGCCTCGTGACGTTCCAGCAAGCTGACCTGCCAACCCCGTGCAGCGAGACTCGCGGCTGTGGCGCAGCCAGCCAGCCCGGCACCGATCACCAGCGCATGACGTTTGCCGTCCAGCGGTGTCGGGCGAGCAAACCAGGGTTTTGCGGCAGCGGGTGCGGCGCTGTCTTCGGGCCAACCGAGGAACACGCCCCGCAGGATTTCCCATTTGTGGCCGATGCCAGGTGTGCGCTTCATCTTGAAGCCTGCCGCATTCAGCAAACGGCGCACCCAACCGGTGCTGGTGAAGGTGCTGATGGTCGAACCTGGCGCCGCCAGCCGTGCCAGTTCGGCAAACAGTTCGGCGGTCCACATGTCGGGGTTTTTCGCCGGGGCGAAACCGTCGAGAAACCAGGCGTCAATCTGCGCGTCCAGTTGCGGCAACTGCTCCAGCGCATCACCGATCAGCAGTGTCAGGGTGACGCGGCCGTTATCCAGGATCAGTCGCTGGAAGCCTTGATGGATGGCCACGTAGTGCGCGAGCAATTGATCGGCGAAGGGTTTGAGTTCCGGCCACAACGCCAGGGCCCGTTGTAAGTCGGGTGCGTTCAACGGGTACTTTTCGATGCTGACAAAGTGCAGCCGCGCGCCCGCCACGGCATGTTGCTCAAACATTTGCCAGGCACACAAAAAATTCAACCCGGTGCCGAAGCCGGTCTCGCCAATGACCAAGCGGCCACCGTCCTCTAACGCCGCAAAACGCTCACGCAAATTGTTTTGTTCGAGGAACACATAACGGGTTTCTTCAAGACCGGACTTGTCCGAAAAATACACGTCGTCGAACACTCGCGAATACGGGCGACCCTGGTCGTCCCAGTCGAGTTGGGCGTGAGGCAATACAGGTTTCATGGCAGGCTCGGCAACGGCAAGGCCGCCATTCTAGCCCCCTCGTCACAAAAGCCCACATTGCAGGGAATTTTCTCTGCGGGTGATCTGCCCAATCCGCTAGTCTTGCTCAATCTGGAAAGGGAGCCGTCCATGTTCGAATCTGCTGAAATCGGTCACGCCATCGACAAAGAAACCTATGAAGCTGAAGAACCGGCACTGCGTGAAGCGTTGCTCGAAGCGCAGTTCGAACTTCAGCAGCAAAAGCGCTTTCCGGTGATCATCCTGATCAATGGCATCGAAGGCGCCGGCAAGGGCGAGACGGTCAAGTTGCTCAACGAGTGGATGGACCCGCGCCTGATCGAAGTCCGCACCTTCGACCAGCAGACTGATGAAGAGCTGGCGCGGCCACCGGCCTGGCGTTACTGGCGGATGTTGCCGGCCAAGGGCCGCATGGGGATTTTCTTTGGCAACTGGTACAGCCAGATGCTGCAAGGCCGGGTTCATGGCCTGTTCAAGGATGCCGTGCTCGATCAGTCGATCAACCAGTCCGAACGCTTTGAAAAAATGCTCTGCGACGAAGGCGCGCTGATCTTCAAGTTCTGGTTCCACCTCTCCAAAAAACAAATGAAGGCACGCCTCAAGGCCTTGGCCGACGACCCGCTGCACAGTTGGCGCATCAGCCCGCTGGACTGGCAACAATCCCGGACTTACGACAAATTCGTGAAGTACGGCGAGCGCGTATTGCGCCGCACCAGTCGCGACTACGCGCCGTGGCATGTGATTGAAGGGGTGGATCCGCACTATCGCAGCCTGGCGGTGGGCAAGATCCTGCTCGAAGGCCTGCAAAATGCGCTCAAGCGTTCCAAGGTCCATCCCGACAAGGTCAACGCCGCGCCGCTGCCGATCCATATCGATCAGATCAACCTGCTCGACAGCCTCGACTTGACCCTGAGCCTGGACAAGGACGATTACGAAGAACAATTGATTACCGAGCAGGCGCGGTTCTCCGGCCTGATGCGCGATAAACGCATGCGTCAGCACGCGTTGGTGGCGGTGTTCGAAGGCAACGATGCGGCGGGCAAGGGCGGGGCGATCCGGCGGGTCGCGGCGGCGCTCGATCCGCGCCAGTACAGCATCGTGCCGATTGCCGCGCCCACCGAAGAGGAGCGGGCGCAGCCGTATCTGTGGCGGTTCTGGCGCCACCTGCCGGCCAAGGGCAAGTTCACCGTATTTGATCGCTCCTGGTACGGGCGGGTGCTGGTGGAGCGCATCGAAGAATTCTGCCCGCCGGCGGACTGGCTGCGAGCCTACAGCGAGATCAACGACTTCGAAGAGCAGATTTCCGATTCGGGCATCATCGTCGTCAAGTTCTGGCTGGCCATCGACAAGCAAACCCAGCTGGAGCGTTTCCAGGCCCGGGAAGAAATCCCCTTCAAGCGTTTCAAGATCACCGAAGACGATTGGCGCAATCGCGACAAATGGGACGCTTACCGGGCGGCGGTCGGCGACATGGTCGATCGCACCAGCACCGAAATCTCGCCCTGGACCCTGGTGGAAGCCAATGACAAGCGCTGGGCGCGGGTCAAAGTCCTGCGCACGATTAACCGGGCATTGGAGGACGCGTTCGAAAAGTCCGATAAGAAGGCCAAGAAGCACAAGAACTGAGGCGATGGTTACGCATACGCGAGGTGAATGATTGTCGCGGTCGGTTATGAGGTGGACTTATGCTCGGTCCACTCTCAACCGACAACAACAATGAGGTATGCCATGCGTGAAGTGGTGATCGTCGACAGCGTGCGGACCGGCCTGGCCAAATCCTTTCGCGGCAAGTTCAACCAGACCCGTCCGGACGACATGGCGGCGCATTGTGTCGACGCCTTGCTGGCACGTACCGGCATCGACCCGGCCAGCGTCGAGGATTGCATTGTCGGTGCGGGCTCCAACGAAGGCGCCCAGGGCTACAACATCGGGCGCAACGTGGCCGTGTTGTCGCGCTTGGGCATCGGCACCGCCGGCATGACCCTCAACCGGTTTTGCTCCTCGGGCTTGCAGGCGATTGCCATCGCCGCCAACCAGATTGCATCCGGTTGCAGCGACATCATCGTTGCCGGTGGCGTCGAGTCCATCAGCCTGACCATGAAAAGCGTCAATACCGATAACCTGATCAACCCGCTACTGAAAGAGCAGGTGCCGGGCATCTATTTCCCGATGGGCCAGACCGCCGAAATCGTTGCGCGCCGGTACAACGTCAGCCGCGAAGCGCAAGACCTGTACGCCCTGCAAAGTCAGCAGCGCACCGCCAAGGCTCAGGCCGCCGGTTTGTTCGATGATGAAATCGTGCCGATGGCGGTGAAGTACCGGGTTGAAGACAAGGCCACAGGTCAGGTTCAGATCCTCGATGGCATCGTCGATCGCGATGACTGCAACCGCCCGGACACCACGCTGGAGAGCCTGGCCGGCTTGAAACCGGTGTTTGCCGAAGACGGTTCGGTCACGGCGGGTAACTCGTCGCAACTGTCCGACGGGGCTTCAATGACGCTGGTGATGAGCCTGGAAAAAGCCCTGGAACTGGGGCTGAAGCCGAAGGCGTTCTTCCGTGGTTTCACGGTCGCCGGGTGCGCGCCGGATGAAATGGGCATTGGCCCGGTGTTCTCGGTACCGAAGTTGCTCAAGGCCAAGGGCCTGCAGATTGCCGACATTGATCTGTGGGAGCTCAACGAAGCGTTCGCCTCGCAGTGCCTGTACAGCCGTAATCGGCTGGAGATCGATAACGAGAAGTACAACGTCAATGGCGGATCGATTTCCATCGGCCATCCGTTTGGCATGACCGGTTCGCGTCAGGTCGGGCATCTTGTGCGGGAGTTGCAGCGACGCAACTTGCGTTATGGCGTCGTCACCATGTGCGTGGGTGGCGGGATGGGGGCGACGGGGTTGTTTGAGGCGATGCGTTAAATTCGAAAAATTGTGTCGCCTGATTAACCGCTATCGCGAGCAGGCTCACTCCTACAATTGGAATGCGATCAACTGTAGGAGTGAGCCTGCTCGCGAAAGCAGCGCCTCGGTCTAACGGCGGGCACTCAAAAGCATCCGCCCGATATACGCCTGAATCTCCCGCTCTGCCGCCTGCGGATTATCAAACGGCCCCTCGAGCGTATTTTCCCGAGTACTGAAATACAGTTCCCCATTCACACGACACAACCGGTCACTGCGAAAGTGCGTCGCGGGGGCGTTGTCCTGGGCGCGCATGCCGTACATGGCGATCTCCTGAAGGTGAATCCCCTCAGCTTATGCACGAACCTCGGACTGTGCCCGGCCAACTGATCGACGGCCGCTGCGACCTGCACAGTTTTATTCGCGTCCACTCGCCAACTGTCCCTGTGTGCCAGACGCCGCTGCGCCTAGAATGGTGCTTCTCGCCATCTGGCTGTTGGGGTTCGCATGCACATTTCATCCGGTCGCTGGGTTTACGGTCTGTTTCTGGCCCTGTTGACTGCGCTGTTGTGGGGAATCCTGCCGATCAAACTCAAGCAAGTGCTGCTGGTAATGGACCCGGTGACCGTCACCTGGTTTCGACTGATCGTGTCCGGCAGTTGCCTGTTTGTGTACCTGGCCGCAACCCGGCGTTTGCCGTCGCGCAAAGTCCTCGGCCCGCGAGGTGGCTGGCTGGTGTTGATGGCGGTGCTCGGTCTGGTCGGCAACTACGTGCTGTACCTGATGGGCCTGAACCTGCTCAGCCCCGGCACCGCGCAACTGGTGGTGCAGATGGGCCCGATCATGCTGCTGATCGCCAGTCTGTTTGTGTTCAAGGAACGTTTCAGCGTGGGGCAGGGGATTGGCCTGTTGGTGCTGCTGATCGGTTTTGCCCTGTTCTTCAATCAACGCCTGGCCGAGTTGCTCACCTCGTTGACCGAATACACCACCGGCGTGCTGTTGGTGTTGTTGGCGTCCACGGTCTGGACCTTCTACGCCCTGGGGCAGAAGCAATTGCTGACGGTGTGGAATTCGTTGCAGGTGATGATGGTGATCTACCTGTTCTGCGCGCTGTTGCTGACGCCGTGGGTGCATCCGCTTGAAGCGTTGCAACTGAGCCCGCTGCAAGGCTGGTTGTTGCTGGCGTGCTGCATGAACACCCTGATTGCCTACGGCGCGTTTGCCGAAGCGTTGGCCCATTGGGAAGCGTCGCGGGTGAGTGCGACGCTGGCGATCACGCCGCTGGTGACGTTTGTCGCGGTGGCCATCGCCGCGTGGTTATGGCCCGATTATGTGCATGCCGAGACGATCAACGGTCTGGGTTATGGCGGGGCGGTGCTGGTGGTGTTGGGGTCGGCGTTGGTGGCGTTGGGGCCTTCGTTGATGGCGGGGCTCAAGGCGCGTCGCGTTCGGATGGCTGCCAATTAGACCGCGTTATCGTTCATCGCGGGCAAGCCACGCTCCCACAGGGGATCACATTTTCCTGTGGGAGCGTGGCTTGCCCGCGATGACTGACTGTCAGACGCTACAAATCTCAGCCCTTGGCTCCAGCCTCCAGCATATTCTCGGGCCTTACCCACGCATCGAACTGCTCATCCGTCAGATACCCCAGTTGCAACGCCGCCTCCCGCAACGTCAGCCCTTCTGCGTAAGCCTTCTTGGCAATTTCCGCCGATTTGTCATAGCCGATGTGCGGATTCAGCGCTGTCACCAGCATTAACCCACGCTCCAGATGTTCAGCCATTTTCTCTGCGTCCGGCTCAAGCCCGGCGATGCAGTGCTGCTGGAAGTTGCTGCAGCCATCCCCCAGCAGGCGGATCGATTGCAGCAGGTTGTGGATGATCACCGGTTTGAACACGTTCAATTGCAGGTGGCCCTGACTCGCCGCGAACCCGATGGCGACGTCATTGCCCAACACCTGGCAGGCCAGCATCGATAGCGCTTCGCACTGTGTCGGGTTGACCTTGCCCGGCATGATCGAGCTGCCCGGTTCGTTGGCCGGCAATTTCACCTCGGCGAAACCGGCGCGCGGACCCGAGCCCAGCAGACGCAGGTCGTTGGCGATTTTCATCAAAGTGACCGCCAGCGTTTTCAGCGCCCCCGACAGCGTGGTCAGCGGTTCATGACCGGCCAGCGCTGCGAATTTGTTCGGTGCGGTGATGAAAGGCAGGCCGGAGAGAGCAGCGAGTTCGGCGGCAATCGCTTCGCCAAAACCGTGGGGAGAATTCAGACCGGTGCCAACGGCGGTGCCGCCCTGGGCCAGTTCACATACGGCTGGCAGCGCGCTGCGGATCGCCCGTTCGGCGTAATCCAGTTGCGCGATAAACGCCGAGATTTCCTGGCCGAAGGTGATCGGGGTGGCGTCCATCATGTGCGTTCGACCGGTCTTGACCAGTTTCATGTGGCGCGCCGCCAACTCGGCCAACCCGCCCGAGAGCTCGCTGATGGCCGGCAGCAAATGCTGTTGCACGGCTTGGACCGCCGCGATGTGCATGGCGGTGGGGAAGCAGTCGTTGGAGCTTTGCGAGCGGTTGACGTGATCGTTGGGGTGCACCGGCGACTTGCCGCCGCGCGGGTTGCCGGCCAGTTCGTTGGCGCGGCCGGCGATCACTTCGTTGACGTTCATGTTGCTCTGGGTGCCGCTGCCGGTCTGCCAGACCACCAGAGGGAACTGGTCATCGTGGTTGCCGTCGAGGATTTCGTCGGCAGCCTGTTCGATCAGCCGGGCAATGTCGGCGGGCACGTCGCCGTTACGGTCATTGACGCGCGCCGCGGCTTTCTTGATCAGCGCCAAGGCATGCAGCACCGCCAACGGCATCTTTTCGTTGCCAATGGCGAAGTTAATCAGCGAGCGTTGCGTCTGAGCGCCCCAGTAAGCGTCATCCGGGACTTCCACCTGGCCAAGGCTGTCGGTTTCGATACGGCTCATCAATGCACACTCCTGTCGGTCTGATAGCGCAGTTTAGGCCGTGATCGTCGACCGTGGTTCCCTCTGAAGGTTTTTTGCCTCCTCAACCCCTCTAATTCAGGCCTGACAAGGCTTGGGGTTGAGCGACACACTTTTTTAGGCGCAGAATGGACGCCCTTGGGGTTTTACCTCGCCTGCTAGAAAAGGAAACTCGATGACTCGTCTTCGTGCCATCTGTACCGCGGTTGCACTGGTTTGCGCCAGCGGCCCAGTTTTTGCCGATACCGCCAGCCACAACGCCAGTGCCGAAGCTTTCCTGACCCTGGCGCACGCTGACAAATTGGGCACTCCGGTGTACATGCAAGTGCAGCAAATGTTCGCTCAGCGCTTTGAACAGACCAAAGCCCCTGAATCGAAAAAAGCCTTGCTGGAAACGTATCAGGCCAAAGCCAACGCCGCGCTGGACCAAGCCATTGGCTGGAACAAGCTGAAGCCGGACATGGTCAAGCTCTACACCACCAACTTCACCGAGTCCGAGCTCAAAGACCTGGTGGCGTTCTACCAGTCGCCGCTGGGCAAGAAAGTCCTGGAAAAAATGCCGCAGCTGACTCAGCAATCGGCCCAGATGACTCAAGCCAAGCTGGAAAGCGCAGTGCCTGTGGTCAATAAGCTGTTGGCTGACATGACTGCCGAGCTGGACCCGAAAGGCGCCGCCGCTCCAGCAGCCAAGAAAAAGCCTTAAGCGGAGTCCGGTATGACCATGCAACAACGCATCGAATCAACGCTGGGCCTGTTACAGCCGCAGCATCTGCAAGTGCTGGATGAAAGCCACATGCACAGCCGTGGGTTGCAGACCCACTTCAAGGCCGTGGTGGTCAGCCAGCAGTTCGAAGGGCTGAACCGCGTCAAGCGTCACCAGAAAGTCTACGGCACGCTCGGCGAGCTGATGGGCGAGTTTCATGCGTTGGCGCTGCATACTTACACGCCTGAGGAATGGGCACAGATCGACGCGGCTCCGGCCTCGCCGACCTGTGCTGGCGGCAGCAAACACTGAAATCACCACCTGTAGGAGCACGGCTTGCCGGCGATGGCGTACGCAAGATAGCCATCGCTGGCAAGCCATGCTCCTACAGTGATCGTGTTGTTTTTGCTAGAATCCGCAACGCGCCGCTCACCCGGCGCGTTTTTTTTTGAATCCGGTTCACCCTTTGCGAGGGTAGCCACCTGGAGAAATACCCATGACACAACAGATTGTCGTGGCGGCACTGTATAAGTTCGTCACCCTGGAAGATTACGTCGCCCTGCGCGAGCCCCTGCTGCAAGCGATGGTCGACAACGGCATCAAAGGCACGCTGCTGATCGCCGAAGAAGGCATCAACGGCACCGTGTCCGGAAGCCGTGAAGGCATTGACGGGCTGATGGCCTGGCTCAAGAACGACCCACGCATGGACGACATCGATCACAAAGAGTCGTACTGCGACGATCAGCCGTTCTATCGCACCAAGGTCAAGCTCAAGAAAGAAATCGTCACCCTCGGCGTTGAAGGCGTGGACCCGAACAAAAAGGTCGGCACCTACGTTGATCCACAGGACTGGAATGCGCTGATCAGCGATCCGGAAGTGCTGTTGATCGACACCCGTAACGATTACGAAGTCTCGATCGGCACCTTTGAAGGCGCCATCGACCCGAAAACCACCAGTTTTCGCGAATTTCCCGACTACATCAAAGCCAACTTCGACCCGGCCGTGCACAAGAAGGTCGCGATGTTCTGCACCGGCGGCATTCGCTGCGAGAAGGCGTCGAGCTACATGCTCAGCGAAGGCTTCGATGAGGTGTACCACCTCAAGGGTGGCATCCTGAAGTACCTCGAAGCGGTGCCGCAGGAAGAAACCAAGTGGCAGGGCGACTGCTTTGTGTTCGATAACCGCGTGACCGTGCGTCATGACCTCAGCGAAGGCGATTACGATCAATGTCATGCTTGCCGTACGCCGATCAGTGTTGAAGACCGCACTTCTGAGCACTACGTCGCCGGTATCAGTTGCCCGCATTGCTGGGATACGTTGAGCGAGAAGACCCGGCGCAGTGCCATTGATCGGCAGAAGCAGATCGAACTGGCCAAGGCGCGCAACTTGCCGCACCCGATCGGCTACAACTACAAGCAAACCCCTTCCGAGGCTTGAACCATGTCTGCGCGCCGCCTGCTCTATGTGATGGATCCGATGTGTTCCTGGTGCTGGGGCTTTGCGCCAGTGGCCAATGCCTTGGTCGAACAGGCGCACGCGGAGGGCGTAGAGGTGCATCTGATCGTCGGTGGTTTGCGCACCGGCAGTGGTGCGGCGCTGGAGCCGACCACCCGGCGTTACATTCTTGAACATTGGCAGGCGGTCACCGAGGCCACCGGCCAACCGTTCAAGACCGAAGGCGCGTTGCCGGAAGGTTTCGTGTACGACACCGAGCCTGCCTGCCGGGCGTTGGTGACCGCGCGTGCCTTGGCACCGGATTGCGCATGGAAACTGCTGGGCCTGATCCAGCGCGCGTTCTACGCCGAAGGTCGCGACGTCACCCACGCCAGCGTGCTGGTGGAACTGGCCGAGCAGGCCGGTCTGCCGCGCATCGAATTTGCTGCCGCATTTGACCGTGCCGATATGCATGCCGCCACGGCGGCCGATTTTACCTGGGTCCAGGACCTCGGCATCGCCGGTTTCCCAACCTTGCTGGCTGAGCGCAATGGTCAATTGGCGTTGCTGACCAATGGCTATCAGCCCCTGAGTGAATTGTCCCCGTTGCTCGGCCGCTGGCTGGAGCACTCTGTCTGTGCATGAGGGGCCTGATGACGTCCTGGCTCCCGCGCGCGTCGATCGGCTGAGCTGGGCCGAAATCCGCCGACTGGCCCTGCACCATAAAAAATCCCTGTGGATCGCCAATGGCGTCGCCGTGTTGGCGACCTTGTGCAGTGTGCCGATTCCGTTGCTGCTGCCATTGTTGGTGGACGAGGTGTTGCTGGGGCACGGTGACGCCGCGCTGAAGGTCATGAATCACGCCCTGCCTGAAGGCTGGCAGAAAGCGGCGGGCTACATTGGCCTGATGTTGCTCATCACCTTGCTGCTGCGCTGCGGCGCCTTGTTGTTCAACGTGATACAGGCAAAATTGTTCGCGGCGCTGGCCAAGGACATTGTCTATCGCATTCGCACCCGGCTGATCGAGCGGCTCAAGCGCATTTCCCTCGGTGAATACGAAAGCCTGGGCAGCGGCACGGTGACCACGCACCTGGTCACCGACCTGGACACGCTGGACAAATTTGTCGGCGAAACCCTCAGCCGTTTCCTCGTGGCGATGCTGACGCTGGTCGGCACCGCGAGCATTTTGATCTGGATGCACTGGAAACTGGCGCTGCTGATCATGCTGTTCAATCCGTTGGTGATTTACGCCACGGTGCAACTGGGCAAGCGGGTCAAACACCTGAAGAAACTCGAGAACGACAGCACCTCGCGCTTCACCCAGGCACTGACTGAAACCCTCGACTCGATTCAGGAGGTGCGTGCTGGCAACCGCCAGAGCTTCTTCCTCGGTCGTCTTGGCCTGCGGGCCCGGGAAGTGCGCGATTACGCGGTCAACTCGCAATGGAAAACCGATGCCTCGAACCGTGCGAGCGGCCTGCTTTTCCAGTTCGGCATCGATATTTTTCGCGCGGCGGCGATGCTCACCGTGCTGTTCTCCGACCTGTCCATCGGCCAGATGTTGGCGGTGTTCAGCTACCTGTGGTTCATGATCGGCCCGGTGGAGCAATTGCTGAATTTGCAGTACGCCTATTACGCCGCCGGCGGTGCGCTGTCGCGGATCAACGAGCTGTTGGCCAGGGCAGATGAGCCGCAATACCCCGGTGGCGTCGACCCGTTCCAGGGTCGTGACACGGTGGGCATTGAGGTCCAGGGCCTGAGTTTCGGTTACGGCGATGAATTAGTGTTGAACAAGATGGACCTGTCCATTGCCCCCGGTGAAAAAGTCGCGATTGTCGGCGCCAGTGGCGGCGGCAAAAGTACCCTAGTGCAACTGTTGCTGGGGTTGTACACGCCGTTGGCCGGGACTATTCGCTTCGGTGGCTCGACCCAGCAGGAGATCGGCCTGGAAACCGTGCGCGAAAACGTCGCCGTGGTCCTGCAACATCCGGCGCTGTTCAACGACACCATCCGCGCCAACCTGACGATGGGCCGTGTGCGCAGCGACGATGCCTGCTGGCAGGCACTGGAAATTGCCCAGTTGCACCACACGGTTCGAGAGCTGCCCAACGGCCTGGACAGCATCGTCGGGCGCTCCGGTGTGCGTTTGTCCGGCGGCCAGCGCCAACGCCTGGCGATTGCGCGGATGGTGCTGGCCGAACCCAAAGTGGTGATTCTCGACGAGGCGACCTCGGCGCTGGATGCTGCCACCGAATACAACCTGCATCAGGCACTGGCGCGGTTCCTCAGCCACCGCACTACGCTGATCATTGCGCACCGATTGTCGGCGGTGAAACAGGCTGATCGGGTGCTAGTGTTTGATGGCGGACAGATTGCAGAGGATGGCGACCATCAGCAGTTGATTGCCGATGGTGGGTTGTACGCCAAGCTTTATGGGCATTTGCAGCAACTTTAGCGTCGACTCGCAGTCCCTTATCTATTGTGCTTCATGCGTCGCAGGGAACATCAGTCTCGCGAATAATCAGGGACTTGCCCGTCCTGGCAGGCTTCTCGCTTGCCGGGATCGAGAACGCACCCTAGTCTAGCTATAGCGATCACGTTGGGATGCTGATCTGGCAGTGCTAAAACAAGGGATCTCATGAATCAAACCCGGACTCTCGGAACGCCACGTTTGTTGGGCATCGTCTGGCCATTTATTGCCGTCGTGCTGTTTCAGGCCCTGTTGGGTGGCGTCAGCCTCTACGTTCTGTCGGCGGTTCGCGGCTACGTTGCCGGTGAAAGTCTTTGGTCAAAGGGCCAAAAGGACGCCATCTATTACCTCAACCTCTACGCGGACAATCGCGACGAGGCGATTTTCCTCAAGTACCAGAACGCCATTGCCGTCCCTCAGGGTGGCCACGAATTGCGTGTGGCGCTGGATCTCCAGCCGCCCGATATCGAAGCTGCGCGAGTGGCGATCCTCAAAGGGGGCAATCACCCCGATGACGTTTCCAGCCTGATCTGGCTTTACCTCAATTTCCGTCATTTCACCTACCTCGAAAAAGCCATCGACCGCTGGACGGTGGGGGACGCGTACCTGCTGAAACTTGATGACGTCGCGCAGGAGATGCATCGGCAAATTAGTGGCAATCAGGCCTCGACCGACGATGTTCGGCGCTGGAAGGAGCGGATATTCGCCATCAACGATGCGGTGACACCGGCCGCCAAGGCATTCAGCGATGCATTAGGCGAGGGTTCGCGCTTGATTCTCCGGTTGCTGCTGGTGACCAACCTTGCCACGGCGCTGGGCCTGATCGCGCTGGCGTTGCTGCGTACCCACAAGTTGCTCAGGCAGCGTCATGAATTCGCCGAGGCGCTGCAACTGGAAAAAGACCGGGCGCAGATCACCTTGCAATCCATTGGCGATGGGGTGATCACCACGGATGTCGAAGGCGCTATCGCCTACATGAACCCCGCCGCTGAGGCGCTGACCCACTGGAAAGCCGAACAGGCGACGGGTTTGCCTTTGGCGGCACTGTTCAATTTGCTCGATGAAAACGCCCAGGCTGATGGTTTCACGTTGATCGAACATATTCTGAGCGGTCAGCTCAGCGGGGGCAGCGAACATTCAAAGCTGATTCAGCGTCTGGATGGCAGCACGGTGTCGGTGACGCTGGTTGGCTCGCCGATTCGCAATGCGGGCAAGGTCAGCGGCACCGTGCTGGTGTTGCATGACATGACGCAGGAGCGCCAATACATTGCCAACCTGTCCTGGCAGGCAACTCATGACGCCTTGACCGGGCTCGCCAACCGCCGCGAGTTCGAGTTCCGGCTGGAGCAGGCATTGCACAACCTGACGAGGCATTCCGGGCGTCATGCCCTGATGTTTCTCGATCTGGATCAATTCAAACTGGTCAACGACACCTGCGGCCATGCGGCGGGCGATGAGTTGCTGCGGCATATCTGCGCCCTGTTGCAATCGGGCTTGCGCGAAGGCGACACCCTCGCCCGTCTCGGTGGCGACGAGTTCGGCATCTTGCTGGAAAACTGCCCACCGGAAGCGGCCGACAAGATTGCCGAGAGCCTGCGCCAGACCGTGCAGAACCTGCACTTTGTCTGGAAAGGCCGGCCGTTTGTGACGACGGTGAGCATCGGGCTGGTTCATCTCGCGCAAACGCCAACCTCCCTCGAAGCCTCGCTGCGTGCCGCGGATATGGCGTGTTACATGGCCAAGGAAAAAGGCCGCAACCGGGTTCAGGTCTATCACGCCGATGACTCGGAACTGTCGCTGCGCTTTGGCGAGATGGCTTGGGTCCAGCGTCTGCACATGGCGCTGGAAGAGGATCGCTTTTGCCTGTACTCCCAGGAAATCGCACCGCTGGGGCATACCGAGCGCGGAGGCGGGCATATCGAAATCCTGTTGCGCCTGCATGACGAAGCCGGCCGCATGATCCTGCCGGACAGTTTTATTCCGGCGGCGGAGCGTTACGGTCTGATGACTGCACTCGATCGTTGGGTGGTGGAGAACGTCTTCAAGATCATTGCCCAATGCATGGCCGAACAACGCAAGGGGCCGCTGGCCATGTGTGCGATTAATCTGTCAGGCACTACTATCGGAGATGAGGCGTTTCTGGACTTCCTGCGTGAACAGTTTGTTAACTATTCCATTCCGCCTGAAATGATTTGTTTTGAAATCACTGAAACCAGTGCAATTTCCAATTTGGGCAGTGCAATCAGATTTATCAATGAGCTCAAAGGTTTAGGTTGTCACTTCTCGCTAGATGACTTTTGCGCCGGAATGTCCTCGTTCGCTTACTTGAAACATTTGCCTGTAGACTTCTTGAAGATCGATGGGAGTTTCGTAAAGGACATGCTGGACGACCCGATTAACCGCGCAATGGTCGAAGTGATCAACCACATCGGCCATGTCATGGGTAAGCGCACGATTGCCGAGTTTGTAGAGTCACCCCAGATCGAGCAGGCATTGCTGGAAATCGGGGTCGATTTCGCTCAAGGGTATGTGATTGAACGCCCGCATCTGTTTACCTGCGATAGTTTGCAAAGTCGTCCTGCCCGGCCTCAGCCTTTGTTGTTCAAGGCCCCGGGCACGTTCCGTTGAAATCTCTTGCTGATCCGAACAATCACAATCAAAAGGAGCCCGACAGTGATCGACACATTCAACCGAACCGGACCACTCATGGAAGCTGCAAGTTATCCTGCCTGGGCGCAACAGCTCATCAAGGATTGCAGCGAGAGTAAGCGCCGGGTTGTCGAACACGAACTGTATCAGCGCATGCGAGATAACAAGCTCAGCGCTAAGACCATGCGTCAGTACCTTATCGGTGGCTGGCCGGTCGTTGAACAGTTCGCGTTATACATGGCACAAAACCTGACCAAGACCCGCTTTGCCCGCCATCCTGGTGAAGACATGGCGCGTCGCTGGCTGATGCGCAATATTCGCGTGGAATTGAACCATGCAGATTACTGGGTGAACTGGAGTCAGGCTCACGGTGTCAGCCTCGAAGACTTGCAAGCGCAGCAGGTTGCCCCCGAACTTCACGCCCTGAGCCATTGGTGCTGGCACACCAGTTCGGCGGATTCGCTGATCGTCGCCATCGCCGCGACCAACTACGCCATTGAAGGCGCAACCGGCGAGTGGTCGGCGCTGGTCTGCTCCAGTGGCGTCTACGCCGCGGCGTTCCCGGAAGAAGATCGCAAACGGGCCATGAAGTGGTTGAAGATGCATGCCCAGTACGACGATGCCCATCCGTGGGAGGCGCTGGAAATCATCTGCACCCTGGCGGGAATGAACCCGAGCAAGCCGTTGCAAGTGGAGCTGCGTCAAGCGGTCTGCAAGAGCTACGACTACATGCACCTGTTTCTGGAACGCTGCATGCAGCTTGAGCATTCGGAAAAGGCTCCGTTGACGCGTGAGCGCATGGCGCTGGCCGAAAGCTAAAAGGGTTTAAAGACAGCACAAACCAAATGTGGGAGCGGGCTTGCTCGCGAAAGCGGTGTATCAGGCGATATAAATGTCGACTGATACACCGCTTTCGCGAGCAAGCCCGCTCCCACATTGGTTATGCGGTGTTGCGAAAGCTCAACCCGCCATCGTCAACCGGTTACGCCCCTCGCGCTTGGCGACATACAGCGCGCTGTCAGCTCGTCGCAACAAGCTCTCGGCAGACTCACCCGGCAGCAGGGTCGAACACCCGAGGCTGACCGTCAGCTCAACCGCATTGCCATCCGCCCGATAATCCTGAGCCTGAGCCGCCACGCGCAGTCGTTCACCGACCATGGCCGCCGCTTCACGAGTGGTGTTGGACAACAGGATCAGAAACTCTTCGCCGCCAAACCGGAACACCATGTCGACATTGCGCAGCTGGTTTTTGATCGCGCTGGCGACTGCCTTGAGCACGTCATCGCCGGCATTGTGGCCATAATTGTCGTTGACGTTTTTGAAGTGGTCGATGTCCAGCATCAGCAATGACAACGGCATCAGGTGGCGTCGCGACATCTCGATTTCGCGCTCCAGGGTCTGATCCATGGCGATGCGGTTGCCGGTATCGGTCAATGGGTCGCGCAATGCGCTTTGCGTGGCCGCCCGGTAAAGCAGGGCATTGCGCATCGGGAAAAGCAGTGCCGACAGCAACGACTCCAGATTGCCTTGATCAAGCTCGCTGAAACGCTGATTGCGGCGGAAGACCAGTTCGCCCAGCTGCTCGCCTTCATGGCTGAGGCTGTAACTGACCGAGTGATGGCCGCGCTGACCGAACTCCAGGCGCAGGTCGCTGGCCTGATGCCGATAGTTCAAGGCATCCAGTGGCACCAGGCGCTGAACTTCTCGGAAGAAAAGTCCGAGAATGCGTTGTGGCTCAAGGCTGGTTTGCAACTGCTGACCCAGTTGCTGGCGCAATTGCGCAAGGCTGACGGGCCGTTCCAGAAGAGGAGGTTGCTGACCAAATCCCAGGCGTTGCAATTTGGCGCTATCGAAGTCAATTGCGTTGGTCTGGGAAGGTGATTTCATATGGCGTGCCCCTAAGCGGTAAAGCTGTCTTACAAGCTGGGTGAGAGCGGCTTTGGGCTGCGCGTCATACTGGTCCATCAGTCCCTTGGGACAGTTGGCGCAAGTTTAGTCCGCTTTGCCGAAGATTAGTAACCTATCGACTCCGGCGCCCGCCTGTTCGCTTTCACTCTGCGTGTCTGAGGAAATTTAGAGCGAAAGTCGTGCCATTCGGTTCATTCGAATAAAAAACTATAAAAAACATATGGTTGAGTCGAATTTTGAGTTTTTTTAACAAAAAGGGGCGGCGGTTGTTTGACTGGGAAGGGAGTAGTTACGACTCACTTTAAGTGCCGCGCCGGAAAATCGGCACGGCACAAAAGCGACGCACGGTGTTACTGGGCGTTGAACGCCTGGCCATTGATGCCAGTGCTGTCCGGGCCCATCAGGTAGAGGTAGACCGGCATGATCTCCTCGGGGGTCGGGTTGTTGAGCGGATTTTCCCCAGGGTAAGCCTGGGCCCGCATGCTGGTGCGCGTGGCGCCCGGGTTGATGCTGTTGGAGCGGACCGGGGCCACGGTGTCCACTTCGTCGGCCAGGGTTTGCATCAGGCCTTCGGTGGCAAACTTGGACACGCCATAAGCGCCCCAGTATGCGCGGCCCTTGCGACCGACACTGCTGGAGGTGAACACCACCGAGGCGTCTTGCGACAACTTGAGCAGCGGCAGCAGGGTGCTGGTGAGCATAAACATGGCGTTGACGTTGACGTGCATGACACGCATGAAGTTTTCGCCGGACAGCTGTTCGATCGGCGTGCGCGGGCCGATGATCGATGCGTTGTGCAGCAAGCCGTCGAGGTGGCCGAATTCGGTCTCGATCATCGCCGCCAGTTCGTCGTACTGATGGGGCAGGGCGGTCTCCAGGTTGAACGGGATCACCGCCGGCTGAGGATGCCCGGCCGCTTCGATTTCGTCATACACCTGAGTCAGGTTGGCTTCGGTCTTGCCCAGCAGCAAGACAGTGGCGCCATGGGCTGCGTAGGTTTTCGCAGCCGCCGCGCCGATGCCGCGGCCAGCACCGGTGACCAGAATGACCCGGTCCTTGAGCAATTCGGGGCGAGCGGAATAATCAAACATAAGAAACCTCGACAAAAATTCTTCAGGTCAACCGCTATCCCTTGTGGGAGCGAGCCTGTGGCGAGGGGGCTTGCCCCCGTTCGGCTGCGAAGCAGTCGCAAACCGGCAAATGCGGTGTCGCTGGAAAATGCAGGGGAGTGCTTCGCACTCCAATGGGGGCAAGCCCCCTCGCCACAAAAGCAACCTGCGGTGGTCAGCTCAGCAGCTACAGAGAGCGCTATCGAGAACCTTGCGCAACTCCAGCGGGTGATCCACCACCACGTCCGCGCCCCAGTGACGCGGGTTGTCATCGGGGTGAATGTAGCCGTAGGTCACCGCCGCGGTCTTGGTGCCGGCATCGCGCCCCGACTCGATGTCGCGCAGGTCATCGCCGACAAACAACACGCTGGCCGGGTCCAGGTCGAGCATCTTGCACGCCAGGATCAGTGGCTCCGGGTCTGGCTTGCTGTTCTTCACGTGGTCCGGGCAGATCAGCAGTGCAGAGCGCTCGGCCAGCCCCAGTTGCTGCATGATCGGCTCGGCGAAACGCAACGGCTTGTTGGTCACTACGCCCCAGATCAGGTTGGCCTTCTCGATATCGGCGAGCAATTCGCCCATGCCATCGAAGAGTTTGCTGTGAACCGCGCACCCGGCCAGATAACGCTCAAGGAATTCGAGTCGCAGCGCTTCAAAGCCTGGCGATTCCGGGTCCATCGAGAAGGTCACGGCGACCATTGCCTTGGCGCCGCCGGAAATCTCGTCACGGATATGCTTGTCATTCATCCGCGGCAAGCCACGATCGGCACGCATTGCCTGGCAGATAGCAATAAAGTCCGGCGCGGTGTCGAGCAGCGTGCCGTCCATGTCAAAAAGGACTGCTCTGATACGCATTGGCTTACTCCTCGCGCAGGGTCTGGATCATGTAGTTGACGTCCACGTCGGCAGCCAGTTTGTAGTGCTTGGTCAGCGGGTTGTACGTCAGGCCGATGATGTCCTTGACGGTCAGTCCAGCCATGCGGCTCCAGGCGCCGAGCTCGGAAGGGCGGATGAACTTCTTGAAGTCGTGCGTGCCGCGCGGCAGCAGCTTCATGATGTATTCAGCGCCGACGATGGCGAACAGGTACGCCTTCGGGTTGCGATTGATGGTGGAGAAGAACACCTGGCCGCCGGGCTTGACCATGCGGAAGCAGGCACGAATGACCGACGACGGATCCGGTACGTGCTCGAGCATTTCCAGGCAGGTGACGACGTCGAACTGCTCGGGCATTTCTTCGGCGAGGCCTTCGGCGGTGATCTGCCGGTACTCAACGTTCACGCCCGACTCCAGCTGATGCAGCTGCGCGACCGCGAGCGGTGCTTCGCCCATGTCGATACCCATGACGGTGGCGCCGCGCTGGGCCATGGCCTCGCTCAAAATCCCGCCGCCGCAACCGACGTCCAGCACCTTCTTGCCGGCCAGGTTGACGCGCTCGTCAATCCAGTTGACCCGCAGCGGGTTGATGTCGTGAAGCGGCTTGAACTCGCTTTCACGGTCCCACCAACGATGGGCCAGGGCTTCGAATTTGGCGATTTCTGCGTAGTCGACGTTGCTCATGGTTCAGTCCTCTAAAACTTGAAAAATCCTGTTGCCCCGGTTTTATGGTCCGGGGATCTTACGATTCGGTACGGCCACTGATGCGCTGGCCCCAGGCCTTGGCGGCGGCGCAGAGCTGTTCTTCATCCATGCGGGTCAGGCGTCGGTCATCCAGCAACTGCTTGCCGGCGACCCAAAGGTGTTTCACGCAGTCCCGGCCAGTGGCGTAGATCAACTGCGAAACCGGGTCGTAGACCGGTTGCTGCGCCAGGCCGGACAGGTCAAAAGCGACGATATCTGCCGCTTTGCCGATTTCCAGCGAGCCGGTTTCAGCCTCGATCCCGAGCGCGCGGGCGCCATTGAGCGTGGCCATGCGCAAGGCGCGATGAGCATCCAGCGCGGTGGCCGAGCCGGCGACGGCCTTGGCCAGCAACGCAGCGGTACGGGTTTCACCGAGCAGGTCGAGATCGTTGTTACTGGCGGCACCGTCGGTGCCCACGGCCACATTGACGCCGGCCTGCCACAAGCGCTCGACCGGGCAAAATCCGCTGGCCAGCTTGAGATTGGATTCCGGGCAATGAATCACATTGGTGTTGCTTTCTACCAGCATCACCAGGTCTTCATCGCTGATCTGGGTCATGTGAACGGCCTGGAAGCGCGGCCCGAGCAAACCCAGGCGGCCAAGGCGAGCCAGCGGGCGTTCACCGCGCTGCTCAAGCGATTGCTGCACTTCGAAGGCGGTTTCATGCACGTGCATGTGGATCGAGGCGTCCAGTTCTTCGGCGATCACCCGGATTTTTTCCAGGTTTTCATCGCCAACGGTGTAAGGCGCATGGGGGCCGAAGGTAATTTTGATGCGTTCGTGGTGCTTGAGATCGCCAAACAATTCCACGCCCTGACGAATGGCTTCGTCCGCCGTGCTGGCGCCCGGAATCGGGAAATCGAGGATTGGAATGGCGATTTGCGCCCGAATACCGCTGTTATGCACGCGTTCGCTGGCAACCTTCGGGAAGAAATACATGTCAGAGAAGCAGGTGATGCCACCTTTGATCTGTTCGGCGATGGCCAGGTCCGTGCCATCCCGTACGAAGGCTTCATCGACCCATTTGGCTTCGGCCGGCCAGATGTGGTTTTCCAGCCAGGTCATCAGTGGCAGATCATCGGCCAGGCCACGAAACAGCGTCATGGCCGCGTGACCGTGGGCATTGATCAGGCCGGGGCTGAGCAGCATGTCCGGCAACTCGCGCACTTCAGTTGCGTTAAGCTTCAACGCAGCCGAGCGCGGGCCGATAAAGACGATGCGTCCGTCACGGATGCCCACGCCATGCTCTTTGAGGACAACACCAGCGGGTTCGACGGGTACCAGCCAGGTCGGCAGCAATAACAGGTCGAGCGCAGCGGCAGTGTTCGGCATCGAGGGTCGGTTCCAGTGCTTTTGTAAAGGATGGCGAAGTATACCCGAGCGTCTTCGCGGGGGGATCGCTATAATCGGCGGCTTTTGTGCTTGAGTGCGGGGTGTGGGATGCGCGATCGACTGTTGGCTGCGGAGAAAGTGAAGGCCATCGATTGGCGTGATGGCGCCCTGTACCTGCTGGATCAGCGTATTTTACCTTTCGAAGAAACCTGGATCGCCTACACCAGCGCAGCCGGTGTGGCCGAGGCCATTCGTTCGATGGTGGTGCGCGGCGCGCCAGCGATTGGCATCAGTGCGGCGTATGCCATGGTGCTGTCGGCTCGCGCACGGATTGCCGAGGGCGGTGACTGGCAGGCCGCGTGGGAAGAGGACTACGCGGTGCTGGCGGATTCCCGTCCAACCGCGGTCAATCTGTTCTGGGCCCTGAGTCGCATGCGCGACCGCCTGGATCGTCTCAAGGAAGACGCGGACCCGCTGGCGGCGCTGGAAGCGGAGGCGATCGCCATTCATGAAAGTGATCGCGAAGCCAACCTGACCATGGCCCAGCTGGGTGTGGACCTGATCCGCAAGCATCAGGGCAATGCGCAAGCGATCCTGACCCACTGCAACACCGGCGCGCTGGCCACGGGTGGCTTCGGCACGGCGTTGGGCGTGATTCGCGGGGCCTTTATCGAAGGCATGGTCGAGCGGGTTTACGCCGATGAAACCCGGCCGTGGCTGCAAGGCTCGCGTCTGACCGCGTGGGAACTGGCCAATGAGGGCATTCCCGTGACCCTGAATGCCGACTCCGCCGCCGCGCACATCATGAAAACCAAAGGCGTGACCTGGGTGATCGTCGGCGCCGACCGCATCACGGCCAATGGCGATGTGGCGAACAAGATCGGCACCTATCAGCTGGCAGTCAACGCCATGCACCACGGCGTGCGCTTCATGGTGGTGGCGCCGAGTTCGACCATCGACATGAACCTGGCCAGTGGCGATGAAATTCCTATCGAAGAGCGTGATGGCCGCGAGTTGCTGGAAGTTGGGGGCAAGCGGATCGGGGCGGATGTCGATGCGTTCAACCCGGTGTTCGACGTGACCCCGGCGGACTTGATCGACGTGATCGTTACCGAAAAGGGCATTGTCGAGAGACCGGATACGGCGAAGATGGCGCAGTTGATGTGCCGTAAGCGTCTGCATTGACGCTTTGTGTTGTGGGATAAATTGCTATCGCGAGCAAGCTTTGCTCCTACAGGTTCCACATTCCTGTAGGAGCAAGGCTTGCCCGCGATGAACGATGACACGGTCTACCACCCCTGATACCCCGCATTTCGCTTGAAAATCTGGGGGGGTGACGGCTCTAAGCCTCTCTCGTCTCTCTGAAGCCTGTCACCGGTCAACTAACTATGCTCCATGCGCGTCTGGGGGATAGGTGCGTGGCGGCTCTTGTGATAACATCCGGCGTTTTCCGAGGCAGTCCCGCGGGGTTGTCTTTACTGCGCAAATCCATGGTTAATCTTGTTGATTTGTCGTAAGTCGGTGTATGGCACTCAGCCTGCAGCGGCGAGCTTCGTTCGTCCCATATGGATGTGACGAAGTTTCACCAGAAAAAGGAATCGAGCTTCTCATGGGCGAACTGGCCAAAGAAATCCTCCCGGTCAATATCGAAGACGAGCTGAAGCAGTCCTACCTCGACTACGCAATGAGCGTAATTGTCGGGCGGGCCCTGCCGGATGC
>Ga0302169_10000032_pt1 | contig 43014 bp, 35 predicted proteins | sample I_Fen_N1_3_FD_193493 | JGI IMG/M metagenome (GOLD analysis project Ga0302169, IMG submission 193493) | Peat permafrost microbial communities from Stordalen Mire near Abisko, Sweden - I_Fen_N1_3 | ecosystem: Environmental > Terrestrial > Soil > Wetlands > Permafrost | place: Sweden: Abisko...
GAGCTCAAAGAAGCCGGCGCCCGCCAACAAAACGTAGCCGCAAACACTAAATCCGAGACGCCCGACCGGGCGCAAAACTGAAAGAGAGGTACACCATGACTTTCACTACTACTCCTCGCCGTCTCGCCAAGACCTTTGCACTCGTTGCAGGTATGAGCGTTCTGTCGATGCACGCCTTCGCCGGTGGCGACGCCGCACTCTACGGCCCGACCGCACCAAAAGGTTCGAGCTTCGTACGTGTCTATAACGCCGGTAACGCCGAAGTCAGCGCCACCGTCGGCACCACCGCCCTGAGCGACGTCGCGCCGCTGTCCAGCACCGACTTCAGCTTCATGCCGGGCGGCGACTACAGCGCCAAGGTTGGCAGCCAGACCCTGCCGGTGAAACTCGCTGGTGACCACTATTACACCCTGGTCAACAACGCTTCCGGCGCACCGCAACTGATCGAAGAACCACCGTTCAAGAACAAGCAGAAGTCGCTGGTGCGTCTGCAGAACCTGAGCGACAAGGCCCTGACCCTGAAGACTGCCGACGGCAAGACTGACGTGGTGCCAAGCGTGGCCGCCAAGGGCCGTGGCGAGCGTGAGATCAATCCGGTAAAGGTCAGCCTGGCGCTGTTTGAAGGCGACAAAAAAGTCGGCGACGTCAAACCGGTCGCCCTGGAACGCGGTGAAGCGGCGGTGCTGTACGTCACCGGCAACGGCAGCAGCCTGTCGCCAGTCTGGGTAAAACGCCCGGTGTCGACGCGCTGATTAATTCTCTGACTTGACGCTCCCCCTGCAGGAGCACGGCTTGCCGGCGATGAGGCCCTTGAGACCGCCATCGCTGGCAAGCCAGGCTCCTACAAGGGACCGAGGCGTCAGTCAGGACACGGAATAAGAACAAGAGTGAAACGACAGAACGTTCGTAGCTCTAACCAATCGATTTTAAAGGAGTAACAACATGATTCCGGTGATCTTGTCAGGTGGTAGCGGCTCACGTCTTTGGCCGCTTTCGCGTAAACAGTTTCCCAAGCAATTCCTCGCCCTGACCGGCGAACACACGCTGTTCCAGCAAACCCTGGAGCGCCTGGTGTTCGAAGGCATGGACACCCCGATCGTGGTGTGCAACAAGGACCACCGCTTCATCGTCAACGAGCAGTTGAGCAACCGCAAACTGGAAGCCCAACGCATCCTGATGGAACCGTTCGGTCGCAATACCGCGCCGGCCGTGGCCCTGACCGCAATGATGCTGGTCAATGAAGGGCGCGACGAGTTGATGCTGGTGCTGCCGGCCGACCACGTGCTGGAAGACCAGAAAGCCCTGCAACGTGCCCTGGCCCTGGCCACCGTCGCGGCGGAAAACGGCGAAATGGTACTGTTCGGCGTGCCGGCCACCAAACCGGAAACCGGTTATGGCTACATCAAGTCGACCAATGATTCGCTGCTACCCGAAGGCGTCAGCCGCGTCTCGCATTTTGTCGAGAAACCGGACGTCAAACGCGCCACCGAATATGTCGAGTCCGGCGGTTATTTCTGGAACAGCGGCATGTTCCTGTTCCGCGCCAGCCGCTTCCTCGAAGAGCTGAAAAAGCACGACCCGGACATCTACGACACCTGCCTGCTGACCCTCGAACGCAGCGAGCAAGATGCCGACACCATCACCTTCGACGAAGCCACCTTCGCCTGCTGCCCGGACAACTCCATCGACTACGCGGTGATGGAAAAAACCCAGCGCGCCTGCGTCGTGCCGCTGACCGCGGGCTGGAGCGATGTCGGGTGCTGGGCGTCGCTGTGGGAAGTCAATGAAAAAGACGCCAACGGCAACGTCACCAAAGGCGACGTGGTCATTCAGGACAGCAAGAACTGCATGATCCACGGCAACGGCAAACTGGTGTCGGTGATCGGCCTGGAAAACATCGTGGTGGTCGAAACCAAGGACGCCATGATGATTGCGCACAAGGACGCGGTCCAGGGCGTGAAACAGATGGTCAACACCCTCAACGAACAGGGCCGCAGCGAAACCCAGAACCACTGCGAAGTCTATCGTCCGTGGGGTTCCTACGACTCGGTGGACATGGGCGGTCGCTTCCAGGTCAAGCACATCTCGGTCAAACCGGGCGCGTGCCTGTCACTGCAAATGCACCACCACCGCGCCGAACACTGGATCGTGGTCAGCGGCACCGCCGAAGTGACTTGCGACGACAACGTGTTTCTGTTGTGCGAAAACCAGTCGACCTACATCCCGATCGCCTCGGTCCACCGTCTGCGCAACCCAGGCAAGATTCCACTCGAGATCATCGAAGTGCAATCGGGCAGCTACCTGGGTGAAGACGACATCGAGCGATTTGAAGATATCTACGGTCGCTCCACCCCGATCGAACGCGGCGTGTCGGTGAAAACCATTGCGCAATAAGCGTTAAAACAAAAAGCCCCCGTCCAGCCCGCTGCGTTCCCTATCCGCAGTGGGTTGGGCGGGGGCTTTTTCTTTACTTGACCAATTTGGCACCGAATTTAAGTGCGATTTTGGCTGACCGTGGATTGATCGCCTCGGTAATAACTCTTGTGAGGTTCATCCTTTTCGACACTATCGCCAGAGACTGCACTGTCAAATACGTGCCTATACCTCGCATATGGGGTAGTTTTCGCGCTGCGCTGGCGTTCCCGGACTTTCCTCCCGACTGCTCTTCTGCACCTTGCGTATAAGGGTGGACGACTGTCTGAACGACCGTTACCTCAGTCTTTCCTTTTTGCGTAAAAGTACTCAGCTCGGTGAGACCGTATATCTCTCGTTGCTCAGGCAACTTATTCTTATCCGCTCTTTTCAAAACAACAAAAAATCGTCGTTCAACGGAAATATCAGGATGCCTGTTTGGTGAGTCCAACGTGTTCGAGTCGTCTACAAAGGTGTCATTTGCGCTACGCAACATGTAACCCGAAACACTTTCTCCAAGGCTGTCATTAGATTCCACTTTTCCCCCCTCCATCAGCGAGGTAGTTTGCGAACGGACGCTATAAATAGCCTTGTAGTGCTTCAAATTTTCCTTTACCTCGTCACGTCCCACCAGGTATTTGCTATCCGACTCCACCTCCACAACCTTAAACTCATCGGTATCTTTGTATTTCCCGGACACGTTATCAAGCACGCTAATCTTCTTCAATTTCGCCAATTTCAGCGCTACTTTCTCCTTTAGCCCCACGCTCACTTCATAGTTTCCGATACGGGTGAGTCCATTGGTATCCGAAAACGTCATTGGGTTATTAATGACCATCGTATAGAAATTCAGACCATCCACATCTCCCGCCGGATCCGGATTCAGCCAACGGAACAACCACGGCACGTAGTACCGAAAACCGTAGTAATAAAGCCTCGTCGCATCCCGCTCCTTGCCCGAATAACGAAGGGTTTTACAGGCGACGTCAATCACGTCCGTACCGGCAAACCAGGCGGTCTCACCGAAGGGATAGAAGACTTCCTGGCTGATGATCTGCGCATCGTCGGTCAGTTCCACGGTGCAGGAGTTGAGGCGATCGACCAGGGTGTAGCGGCACTGATCGTTGACACCTGACGGTGGAGCGCTTTCCCAGTGCAACACCCGCACGGTGTTGAGACCGGCCTGTGCGGTGATGACGTGCAGCACCTCCCCGGTGCCGTTGTCGGTACGAAGCTCCAGCCCCGGCAAGTAACGCACTTCGGCGGTCACGGTTCGGGCATTGGTCTGCAACGAACGGATTTTGCGTACCCGTTGACCGCCGCCATCGTAGAGATAGTGCTCACAGTCATTGCGCCCGGAATCGCGCTCCACCGGGCTGACTGACTGCAATTGATTGCGCAGATCCCAGGTCAGAAACCGCCCTTGATCCAACTCCAGCAAATTGCCGTTGGCATCGAATGCGGCGGCGATGTCCTCTTGCGTCGGTGGCACACCGTTGCGCCAGGGCAGGCAGCGATTGCTGTAACGCGCGGCGGTCAGTTCCCGGCCCGGGTTTTGTGTGCCGACATGCGCCAACTTCCGCAGGTTGCCCCCCTCGTCGTAGCTACAGGTCTGCTGGTAATTGCTGACCGCCGCCGGATCGGTACGACCCACGGACTCCGGCCCCTGGCTGGGAGCGCCCGCCTCCCAACCGAAGGCTTCGATCAATTGGGAAAGACTGTCGTAGATAAAACGACTGACGGGATCAATACGCTGGTTGTTGAAGTAACGCACCGGCAACGCCTTGTCTTCGATACTCAGCACATTGCCCATTCGGTCGTAGGTGTAGAACAGATGTTGCAGCAAGCCGGTGTGCTCGCTGTGCGCCTGGCGCTCGATCAGAAGTCCGTCTTCCGCAGAATACTTGAGGGTCGTCTGTACGTTGTTACCCGCCACTTCGCGAGTGATCTGTCCTTGGGCGTTGTATTCGATTTCACTCACCAGTGTTTGCCCGGACGGCTTGCCTGCCAGTTTCAAGACACTGTGGCGAAGTCGGCCATCAAGGGTGAAACCAAAGGTCTGACAGTTCAGCCTGGCATCGACCGACTCCAGCACATTCCCGAGCGGACCGAATCGCCACGTCGAGACTGCTCCATCGCCGTGCTCCAACAAACCATTGCGATCAGCGGTCCGCTCGGGCCAGTCAGGCGCATCGGCATCCAGCGTGAAGTGTTGAACGTGCTTTGTGCATTCGCCGGTGATCGCAAACGCCTCAAACAGTACGGTACCGCCGGGGCTGTCCTGACGAATCAACTGCCCGCATTGATTACGATCGCGGTTAACCGGATCGGCGCCACCGTATTCCATACGTTCGGCACATTGGGGTGGCTGCGTGGCGACGTGCTCGAATACCGCCACGGGACGAAGCCGGTCGTCGTAGCGAATCTCGCGTCGGGTAGCGCGACTGTCCCAGCCTTGCAGCACTTCATTGGCCGGACCGAGAAGGTGGGTCTGAGAGCCGGCATCGACACTGACCGTGCAGACGGGATGACCGGTCAGCGAATACACGGTCGTGAGATTGGCAGGAGTGGAGGGATCGTCCTTTCGCAACGTCCACAGCCGCGGATCCCACAGTTCCCTTGCAAAACCTGCGGCATCGTAGGAGGTGCGACTGATGCGAGCCAGCGCGGTGGCACTTTCGTCTTCGCGCCAATAATCAACCGAACGAACCGGCAGCCCTCGCGGATCGACGGTGAACAATCGGGGGGTGTTGTAGTGCATTCCCACTGCCGCAGCCTGCATGCCGATTCGTCCCTGTTTGCCTGCGCTTATCTAACTCCGCATGGTCAGGGATGGCTACTGTCATAAATTACAGGCCTGACCAACGGTGATCGCAGCTGATCCTTGAATGTCCATTCCCGCAGCGGGTTGGGCGGGGACTTTTTTTTCCCGTCGATTTACTGCCTGGCGGTGACAACCTTTTTGTTCATGGTGTTTCTGACCTTGGTACGCTCGAACACATTCACAGAAGACTTCGCTGCGCCAAAAAAACCTCGCTTGGCCGGGGAATACTTTCCGATGGTCGCTGCACCTTGAAGGGTTTGATAATGAATGTCCCACGCCTTTGTTTTTCGGTCGTACCTCATGAAGGCGAACCCGGTTGTCTGTGTGATCACATTGTTGTTTTCATCAACATCAAATCCATAATCGGTATATTCCATCGCTGCGCTGAGCCCCATTCCGTGCTCAGCGGAAGGTAACGTGTTGTATTGCGCATCTTCTTTTGCACCCTCTACGTGCCTCACCCGCAATACATTCTTGTTGAGCTGATCGACCGTCAGCGAACAACCACTGAAACCCGGCGTAAAGACAAACTCGGGGTCCGTGCCTTGGGGATGGACAGGTATGTCTACATACCCTCCCTGCGCAGCCCAATAGCCGGAGACTGCGCTGGATTGCTCAGGAATTTCACCGGCAGCGATATCGACAACCTTGAGAGCATTGAACTCACCCTTCGCCGCGCCCGAATACGTCATCCGCTGCATTGAAAATATAAAACTGGCGCCTTCTTTATTCACCAGTTGCGAGCTGACCTGCGGTGAATAAGCGACTTTCGTTGACATCAGCAAGTCGGTGTTAACCCCCACACGGCTAAATTCAGGTATCGATAATGCCTTGAGGATATCCGCTGACTGCCCCGTGAATGGCACCATGTGGATAGGTTTTCCCGCATCAACGGGCTTGGCACCCGGCACGTTGCGCTCATTACCCACCGCTATGACCGGTGTCCGTAAGCCGTTACTCAAGGGCTCTTTCGAAATGGCTCCACTGTCATCAATAAAGCTGACCGGGTTGTTTCGGGTCATCCAATACCAATTCAATCCATCCACATCCCCCGCCGGATCCGGATTCAGCCAACGGAACAACCACGGCACGTAGTACCGAAAACCGTAGTAATAAAGCCTCGTCGCATCCCGCTCCTTGCCCGAATAACGAAGGGTTTTATAGGCGACGTCAATCACGTCCGTACCGGCAAACCAGGCGGTCTCACCGAAGGGATAGAAGACTTCCTGGCTGATGATCTGCGCATCGTCGGTCAGTTCCACGGTGCAGGAGTTGAGGCGATCGACCAGGGTGTAGCGGCACTGATCGTTGACACCTGACGGTGGAGCGCTTTCCCAGTGCAACACCCGCACGGTGTTGAGACCGGCCTGTGCGGTGATGACGTGCAGCACCTCCCCGGTGCCGTTGTCGGTACGAAGCTCCAGCCCCGGCAAGTAACGCACTTCGGCGGTCACGGTTCGGGCATTGGTCTGCAACGAACGGATTTTGCGTACCCGTTGACCGCCGCCATCGTAGAGATAGTGCTCACAGTCATTGCGCCCGGAATCGCGCTCCACCGGGCTGACTGACTGCAATTGATTGCGCAGATCCCAGGTCAGAAACCGCCCTTGATCCAACTCCAGCAAATTGCCGTTGGCATCGAATGCGGCGGCGATGTCCTCTTGCGTCGGTGGCACACCGTTGCGCCAGGGCAGGCAGCGATTGCTGTAACGCGCGGCGGTCAGTTCCCGGCCCGGGTTTTGTGTGCCGACATGCGCCAACTTCCGCAGGTTGCCGCCCTCGTCGTAGCTACAGGTCTGATGGTAATTGCTGACCGCCGCCGGATCAGTACGCCCCACGGACTCCGGCCCCTGGCTGGGAGCGCCCGCCTCCCAACCGAAGGCTTCGATCAATTGGGAAAGACTGTCGTAGATAAAGCGACTGAAGGGATCAATACGCTGGTTGTTGAAGTAACGCACCGGCAACGCCTTGTCTTCGATACTCAGCACATTGCCCATTCGGTCGTAGGTGTAGAGCAGGTGTTGCAGCAAATCGTTGCGATCACTATCCGCTCGTCGCTCCATCAGCCGGCCATCCTCGGGGCCATAAGTGAGCGTTGTTCGTACGTCGTTACCCGCCACTTCTTTAAGGGGCTGTCCGTCGGCGTTGTACTCGATCTCGCTGACCAGTGTTTGCCACGTGGGTTTGCCGGCCAGCTTCAAGGTGCTTTGGTGCAGCCGGCCATCCAGGGTGAAGGCGAAGGCCTGGCAATTCTGCCGGGCATCGACCGTTTCCAGCACATTCCCCAGCGGACCGTAACGCCACGTCGAGACTGCTCCATCGCCGTGTTCCAACAAACAATTGCGATCAGCGGTCCGCTCGGGCCAGTCAGGCGCATCGGCATCCAGCGTGAAGTGTTGAACGTGCTTTGTGCATTCGCCGGTGATCGCAAACGCCTCAAACAGCACGGTACCGCCGGGGCTGTCCTGACGAATCAACTGCCCGCATTGATTACGATCGCGGTTAACCGGATCGGCGCCACCGTATTCCATACGTTCGGCACATCGGGGTGGCTGCGTGGCGACGTGTTCAAACACCGCCACGGGACGAAGCCGGTCGTCGTAGCGAATCTCGCGTCGGGTAGCGCGACTGTCCCAGCCTTGCAGCACTTCATTGGCCGGACCGAGAAGGTGGGTCTGAGAGCCGGCATCGACACTGACCGTGCAGACGGGATGACCGGTCAGCGAATGCACGGTCGTGAGATTGGCGGCCGTCATAGGATCTTGTTGCTGTAGCCGCCAGAGCCGTGGATCCCACTGTTTTACCGCGACCCCGGCGGCATTGTGCAAGGTGCGGTTGATGCGAGCCTGAGCCGGGGCACCTTCAACCTCGCGCCAGTAATCCACCGAACGGATCGGCAGCCCTCGAGGATCGCAGACGAACACTCTGGGTGTTTTGTGGTGCATTCCCAACGGTGAGGCCTGCATGCCGGTCCGTCCCTGTTTGCCTGCGCTTATCTAACCTTTCGTGGTCAGGCATCGCTACTGTCAGAAATTACAGTACCGACCAATGGTGATCGCGGTGGATCGGCGAATGTCCATTCCGGCAGCCCTTCGGTAGGATGGAGGTCATGAGTTCAAGGAGCGTACACACATGTTCATCGGCGTCCTGCTGGTCATTACCTGGCTGATCCTGCTGCTGCGCTACCCGTCCAAGGCGTTTCCCGTGTCCGTGGCGGCCGCCGTCGGTTTGGGCCTGGTGGCGACGTGGGTGATCTGGCTGGACAACCGCGAGGTCAAACAACTGGCGCGCCTTGAATTGCGCATCACTTATGCGCCCGAACGATGCCCGGCAGACCGCCCGCTGCAACTGAAAATGAACAACGGCAACGACGTGCCACTGACCGAGCTGCGCTGGCGCATCGCGGCCTATGCGCCGGGCGATACGGTCAATCTGGCCGACAATCAATACGCCGCACCGCGCTATCGCGGCCCCGGCGAACTGCAGGCCGGCGCAAATTGGGAAGACTGCTTGCCCCTGCCGCCGCTTCGCCCGGGCTATCGCCCGCAGACGCTGGAGTTTCGCGCCGAGCATTTGCAAGGTAGTTTCTCCGACTGATCCCCTTTCTCACTTTTGCACAAGGACCGCGCCATGCCCGTTGCGTTGATTACCGGTTGCTCCAGCGGCATTGGCCGCGCCCTCGCCGAGGTGTTCAAAAATGCCGGCTACGAAGTCTGGGCCAGCGCCCGCAAGGCTGAAGACGTGGCCGCGTTAGCCGCCGCCGGTTTCACCCCCGTGCAACTGGACGTCAATGACGGCGCCGCACTCGAACGGCTCGCTGAACAGATCAATCAGCAACATGGCGGCCTCGACGTGCTGATTAACAACGCCGGTTATGGCGCGATGGGGCCGCTGCTCGACGGCGGTGTGCCAGCGATGCAGCGGCAATTCGAAACCAATGTGTTCTCGGTCGTCGGCGTCACCCGCGCACTGTTCCCGGTGCTGCGTCGCGCCAAGGGATTGGTGGTGAACATCGGCAGCGTTTCGGGGGGTTTGGTCACGCCATTCGCCGGCGCCTATTGCGCCTCGAAAGCAGCCGTTCATGCGTTGAGCGATGCGCTGCGCATGGAACTGGCGCCGTTCGGTATTCGCGTGATGGAAGTCCAGCCAGGCGCCATCGAATCCAGCTTCGCCAAGAATGCCGGACATGAGGCTGAACAATTGATCACCGAACAATCGCCGTGGTTTCCCCTGCGCGAAGGCATACGTGCGCGGGCCAAGGCGTCTCAGGACAAGCCGACACCGGCCAAGGAGTTTGCCGAGGGTTTGCTCAAGGCTGTGCAGCAGGGCAAGCCACCACGTTTGATTCGATTGGGCAATGGCAGCCGGGCATTGCCGTTGTTGGCGGGGTTGCTGCCGAAGGGATTGCTGGAATCGGGGTTGATGAAGCGGTTCGGGTTGCGTGGGCAGCTCTGAGATCGAGTCGCCCCCATCGCGAGCAAGCCCGCTCCCACAGGGAAATGCATTTCAAATGTGGGAGCGGGCTTGCTCGCGATGGCGTCAGAACAAACATTGCAAAAATTCAGGAAACACTATGACCGACTACACCGACTACTTCGACGAAGTCATCCAGGCCCACGTCGCCATCGAACAATGGCTGGCCGAAGAACGAGACGACTCGGAACTCGAACAACTGCTGAGCCGGTTTTCACCACAGTTTTCCATGATCTCGCCATTGGGCAGGGTGCTGGATTTCGAGGCATTGAGCGAGTTGTTCCAGATGGCAGGCGGGAAGAAGCTCGGGTTCAGGATCGAGCTCAGTGAATTACGCGGTATCGCGCTGTATGACGGCGGCGCGGTGGTGAGTTATCGCGAGCAACAGACCGATGCCACCGGGCTGCATTCGGATCGGCGTTCGACCGTGGTGTTTGAGAAAGACGCCGATGGCAGGCTGATCTGGCGGCACTTGCATGAGACGTTTTGCAAGGGTTGACTCGAACGCTCTTGTGGCGAGGGAGCTTGCTCCCGCTGGGCTGCGAAGCGGCCCCAAAAAGTATGGGACTGCTGCGCAGTCCAACGGGAGCAAGCTCCCTCGCCACAGGGTTACTCGCCAACGCCTAGTTAACCACCACCGTGCACGTAATCCCCGCCGCCAACAGCACACCCTCCGGCACTTCATCAATGTGAATCCGCACCGGCACTCGCTGCGCCAGTCGTACCCAGTTGAACGTCGGGTTCACATCGGCAATCAGCTCGCGGCTTTGCGGGTTATCCCGGTCGTAGATGCCGCGAGAAATGCTCTCCACATGCCCCTTCAGCACCTCGCCGCTCATCAATTGCATGTCGGCCTTATCGCCCACGCGCACATGCGGCAATTTGGTTTCTTCGAAGAAGCCATAGACCCAGAACGAGTTCATATCGACCACGGCCATTTTCGCTTCGCCGATGCGCGCGTAGTCGCCGCGATGCACGTTGAGGTTGGTCACGTACCCGTCCACCGCCGCCCGCACGTCGGTGCGTTTGAGGTTGAGTTCGGCGGCTTCGAGTTGCGCCTGCGCGTGTTGATAATCGGCCAGGGCCGAGTCGGCAATGTTGCTGGCGTCGTCGCGGTTCTCCCGGGAGATCACCAGGTTGTCCATGTCGGCGCGGCGACGGGCGTTGACCTTGCGCATCTCCCACGTGGCCTTGCGTGAGGCGACCAGCGACTGCGCCTGCTTGACCGCGATGCGGTAGTGCTCGGGGTCGATCTGCATCAGCAAGTCGCCCTTCTTCACTTGTTGGTTGTCGCGCACCGGCACGTCCACTACTTCCCCGGTGACGTCGGCGGCGACGTTGATGATGTCGGCGCGCACTCGGCCGTCGCGGGTCCACGGCGTGTCCATGTAATGCACCCACAGGGTCCGGCCGATCCATAGCGCGAGGGCTAGCACCAGCAGGGTGGCGAGCAGGCTGAAAAGCTTTTTCATCAGGGCCTTCTTCAGAGATAGAGAGTCAACGGTAAACGGTCAGCGCCAGCGCGCCGAACAGACAGGTAAACAGGCTCAGCCGCAGCAGCGCCGGGTGCCAGAAGAAGCGGTACAGGTCGAACCCGGACAAGAACCGGTCCAACGCCCAGGCCAGTGCGGCGGCGATGAAAAACATCAGCGTCATGGTCGGCATGTACACGCCGTGGAAGGCGATTTCACGAGGCATGTTCAAGTCCTTGCGGCGCGGTTTTCGTGTAGGCCGCGAGCGGCGATTGCGGGTCCAGCAACGAGGTGCGAATGAAGTGCAGGTAGCTCTTCACCCGGCGCAAGGCCGAGGTGTCGAAGTGCGGTGCGAAAGGTTCGTCGGTGGCTTGCACACGGCTGATGGCATGGTCGACCGCAATCAAACTGCGCTCCAGATTGTTCTGGCTCGGTTGCAGGAACAGCCGCACCAGCGAACGGCCCATCACGCGGATCGCCTGGCGCCACGGTTGCGATTCGGCGTAGGCCGGATGCACCGGCAGAATCGCCTGTTCTTTGCGCAACTCGATGATCGCGTGGCCGACTTCCAGCACCACGAACATCCAGCGCAGCAAATTACTTTGTACTTGCGGCTGACCCGCCGCGAGGCCGTACGCCTGATGCAGCAAGTCCCGCGTGCGGCTCTCAAAACTCGAGGCCAAACCCTTGAGTTTGCCGCTGATCGCGTACACCACTTGCCCGCGCAGGTCCTGCTCCAGCCGTCGCCACAACCAGCGGCTGTTCGGCGGCAGAATGATCGCCCCGGCCGCCGCGCACACCAGCATGCCGAGCACCATGGCGATGTAGTCGTTGATGAAGGCGTAAGGGTTGTAGACCGTGAGGTTGTCCGGCACCGAACCGGTGCTGAAAAAGATCAGCAAGCCGAGGCCGACACCGGCGTATTGCGGGCGTGACGTGAGGAACGAACCGAGCACGATCACCGGCGCGAGCATCACGCACAGCAGTGGAAAACCGTCGATCCACGGGAAGATGAAAAACATCTCGACGAAACCGATCAGTGCGCCAAGGAACGTCCCGCAGGCCATCTGAAATGCCATGCGCTTCGGGTTCGGCGTCGCGGCTGAAAGGCCGACAGTTGCCGCTGCAATCAAGGTCATCGTCGCGCCGCTGGGCCATGCGGTCGCCACCCAATAGCTGCCGAGCACCACCAGAATGAACGCCGCCCGAATCCCCGACGCCGCCGAGGCCATCCAGTTGGTTTGCGGGGTGAACGGCTCATCCCATTGCTCGCGCGCATGGCTGTGATCGGCCAGCGAAGCGTGGGTCTGTGCGTAACTGTGCAGGTCGTCGACGAAGCGATAAAGCAACTCGTACGCGGTGTGGAAGTCCAGCAGCTCGGCGTCGCTCGGGTTGCTCTTCTGAAAGGTCGCCCGCAAGCGGCGGACCCGCGCCGGCAAGCCTTCTTTATAAGCGCTCAACTCGACGACCAAGCGTGCCGCGTCCGCGTCGGTCAGGGCGCGACCGCTGAAGCCGTCGAGCAATTCCGCCAGGTCCTGCAACCCCGGTTTGATCGCGGCGACCGCAGGCTCGACGCCGCTGCTGCGCAAGCGTTCGAGCAACTGATGCAAGGCGTTGAAGCGGGTGGTGATGCCCATGAACTCGCTGTTCAAACGATTGAGCCGACCGTTGCGCCGACGCATGTGCGGGTCTTCGAACACGGTGACGCTGCGCAAGCCTTCCAGCCCCACCGCTTCGGCGATGAAGCGCACGTTGCTGGCTTCAAAAGCCTCCCGTTTACTGCGACCGCGCAAGCCTTCGGTGACGAACAAGGCAAACACGCCGAAGCGCTGATACAGGGCGTTGCGCATCGCAGCGCTGGCGGTTTGCGGCAGGATCGCGGCGCTGACCAACGTCGAGCAGAGAATGCCGAGGGAGATTTCCAGCACACGCCAGACGGCGGCCATGAACGCGCCGTCCGGGTGCGCCAACGCAGGCAAACCAACCATCGCGGCGGTGTAGCCGGCCAACACAAAACCGTAGGCGCGAAAGTTTCGATACCGGGCGGCGCCGGCCGAGCAGATGCCGACCCAGATCGCCAGCGAGCCGAGGAACAGTTCAGTGTTTTGCGCGAACAGGGCAATCAGCGCGACCATCACCGCCGAGCCGGTCAACGTGCCGAGAAAGCGGTAAAAACTCTTGGCGAACACCTGACCGCTTTGCGGCTGCATGACAATAAACACGGTGATCATCGCCGTGCGCGGTTGCGGCAATTCCAGGCGCATCGCCAGCCACAAGGTCAGGAAGGCAGCGAACAACACCTTGAAGATGTAGACCCAGGTCACGCCGTCGCTGCGGGCCCAGTCGAAAAAGCCCCGACGCCATTCAAGGGAGAACAGCCAGCGCAAAGGTGCGGGCAAGGGAGTCATGAATTTCTGCCTGGAAAATGTCCGTGAAGACGGGCCCCGGTAGGAGCCGAGCTTGCTCGCGATAGCGGAGTGTCAGGCAACACAAGCATTGACTGACACTCCGCTATCGCGAGCAAGCTCGGCTCCTACAGGGTTGGTGTTCAATTCGAGAGGCTCTTAAGCAGGGCCGGGGTTTTCGGGGCCTGGGTTTGTACGGCGGTCGGCACATCATTACCCGCACCCAGCCCGCCACCCAACGCCGTCACCAGTTCGGCATGTGCACTCAACCGCGCGGCCTGCACCTGTTGCTGAACCTGCTGTTGCTTGAACAACAACGTCTGCGCGTTCAGGACATTGAGGTAGTCGGTCAGCCCGCGTTGATAGGCGATCATCGCAATGTCATAGGTCTTCTGCGCCGTGGCCACGGATTCGGCGGCGAAGGCCTGTTGCTTGTCCATCGACTCGCGGCGGATCAACTGATCGGAGATGCTTTTCAGTGCGTTGACCAGCGTCTGGTTGTACTTGGCCACGGCGATGTCATACCCCGCCGAGGCTTCGCCCAACTCCGAGCGCAAACGCCCGCCATCGAAGATCGGCAACGAGATCGCCGGGCCGACGCTGTAGTTGAGTTTCTTGCCGGTCAAGAACTCCAGCGCACCGCCGCCGGTGGCCATGTAGCCGAGACTGCCGACCAGGTCGACGTTGGGATAAAAACCGGCGTGGGCGACATCGATGCCGCGTGCTTCCGCCGCCACTTGCCAGCGACTGGCAACCACGTCCGGACGTTGACCGAGCAACTGCGCAGGCAATGACGACGGCAGTTTCAGCGCCGCGCCCAACGACAGCGTTGGCCGCTGCAATTTCGCGCCCTCGCCTGGCCCCTTGCCGGCCAGGGCCGCGAGCTGGTTGCGGCTGAGGGCGATTTCTTCGTCCAGTGCATCGATTTGACGATGGGTTTCCGGCAACGGCGTTTGTGCCTGACTGACTTCAAAGTGCGTGCCGATGCCACCGTTCAGACGCTTCTGTGCGAGATCGAGAATCTGCTGTTGCTGCTGCAGCGTCGCCTCGACGATGTCGCGCTGGGCGTAATGCAACGACAGTTCGATGTAGGCGCGCACGATGTTGTTCTGCAATTCGAGCTGCGCCAGACGCGCTTCGGCGGCGCTCATGTGCGCCATGTCCACGGCACGCTCGGTGGCATTGCTTTCGCGGCCCCAGAGGTCCAGCGCATAGCTGAAGCCCAGCGCGGCGTTGTTGTCCCAGGTGGTCGTGTTGGCCAACTCGCCCGGCCCGTAGAACTGATCGGTGGGCCAGTTGTGGCGCTTGAGGGTGGATTCGCCATTGACCTGCAACGACTCGGCGGACTCGGCGATGCCGGCCATGGATTTGGCCTGACGCACCCGCGCCGCCGCCATGGCCATGCTCGGGCTGCCTTCTACGGCGCGGTCGATCCAGCGGTTCAGTTGCGGGTCGCCATAGGCCTGCCACCATTGAGCGGTGGGCCAGTGCGCGTCCTGCGCAGCGTGTTGAATGGCTTCGTCGGTGGCCAGGGAATCAGCCTCCAGTGCCTTGCCCTGCGGGGCAATGCCTGCGGTACCGATGCAGCCGCTGATTGCCAGGGTTAAAGCCAAAACACTGAGCGTCTGAAGCGCTCTACTGATGCGACGCGGCACTGCTGCGATTTCCTGAAATAGGGGAAGTACGAAATCCTGTAGGAGCCGGGCTTTTGTGGCGAGGGGGCTTGCCCCCGTTGGGTTGCGAAGCGACCCTAAATCCGGTCACTGCGTTCTTCAATCAGAATGCGGTGACTTGTTTACGACTGCTTCGCAGCCGAACGGGGGCAAGCCCCCTCGCCACAGGAGCCTGGTTCCTGCGGTGGTGCAATTCTAGGGGTGGGTCTGGTTGGCGATAAGCTGGGATTCTTGTGAATCTTTGTTACCGTTAGCGCGATAATCCCTTGGTCGGGGTCTCAGACCTTGAAACCTTGTGTCACAATTTGCCATCTCCCTTGAGAGCACCCCATGGACACTTTGCAAAACATGCGCGCCTTCAGTTACGTGGCCGAGGCCGGCAGTTTCACCGCCGCCGCCGTGCAACTGGACACCACCACCGCCAACGTCTCGCGCGCGGTCTCCAACCTGGAAGCCCACCTGCAAACCCGCCTGCTCAACCGCACCACCCGCCGCATCGCGTTGACCGAAGCCGGCAAGCGCTACCTGTTGCGCTGCGAGCAGATCCTCGCCTACGTCGAAGAAGCCGAAGCCGAAGCCAGCGACGCCCACGCGCGGCCGGCCGGGCAACTCAAGGTGCACACCATGACCGGCATCGGTCAGCACTTCGTGATCGACGCCATCGCCCGTTATCGCAAGACCCACCCGGACGTGACCTTCGACCTGACCATGGCCAACCGCGTGCCGGACTTGCTCGATGAGGGCTACGACGTGTCCATCGTCCTCGCCAGCGAACTGCCGGACTCGGGCTTCGTGTCTCAGCGGTTGGGCATCACTTACAGCATCGTCTGCGCCTCGCCGGCGTACGTGAAAGCCAACGGTTGCGCGCAAAAGCCCAGCGATCTGCTGAACCACATGTGCCTGCGTCTGGTAAGCCCGGTGATCCCGCTGGAGAAATGGGCCTTCGACGGTCCCGAAGGCCAAGAGACCGTTACCATCAACAGTTCACCGTTTCTGGTGAACTCGGCGGACGCGATGAAAACCGCGATCACCAGCGGCATGGGTGTTGGCGTGCTGCCGGTGTATGCGGCGATTGAAGGCTTGCGCAACGGCTCGCTGGTGCGGGTGATGCCAAAGTACCGTTCGCAGGAACTGAACCTGTATGCGATCTACCCTTCGCGGCAATACCTCGACGCGAAGATCAAGACCTGGGTCGAGTACTTGCGCGGGTCGTTACCGGAGATTCTGGCGGCGCATCAAGCGGAACTGGCGGCGTATGAATTGAGTGGGAGTTTGGGCGGGGTTCGGGTGGCGAACTGATTCCACGGTCCTACAGACGCGCTGATTTTGGGGAAGGATTCCGACGCGTTCTGTCGGTTGTTGGGTCGGACGGGAAATGGGTAGGCTTTGTGGGTCGCTGCCAAATCAGCGGCCAGGCTTGGAAACCTGATTCCCATCACAGCACATGGCATACTGCGGCGCTTTTTTCTGCACGCAATTCCTTGTTATGGCGGCTGTGCGCGGGAGACCTTCGGGTCTGCCGGGTTTGATGGGATTTCCGGTTTTCCAGACCGCGCACGGCTGCCACCCCTTTCGCTTGGAAACGAAAATGGCAGCTCGATCAATCCCATATCGAGTAACTTTTTCATGATCAAAGAAACCCCGAACCCTCCAGATACCGACGACGTTTCCCCCTACGAATCCGTCGATTCCAAAAAATTCCACGACGCCGCCGAGCGCGCGCTGGATCACTACCTCAACCCCGCGGCCCTGAAATCACCACCCACCCGCAAACCCAGCACCATGTTCCTCCTCGCCCCGGACCTCAAACACGAGGACCTGCTGGCCCACACCTGTGAATCCCTGGCCCAGGCCAGCGTGATGGCCGGCGATTTTGCCGCCTACCTCGAAGGCCCGCACCGCAACACCGCCATGGCCATCCAGCAAATCGTCATGCTCGCCGAACTGGCCGCGAACCGGATGATGGACAACCTCGAACTGCCAAAACCCACACCCCACCGCTGACCCCAGTAAAAAACCAATCCCCTGGGGGAGCGAGCCTGCTCGCGATAGTTCTGTGTCAGCCGACATTGATGTCGCCCAAAACGCCGCAATCGCGGGCAAGCTCCCACCAAAAGCACCTGAAACTCACTATATAAAAAGTCAAACCAACTGATCGAACGCCATTTATATTTCGATCCATTATAAAAACCTGCCAGTTATGACAGTAGACGTAGTCGCGCGATCGATGGAAACATTGCATCGGCACCGGGGCGCGAGCATTACAAGACAACAACGTTTAGGTAACACATAACCTCTATCACAATGAAAGGATGCAAAAATGAACAATACCAAACGGATTTCACCTAAGAAAAAAGCGGCAACCGGCACAATGACAGCCAACTTCCATTCTGATGCATTCCCAACATTTAACGGGAAGGCCTGGAGATTTATCACCAATGGCACCACTGTTTTATTTGTCGCCAAGCACGAAATAACAACAACCGACTGGCAAGTTATTTATCTGGAATTCCCAGCCGACGTTCAAAACCGAAGGCATTTTTTCACAGGCACGAGCTCAGTAAAACCACCACTTTTTTCACAGCAGTGGAATAGTGGAGAAACGTTCATCCCCTACCCAGCCAAAATCGATGAGGGACATATCGATTTCACCTTCGACCTGAAAAAGGGGACATTGTCTGCTGAAATAAATTTCACTCTAGCGAGTAATTCGGTTCAAGTTACAGCCAAAATCGAAAATGCTGAAGGTCTGGAACACGTGAAACAATTACCCGAAAGAGATAAGAATCAACAGTACAAAATCTACTGAATGTAAAAATCCATGTCAGCTCCGGGGCTCGCGCAATGTCGGGGAAGAATGTTAGCGTGCTTGGCATTCTCCACGCCCGACGAGCCCTCCTCCCATGAAAAAGACTGTCCTCGCCTTCAGCCGCGTCACGCCGGAAATGATTGAACGCCTGCAACAAGACTTCGAAGTGATCGTGCCGAACCCGAAAAACGGCGACATCAATGCCCAATTCAACGAAGCCCTGCCAAACGCCCACGGCCTGATCGGTGTCGGTCGCAAACTCGGGCGTGCGCAGTTGGAAAACGCCGCCAAACTGGAAGTCGTGTCCAGCGTCTCGGTCGGCTACGACAACTACGACGTCGCCTACTTCAATGAACGCGGGATCATGCTGACCAACACTCCGGACGTGCTCACCGAAAGCACCGCCGACCTGGCGTTTTCCCTGCTGATGAGCAGCGCCCGGCGTGTCGCCGAGCTGGACGCCTGGACCAAGGCCGGCCAATGGCAAGCCACCGTCGGCGCGCCGTTGTTCGGCACCGACGTGCATGGCAAAACCCTGGGCATCGTCGGCATGGGCAACATCGGCGCGGCCATTGCCCGTCGCGGTCGCCTGGGTTTCAACATGCCGATCATTTACAGCGGCAACAGCCGCAAGACCGAGCTGGAACAAGAGCTCGGCGCGCAGTTGCGCACGCTGGATCAACTGCTGGCCGAAGCCGATTTTGTCTGCCTGGTGGTCCCGCTCAGCGACAAAACCCGGCACCTGATCAGCCACCGTGAACTGGCGCTGATGAAGCCAAGCGCGATTCTGGTGAACATCTCGCGAGGCCCGGTGGTCGATGAGCCGGCCCTGATCGAAGCGCTGCAAAACAACCGCATTCGCGGCGCCGGTCTGGACGTCTACGAAAAAGAACCGCTGGCCGAGTCGCCGCTGTTCCAGCTGAAAAACGCGGTGACATTGCCGCACATCGGTTCCGCCACCCACGAAACCCGTGAAGCCATGGCCAACCGTGCATTGGCCAACTTGCGCAGCGCCTTGCTGGGCGAGCGCCCGCAAGATCTGGTCAACCCGCAAGTCTGGAAAGGCTGACTAAACGGGCAGACGGTTTTAATCGTCTGCCCGTCCCTCTACACAACTTGCAATTCAGTCAACCGGCGAAAGATAAAACCCCGCTATAGACTCTCCACTACTGCCCGACCCCACGGACTAACGGTTATGGAGAACCCTTGCCTTGCACACGCTTAATACTGCAAAACTGATCAGATACAGCAAAGTCATCTTGATGACTTATATAAGCTTATTTGGACTGTTGGTGATGTATAGCAACGTTACGGACTATGCCACCAACTACGAATATGTCGGCCACGTCCTGAGCATGGACACCACACAGAACAGCGAAAACACCAGCTACCGGGCCATCACCTCCCCTCTGCTCCATCACCGTATCTACTGGCTTATCATCACCCTCGAGGTGACGTACACCGTGTTCTGCCTGATGGGCACTTATCACCTGCTGCGAAACATCAACGCGTCTGCCAAAGCATTCCATGAAGCCAAAAAATGCTCGATCATCGGTTTGATGATCGGCCTGTTTATCTATTACGTTTGCCTGCAAGTTGTCGGCGCCGAATGGTTCAATATGGACAAATCAAACACATGGAATGCCAAGGACTGGGCCCGGCACATCGTCGACTTCATGTTGCCGTTGTTAATTTATATAACGTTAAAGATCGAGCGCTGAACGCTCGATCTTTATGAACGTCACGCCAGTTTGCCGGTTGCCCGGACCACGGGTGGCTTGGGTTTACGAAACACCAATACGTTGCCCAGCATCACCAACACCAGGCCTGCCAAGGCCGGTGCAGTCCATTGATAACCTTCGACAAACGCCGACACGTTCAACGCCACCACCGGGAACAACACGGTGCAATACGCCGCGCGTTCTGGCCCCATGCGGCCGACCAATGTCAGGTAAGCGGTAAAACCGATCACGGAACCGGGAATGACCAGATACAGCAGCGAGCCGATGTAACGCGTGCTCCATTCGATGTCGAACGGAATGCCTTTGACCAGGCACCACACCGACAACATCGCCGCGCCATAGGCCATGCCCCAGGCGTTAGTGGTCAGCGGTTTCAGACCGGCCTTCTGTTGCAGGCTCGACAGCATGTTGCCGGCCGAGAAGCACAGGGTTCCGAGCAGCGCCAGGCCCAGGCCGAGCAAGGTTTGCGGGCTTGCGGTGTGGCCCGCCAGCTCAGGCCAGAACAGCAAACCAAGCCCGAACAAGCCCAACGCCCCGCCCATCAGCACATTGCGGGCGATTTTCTGGCCGAAGAACACCCGCGCATTCAGGGCGTTCCACAACGTGGCGGTGGAAAACACCACGGCGACCAGGCCGCTGGGAATCCACTGACTGGCGGTCAGGAAACACATGAAGTTGACGCAAAACAGGCACAACCCCTGCGCCAGACAGATCAAGTGCCCGCGCCGGTTCATCACTTGCAGACGTCGACTCAACAGCAGCAGCGCAAACAACACCAGCGCCGCGAGGCCGAAGCGATAGACGATAGACACCGGGATCGCCACCACGCCCAATTGCCATTTCAAGGCAATCCAGGTGGTGCCCCAGATCAGCACGGTCAGCAAGTACAACGACAGGTTCATGGCAAACACTCCTCAATAGAGGCTCAGTGTCCTGCGTGCGCACATCTCGCACTTGCATAAACTTGCGCTTTTGTCAGCGCAGTGGCTGGCAGGCCAACGTCTACGGAGTAGGATGCAAGGCGTTGGAGAGAACCGATTATGCCCGAACTGGAAACGCTGCAAGTCTTTCAAGCCCTCAACCGCTCGCCCAATGCTCGCCTCGAGCACAGCGCCGAGCTCGGTGACGGCATGGCTGCAGCCTTGTGGAGCAACCATCACGACGCCCAGGACTACGAAGCGCCGAGCCATCACACGCTGTCGTGCTACATCGCCGGCGGCACCGGCACGTTTCGTCGCGACCAGCCCGGCACCAAGGGCGGCCCGGACAAGCTGTGCATTCTGCCGGCGGATCACCAGTCCGGTTGGGTGATCAACGGCGACATTCGCCTGGCCCACGTGTATTTCAGCCCCGAACAATTCGCCCTCGGCTGCGTCACGCTGCTGGACCGCGAACCGCGTGAACTGCAATTACGCGAAGCGACTTTCCTCGACGACCCGGCGCAAGCCCTGCGCTTTCGGCAGATGCTCACCCTCAACTGGGACGAACCCGGCGAGCGTTTGCTGACCAGCAGCCTGGCCCACGAAATGCTCAGCCACGTGTTGCTTGGCCAAGTGGGCATGCGCGAGGGGTTGCGGCTCAAGGGTGGATTGGCGGCGCATCAGCGGCGGCAGTTGGTGGAGTTCATCGATCATCAATTGGCCGAGACCATCAACCTTGGGCAACTGGCTGCGCTGTGTGCGCTGTCGGAATATCACTTTGCGCGGATGTTTCGCGAGAGCTTTGGTTTGCCGCCGCATCAGTATGTATTGGCTCGCCGGCTGACCCGGGCGCAGGCGTTATTGCGCTCGACGTCACAACCGTTGGGGGAGATTGCATTGGCCTGCGGGTTTGCCAGTGCGAGTCATTTCACCAATCGGTTCCGGCAGGCTTTGGGTGGGACGCCTGGGGAATATCGGCAGGCGTTTTTGCGGTAAGCCTGAAGATTATTGGCGCCTGTCCGGCCGCCATCGCGGGCAAGCCCGGCTCCCACAGGGACCGGGTTTCTTCATGAGAATGCGGTCAAGTGTGGGAGCCGGCGGTGCGACGATTCGACTTGCCCGCGATGAACGATGACGCGATCTCTGATCAGAACTCCAACGTGCTCGACAACAACACTTGCCGCGAATCCCCCATCGACACAAAGAACCGGCTCGCCGCCGAGGTGTAATACGTGCGGTCAAACAGGTTCTTTACGTTGAGCTGAAACTTGACCCGCTGCCCTTCAACCTGGGTGTCATACGTGGCGAACGCATCGGCCACGGTGTAGCTCGGCAGGTCGAAATCGTTCACAGCATTCCCCGCTCGCTCACCGACATAACGCGCTCCTGCGCCGACGCGCAATTGATCGCCACCGACGATCGTGCCGAAGTCATAGACTGCCGACAGCGAGCCGCTGTTTTTGGCGACGTTTTGCAGCTGCTTGCCTTTGTAGTCCGGGTCTTCGGTGACTTCGGCATCGGTGTAGGCGTAGCTGCCGATCATGCTCCAGCGATCCGTGAGCTGGCCGGTCACATCCACTTCCAGGCCACGGGAACGCACTTCGCCGGCGGCGCTGTAGATTGTCACCGGGCCTTCGGAGTTGGCCACCAGCACGTTGCGTTTCTTGATGTCGAACAGCGCGATGTCACCGGTGATGCGCCCCGGCAGGTCGAACTTGGCACCGATTTCCCAGGCCTTGGCTTCTTCCGGCGCGATGCTGCCATCGAGCACGGTGCTGCTGCCGCTCAAGGGCGCGATGGTCGAGTTGGGTTTGAACGATTCGGTGTAGCTGCCGTAGAACGACAGTTCATCGGTGTAGCGATACACCAGCCCTGCGCGCGGCACCCACTTCTGGCCGTTGCTGTCGGTGTTGGCCTTGAAGGGCACGCCTTTGCCGGCGTATTGGTCGTATTCCTGGAAACGCCCGCCCGCGACGAAAATCCATTGATCAGTGAGGTGAATCGAGTCCTGCAGGAAGATCGAATCGCTGCGCAGTTCATCGGTTTGCGCGCTGTCCGCCGGGCTGACGGTGGTGCCGGCGACTTCGCGGCCGTAGACCGGATTGACGTAGCTGAAGGTGCTCAGGCTTTTCTGACGGATCAGGTCTTCACGGTAGATCTTGCGGTACTCGTCATCGACGCCGAACACCAAGTCGTGTTTCATCCCGGCGAACTCGACGTTGCCTTCGAGGCTGGCGGTGGTGAAGCGGTCGGTGCTGATCGCATTCTGCGTGCCGTCCATGCTGCGGGTCAGCGTGCCTTTTTTGGTGTCGATGGCGGTCACGCGCACCTGGCTGGCGTCGTAGGTTTCACGGTTCCAGCTGTAGCCGAAGTGGGCAGTCCAGTTGTCGTTGAGTTCGTGATCGGCCTCGAAGTGGTACAGGTCCGAACGGCCTTCCATGTTGTTGAACGGCTCGTCGAGGCGCTCGTTGCGCGAGATGTCCAGCGGGTGGTTGGTGCGCGGATCGATGACGGTGCCGCGGTCGAACGGGGTCAGGAATTCGCGGTGTTCGTAGGAGAACAACAGCTTGGTACTTTCGCCGAACCAGGCCAGCGACGGCGCCACCAGCGACTCGCGGTGGGTGCCGAAATTGCGCCAGTAATCTTCATCTTCATGGTCCAGCACCATGCGGTAAGCGAGGCCCGAGGTGCCGAGTGCGCCGGTGCTGTCGAGGCTGCCACCGCTGCCATTTTTACCATCGCCATAGGTCGAACCGCGCAGGGTCAGGGCGTTGTATTGCTCAAGCTCCGGCTTCTTGCTAACCAGGTTGACCACCCCGCCCGGGTCTTGAATGCCGTACAACAGCGAGGCCGGGCCCTTGAGCACTTCGACACGATCGACACTTTCATTCATGCCGCGGCCCTGCACGATCGGCATGCCGTCGCGCATGATCGAACCGTTACGGTTGTCGCCGAAACCGCGCGTCATCACCGAATCCTGGGTGCTCGCCAGCGTGTTGCCCTGAGTGATGCCGCTGACGTTGGCCAGCGCGTCATCCAGATTGCGCGGCAACTGATCGCGAATGACTTGGGCCGGGACGACGTTAACGGTCTGCGGGATTTCCTGGAGCAAGGCCGATGAGCGCATCACTGAACTGGTGGGCGGCGGCTGATAGCTCATGGATTGATCGGCGACTGAGGTGATGGTCGTCGCGCCCAGGTTCAGGGTGCCGGCCGTGGGCACGGGTTCAAGTATCAGGGTCTGAGCATCGGTGCGGCGGAAGGTGAAGCCCGAGCCGCTGAGCAATCGTTGCATGGCTTGCTCGGCGCTGAACTGGCCATTGATCGCCGGGGCGGTGAGGCCGTACGGCGCTTCATCGGTGTAGACCACGCTAATGCCGGTGACCCGGCTGAAGTCGCTCAGGGCCTGGGGCAGCGGTTTGGCGGCGATGGCGAAACTGAACGGGGCACGCTGTTGCGTGTTGTTGGCTTCAGCCGCCGAGGCGATGCTCGATGGCAGCATGGCCATTGCCGACATACTCAGTGCCGAAGCACCCAACCACTGTTTGACCGAACCCGATTTTGCCCTGGACTTCATTGCTCATGACCTGTGTAGAACCGCTACGGATGCGAATGACTCGCAGTTTCAGTCACTACACGGATGGGGGTCGGGTTTACCTCACTTGAATTTTGAAAATATTTTTTGTTTTGAAAGAGATGGTGGCGGGTTTGCCGTCATCGCGGGCAAGCCCGGCTCCTACAAGGGTCGGTGTTGAACCCCATTATTGTGACTACCAAAGATCCCTGTGGGAGCCGGGCTTGCCCGCGATGAGGCCAGCAGCCTCAACGCAAAATAATCAGATGCCCCAACACATTGTGCTGCTCAAACCCCAACACCCCCTGCAATGAACTCAGTACAGCCCGAGGATCATTGCTCGGAAAGCTGCCACTGATTCGCCGCGCCGCCAGTTCATCGTTGAGCAACACGATCCGCCCCGGGTAATAGCGCCCGAGGTCTTGCACCACCTCCGCCAACGTCGCCTTGTAGTAATTGAGCCAGCCCTGGCGCCACGCCAACTGCGCTTCGCTGTCGACGGCCTGCAGTTTCTCCGCCGTGCCCTCGCCATAGGCCACTTGCTGGCCGGCGGTCAGAATTTGCGGCTCGGCGTATTTCTTCGCTGTCACGCCGACCCGTCCGGACAACACCGTGACCTGAGCACCCTGCGGTTGCAGACGCACTTCAAACTGGGTGCCCAGCACTTTCGCCTGGCCCTGTTCAGCGTCGACCACAAACGGATCGCCCGTATGCGTCACGCTGAAAAACCCGGCGCCGCGCCGCAACTGGACGTGCCGCTCACCGCGACTGAAATCCACGGCAATGGCGCTGTCGGCATCCAGCGTGACTTGCGATTGATCCGCCAGGGTCACGGTGCGGATTTGCCCCGGCGCCGAGACATAGTCAGCCCCCAGGTCGTCAATCCATCGCGCCGGCTGCCAACCCGCGCCGAGACTGATCATCAACAGCAGGCACGCCGCCATGGCCAGCGCGCCCGACCAGCGCCGCACGCTGTGGCGGCGCGTTTGATTCATGGCATTGAGATAGCCCTGCAAGGCGAAAGCGTCTTCATCTGCCAAAGTTCGCGCCGGCGATTCGCTCAATTCCCACAGCACCTGCGCCTGTGCATAAGCCTCGGCGTGCGCCGGATCAGCCTGCAACCAGTGACTGAAGGTGAGTTGATCGCCACTGCTGGGCTGGTCGTGCAGCAAGCACAGCCATGCGAAGGCGGCCTGTTCCTGAGCGGGCGTCGGGGTGACGCGATCGAGCTGATTCACGGTGCTTTCCCTGGCGTGCGCGTGGGCGATTCCCGCAGGCTGGCCTTGCAGGCATCGAGGGCGCGCATCATATGTTTTTCCACGGCGCTTTGGGACAAGCCCATGGCCTTGGCAATTTCGGCGTACTTGCGACCGTGGATGCGGTTGAGCAGGAAGATCTGCCGCGTGCGTTCCGGCAAGGCACGTAGCGCCGCTTCGACGTGACGCAAATCATTGCCGGCTTCCAGGGCGGCTTGCGGCTCACTGCCGTGGCTGTCTGGCACGTCCGGCATCCAGCCTTCATTGACCCGAACCCGCGTGCCTTCGCTGCGCAAATGGTCAATGGCGATGTTGCCAGCGCAACGCAGCAGGTAGGTGCTGAGCTCCTCGACCTGCACCAGCGGCCGACGCCAGAAACGCAGGAACAAGTCCTGCACCAGGTCTGCCGCCGTCGCCCGACACCCCACGCGTCGGTTCACCAAGGCTTCCATCTGAGAACGCTGGGAAAGAAACACCTGCAGGAAATGCGCGCGCGCCCCGCGATGTTCCTCGTCGTGTGATTCGGGTGGGAGGGCGGTGGTGTCTTTCATGGTGCGACCTTGAAACCGGTAAGGCCACGTGAAAGTCATGGGGCCAGCGAGGGCGCAATATTAATGATAAATATTCTCATACGCAAAGAGATCCGATTGCCGGCGGGTGACATTTCGAGGGGTTACACCCCTGTGGCGAGGGGGCTTGCCCCCGTTCGACTGCGAAGCGGTCCCAGAACCATCCAATGAGTTGTGTCAGCCAAAACCTCATAGCAGGTTTTGCGACTGCTTCGCAGCCGAACGGGGGCAAGCCCCCTCGCCACAGGGATCCCATGCAGGCTGTGGACCCAGAAACAAGAACGGGCCTGCATCAGCAGGCCCGTTTTCAGGGTGGAAGGTAAAAAATCGAATCAGCTGTCAGCCGTTTTGCGCGGCTTGCTCGTTCTCGAGGAACTCGTCTTCCAGCAGCGCATCGGCTGCAGTTCGCTCGAACGGCACCACAGCGGCACGTGGTTTGCCTCGCAGTTTGCCGAACAGGTGTTCCAGCGCGTGTTCGAGTTTTTCGGCCGCACCGTCGATCGCCAGTTCCAGGTTATCGGCTTTGTGAGTGACAGAAATCGGTTGGTGGCCTTTTGGCCGCGCTTCCAGCTGGCAGCGCATGTCGTGCGGTCCGGGCTTGTCGCCGTTTTCGTCTGACAGGTGGACCTCAACGCGGGTCAGGTCCTCTGCATAACGTTCGAGCGTGCTCTCAATGGTAGTACGTACCCACTCCTCCAGTCGGATGCTGCTTTGAATATGGTTGTCGCTGTTGACTTGGATTTGCATAGTTCATCCCTTATTTCAGCTAGCTCGCGAGAGGCCTTTCGGCTAGCCCTTGGGCGTCATCACCGTGACCTCTTACTTACACAATCGGTCTGCGCGCAGAACAATTCAACCCCTAAAAAAAGATAATTTTGGATTCGCAAAAAAACCCGGACAACGGGCAAAAGCGCTGTTAAGGTCGGGAGTTGGGTCGACACGCTTCTTTGTCATAATTGCTCACATCTGCTGCTCTGCCAGCGGGTGCAGACTTCGAAAGATCCCCGCCTCCTCTACCAGCCAGTCATGCACCGCACGCACGCCCGGATGGCTCAAGGCCCCCGGCGCATACAACAGCATGTAGCGCTTGTGATTGGGCACCGCCAGCCCGAACGGCACGATCAATGTCCCCCGCTCCAGCTCATCGTTGAGCAACGTGCGTCGTGCAATCGCCACGCCCATCCCGGCAATGGCCGCTTCGATGGTCAGGTGATTGCGATTGAATGTATGCCCGCGCCGCACGTCGGCGCCCTCGAAGCCGATGGCATTCAAGTAGAACTCCCATTCGGCGTATTCATAGCTGCCGCGCCAGGCGGTGATGTCGTGCAGCAACGGGAAATGCACCAGGTCCGCCGGGCCATGCAACGGCGGTCGGCCTCGCAGCAGGCTCGGGGCGCAGACCGGGAAAATCTGCTCGTCGAGCAAGGCTGTGGATAACAGGCCGGGGTAGCTGCCGTCGTTCAGGTCGATGGCCAGATCGAAGTCACCCTCGTGCAGCGGCACGCTGCTGTCCTCGGCCACCAGGCGCAACTGGATGTCCGGAAAGCGCTGCTGCAAACGTGGCAGTCGGGGGGTCAGCCATTTGCTCAGGAATGACGGAATAGAGCGCAGCCGCAACGTTCCGCTGATCATTCCGGCGTCCAGTCGGCGCAATTCCGCATCGATGCTGCCATACGCCTCGTTGACGGTAATGGCCAGGCGCTGGCCTTCAGCGGCCAGTTCCACACCTCGCGCACGACGGTGAAACAGACGAAAACCCAATCGCTCTTCCAGTTGCCGGATTTGCTGACTGACCGCACCCGGCGTGATGTGCAGTTCTTCAGCGCAACGGGTGAACGACAAGTGCCGTGCGGCACAGGAAAACACGTGCAGCCAGACGTAGGTCTGGGCATGCAATTGACGACTCATCGTTTAGTCCTGCTAAAGGCTGTCTTAGGAAGTTTCGTTGGTCACTGTGGACCGAGGCAGGCAGTATCGCCGACATTGCGCTTGTCCTACAAAAATGGCAGCGATTTCTCTTCCATTGCTTGTATAGGGTTTAGCATGGCTATCAGTGTTTTCGATCTCTTCAAAGTCGGCATCGGTCCGTCCAGTTCCCACACCGTGGGCCCGATGCGCGCCGCCGCGACCTTCGCCCAGGCGTTGGTTGACCAACATTTGCTGGACGCCATACGTCGGGTAGAAATCCGCCTTTATGGTTCGCTGTCCGCCACTGGCGTCGGCCACGCGACCGACCGTGCCTGCGTCATGGGCCTGATGGGCGAATGGCCGGACAGCATCGATCCCACGTCCATCGACAGCCGAATCCAGACCCTGCGCGAAACCGGTGAATTGTCCCTGGCCGGCAAAACGACAATCGCCTTCAACTGGCAACGCGATCTCCTGCTGCTGGACGAGAGCCTGCCCTACCACCCCAACGCCATGTCGCTGACAGCCTTCGGCGAATCCGGCGAACTCTACGAGCAAACGTACTACTCGATCGGCGGTGGTTTCATCATCGAAGCAGCACAAGCCGAGTCCGGCATCGCGCCTGCCAGCGATGTGGTGCTGCCGTACGATTTCTCCAGCGCCGCCGAATTGCTCCGGCTCTGCAACCAGCACGGTCTGCGGGTTTCCGAATTGATGATGGCCAATGAATTGGCCTGGCGCAGCGAAGCCGAGATTCGCCAGGGCTTGCTGCACATCTGGTCGGTGATGCGCGAGTGTGTCGAACAGGGTTTGCGTCACGAAGGCATCTTGCCGGGTGGCCTGAACGTGCCGCGTCGCGCAGCGAAACTGCACCGCAGTCTGCTGGAAATCGGCAAGCCAAATGTCATCACGTCCACCCTGTCGGCCATGGAGTGGGTCAACCTGTTTGCCCTCGCCGTAAACGAAGAAAACGCCGCGGGCGGGCGCATGGTCACGGCACCGACCAACGGTGCGGCGGGGATCATTCCGGCGGTGCTGCACTACTACATGAAGTTCAACCCGGACGCGTCGGACGATGACGTGGTCGCGTTCTTTTTGGGTGCGGCGGCAGTCGGCATTTTGTGCAAGAAAAACGCCTCGATCTCCGGCGCAGAAGTCGGCTGTCAGGGTGAAGTCGGGTCGGCCTGCGCGATGGCAGCCGCCGGTCTGGCCGACGTGCTCGGCGCCACGCCAGAGCAACTGGAAAACGCCGCCGAAATTGGCCTGGAACACAACCTCGGCCTGACCTGCGACCCGGTCGGCGGCCTGGTCCAAGTGCCGTGCATCGAACGCAACGCGATTGCCGCCGTGAAAGCGATCAACGCCACGCAAATGGCCCTGCGCGGCGACGGCAAACATTTCATCTCCCTGGACCGGGTGATCCGCACCATGCGCGATACCGGTGCCGACATGCATGACAAATACAAAGAGACGTCACGGGGCGGTTTGGCGGTGAGCTGGGTGGAGTGCTGATTGCACTGTCTGCGGTCATCTGCGCATTCATGCCCCGAAACGGGCAGGTAAAAAGAAGACGGGCTGCCTGATTGTCAGGACACCCGACTGTTTTTTGCCGTGATCATTGTCCGACAATTTTTCCGGCATGCCCCTTGCTACGTCACCTCTGAGGCAAAAGGACTTTTGAAACCTCAGCGAGCGATCGGCCGATGGTCTGGTGGTGCGAACCAACCCGAACATGGCCGGTCAACAACTGCACGTTCAATCAAGCGGTGACGCATCATGGACAATCCCTTTCAGGTCATTACCGATGCCTTTGCACCGGATTACCAGATCAACCTGAGCATTCAGGGTCTGGACGGCAGCATCATGCTGACTCTATCCAACAGTGGCCGCGTGGTGGCCAAACGGATGATCAGCGCCGAACAACGCAATGACCCCAAGCGCCTGAAGCGCCTGGTGCAAAGTATTCAGTTCGGCATCGCCATCGAGCAGGGCCACAGTGCCATGACCATTCTCGAAGCCATGACCGACGGCGACAATCGCGCCCTCCCACCGCCTCCGGTCAAAGGCCAGCCCCGACCCGCGATCAGGCTTTAAAGCTCACCCTTTTCTACTTCGGGATGTTCACTGGAGCCCGCACCGGTCTTGCGTTGCGGGTGTTCGATCTTCACCGAAGGGAATTGCGACGAGGCGTAGCGCACCACCAGAATCGAAAACGCCAGCAGCAGAATCCCGCCGCACAGGTAGATGATCCCCACGTCCGGTGGATTGTGGTGCGAGACGTTGGAGATCAGCAGTCGCGTCAGCGCGGTGATCGCCACGTAGATCAGGAATCGCACCGGCATGTGATTAGTCTTGAAATAAATCCCGACCATCGCCCCCAGCTCGAGGTAGATGAACAGCAGCAAGATATCGTCGATCTTGATGTGCCCGGCTTCGATCATCTGCAGGAATTCCATCACCGCTGCATACGCGGTCACGGCACCGATGGCAAACAGCGCCAGGTAGTGGAACGTCTCGACGAACAGGTTGCCCAGGGACTCGGCCAGTTGGTGCACGTTCTGCCGCAGGTTCTCGGCCCAGTTGATTTTCACAGTGATGCTTCCTTAGCTCGGTTTGAGCGGATGATGCTGGATTGACGTGACGGTTGTTCTGCATGCAGAAAAAAGGCCAGTCGCTCTTAGTGAGAGGGTGATGAGTTGTTGCTGGACACTTTTGTGGGGTATTCACTGACGCCATCGCGAGCAAGCTCGGCTCCTACAGGGGATCCGTGGCGTTCACAAAACCAATGTGTGCCAGCTTGCTCGCGATTGGGTGCGACACGGTTCACCTGACAAACGCCAATTTCGGTCTACATTAAAAAGCCACTACCCAAAGCGCAGGGATTCGCTTATCCTTTTCGCTGTATATAAATACAGTGGTCGAAACAGACAACTAATGTGAAGGCATGTGAGGTGGTGAATGGCCGTCGAAGTGGTATACCGCAGCAGCCGAGATCTGGAGCGCTTGTTCATGGATAAAGCCGAAGCTGACCGTCATGACAAAATGCTCGAACTGGCTGAATTGCTGGCTGAAGTGTTGCAAAAAGCCGTTCCGTCCCTGACCGAACAGCAAGTGGAAGAAGCCGGGATCTACATGGCGAAGAATCGCGATGTGTTCGCCAAGGCATTCAAGAGCCAGCCGGATGCGTTGTCCGAACTGCTGAATGCACCGGTTGAAGTGGTTGCACAGGCTGAACCTGCCGCGTCGGAGGAAACCGCTGAGCCGGCGCCGGCCAAGCCCGCCAAAGCGGCCAAGGCGCCGAAGTAAGTAATGCCCGAATTGAATAGGCCCTGAGTCGAAGGACTCAGGGCCTTTTTCATGTCCGGGATAAAAGAATCGCTCAGCGGTACAACACTTTCTCCGCCAACTCGTCCGCTACCCGCGCAGGCGAACGTTTTTCCGCTTGGGCATGGGCGAAGACTTCGGTCAGCCGTGAGGCGATTTTCGACAAGTGCGCGGTGATGGTCGTCAGCTCTTCGCCGCGATGTTTGAGCGAAACGTAGATCAGCCCCCCGGAATTGATCACGTAGTCCGGCGCATACAAGATGCCCCGCCGCTCCAGTTGATCGGCGACGTCCAAGTGCGTCAATTGGTTGTTCGCAGAGCCAGCCACCGCCGAGCAGCGCAGTTGTGTCACGGTGTGACTGTTGAGCACGCCACCCAGGCCGCACGGCGCGAGGATGTCGCACGGTGTACTGAGCAGTGCTTCGTTGGCAATCGGGTGAGCCCCCAATTGCTCCATCGCCAATTGCACCTTGCCGTGATCGATATCGCTGACCAGCAGTTCCGCGCCCGCTGCGTGCAGTTGTTCGGCGAGCGCATAACCGACGTTGCCCAACCCCTGAATGGCCACCCGCAGGCCTTCCAGGTTATCGCTGCCCAGACGGGCCATCGCGGTCGCTCGAATACCGGTGAACACGCCCATGGCGGCATGCGGCGCAGGGTCGCCTGCCGATGTGGTGCTGGTGACGTGTTGGGTCTGTTGAGCGATGCAATCCATGTCCGCCACCGAGGTGCCGCTGTCGATGGCGGTGATGTAGCGGCCGTCGAGCTGATCGATACAGCGTCCGAACGCTTCGAACAGCGCGGCGCGATTTTCCACATGGATCGGGCGAACAATCACCGCCACACCGCCGCCCTGAGCGAGCCCGGCCAGCGCCGCCTTGTAACTCATGCCTTGCGCCAGGCGTATGGCATCCTCGACCGCGGATTCGTCGCTGGGGTAGGCAAGGTAACGACAACCACCCAGGGCAGGCCCGAGCCGGCTGTTATGAATGGCAATGACCGCCTTCAACCCGGTGACCGGGTCGACGCTCAGATGCAGCGATTCAAGGCGAGTGCTTTGCATGAGAGCGAACATCGTGGGGCTCCCGAATCACTTCTTGTAGTCGCCAGTATAGGCTTGCGCCCAAAAATTGCAGAAGCGCACCGGAATAAGCGGCGCGACCTTGCAGGCTTTTGGACATAACCTGAAACCGGATGTGTGCAGCACTGGACGAATGCCGGAGACGGGGCTAAAACGAGGCATCCGCCGGAGATTTTGATGACGCCCCGCCAACGCTTCTTCGATTGCCTGCAACGTTCACCGCCCGCGCTGTTCGAAGCGGCGCTGTGGATGGCGGTCGAACACGACTCACGGCTGAATCCCGAGGCCGTTCTGGCCGACTTCAACGACCTGACACAGCATGTCAGCTACGGCCTGCCGATGTTACCGGTCAACGAACTGGCCCAGCCCTTGTTGCGGCGGATGAATGACCTGGGGTTCGCGCAGGACGACTTCACGCCGCTGCGCCCACAAGTGGCCTTGCTCAATAAGGTGCTGGAACTGCGGCGCGGCCAGCCGCTGTCCCTTGGGTTGATTGCGCTGGAATTGGCCAAGCGTCTGGAGATCCCGCTGGTGGGGGTCAATTTCCCCGGGCACTTCCTGCTACGGGTTCCGGGTGCCGATCACCTGCTGGACCCTTGTGGCGGCCGCCGGTTGTACCCCAATGACTGCCGGGAACTGCTGCAGCGCCAGTACGGCCCGAACATGAAACTCGGTGCCGAACATTTACTGACGGCGGATCCGGTGCAGATGCTGCAACGCCTGTCGCGAAACCTGCGTCAATTGCACCTCTCCCATGATGACTACATTGGCGCCCTGATCGATGCCGAGCGTGTGCTGGAGCTGGGCAACGCCAGCGCCGCCGATTACCTGGCCCGGGCCAGCCTCTATCAGCGCCTGGACTGCCCGAATGCCGAGCGTTTCGACCTGGAGCATGCGCTGTTGCTCAGCGACGACCCGATCCAGCGGATTCGCCTGACAGAACGCCTGGGGCACCTGCCGCCCAACTCGATCGTCCATTGACCGCCGGCTCCTACAGGGGTCGACTCGAGGCTTTATGGGGTGTCAGGCTGGTTGGCCGGGTGGGCCTTGATGAACGCGGGATGCATGGCTGCCAGCGCCGCCACTCGGCGAATCCGCGGATACGCTTCGAGGGAGATGTTGAATCGCTCCGCCGCGTACAGTTGAGGGATCAGGTAGACATCCGCCAATCCCGGTTCATCACCAAAGCAATAACCCTCATCCCCGATCAACTGCTCCACCGTCGCCAACCCCTGGCTGATCCAGTGCCCGATCCACTCCACCACTTGCGGTTCGTCATGGCCCAACTGGCGAAGCTTGTTGAGCACGCTGACGTTGTGCAATGGATGCACATCGCAACCGATCACCGCCGCCACACCGCGCTCATGCGCACGGGAAGCAAGGTCTTGGGACAGCAGCGGCACCTGTGGATAACGTTCTTCGAGGTACTCAATGATCGCCGGCGACTGAATCAACAGGTCGCCTTCATCCGTGCGCAACGCCGGCACACGGCCTTGCGGGTTAATGCCCAGGTACGCCGGCTGGCGATGTTCGCCACCAGGCGGCGCAATCAAATTGATCGGCAGCGCCTGATAATCCAGGCCCTTGACCGCCAGTGCGATACGCACCCGATACGACGAGGTCGAACGGTAGTAGGTATAGAGTTCCATGACCCGATCCTCTTAACGCGCCGGCAGTACTTTGCCGCGGCATTCACCGAAGCCGATGGAAGCAAAACCGTCGCGGCTGCAACGGGCACGCAGGATGATCTCATCGCCATCTTCAAGGAACTTACGCACCTCGCCCGACGCCAGTTCGATTGGCTTTTTACCGCCCTCGGTGATTTCCAGCAGGCTGCCGAACTGACCGTTTTGCGGACCGGACAAGGTGCCCGAACCGAACAGGTCGCCGGCCTGCAACTGGCAGCCGTTGACGCTGTGGTGCGCCACCATTTGCGCCACAGTCCAGTACATGTGCTGGGTGTTGCTGAGCGTCAGGCGATGGGCCGGCAGGTTTTGCTCGCGCAGGCCTTCGGTGAGCAGCAGCACTTCCAGCTCGATGTCGAAACCGTCAGCGGCCTGGTCACGCTTGTCGAACAGGTACGGCAGCGGCTGCGGATCGCCTTCAGGGCGCGCAGGCTGGGCGCGACGGAACGGCTCCAGCGCTTCGGCGGTGACGACCCACGGCGAGATGCTGGTGATGAAGCTTTTCGACAGGAACGGCCCCAACGGCTGATATTCCCAGGCCTGGATATCCCGCGCCGACCAATCATTGAGCAGACAGAAACCGGCAATGTGATCAGCGGCGTCACCGATGGCGATCGAGTCGCCCATCTCATTGCCCTGGCCAATCCAGATGCCCAGCTCCAGTTCGTAATCCAGACGTGCGCACGGGCCAAACGTTGGCTCGGTCTGACCGGCCGGCAAGGTCTGCCCTTTCGGACGACGAACGTCAGTCCCGGACGGGCGAATGGTCGAAGCGCGACCGTGGTAGCCGATCGGCACGTATTTGTAGTTCGGCAACAGCGGGTTGTCGGGGCGGAACAATTTGCCGACGTTTTGCGCGTGCTCGATGCCTACATAAAAGTCGGTGTAATCGTTGATTTTCGCCGGCAGGTGCATCGTGCATTGAGCCGCCAATGGCAGCAGTTTTGCGCCTTGGGCTTCGATCTTGCCGTGCAGCGTGCTGCCTTCCTTGAACAGTTCGATCAAGCGTTCACGCAGGGCAACACGAGCGTCGCGACCGAGTTCGAAAAAAGCATTCAACTGACCGCCACGGGTCGCTTCAACAGCGGCTTTGGCTGCGCCGTCGAACAGGCCGGCGTCCAGCGCCGCTTCCAGATCAAAGATATGATCGCCAATCGCCACGCCGCTACGCGGGGCCGAACCGTTCACGCTGAACACGCCCAGAGGCAGGTTTTGCAGCGGGAAATCGGTATGGCCGTTGGCGGAGGCAACCCAGCTACGAGTGATGGAAGTCTGAGTCATGGGTTATCTCCGGGTCGGGTCGAAAGTGGCGGGCAGCGTGGCCCAGCAGGCATCGTAGTTGGTTTGCAGTTGCGGACAGTCGAGGGCAAAACGGCTCGGGCGCAACACCTGGCTAGTCTCGAACATGAACGCCATGGTGTTGTCGATTTTCGCCGGCGCCAGCTCAGCATTGATGGCCTTGGTGCAGGTTTCGCCGTCCGGGCCGTGAGCGCTCATGCAGCTGTGCAAGGACGCACCGCCGGGCACGAAGCCTTCGGCCTTGGCATCGTAAGCGCCCTGGATCAGGCCCATGAATTCGTTCATCAGGTTGCGGTGGAACCACGGCGGACGGAAGGTTTTCTCGGCGACCATCCAGCGTGGCGGGAAGATCACGAAGTCCAGGTTGGCCAAACCGTGCACGCTGGTGGGCGAAGTCAGGACGGTGAAGATCGATGGATCCGGATGATCAAAACTGACCGTGCCGATGGTGTTGAAACGGCGCAGGTCATATTTGTACGGCACGTTATTGCCATGCCAGGCGACCACGTTGAGCGGCGAGTGATCGAGCTCACACCCCCACAACTGACCGAGAAATTTCTGCACCAGAGTGGTCGGTTGCTTGAGGTGTTCGTAATGCGCGACCGGTGTCAGGAAGTCCCGAGCGTTGGCCAGGCCGTTGCTGCCGATTGGCCCAAGGTCCGGCAGGCGCAGTGGCGCGCCGTGGTTTTCGGCGATGTAACCGCGCGCTTGCGGGTCGAGCAGTTCGACGCGGAATTTCAGCCCGCGCGGCAGCACGGCGATCTCCAGCGGCTCCAGCTCCAGCACGCCGAGTTCAGTGGCAATGCGCAAACGGCCAAGCTCAGGCACCAGCAACATTTCGCCGTCAGCGTTGAAGAACACGCGCTCCATGGAGCGATTGGCGCGATAGCTATGGATGCTGATCCCGGCCGGTTTTTCCGCGCCCGAGTTGGCCGCCATGCTCACCAGCCCGTCGATGAAATCGGTCGGCTCGGTCGGGATGTCCAGCGGGTTCCAGCGCAGGCGATTGGGGGTCACTTCACCCAATGGGCCGCCGGCCAGTTGCCGCTCCAGCTTGACGAACGCCGGGTGATTGGCCGAAGGCTGAATGCGGTACATCCAGGTACGCCGCGCTTCACTGCGAGGCATGGTGAACGCGGTGCCGGAGAACAATTCGGTGTAGAGGCCATACGGGGCTTTTTGCGGGGAGTTCTGGCCGACGGGCAGTGCGCCGGGCAGCGCTTCACTGCTGAATTCGTTGCCGAAGCCGGACTGATAAGCCAGTGCTGGCGCGGTTGAATCAGAGTTCATGGAGCCTCCTGAGCGGGGACTAGGCGATAGCCTGTCACTCTGTTGCAGAGGTTCGGCACGCCGGGGTTATTTTTATCGTAATCTGATTACGCATAACGTAATTTGATTGGTATTGACCGTCAAGCTATAAAGACGCCCATTCGTCCCGGGATCAGACCGCCTTCATGGAAACGCCGCGCAACAACGACAAACAGAAAGTCCGCTCGGCCGAGGTCGGCACTGACATCCTCAAGGCCTTGGCCGAGTTGTCGCCCTCGACTTCGCTTTCGCGCCTGGCCGAACACGTGCAGATGCCGGCGAGCAAGGTTCACCGCTATTTGCAGGCGCTGATCGCCAGCGGCTTTGCCGAGCAAAACCCGGCCACCAACCATTACGGCCTCGGCCGTGAAGCCTTGCGTGTGGGGCTCGCAGCACTCAACAGTATGGACGTGCTGAAAGTCGGCGCCCTGCCCCTGGCCGAGCTGCGCGATGAACTGAATGAAACCTGCTTTCTGGCGGTGTGGGGCAATCAGGGGGCGACCGTGGTGCATATCGAGCCGGCGGTGCGCGCGGTGACGGTGGTGACGCAGTTGGGTTCGGTGTTGCCGCTGCTCAGTTCATCCACCGGTCTGGTGTTTGGCGCGTTTCTGCCCAAGCGCGAAACGGTGGATTTGCGCGACCAGGAACTGCAAAACGCCGCCGATCACATTTTGGCGGACGATCAGGCCTACGCGAGCTTGTGCGAACAGATCCGCGAACGCGGCTTGCACCATGTGCATGGTTTGCTGATGCCCGGTGTCGACGCCTTGTCCGCCCCTGTTTTCAATGCGGTCGGAAACGTCGCGGCGGTCATGACCATTGTCGGCCCGACCTCGTTGTTTCACGCCGACGAAAACGGCCCGGCGGCGCAGCGATTGCTGGCGGCGACACGGGCCGTGAGTTGGCGAATGGGCTATCAAGCCGACGATGTCAGTCGCTGAGCCAGAGGCAACATCGGCGATCCGTCATTGCCGTTAGCTGAGGGTGGTTTTGCTGGTGATGCTCTCGGGGTCGTCGAGAATGTCCTGAATAACTTCCAGCGCCCGCTCATGCAATCGGGGTTGCCCGGTTACATCGGCAAACAGTTTCTCGACGGTGTACACATCCCCCAGTAATCCAATCAGGGTTTTCTGCACGGCAGTGGCCCCCGACTTTCCCAGACCTGCCTTGCCCAGGACTGCCAACTCAATGACCGCATCCTTGAAATGACTCAGGGCCTTGGACCGATTGCCCTCGGTAAAGGCGTGAACACCTTGCACCAGATTCTGAGTCAGCAAGGCGACGCTCAATGCGATACCGACGGGCGCGTAGACAATGGCGATGACGCTCACCGCTGAAACTACGGCGTTGTACACAAGGCCGGTGATGATCTCTTCAAGGCTTTGGGTCTTTTCGTCGACATCAGAAATGACCTTGGTCAACACGTCGTAATAGCACCAGTACAAATCCGTGATCCGACTATTACGCTCCAGAGTCGGCGCCTCGGTGAAGTTGGCAAGCTGCTCAAGATCCGTCAGATAAATACCGACTTGCGACTGGTATTTCCCAAATACCCGTTCGTAGAAATAGTCGCCAAGTCCGCGGGTTTTCACCGCGGCCACGAAGTCCTCGAACGGCCTCAGCTCGCGTCCATCCGGAGCCTGCGGGGTAAACAGATACTCCACAATCTTCCCGGCAACATGCAGCCTGAAGACGAACGCACCGACGACCAGTCGCCCCCTTAAATGAAGTTTGAACAGCGCACTGTGACCCACCTGGTCAGGCGCCTCGCCCACCGGGCTGCTCGCTTGCGGATGATCGAACGCCTCGACAACCTTCATCAGCTCTTCGAAGTGTTCCTTCGACACTCGGCCTTTAAACAGCGCCTGCAGGATGGACACGCGCATCTGGCGTTGCAGGATCCCCGTGTATAACTGTTGCCTGAAATACCCTTTGGAGCGGTCGATATAATGTGCGCGCAGCATGTCGATGTATTTTTCGCCAGGACGCAACACTCTCGTGTGTATGGCGAGATCGTTAATATGGAGATTACTGATTGAGGGGTGGCCAGCCTTCACAGTAAAGCGCGGATATTTGGACTTTTCATTATCCGCGTAAAAAACCACTTCGCGAACAATCAACTGCGTCAGCGTCATCTCTTCTTCAGGCGTAATTTCCACGTGAATATGATCAGGATTGATCTCGACAGGTTCGCCGAAGGTCAGAAGGTAGGCCTCTATTCGTTGTTTGATTAATTGATGGCAAAAACGCTCATAGCTGACAAACCCGCCCTCACGCACTTCAATCGTTTTCAGCGCGCGGAGTTCGCAATTGATCCGGGTAAACATCTGGCGCTGCTGATCAGTCGCCGTGCGATAACCGTAAGGCGTGTGGCTTTCTTCCTGTGCGACCAACCAGGCTCGACGATTATAAACAAGCGGGTTTAGAACCTCGGTTCCTGTGTATGGGGTAGGGGCTAGCTCCACGCCACGCCATAGGCCGGGTAGTTTGAAGACTTGTTTCAGATAACCACTGATGGCCTCGCGATCCAGCGCATGGGAGCGCCAGAGCAGGTAATCGCGGCCCTGCAGCGTAGCCGTCCAGGCGCCGATATCAAGGCTCAGGCGCCTGAGGGATGGCAATGAGTACCAGTCCTGCCCGCCAGGCGAATCCGGCGCATACAGAAGCCAGTCCTCGTTACCGGGCGTGCGGCTGCCGATAGCAACCAATCCCAAGAGTGGGCGCGTATCGTCACGCAGCTGTAATGGCGCAATCATCAGGTTCGCATCGCCGTTCACCGCGCGTTGAACCCGCTGAAAATCGCCGTCGTCCAGATGGCTGCGGAGCTTCGCGCCCAAGGCACTCAGCAGCAATTCATCCCGGCTGAAGCGGGTCATGGCGGCGAGCACCTCATTGCGCTGGTACAAAGCCCGAATTTCAGCACCGTAGGCAGCGCGCACGTCGTCGGTCAGCACCTTTTCCAACCATTGCTGGTTCAGTTCAGAGGGAAGATGCTCACCGACAAACGTGATCCATCCCCGCCCACCTTCATCGTGCAGGCCGCACAGTAGCAAATCCGTGAGGCAACGCTTGTCCTCCTGGGTGACCCCACGCCCGGCTACATCGAAGAGATAACGGCGGGTGGTCATTAGACTGTCAGGATCCAGGGTGATACCAAATTCCAGCTGTAGCAGTTGACTCGCAACGTTTTTTGCGAAGGTCCGCAGACTGACATACGCGCCCAATTGCTTATCCAGTTCAGTCTGGCTGGCGATTAACTGTTGCTCCAGTTCGCCATAATCGAGTTGTTCCCGACTACTGGCGCGCTCGAGCCATTGCGGACGGTTACCGTTATCAACAGGTAGGTACTTGTTCATTACGTTCATCTAAATGCCCTCAGAAAATAAACACAAAGCCAGGAAATCTGCCTCGTCAAATTATCCAAGGAGCTCGCACCACCAAAGCGCTTAAGCAATACCAACTATTTACAACTCAAACACGGTGTAACGTGTGGATTTTATCTATCAATCAAGCCCTCTAACTTACATTCGGTTTCAACCCCACAACCCTAACGCTTTAGCCTTCGCCACGGCTTGCGTGCGTCTTTCGACCCGCAACTTTCCATGTATACGCCGGGTGTGGGTTTTGACCGTATGCAAAGAAATAAACAGCGTATCTGCAATCTCCTGATTGGAATGACCGAGGGCCACCAGCTTCAATACTTGCAGTTCACGTTGGCTCAAGGTTTGCGCGGTATCTGAACGACTGCATGGCTGATGACACGTCCCTGGAGAAGCCTGTCCGTCGCCAAACAATAACGGCTGGCGCTGGCGCAATTCATTGAGTACTTGATGCGCCTGATACCGTGTAACGTTGCGCAAGCCCTCCTGCAATATATCAATAGCCTTCGTGGCTTGGCCTTCTAGCCACAGCACTTCAGCCAGGGCCAATTGCAATTCAGTCGCGAGCAACCACATGCCCTGGGTCTGCGCCTGCTTCATCAATGACTCCAGTTGTACCGCCGCCTCGCTCGTATCCGGTTCTGTCCGAAACCTTGCGATGATCAACAGGTATTCGATACGCGGGATCAGCTCAAGCGTGGCCGGGGGTGCCTGCCGTGCCTGAGGCCCGCGATAGTGCTTGAGCACACGACTCAAGGCTTCGCACACCAATTCAGCACGTCCCTGTTGCAACCAGAAATGGCTACTGACTTGCAGCAGGACGCTGCGATAGACCGTGTCGGGAATATGCCGCTGCTGCATCAGTCTCTCGGCATCGCGCAGCAAGACGAATGCCTGGGCATAGTCGTGCTGATTAACCGCCAGTTGCGCAAGCCCCAGAAAGCCGTACAGCACGCGTTTGTCGTGGTTGCACAAGCACTGTTCCAGGCCGGTTTGAAAGAACACTTCGGCGCGCTCATCGTCTCCCTGGCAGAGTGCAAGCCGACCACGACGCAGCGCGATTCGACCCAGCAACGGCACAGGTCGCTCGATGGGTTGATTGAGCAATTCATGGATGTTCGCGAGCAAGCTTTCGGCACGCTGGGGAGCGCCACGCTGTTCAAGCAATTGCGCATGATCGAGCTCCAGCAGCCCTTCGAACACCAGCGAGCCCTGCGCACGCGCCAGGCACAGCGCCTCGCGATTCAAGGCCTGCGCCACATCGAGTTCGCCGCGCAGAAGGGCCTGTTGCGTCAAACCCGACAAGCACATCAAGCGCACGGTCCACAGATCAGGGCAGAGCTCGCTCAGCGCCTCCAGAAAATGCGCACGCGAGCCCTCCATACGTCCCTGCAAATGCAGCAACCAACCCTGTTGCGCCTGCCACCGTGCGATCAGTTGCCGCTGCTGTACCACCGAAGGTTGCGGGGTAAAGCGCGACAACTGTTCGATGCAAACGGCGGCTTGTTCGAATCGCCCGGCAAACAACAATGCCGCGGTGATCAAGCCGACCAATTGCGGTGAGCCGAACATCAGCTCTGCGCCTTGATGCTCATACAAACGCAACAACAGCACGACCGTCTGCTCCTCGAACAAATGCTCGAAACTGAAGTGCTGCAACAGACTCACCGCAACCTCAAATTCTTCAGCCAGCAAGGCCTGCTCGAACGCCGCTTTCCAATCCAGTTCAGCGGCGAACCACTGACAGGCGCGACGATGCCAGGAACGTCCGGCCGGCCATTGTTCATCACGCATCAATTGCATGAGTGGAGGGAAGATCTGCAGCCAGTCGGCCGAGTCCTGCCAAGGCTCAATGAAGCACCCCAGATCCTGCAACGTCTTCAGGCATTGCGCGCCCTCACCCACACCAAACAGGTGATCGCACAGCCGTGCATTGAATCGTGGCAAATGCGCGAGTACCCGCCAGGCCTCCGTCAACTCAGGGGTCAGGCTGCTGAACAGTTCGTGTTCGAGGTAATCGAGCAATGTGTCCGGTCGACCGTGAAGTGTGTCGCTGCGTGACCAGTCGCATTTCTGCAGCAATGCCACGCGCACCCCGGCGCACCAACCGCCACTGCCCTGAATGATCTTGCTGGCGGCGGTGTTGGCATCGGCCGGCGTCAGGTGGCGCAACAGCGAGGCAATTTCAGTTTGTTTGAAGGCCAGCGTCGAGCGCTCACACTCGTACAGTTCATCATCGAGCAGCAACCGTGGCCAGTTGCATTGCGGGCGACGGCGAGTCCCCAGCCACCAGGTCAACATCGGGCTGCTGACAGCCAGCATGCGGTCCAGCAGCAGGTCGAGTTCGGGGTTCGGGACACGGCAAAAATCGTCAAGAAACAACCAGGTCGGCGATTGCAAACGAGCCAGCGAGCCGAGCAGCGCGGTTTCCTCCGATGACGCCAATCCCAATGCCTCAGCCACGCGCTGACGAAAATCCTCCACGTTCATGGCTGTGCCCGACAACGGCAACCAACACACCCGATACTGCGGCGGCGCTTGCAACAGACAGTCGGCAAGCAACGCCGACTTGCCACTGCCGGCAGGTGCGCAGATCAATTTCACCCGTGCGTTCGACGCCAGCAACGGCTCGCTCAAGCGTTCACGCGACAGGTGATGAGAGGACAGACGGGGCAGGAATCCGGAACGGTCCAGACACGGGGTCATGGCGGTCATTGCAGCGTGCCTTTTTATAGTTGTGCGGCCACCCTAGACCTGTCTAACCCGCTTGTTGAGAAGTATTCAGGGCGTTGATCGACAGATCGAGTAGGAGGCGGCTTTGCAGCCACCGTCCTCTCACACCACCGTACGTACGGTTCCGTATACGGCGGTTCAGGTTATGCGATTAAGCCGGTTTATCG
>Ga0302169_10000033_pt1 | contig 42835 bp, 35 predicted proteins | sample I_Fen_N1_3_FD_193493 | JGI IMG/M metagenome (GOLD analysis project Ga0302169, IMG submission 193493) | Peat permafrost microbial communities from Stordalen Mire near Abisko, Sweden - I_Fen_N1_3 | ecosystem: Environmental > Terrestrial > Soil > Wetlands > Permafrost | place: Sweden: Abisko...
GTCTGCTTACGTTTGCCGGCGTACTCGGCATCGGCGAAGGATATCTGTTTCATCGGGACTCAACCGTCGTGTTCGTGTCAGGCGGGTATTTCACCAGATTTGGAAGTCTTCTTCAGAGTTTCCCTAGAGGTTTTGCATGCACTCTTTTCACAGATTTTTCTGCTCGATACTGTTCCTGAGCACATTCATACCTGGCATCGCCAGTGCCGAACCAAAGCCTGCGAACATGGTGTATTTGCGCACCATCGACCCGAGCATCGAACAGGACATGCGCTACGCCAGCGCCCACAATTTCACCGGGCACCGGCTCGACGGTTACGACGCGGCCGAATGCCTGTTGTCCGTGGACACCGCCAAGGCCCTCGCCCGGGTCCAGGCGACACTGCGCACCCAAGGCTACGGATTGAAGGTATTCGACTGCTATCGACCGAGCCGCGCCGTCGCCGACATGGGCCGCTTCGCAACAGAACCGGGTGACCCACGCAAGGCCGAGTTCTATCCGCGCGTAGACAAACAGGACTTCTGGCACCTGGGTTATGTGGCGCGGGTGTCGGGACACTCCAAGGGCTCAACCGTGGACCTGACGCTGATCGGCCCGGATGCGCTGCCCGCCGACACCTGGACCCCGACGGCGACGCAAGTCGATTGCACCGCACCCTATGATCAGCGCTGGCATGACGGTGCACTTGATATGGGCACCGGTTTCGATTGCTTCGACGAACGCGCGCATACCGCCAACCCGGCGATCAACGCCACCGCCAAGGACAACCGTCAACGCCTGAGCAGCGCCATGGAAAAAGAAGGGTTTGCCGGGTATTCGAAGGAATGGTGGCATTTCACCCTAAGTGGCGAGGGCGTGCCGAAGGACGTGATGGACTTCCCGATTACACCGATGAGCGCTAGCGACAACATCGGCGCCAGCGGTCAGCTGATTGTGGTGACCAGCAAAAACTGGGATGACATTCAGGGCACCGCGCAGCGCTATGAGCGTGAAGGGACAACCTTTCGAAAATACGGCGAGGCCTTTCCCGTCGTGGTCGGCAAAAACGGCATGGGCTGGGGCAAAGGCGTGAGCAGCGTGGGTGCTGTTGAAGGCCCGGTCAAACGCGAAGGCGATGGAAAAGCACCGGCGGGGATTTTCAAACTGGGCACGGCGTTTGGTTACGACGCATCTGTAGACACCCACCTGCCTTACCTCGCGCTGACACCGACCACCGAATGCGTGGATGACAGCCAATCCAGTCACTACAACAAACTGGTCGACGGCGCCGCGACGGCTACAGACTGGAGCAGCTCGGAACACATGCGCAACGAAGAAGGTTATCGCCAAGGCATTTTCATCGAGCACAACACCCCGGCCATAGCGGGTTCGGGCTCGTGCATTTTCTTCCACATCTGGCGTGGCCCCACTTCGCCAACGGCGGGTTGTACGGCCATGGATCAGGGGGATATTGCTGCGTTGCTCAAATGGCTCGACCCTAGCGAGTCGCCGTTGCTGGTGCAGATGCCGGAGGCGCAGTACGAGCAGTTGCGTGAGGAGTGGGCGTTGCCGTGATGTGAGTGCGAGTTGGATGGGGTCAACTGGAGAAGCCCTTTTTGCGGGCAGCCACATTAACGCTGCTATTGAGTGCAACGGCCATAGAAAACAACCTGATCAAATGTCAGGGGTATTCCTGCCTGGCATGCAAAACGGTCACGATCTCAATTCGATCCGTCACTCGATAAACCACCAAGTAGTTGGGGTGCACAACAATTTCCCGCGTGCCGGGTACACGACCAAATCGATAAAGGTAGGGATGTTGGGGAAGCGCTGAGGTAGCAACTTCAATGGCTTGGTACAACTCACTTGCTGCTACAAAGTGGCGGTCGCCGATGTAATCCAGGATTTGCCAGAGTTCAGCCCGAGCTTCGGGCCGCCACTCAACCAGCATCGCGTTTATTGCGCTTGGATTCGATCAAAGCTCGCATATCAGCCATCACCTGATCGTGTGGGACATTCGGGCGAGGATCATCGAGCGAAGCTTGCACTTTTGCACGAAACCAACGGTCATAACTGACAGCTTTTTCTTCAGTTTCAAACTCTGAAACGATGGGGGAAAGTTCGGCACTCATTGTGACCTCCGGGTCCGATGTTTAGCAGTCTAATCGGTAAGTGGCTCACTGTCGTCGCTGGCTAGATGAAGGGCACCTCTGCCCCCAGACAGTTGACTCTCTTTTATAGGGTTGCAGCCACCACCCTACCCCCCTCACTTCCGAGTGCCAACCCTAAAACCCTGTGGGATGGTTCTTCGATTTTCTGAAAACCGTCACATGTCTTACGGCGCTTGTTTAATAACACTCTTACCGTCAGCTACAAGGACTTAGGCCTTTCCCTGCGGAATCGCCTGAATCCACCGCCTTATGCCTCTATGACCTGCCCTTCAAATCCAGGCAATACGTGTAATACCCCCCATCACGCACATACCCCAACGCCTCATACAACCGCTGCGCACCCGCATTGTCGGTGGCGGTTTCCAGCACCATGCCCTTGGCACCGCTCAACACCGCAAACTCACGGGCGGTGTTCATCAGCAACGTCCCCACCCCTAGCCCACGGGCTTCGGGGGTGGTGAACAGGTCGCTGAGCAACCAGGTGCGGTGGGCGTCGATGGAGGAAAACGTCGGGTACAACTGCACGAAGCCCAACGCGTGACCCGCGGCGTCTTCGGCGAGGAAAATCGCTGATTCGTCGCGGGCGATGCGCTCGGCGATGAAATCCCGGGACTGCGTCAGGTTCGAGGGCTGGCCGTAAAAGCCTCGGTAGGCGTCGAAAAGGCGCGCCACCTTGTCGAGATGGCTGGCGTCGGCGCGCAGGGCTTTTACGTCCATTTTGGGGATCCCTCGAAGGTTGGATTACTTCGGCTGTGCCACGGTGCGCAAGTACGGCTTGATGGTTTTGAAGCCGTCCGGGTATTTTTTCCGCGCGTCTTCATCGGACACTGAGGTCGGGATGATTACATCCTCCCCCGGACGCCAGTTCACCGGCGTGGCAACCGTGTGCTTGGCGTTCAACTGCAGGGCATCGAGCAAACGCAGCACTTCATCGAAATTGCGCCCGGCACTCATCGGGTAGATGAGCATGGCCTTGACCTTTTTGTCCGGGCCAATGATGAACACCGAACGCACGGTGGCGTTGTCGACGGCAGTGCGGGTGCCGCCGCTGGCATTCGGGTGGATCATGTCGTAGAGCTTTGCCACCACCAGGTTTTCGTCACCGATCATCGGGTAGTTGACCGCGTGCCCCTGGGTTTCTTCGATGTCCTTGGCCCAGCTTGCATGGTTGCTGACCGGGTCGACGCTGAGGCCGACGATCTTGGTGTTGCGCTTGTCGAACTCAGGCTTGAGCCCGGCCATGTAGCCCAGTTCGGTGGTGCACACCGGGGTGAAGTCCTTGGGGTGCGAAAACAGGATGGCCCACTTGTCGCCAATCCACTCGTGGAAATGCAGCGTGCCTTCGGTGCTTTCGACGGTAAAGTCCGGTGCCTCGTCGCCAATGCGAATTGCCATGTTCGTTCTCCTTACTGTGGGGTCGTAGGGAAAACCGTCGGAATCGGGATATGTCTCCAACGGCATTCAGGATCGGTGTTGAACTTGCCAACGCGGATCAGTATAGGAGACGCTGCAAGACAAGGCCGTTACCACTAAAACAGGCCTCAAAAACACAAAACAGCCAGATCGACTCGGCGTCGACCTGGCTGTTGTTGAGCAAAAAAACACGCCATTAAACCCGTACGTTGCGCCCCGGCAGCGTCGAGCGCTGGCTGTTTTCCCAATTCTCCACCAGGCCGACCGGTGCATCCGAGGCCGGCAGCATGTTGCGCCCGCGCACCAGATCGCTGGCGCGCTCGGCGAGCATGATGGTCGGTGCGTTGAGGTTGCCGTTCGGCTCGGTCGGGAACACCGACGAGTCGATCACGCGCAACCCGGCGATGCCATGCACGCGCAATTCGGAATCCACCACCGCCATGTCGTCCTCGCCCATGCGGCACGAGCCGCACGGATGGTAGGTGCTTTCGAGGTTTTCGCGCACGAAGGCGTCGAGCTCTTCATCAGTGTTCACCAGCGGACCGGGAGCGATTTCGCCGTCGCGGAATCGGTCCATGGCTTTCTGGCCGATGATCTCCCGGGTCAGGCGGATGCAGCGGCGGAAGCCTTCGCGATCCTCCTCCCGTTGCAGGTAGTTGAACTGGATCTGCGGATGCTCGTACGGGTCAGCCGACACCGCGCGAACATAGCCGCGGCTCTTGGGTTTGTTCGGCCCGGTGAGCACCATGAAGCCGTGACCCTTGATCGGCTTGTTGCCGTCGTAACGCATGGCGGCGGGCAGGAAGTGGAACTGGATGTCCGGCCAGCGCAGGCCCTTGTCCGAGCGAATGAAACCACCGGCCTCGAAATGGTTGGTGGCACCGAGCCCGTCCTTGAACAGCAGCCAGCGCAGACCGATCATCAGTTTGCTCAGCGGGTCCATTTTGCTGTTGAGGGTCACCGGTTCCTTGCAGCCGAACTGGATGTACACCTCGGCATGATCCTGCAGGTTCTCCCCGACTCCCGGCAGGTCATGGCGCACGCCGATCCCGGCTTTGCGCAGGACCTCGGCCGGGCCGATGCCGGAGCGTTGCAGCAGGTGCGGCGAACCGATGGGGCCGGAAGAAATCAGCACTTCACGGTGGCAATAAACCTGGTGAGTCTGACCATCGTGGTCATACATGACGCCAACCGCGCGTTTGCCTTCAAGGATGATCTGGCGGGTCATCGCGTGGGTGATCACGGTCAGGTTCGGACGGCCCATGGCCGGGCGCAAATAGGCGTTGGCCGTGGAGCAGCGCACGCCGTTTTTCACGGTCATGTGCATCGCGCCGAACCCTTCCTGCATGTAGCCGTTGCAGTCTTCGGTCTTGATGTAACCCGCCTCCGCGCCTGCTTCGACCCACGCCCCGTACAGCGGGTTTTTCATGTGGTTGCCGTTGGTGGTGTGCAACGGCCCGGTGCCGCCGCGATAGCCGTCGCCACCCTCCTCATAATGTTCTGCCCGTTTGAAGTACGGCAGGCAATTGCGATAACCCCAGCCCTGGGCGCCGAGGGATTCCCACTCGTCAAAGTCGTAGGCGTGGCCACGGATGTAGACCAGGCCGTTGATCGACGACGAACCGCCCAGCACCTTGCCGCGTGGGCAATGGATGCGCCGCCCGTTGAGGAACGGCTCCGGCTCGGTTTCGTAGCGCCAGTTGTATTTCTTGGTGTTCATCGGGATCGAGAACGCGCTCGGCATCTGGATCACCACACTGCGGTCGCTGCCACCGAATTCCAGCACCAGTACCGAAGTCGCCGGGTCTTCGCTCAAGCGGTTGGCCAACACACAACCCGCCGAGCCGGCACCAATGATGATGTAGTCGTATTTTTGCGTAGCCATGGTTATCTCCCGGCCGTCGATTCGTTGAACACTGGAGACGAGCGATGGGTCAGCGAGTCGCCAGTGGTGTATTGCGGTGAGGTTTTCTCGATGTGCTGGATCACCGTTTCTTCACGCTTGAGATCAATCGAGCGGCTGAACCAGTAGTACACCAGCCCCGAGACGATTAGCCCGACCAGCCAGGCGATGTCGATGCTGCCCAGCGCTTTGGCGAGCGGGCCGACATAGACCTCGCGCTGCTCGACGCCGTCGTAGATGTGGAAGAACGGGATCATCGACACGAAACCGATGGCATACGCGGCGATGCCACGCAGGCCCCAGTTGCCGTAGATGTTGCCGTGGGGCATGAAGAAGTGCGGGATGGCGTAGCGGCCTTTGCGCACGAAGAAGTAGTCCGTCAGGTTGACCGAGGTCCAGGGCACCAGGAAGTACAGCATCACCACCAGGTAGATCCCCAGCACCGACAAGCCTTTGCCCGAACTCTGGATGCTCAGCGCCACGCCGAGTTGCAGCAGGATCACAAAACCGATCGCCAGGATGCGTGCTTTGCGGGTTGGTTCGATGTGCTTGATCGAATCGACACAGGTCAGCGTGGTCAGTTTCGCGCTGTAGATGTTCATCGCGATCACCGGCAGGAACGCCAGGATGGTGATCACCACCACCGCGGTGCCGATCAGTGGCGAGACGACGTTGCCGACTTGTCCGAGGGCGACCAGCACATCCGTGGAGTGCAGGTGATCCGCCAACCAGCCGCCCACCGAAATCATCCACGCACCGGACAGCGACGCGCCGAGAAACACTACGGCAATCAGCTTGCCGCTGGAGGTGTTCTTCGGCAGGTAACGGGAATAGTCGGACACGTACGGGGCGTAGGCGATGTTGTAGCTGGCCGCCGCGGCGAACTGGGCGATGAAACCGGTCCAGTTGAAGCCCAGCGGCGCGGGCGCCACTTCACCGGCCGCCAGTACTGGCATCGCCGCGTCGGGCACCCAGCCCATCATCACCGCCAGCGTCACCAGGCCGTACAACGGAATCGACAGGTACAACGCCCATTTGAAGCTGCGGTGCATCCAGTCATGCCCGAGGATCGCCAGGACCGCTGCCGGTATCGTCACCGCCACGGCAATCGCCCAGGGATGGAACCCGAAGAGCGTGTGCAAGCCCTGCATCATCAACACCAGGTTGACGATGTTGAACCCGGCAAACACAAACAGCGTCGCCAGCAGCACGAGGATCACACCGCGATAGCCGAACTGTGCGCGCGACTGGATCATTTGCGGCAAGCCCAGGTGCGGGCCCTGTGAACCGTGGAACGCCATGAACAGCGTGCCGAACATGATGCCCAGCGTGCCGGCGAGTGTGGTCCAGAGCGCGGTCAAGCCGACGCTTGGGCCGACGAAGCCGATGGTCATGGTGAAGAAGGTGAAATTGCCGAGGAACCAGAACGGGCCCTGGCTCGACAGTTTGTCGGTACGTTCGTGTTCCGGGATGAAGTCGATTGAATGGCTTTCGACGATCGGTTTGTCGTCGAGGAGCGACACGCTAGGAGCGGCTTTGGCGTCAGTGTTCATGATGGACTCTTATTGTTGGAAGATCATGACGGAATAACTGCGTTCTTTCGGTGAACGACGCCCCCTGTAGGAGCCGAGCTTGCTCGCGATGGCGACCTGTCAGTCGCTACATCAGCGCTGGTAATTGCGCTATCGCGAGCAAGCTCGGCTCCTACAGAGATGACGTTGTTCCTGATGACGCCCCTGCGGGAGCGAGTTCCCACAGGGTTTGAGTCAGCCATGACTCAGGGAAGCGTGATCCAGACAGCTTTGGTTTCGAGCAGGTAATCGAGCTGCTCGGCACCCAGGTCCTTGCCAAAACCGGACTGCTTGTAGCCACCGAACGGCATCGACGGGTCGAGGGTGCCGTGGGCGTTAACGTAGACCGAACCGGCCTTTAACCGTGGGATAAGGCTGTGCACCTTGCCCAGGTCGTTGGAATACAGCGCGGCCGCCAGGCCGTACACCGAGTCATTGGCCAGGGCCAGCGCCTCTTCCTCATCGTCGAACGGTGCGGTGACCAGCACCGGGCCAAAAATCTCTTCCTGGACAATGCGCATGTCGTTGCGGCAATGGGCGAAGATGGTCGGCTCGACGAAGAAGCCAGGGCCATCGACGGGCTGTCCGCCGTAAACCAGTTCGGCGCCTTCCTGCTTGCCGGTTTCGATGTACTCGGTGACCCGCTGTTTTTGCAGTGCCGAAACCAGCGGGCCAATGAAACAGTCTGGGTCCAGACCCGGTGCAATCTTCAGCGTGCGGGTATAAGCAATCAGTTCGCGCAAAAATTCGTCGTAGACACTGCGATGAATATAGGCGCGTGTACCGGCGTCGCACACCTGACCCGAGTTGAAAAACACACCGTTGGCGACCGCTTGCGCCGCCGCTGGAATGTCCGCATCGGCCAACACGATTACCGGTGATTTTCCTCCCAGTTCCAGGGTTAGTCGCTTCATTTCGTCCAGCGCTGCACGCCCGACGGTACGACCGACCGGCGTCGAACCGGTAAAGGTCAGTTTGTCGATGCCGGGGTGGGTGGCCATGGCCGCGCCGACCACGCTGCCGCGCCCGGAAACAATGTTGATCACGCCGTCGGGGATCCCGGCTTCCTTTACCAGTTCGGCAAAACGCAGGGCTGACAGCGAGGTCAGTTCGGCGGGTTTGACCACCACGGTGCAACCGGTGGCCAACGCGGCGCCGAGCTTCCAGGCCATGGTTTGCAGCGGGAAGTTCCACGGCACGATAGCGCCGACCACCCCCACGGCTTCCTTGCGCGTGTACGCCAGGTAATTGCCCGGTAACGAAGGCTCGACCGTGCGACCGTGCAGCTTGGTCGCCCACCCGGCGAAATAGCGCAGGGTGTCGACGGTGCCCTGGATATCGACGTCCTTGGCAAACGCGACCGACTTGCCCATGTCGATCGATTCGATTTCCGCCAGTTCTGCGGCGTTCTGCTCAATCAGGTCCGCCAAACGTTGCATCAAGCGCTCCCGTTCAACCGGTTTCGCCTGGCTCCAGGCGCCGCCATCGAACTGTGCGCGAGCGGCTTGCACGGCGCGGTCCAGATCCTCGGTAGTGCCCATCGGAATCCGTGTAATCAGACCTTCGGTCGACGGCTCGATGACGTCGGAAGTCTGTCCGTCGCTGGCCTCGACAAAGGCGCCACCGATGAACATTTTCTGCACCTTGCTGAGGAAGGTCTGGGTCGCTTCGGATACACCGAATTTCTGCAGGTACTGCTTAACACTCGCGTCCATTTTTCATGCCCTCTGTGCGGCGGTCAGTTCACGCCGATTCGGTGGTGGTTTCGCTCACGGCATGCTTCGCCTGAGCCCGTTCATGGAAGATGAAACCGATACTGTTAAGCAGCAGTTGCGCCGCCAGAATCGAGGTCATGCCGCTCGGGTCATACACCGGTGCAACCTCCACCAGGTCCATGCCGACGATGTTGCCTTTGCTGCGCTTGGCCAGGGCCTGGATGATTTCCAGCACCTCGTAGTAGAGGAAACCGCCATGGCTCGGAGTGCCGGTGCCGGGGGCGATGGACGGGTCGAAACCGTCGATGTCGATGGTGATGTAGTAGTTGATGTTCTGCGGGATCAGCGCCAATACCCCCTCGACACCGAGGCGGCGAACATCACGCACCGAGAGGATTTTCGAACCGGCGGCGTGGGCGGCTTCGTAGTCATCGCGGTTGGACGACGAGACGTTGCGAATGCCCATTTGGGTCATGCCGACAATGTGGTTCATTTCCGAGGCGCGGCGCAGCGGGTTGCCGTGGCCGTAGCGCACACCGTGGCGTTCGTCGACGAAATCCAGGTGCGCATCAAAGTGGATGATGTGTATCGGGCCGCGGCCCTCAAAGGCCTTGATCACCGGCGCGTGTACCGAGTGGTCGCCGCCGAGCACAACGGGCATGACGCCGGCATCGAGGATCTTGCGCACGGCGTATTCGGTGTTTTCGTTACTGGTGACCATATCGGTGTGCACGATGTCGGCGTCACCAACGTCGACCATGCGCACGTCGGCGGCGGTCAGGTACATCACGTCGTCTTCATGATCGTAGGCGCCGGCGTGGCCGAAGGAAAACAGCGTCGATGCCTCACGGATCCCGCGTGGCCCGAAGCGTGCGCCGGAGCGCCACTGGGTGCCCATGTCGTTGGGCACGCCGAGTACCGCGACGTCGGCATCCAGTGCGTCCCAATCGGTGCACACCGGGGATTTGCCAAAGGTGCAATGACCCACGAATGGCAGGTTCAGGCGACCGGATTCATAACCGTTATTCGACATTTCAAGCCTCTCCACTTTTTGTTATCGGCTGGGCGGGCTGCAAGGCGACCGCCGTTGGAAAGACTATGGGCGCAGGTTTTCGTGGAAAAAATGCTAAACATCAGATACTCATATCGGCATTGCCGATGCATCCACACGCGGGAGGTCCAAGGTGATTCAGCTGCATGATGTCGATCTGAAATTGCTCAGGGTGTTTGCCACGATTGTCCGGTGCGGGGGCTTTTCCGCCGCGCAGGCGGCGTTGAACGCCGGCCAGTCGACGATCAGTGAACAGATGACCCATCTGGAAACCCGGCTCGGGGTCAAACTCTGTCAACGCGGGCGCAGCGGATTTCGCTTGACCGAGCAGGGTGTGGCGATTCACGAAGCCACGCAGCGCCTGTTGTCGGCGGTGGAAAATTTCTGCATGGACGCCGACGTGCTCAAGCAGCACATCAGCGGCAAGCTCAACCTGGGGATCATCGACACCACCATCACCGACCCCGATTCGCCGCTGCCGCGCACCACGCAGCGCTTCGTGTCCCGAGGGCATGACGTGCACCTCAACGTCTATGTCGGCACCCCCGCCGAACTCGAAGAACGCGTACTCGACGGCCGCCTGCACCTGGCCATCGGGCACTTCCCGATCCATGTGCCAGGTCTGCTGCACACGCCGCTGTATCAAGAGGCATTGGGCTTGTATTGCGGGCGTCGGCATCCGTTGTATGGCAACAAGGCCGAAGGTGATGAACTGCTCGAAGAAATCGCCGCGAGCCGGATTGTCGTGCGCGGCTACATGCAGCAATACGACCTCGAACATTTGGGCGTCAGCAAAGCTGCCGCGACCGTCGACAACATCGAGGCACTGGCCATTTTGCTGATCTCCGGGGCCTACCTCGGTTTTCTGCCGGCGCACTTTGCCGCGCAGTGGATCAAGACCGGGGAGATGCACCAACTGGCGCCGAACAGCCTGCAACTGGTCTCGCCGTTTGACGTGATTACCCGACGCGGCACGGCCCCGCCGCCGATCCTTCAGGCCTTCCTGGAGGACCTGGCAGCCAGCGCGCGTAAAACTGCCAATGGCTGATCTCCGCTCGCCACACCCGAGCAGCGCCCGGCATACTCATTGACGCAACCACCCCGCTCACCACCCTTGCAGGCCCGTTATGCGCATCCACGTCACCTTCATCGACCGCGTCGGCATCACCCAGGAAGTGCTGGCCCTGCTCGGTGGGCGCCGGTTCAATCTGGACGCCGTCGAGATGGTGCCGCCGAACGTTTACATCGATGCGCCGACCCTTGGCGCCGAGGTGCTGGAAGAGTTGCGCGAGGCCTTTCTCGGCGTGCAGGGCGTGCAAGCGGTGACAATGGTCGACATCCTTCCGGGGCAGCGCCGCAGCTTGCAGCTCGATGCCTTGCTCGCGGCCAGCACTGACGCGGTTCTGGCCGTGGATGATCGCGGTGTTGTGCTGCTGGCCAACCCGGCGCTGATTGCTTTGTGTGGGCGTGAACCGGCCGGAGAATCGCTGACGGTATTGTTTGATGATCCATCCTTGCACCACACGTTGATCGAACACCACTTCCGCCTGCCAATGCACGAGGTCAGCCTCGGCGGCCAGACGTTGTTGCTGGACGCCATGCCGATCACCGACGCCGGCGCGCTGCTGACCCTGTACCACCCGAACCGCATCGGCGAACGCCTGTCGGCGCTGCACCATGACCATGCCGAAGGGTTCGATGCGCTGCTGGGAGAGTCCCCGGCGATCCGCACGCTCAAGGCCCGTGCCCAACGCGTGGCCACCCTCGACGCGCCGCTGTTGATCCAGGGTGAAACCGGCACCGGCAAAGAGCTGGTGGCCCGTGCCTGCCACGCGATAAGCACACGGCGCGAAGCACCCTTTCTCGCCCTGAACTGCGCCGCGCTTCCAGAGAGCCTCGCCGAAAGCGAACTGTTCGGCTACGCCGCGGGCGCGTTCACCGGTGCCCAGCGCGGCGGCAAACTCGGCCTGCTGGAACTGGCGGATCAGGGCACGGTGTTTCTCGATGAAGTCGGTGAGATGTCGCCTTATCTGCAAGCCAAGTTGCTGCGCTTTTTGAGCGATGGCTGCTTCCGCCGGGTCGGTGGTGATCGCGAGGTCAAGGTCAACGTTCGAGTGCTGAGCGCGACCCACCGGGATCTGGAAAAAATGGTCAGCGAAGGCCACTTCCGCGAAGACCTGTTCTATCGCCTCAACGTGCTCAACCTGCAGGTGCCGCCGCTGCGTGAACGCGGCCACGACATCCTGTTGATGGCCAACCATTTCATGCAACAGGCCTGCGCGCAGATCCAGCGTCCGGTCTGCCGTTTGGCCCCCACCACCTTTGCCGCCCTGCTGGGTAACCGCTGGCCGGGCAATGTGCGGCAGCTGCAAAACGTGATTTTCCGCGCGGCGGCAATCTGCGAAAACCCGCTGGTGGACATCGACGATCTGGACATCGCCCGCACGGCGGTGGAGCGCCAGAACGACGGTGAAGTCGGCAGCCTGGAAGAAGCCGTCGAAGGGTTTGAAAAGAACCTGCTGGAGCAGCTCTACCGCAGCTATCCGTCCAGCCGCCTGCTCGCCGCCCGCCTGCAAACCTCCCACAGCGCCATCGCCATCCGCCTGCGCAAATATGGCATCCCGGCCAAATCCTGAACACAACACAGGGGATTTCTGTCGGCCGCAAAATCTGTGTTCCCTGTAGCTCAAATGTGGGAGCGGGCTTGCTCGCGAAGGCTTTGTGTCAGGCAACTTTTCAGCGACTGACACACCGCTTTCGCGAGCAAGCCCGCTCCCACAGGGGTTATGTGGTGTGCCGGGATAACTGTCTTTAAATCGATACATCGTAGTGATTTCAAGACAGCCAGCCGCAACCCCGTGTTTTCCTGCCCTGCTTGTGACTCCCCTCTTGCCCGTATTGATTTCAATACAGACGGCGTTAGCCTCTTCACCAAAAAAACTTCTAAACCATTGATTTAAAACAAATAGAAAACATTGGCATCCCCCTTGCTATCACTCCCTGCAACCACGCTCGCTGCCCTGCACGAGCCTGTAAACGTCATCCGCCACCAGCAGCGGATGGGTCTGAACAATGAGGAGTTGGCATGAGCGAATTGCGTTTTACCGTCGATCACGAATGGCTGCGGCTTGAGCGTGATGGCCTGGTCACTGTTGGCATCACGCCGTACGCGCAGCAAGCATTGGGCGATGTGGTGTTCGTGCAAGTGCCCGAGTTGGGGACGTTCGGCGCCGGAGATGAAGTGGCGGTGCTGGAGTCCGTGAAAGCGGCCAGCAACATCGGCATGCCGCTTGACGGTGAAGTGGTCGAGGTCAACGCGACGCTGGAATCCTCACCGGAACTGGTCAACGAAGACTCACTGGGCGAAGGCTGGTTCTTTCGCTTCAAACCGGCCGACGCCGAGGCCATTCACCACCTGCTGGATCATGACGCCTACGCGCGCCTGACCCAGGAATCCGCCGAAGCCTGAAGCCGTACAACCCCTTCCCGCTTACAACAAAGGACACCATCATGTTCAGCAAACACGACCAGATCAAAGGCTACGACGACGAACTGCTGGCAGCGATGAATGCCGAAGACGCACGGCAGGAACACCACATCGAGTTGATCGCCTCCGAGAACTACACCAGCCAACGGGTGATGGAAGCGCAAGGCAGCGGCCTGACCAACAAGTACGCCGAAGGCTATCCGGGCAAGCGTTATTACGGCGGCTGCGAACACGTTGACGTGGTCGAACAACTGGCGATTGATCGCGCCAAACAATTGTTCGGCGCCGATTACGCCAACGTCCAGCCGCACTCCGGCTCTTCGGCCAACAGTGCGGTGTATCTGGCCCTGATCCAACCTGGCGACACCATCCTCGGCATGAGCCTGGCCCACGGTGGTCACTTGACCCACGGTGCCAAAGTGTCTTCCTCGGGCAAGCTGTATAACGCCGTGCAGTACGGCATCGACACTAAAACCGGGCTGATCGATTACGACGAAGTCGAACGCCTGGCCGTCGAGTGCAAGCCAAAGATGATCGTTGCCGGTTTCTCGGCTTACTCCAAGACCCTCGACTTCCCACGCTTCCGTCAGATCGCCGACAAAGTCGGTGCCCTGCTGTTCGTCGACATGGCCCACGTCGCCGGTTTGGTGGCGACCGGTCTGTATCCGAACCCGATTCCCTTCGCTGACGTCGTCACCACCACCACGCACAAAACCCTGCGCGGTCCGCGTGGCGGCCTGATCCTGGCCAAGGCCAATCCGGAACTGGAAAAAAAGCTCAACGCTGCGGTGTTCCCCGGCGGCCAGGGCGGCCCGCTGATGCACGTGATCGCGGCCAAAGCGGTGTGCTTCAAGGAAGCGCTGGAGCCTGGCTTCAAAACCTATCAAGCGCAGGTGATCCGCAATGCCCAGGCGATGGCTAAGGTGTTTATCGACCGCGGGTTCGACGTGGTCTCCGGCGGCACCGACAACCATCTGTTCCTGGTCAGCCTGATTCGTCAGGGCCTGACCGGCAAAGACGCTGACGCCGCCCTCGGCCGTGCCGGGATTACGGTGAACAAGAACGCCGTGCCCAATGACCCGCAATCACCGTTCGTGACCTCGGGGTTACGTATCGGCACGCCGGCGATCACCAGCCGCGGATTCAAGGAAGCCCAAAGTATCGAGTTGGCGGGATGGATCTGCGATTTGCTTGATCACCTGGGAGATGCCGATGTCGAGGCGCAAGTCGCCCAAAAAGCCGCAGCCATGTGCAGCGACTTCCCGGTCTACCGCGACTGATCAGCCAACACTAACCCCTGTGGGAGCGAGCTTGCTCGCGATGGCGGAGTGTCAGTCGACATCTATGTTGAATGACCCACCGCAATCGCGAGCAAGCTCGCTCCCACAGTGGATTGTGTGTGGGCTCGCCTCTGCCTCTCGAAGAAAGAAAAATACTCATGAACCCAACTGTGGAATCAACCAGCCCCGCCCCGGCAAAAATGCAAGTCGGGGTCAAACTGCGCGGTGCGGAAAAGGTCGCGCGGATCCCGGTCAAGATCATCCCGACCGATGAGTTCCCACGCAAACCCGACTGGATCCGCGTGCGCATGCCGATCTCTCCCGAGGTCGACCGGATCAAGCAACTGCTGCGCAAACACAAGCTGCACAGCGTCTGCGAAGAAGCCTCGTGCCCCAACCTCGGCGAATGTTTCTCCGGCGGCACCGCGACCTTCATGATCATGGGCGACATCTGCACCCGCCGTTGCCCGTTCTGCGATGTCGGCCACGGCCGGCCCAAACCGCTGGACGCCGACGAACCGACGAACCTGGCCGTGGCCATCGCCGACCTGCGTTTGAAGTATGTGGTGATCACTTCAGTGGACCGCGATGACCTGCGCGACGGCGGCGCCCAGCACTTCGTCGATTGCCTGCGCGAGATCCGCAAGCTGTCGCCGGGCGTGCAGCTGGAAACCCTGGTCCCGGATTACCGTGGGCGCATGGACGTTGCGCTGGCGATCACCGCGACGGAGCCGCCCGATGTGTTCAACCACAACCTGGAGACCGTGCCACGGCTGTACAAAGCCGCGCGGCCAGGTTCGGATTTCGAGTGGTCACTGGACCTGTTGCAGAAATTCAAATGGCTGGTCCCGACCGTACCAACCAAGTCCGGCCTGATGCTCGGCCTTGGCGAAACCGACGAAGAGGTGATCGAGGTCATGCAGCGAATGCGTGAGCACGACGTCGACATGCTCACGCTCGGCCAATACCTGCAACCGTCGCGCAGCCACTTGCCGGTCCAGCGTTTCGTGCACCCGGACGTGTTCGCCTGGTTCGCCGAGGAAGGCACAAAAATGGGCTTCAAGAATGTCGCCTCCGGCCCGCTGGTGCGCTCCTCTTACCATGCGGACCAACAAGTGCAAGGCGCAAAGGCAGGCTGAGGCGTGTCGCCCGGAAGAAAGTGACAGGCATAAAAAAACGCCAGACCCGATAGGATCTGGCGTTTCTTGAAGATGGCAGGGGCGGCTGGATTTGAACCAACGCATGGCAGGATCAAAACCTGCTGCCTTACCGCTTGGCGACGCCCCTGTAGCGCTTGCTACGTGTGGGCGGGAATTTAACAACTTTCTCGCCGTCCGGGAAGCCCCTGCTTAAAATATTTTTCTTCTAAAACAGCCACTTAACATTAATCGAATGCAGATACAACGGGCGCCGCTGCTAATTAAACCCGTGGCTGATGACTGGTCACGCAATGGATGCCGCCGCCACCGGCCGAGATGGCGTCGATGTTGAGCTGCACCACCTCGCGATCCGGGTAGAGTTCAGACAGCAGATCGAAGGCCTTGGTATCGGCCGCTTTGTCCCCGAACTCAGGCGCGATGACCGCTCCGTTGATCACGAAGTAGTTGATGTAGCCGGCCGCGAAGTCCGGGTTGTTCTTGTTGAACTTGCTCTTACGCGGGTACAGCGGTGGCGACACGGTATGCACTTGCAGCTGACGGCCATCAGCGTCCGTGGCGTTTTTCAGAATTTCCAGGTGCGCCAGCGTGACGTTGCGGTCGTAGGACTCGGGGTCGTTGTCGAGGTTGGCGATCACTACGCCCGGCTTGACGAAACGCGCGTAGAAATCGACATGGGCGTCGGTGATGTCTTTGCTTTTAATCCCCGGCAGCCAGATGATTTTGCGCAAACCGAGGCGTTCCTTCAGTTCCTGTTCGACTTCGGCCTTGCTCCAGTCCGGGTTGCGGTTGGCGTTGATCCAGCTGCTTTCGGTCATGATCCCGGTGCCGTGACCATCCACTTCGATACCACCGCCCTCGCCCACCAGTTCGGTGCGCAGGTAACTGGCCTCGGCGTTTTCGGCCACCAGGCCGGCCAGTTTCGCGTCCTTGGCGTGCTGCTGTTTGTTGCCCCAGCCGTTGAAGTTGAAGTCCACCGCGCCCAATCCGCCGCCCCCATCGATGACGAAGTTGGCGCCGATGTCGCGCATCCAGATGTCGTCGAGCTCGGTGGTGACATACGTGATGTTGGCCGTACCGCACAATTCCTCGGCGAGACTTCGCTCGTTGCTGCGGCAGAACACCGTGACCGGTTCATAGCGGGCAATGGTGCGTGCGATCAGGCCAAGGGCCTCTTGCACATCGGCGGTGAAGTCCTCCCAGATCGCATCCTGTGCGCCAAATGCGATGAAGGCGCGCTGGTGTTTATCGCCTTCATCCGGCATGAACCATGGGCCCCGAGTGGCGGCGTTGACCCAGCCCATGGATGCAGCGGCGCCGAGACCTGCGACCATGGAGACTTGTTTGATGAACTGGCGACGCGTCGACATGTGTGAATCCTTGAATACTGATCGTTATTGCTGAAAAGGTAGAAGCCGGCACTGGGTGCCGGCCGACTGTCACTGGGCCGTGGCGGTCTTGAACTTGGTCCAGGTGCGCATCCGCGCGCGCATATCGGCTTGCGAAATGTCCTTGCCCGGGATCAGCCGTGCATACGTGGCATCGTCGAGGTAGAGGTCCGGGTTGTTGCGCATGGCCGCATCGACGTTCGGCCGCGCCTTGGCGTTGGAGGTCGGGTAGCCAGTGAAGTTGCTGATGGCGGCCATGTTCTGCGGGCGCATCACGAAGTTGATGAACGCATAGGCGTACTCCGGGTGTTTGGCGTCGACCGGAATCGCCATGGTGTCCATCCATATCGTGGTGCCTTCACGGGGAACGCGGTACTGGAATATGGTTTTTTTGCCGGCAGAGTCCGAGGTCCGTTGCGCCTGGGTCATGTCGCCGCTGTAGCCGAGGGACAGGCACAGGTTGCCATTGACCAGATCGGTCACCGGCTGCGACTGGAACTTGCGGATGTACGGCCGCAGTTTCATCAACAGCTCACTGGCGGCAGCGAGGTCCGCCGGCTTGGCGCTGCGTGGATCCTTGCCCAGATAGTTGAGCACCACGGCCAGCACTTCGTCCGGAGAATCGATCATCGAGATCCCGCAATCGGCAAACCGTGCGGCCAGTTCCGGCTTGAACAGCATGTCCAGGCTGTTGACCGGCGCGTCCGGCATGCGCTGTTTGATCTGCTCGGCATTGTAAGTCAGGCCGATGGTGCCCCACGTGTAGGGAACCGTGGCCTTGCTCGAATGCTCGTAGTGCGAGCGCAACTTTTGCAAACCGGGTTCGACGTCATCCATCGCAGTGAGTTTTGACTGATCCAGCGCTTGCAGGCTGCCAGCGCGCATCAAGCGCTCGGCGACCGTGTCACCGGGGAAGATCAAGTCGTAACCACTGCCGCCGGCGAGCATCTTGGCTTCCAGGGTTTCACTGCCGTCCATGACGTCGTAGATCACTTTGATCCCGGTTTCAGCGGTGAACTGGCTGAGCGTGTCCTCGGCAAAATAATCGGCCCAGTTGTACAGGCGCAGGGTTTTCTCTTCGGCGTGCAGCGACGGTATCGCGCAGCACAGGGCCAGGCCCAGCGCGCCGAGCAAGCGTTTGTTGGCAATGTGCATGTCAAACCCCTTGAGTGTTCCAGCGAGCGTTGAGGTGACGGCCGTCCTGGCTTAACAGCGCTCCATACATGTCCGGACGGCGATCGCGATAGATGCCCCAGCTCAAACGCTCTTCGCGCATGACGCCGAGGTCCAGCGTTTGGACCAACACGCCGGTGCTGTCGCGGTCGGCTTCGGCGAGTAACTTGCCTTTGTGGTTACAGATGAAGGACGAACCGTAGAAGCTCATTTGCAGTTCGGGATCGGTGGTCGCCACTTCGCGGCCGACGCGGTTGGCGGCCACCACCGGCAGAATGTTGGCCGCCGCATGACCGCGCATGGTCATTTGCCAATGATCCCGGGAATCCAGCGCGGCGCAGCCCGGTTCAGAGCCGATGGCCGTGGGAAACAGCAAGACTTCAGCGCCCATCAACGCCAGGCAGCGAGCGGTTTCGGGGAACCACTGATCCCAGCAGATCCCCACGCCGAGGCGCCCGAATGCGGAGTCCCAGACCCGGAAACCGGTGTCGCCGGGGCTGAAGTATTCCTTCTCCTGATAGCCGATGGCGTTGGGAATGTGCGTCTTGCGATACACGCCCAACAGGCGCCCGTCGGCATCGGCCACGCTCAAGGAGTTGAAGTAGGCGTTGCCGGCCTTTTCGAACCAGCTCAGCGGCAACACCACGCCCAATTCCTTGGCGAGCGCGGCGAAGCGCTTGAGCACCGAGTTGTCGCTATATTCTTCAGCCAGCGCCAAGTGCTTGTGGCTTTGCTCGATGCAAAAATACGGCGTGGCAAACAGCTCTTGCAGCAGGATGACCTGAGCGCCTTGGGCCGCCGCGTCTCGCACCATTTGCTCGGCCAGATCGAGGTTGTTTTTAAGGTCCCAGGTGCAGGGCATTTGCGTGGTTGCAATCGTCAGAAGTGTCATCCGTTCAACCCTCCACCGGCCACGCCGGCTGCTGCTGGGTGATGCAATGCACCCCGCCACCGCCATGGGCCAAATGGTTGATTCGTACCGGCACCACTTCACGTCCGGGAAACGCCTGGCGCAGCACGTCGGCCGCTGCATCGTCGGCGTCGATGCCATAGGCCGGCATGATGATCGCGCCGTTGGCGATGTAAAAATTGGTGTACGACGCGCAGAACACTTCCGCCTCGGTGTCGACGGCGTCGGTGGCTTCGTACAACTCGATCATTTCGAACGTGCGCCCGTGAGCGTCGGTGGCCAGTTCCAGGGCGCGGCGGTTTTCGCGCGCCACTTCGGCATACACCGAACTTTGGTCGCGGGTGGCGTCGACCAACAACACACCCGGACGGGCAAACGCACACACGCCATCGACGTGGCCATCGGTCATGTCACCGGTCACGTAGTCCGGATCACCCGGCAGCCAGATGGTTTTCTTCACGCCGAGTAAACGCGTGAAGATCTCTTCCATCTCGGACTTGCTCATGCCCGGATTGCGATTGGGGTTGAGCAGCACCGATTCAGTGGTGATCAACGTGCCCTCGCCGTCGACATGGATCGCGCCGCCTTCGTTGCTCAGCGGTGTGCCAAAGCACGGCAAGCCCAGATGATTCAGAGCACGGCGCGCCAGGCTTTCGTCCAGGTCATGTGCCGACTTGCCGCCCCACGCGTTGAAGCGCCAGCTCACGCCGGCCATGCCGAGTTGCGGGTGGCAGACGAAGCTTGGGCCGGAGTCGCGGCACCAACTGTCGTTCACCGCCAGCGGGATCAGCTCGATGTTCGACCCGCACAAGGCTTTGGCACTGGCGATTGCAGACGGGTCGACGACCATTTTTACCGGTTCAAAACGGGCAATGGCGTTGGCCACACCCGCGAAATCCTCTTGCACCTGAGGCAGCGTGACACGCCAACCCGACTCCCAAAGCGCCTGGTTGTGCGGCCACACCATCCAGGTCGCGGCGTGGCGAACCCACTCCGCCGGCATCCACCAACCGTTGTTTTGAATTTCCTGCTGCTGCTTGACCTGCTGCATGATAAAAAGCCCTTTTAGTTAAGCCATTGTGTTCAATGAAAACTGCCTTGGCGGTCTTGGCATGCATGCTACGGCCGTAAAAACGGGCGAACAAACGATGGATTTTGCGCAGAAGTGATTAGGAAAACTTATCAATGCTCAAGCACTGGCCACCCCTCAGCACCCTTCGCGGCTTTGAAGCGGCAGCCCGTTTGGGCAGTTTTCACAAGGCCGCCGACGAGCTGAACCTCACTCAGTCGGCCATCAGTCAGCAGATCCGCAGCCTTGAGGCGTACCTTGAACAACCGCTGTTCTTTCGCAGCGGCCGCAGTGTCAGCCTGACCGACGCCGGCCACGACCTGCTCAGCACCACCCAGGCGCTGTTGCAACAATTGGCGGTCGGCATCCGTCGTCTCGGGCAATACCAGAAACCCAATCAACTGGTGCTCAACACCACGCCGGCGTTTGCTCGTCATTGGCTGTTGCCGCGCTTGGGGGATTTCCGCGTTCAGCATCCAGAGGTAGATCTGTGGATCTACAGCACCGATGAAGTGCCGGACATGACCACCCAGACCATCGACATTGCGGTGCGCGACGACATCAGCTCCCAGGCTGAATGCAGCTTCAAAGTGCTGCACGCCGACCGACTGTTCCCGGCGTGTCATCCGACTCAGTTGGCGCTGCCGAGCGAACAGCGCACCACCCTGCACGGCGAGCGGGAAATGGACTGGAGTCATTGGGCGGTGGAAGCCGGAATCGACGTCGGCCAGCAGGATCAGGGGCTGAATTTCTCCGATCCGGGTTTGCTGCTGGACGCGGCGTGCGCGGGGCTGGGTATTGCGTTGGTCAGTCAGTTATTGAGTCAAAAGGCGTGCAGCGACGGGTTGTTGCAGCCTTTGGTGGAGCAAACCATTCGTGGGCCGAATTGGGCGGTGCTGACGCATCGGGACAGTGAGAGCAGCGCGAGGGGTTTTAGTGAATGGTTGGTGCGGCATTTGGAGGTGACCGGTTGAAGACCTGACAGGGTTGGCCTAGGTATCCCGCATCGAGCACGTCACAGGATCTGAGTTAATATTCAGGGCTGGCACCCTTCAAGACCCTGCAAGCCGAGTGAAAAAACATGAATCGTCGTAAAAAAATACAGCAGCTATTAAAGGCCCACGCCAAAAAGGCCAGTGCCAAACTGGCACCGCAGAGCAAGGAAAAATACATCAGCAAGGCTGACCGATTGAAACTGGCGGCTGAAGCCGGTGACGACTCGATCGTTTCCTCTGAGGGCTGATGTGGCTGGCGAGGACTGCGTCCTCAAACGCAGCCTCGCGGGCTCGGCAGCTGCTACAAAATCCCGGTGTTGCTTGGTCCTCTGTGGCGAGGGGGCTTGCCCCCGTTGGACTGCGCAGCAGGCCCAATTTTCTGGGGCCGCTTCGCTGCCCAACGGGGGCAAGCCCCCTCGCCACAACAGCCCCCTCGCCACAGGGCTGCGTTTACCTGGGGGGTTCTATTTTATCCAGCACGCCGTTTGCCGTGATCTCGGCCACCATGATGCTGTTTGATATACCCAGCAACGCATAGCGCGCCTCCCCTTCCAGATGATCCACCAACTGATGGACCATCACGTCGATCGAGGCCAGTGTCTCGACCAGAAATACGCCCAGGGTTTCGGCGGTGGCGTGCGGGTCCACGGAAAACAGCGTGCTGCGGGTTCGCGGTTTGGCTTTGATATCGGCGTTCGACGGGAAGTGGAAGTCGAGCGCGCGTTCGGCGGCTTCGTTGAGTTTGTTTGAATCGGGTTCGTACGGGGATGCCGGATCGGTGTCCGGTGGGTTGGGCGTTACTTTGAACATATGCTCGCTTCCATGATTGGCCGTCACCCTCCTGCGACTAAACGAGAGGGAGGCAGCTGTACGCAGGTTAGTCGACCGGGGAAGCTAGCAAAGCCGGCGCGCCCGAAGGCGCCCTGCGCACAACCACCATCAAGTGCAGGCATGGGAATGCCCGACTGACAGAGCTAATGCACCTTACTTTTAACCCCGGGCGACTAAACCCGACCACTGATGGGCAGTGGCAGGGAAACGATAGAGGCCAGAGACAAAGCAAACAAGCCGGCGGATTCTGTCTTACCCGTAGGCAATGGCGCAAGGCGTTGTAGCCTCTGAGTGGTAACCGCAGGCTTCATTTAAACGCGGGTGATTTTTCTTGTTTAAGACAGTCTCCGACTGAACACACGTCGTACCAAGAGCTGCTACGCTTCAACCATTAACTTTCGCGCTTTCCAACACACTGGCGCACACACTCTCTGCAGGCTGATGGAACAGCCGAATGATCAGATCCTGCGCCCAAGCGAAACACACTTCGTTGAGCAAAGGAGTGATCATGCCGCCCCGCAAAAACAAGCCTGCCGACAGCAAGTCAGGGCAATCGCAAGACGACGGGGAAGAACGGGTTTTTCACTCACGCAAGGAACGCCTGTACGCCGGCGAACAGTTACGCGCGCGTCTGCCACATGCCCTTCACGCCGAATGGAAACCCGCGCGCAAACACCGTGACCCTATCGCACTGCTCGAAGAATCCAATCGCTATCGACTGCCCAACCTGGTGCCCGTGCGCTACGGCCGAATGCTGGCCAGCCCCTTCACCTTTTTACGCGGCTCTTCGGGGTTGATGGCGCATGACCTGGCCACAACCCCGACCACCGGCTTTCAGGTGCAGGCCTGCGGGGATTGTCACCTGATGAATTTCGGGTTGTTCGCCACGCCCGAGCGCAACCTGATCTTTGACATCAACGATTTCGACGAAACCCTCCCCGCCCCCTGGGAGTGGGATGTCAAACGCCTGGCGATCAGTTTCGCCGTGGCCGCCCGCGATAACCGCCTCAGCGATAAAGCGGCCAAGGCCAGTGCCGCCGAATGCGTACGTGCCTACCGCGAGTACCTGCGCAAATTTTCCAAGATGAGCCCCATGCAAGTCTGGTACGACTGCCTGGATGCCCAAGCGATCGTCGACATGGCGCCCAACGCTGAGATCAAGAAAATCCGCGAGCAATTAGTCGCCAAGGCCAAGCTGCGTGTTGGCGATTACCTTTATCCCAAAATCAGCGGTGAAGTCGGAGGGCGACGGCGCCTGATCGATCAACCACCGATTCTGTTTCATGTCTATGAAAAGGGCTTCGTTCGCAACGTCCATCTGGCGCTGCAAGATTATCGACTGTCGCTGCCCCATGAACGGCGCGTGCTGTTCGATCGCTACCGTCTCGAAGACATTGCCGTCAAAGCGGTCGGCATCGGCAGTGTCGGTACTTACTGTTTCGTTGGCCTGTTCTTTTCCGCAGAAAATCACCCGCTGCTTTTGCAATTCAAGGAAGCCTGTCCCTCGGTACTCGCGCCCTATGCCGGCAAGAGCGAATACGAGAATCAGGGACAACGTGTCGTCACCGGGCAGCGTTTGATGCAGTCGTCCAGCGACATCTTTCTGGGCTGGACACGCGGCCAGAACGGCCGCTACTACTTTGTGCGTCAGTTGCGAGACATGAAAATGTCAGCCCCCATCGAAGGCATATCCGCCGCTCGATTGAAGATGTACGCCGAATGGTGCGGCCTGACCCTGGCCCGCGCTCACGCCAAATCCGGGGACGCTGCGCTCATTAGCGGCTACTTGGGCAAGACCGACTCCTTCGACCAGGCCATCGGAACCTTTGCCCTCACCTATGCCGATCAAAACGCCAAAGACCATGCCACGCTGCTGGCTGCTGAAAAATCAGGACGGATCATTGCGTTGAGAGAGGAAGACTTATGAGGCCACGTTTGCCGGCGAGATAGTGTGCGTCTGTCACGAATAGCCAAGCGACTGTCGTCGAAAGAAAAGCGCCCCCGATTCGGGGGCTTTTTAATGGGAGTCATAAGAAAGCATCTGGCGCTTGAGCCCGTCTGATCGCCCACAAGGCGAACACGACCGCTGCGCCTGAGCCACGAGTGGCCTGGTGCACCCAGCAGAGAATAACAATATGAAAAGCGTGAAAAGTCTTCTGGCTGCTTCACTCCTGATGGCGCTGGCCATTGATGCCCAGGCCTACGTGTCGAGTCAGCAAGCTGCCGAACTGGGCGCCAACCTGACACTGGTCGGTGCTGAAAAGGCCGGTAATGCCGATGGCTCCATCCCGCCCTATAACGGTGGCCTGACCACTGCTCCCGCCAGTTTCAAGATCGGCGACAGCATGCGCCCCGATCCTTATGCGAACGAGAAACCCGTGCTGGTGATCAATGGCCGCAACGTTGATCAGTACAAGGGCATGCTGACCGCCACCACCCTCGAGTTGGCCAAGCGCTACCCCGGTTACCGCATCGACGTGTACCCGACCCACCGCACCGCATCGTTGCCGCAGACGGTGCTGGACAACAGCCGCAAGAACGCCACTACCGCCCGGTCGCTCAATGGCGGAATTGCCTTCGACAATGTATTGCCCGGTGTGCCGTTCCCGATCCCGCAATCGGGTGCCGAAGCGATGTGGAATTTCCTGCTGCGTTACCAGGGCGTCAATATCCACTCCAAGTACGACTCCTGGAATGTCGACTCGGCGGGGGTGGCAAGCCTGGCCGTCACTGGCGAGGCCTTTGTCTCCTTCCCGATCTACGAGAACCTGTCGAAGCCCATCAATAACTCCGACCTCTATTACCAGTTGAAATTGTCCTATACGGGACCTGCGCGGCGAGCCGGCGAATCGATCATGCTCAAGAACGCCACCAACCCGCTGCAGCGTCCTGGCCGTGCCTGGCAGTACATGCCGGCCCAGCGCCGGGTCAAACAGATCTCGATCCTGGCCTACGACACGCCGAACCCCGGCACCGCCCGCGCCCTGGAACTGTATGACTGGACGCTGGTGGGCAAGCAAGAAATGATCGTGCCCTACAACACCTACAAACTGACCTACGCGCGGGAGGCCAAGTCGCTGACCACCCCCAACTACCTGTCGCCGGACTTCGTGCGTTGGGAGAAACATCGGGTCTACGTGGTGGAAGGCAACCTCAAGCCCGGCGCCAGTCACATCTACCAGAAGCGCCGCTTTTACCTGGATGAAGACACTTGGGCGGCGGTGGCCTCCGATCAGTACGACACGAGTGGCAAGCTGTACCGGGGCTCCTTCGCGTTCCTCAGCCAGAGCTATGACGAGCAGGTGCCGGATGCCACGCCTTTCATGACCTACGATCTGTCGCGCGGCTCGTACAACATCAATGGCGTGGTCGGCCCGCATGGCGGGATTCGGTATATCGAGCCGCTGTCGACGGAGCAGTGGGTCCCGGAGTCCATGGCGGGGACGGGTATTCGCTAGGCTTGCGCTTATTGAGCCAACTGCGCGACGGCCCATTGGGGCTCTTCGGGCCGTAGACAGCCTTTGGCCATCCACTGGCAGTCTCTGGCCCAGTGATAGCTGGTTTCCAGATCGCCTCGATCGTTGTAATACGCCAACCTCAATTGATCGGCATTCAGGTCGAGTTTGGCGAACCCTGCCCGCGAGGCGGTGAACGCGCTATCTGGCGTGACCTTGTCCAGGTCGTTAATTCTCTGCCCTCCCGCACCAGAAATGACCCACGCAGGCTCCCCGGCACGCAACAGCAATTGCTGATTGTGATCATGGCCGGACAAAAGCATATCAACCTTGTTGCGCTGCAGCGCCGGCAGAAGCATGGCGACCAGATCCGACTCCTCACCATGCCGGCCCTGATTGCGCACCGGGTGATGGGATGCCGCAATGCGCCACACCGGCGCCGGGCCGGGTGCCTGGAACGCCTGATCAATAAAGTCGATTTGCTGTTGCAAACTTTCACGCGGTGCCGACGTGTCGAGGAACACCATTCGCACCAATGGACGCCCGTCGATCTCACCGAAATCCTTGACGTAAAAGTTCATCGGCATCTGCCAGCGACCGGATCCCTTGTGCTGCTGTCCGTACTCGATCTCGTACTTTTCCGACATCGGGTAATCATGATTGCCCAGCACCGCGTAGAACGGCACATGACTCAGCCAATCGCCCCAATAGACACGCTCGAACCGGGTTTGCCATCTAAGGTCATGGGTACTGGCCAGCGGTTTGCCGTAGAAGTTGTCCCCCAGGAACACCACCATGTTCAGGCGCCCCTCATTGGCGGCGACCCGCTCCATGGCTCGCCCCACCCGCCACTGTTGCAGGTCACCGCTGCCTTGATCGCCCACGGCGATCATCGACACCGACGCAGGGTCCAGGCTAGTCAATGGAACGTAGCGTGATGGTGGCGTGTCCAGCCAGCAGCCACCGGCAATGGACAGACAGATGAAGATGGCGCCTGAGCACAGCATGATCCGTTTGAACAGCAAACGTTTTGCAATCTTCGAGGAGGGCTTTGTGCGCTTCAAGGGTGACTCACTGGGTATCGGCGTCAGAGGAAAGTTCAAGTGAACCTCCCCTTAATTGATCACACCAGTTGTTCACGCTTTGTTAAAAAATCGTAGCGTAAAAATTTTTTAGGCAGTTAATCCGGCGCGTTGAGGAGGGCTACGTCCTCGTGCGCCAACACCAGCGAGCTCGCCAACAGCGCCTCCAGCCCCATCGGCTTGGCGAAGTAGTAACCCTGGGCTTGCCCAGCGCCTATTTCGCGCAGCAGCTCCAGGGTCGCTTCATCCTCGACACCTTCGGCGACCACACTCAGGTCCAGCGATTCGGCCATCCGCACAATCGCCCGGACGATGGCGCGACTTCGCGCACTGGTGGTCAGTTCGAGGATGAACGACTTGTCGATCTTCAAACCGCTGAAACGGTATTGATGCACGTAGCTCAGGGACGAAAACCCGGCACCGAAGTCATCGAGCACCACCGACATGCCGTTGTCGGCGAGTTGCTGCATGGTCAGGCGGGCGATAGCCGGCTCAGCCACCAATGCACCTTCGGTCAACTCCAGGCAGATCCGCGAGGGCGCGACGCCGTGCCGCGCCAACAGGGCAAGCACTTCGCTGGCGAAGTCCGGACGGGTCATGCTGTAGCTGGAGCAATTGACGTGCACCGCAGGCCAACCGGCATGCTCGGGCTGTGCGAGGATCACGGCGATGCTGGTGAGCATGTACAGGTCCAGTCGACCGATCAGGCGCAAACCCTCAACATCCGGCAAAAACTCGCCCGGCGCGATCACCCGGCCGCCCGGTTGATGCCAGCGCACGAGTGCCTCAAGGGCGACCAGTTCGCCGGTTTCAACGCTGACAATCGGCTGGAAATACGGCAGCAGTTCGTCAGTCCGTTTCAGCGCGTTGCGCAAGGCCCCTTCCCGCTCGACCTGGTCCGACACTTCACGGCGCACTTCCTGGTTGAACACCGCGTAGCTGTCACGCCCGGCACTCTTGACCCGGTACATCGCCGCATCGGCATCGCGCAGCAAGTCGGCGGGCTCGTGATGGAACTGACTGTCGGCGCTGACGATGCCGATGCTGCACGACGAAAACACTTCATGGCCATTGATGAAAAACGGCAGGTCAAACGCCACCAGAATCCGTTCGGCGATTTCGATCACCACCTCCAGCGAGGCCTCGGGCGCCAGCACCGAAAACTCATCGCCCCCCAGGCGCGCCAGCATGTCGGTTTCGCGCAGGCAACCGCGCAGACGCTGGGCGGCCTGCATCAATAGCAGGTCGCCGAAGTGGTGGCCGAGGCTGTCGTTGACCATCTTGAAACGGTCGAGGTCGATGAACATTACCGCCAGGTGCCCGCCAACGCTGCCGAACTCCGACCAGGCCTGGCTCAGGCGCTGTTGAAGATAGGTACGATTGGGCAGTCCGGTCAGCGCATCGTGGGAGTTTTCGTGTTGCAATTTGGCATTGGCGTGATCGAGCTCGCGGGTGCGGTTCTGCACCCGTGCCTCCAGCTTGAGGTTGGCGGCATGGATCGCTTCGGCGGCCGTACGCCGTGACAACGCGGTGTCGATGTGCCGCGACACGAACGTCAGCAGTTCCTGGTCACGCAGGGTATACCGGACCTGCGAGGTGTAGCTTTGCACCGCCAGCACACCACGCACCACATCGCCATCGAACAAGGGAATGCCCAGCCACGAATAAGACCGGACAGACTCATTGGCCAGTTCGATTTCACCGGCCGCCGACAATCGTTCAGCTTCGCCGACGTCAATCAGACAAGGCCGGCGCTGCCGGATAACGTACTCGGTCAATCCGCGGCATCCACGTCGTGCCGGCGGGCAGATGGTCTGCCGCTCATCGACGTAATACGGGAAGGTCACTTCACTGATCGCGTCATCGAACAGCGCAATGTAGAAATTCCGCGCGAACAGCAGATCGCCGACGATGCCGTGCAAAGTTTGAAACAGCTCAGCCATGTCGCCGGGTTGGCTCGACAGTTCCGCAATCTGGAACAGCGCGCTCTGCAGATGCTCGGCGCGTTGTCGGTCGGCCACTTCCTGCCTCAACGCATCGTTGACGGCCGACAGCTCCAGGGTACGCCGCATCACTGTCTCTTCCAGGTCCTCGCGGTGCAGAATCCGGTCCAGCGCCATGGCCACGTGGCGAGCCACCACCAGAAACAGTGCGCGATCTTCAGCGCTGTAGGTCCGGGACACCTCGTAGACCTGCATGGCCAGCATGCCAAACACGTCGTCCGAGGCGTTTTTCAACGGCGCGCCCATCCAGAATTCCGGACGATCACCCACGCAGTAGAAACGGTCCTCAGCCTGCGCCGCGATGATGCCGGCGGCGTCGATCAGCAGCGGCTGGCCGGTGGTCAGTACCTGGCCGGTCAACGACAGGTGCGAAGGGTCGAGGTATTCGTAGTGCTGGGACTCCACGGCGTCCACGTCGATGATGTCGACGTAATACGGGTAGTCAATCTTGCCGGTGTGCGGGTCATACAGCGCGAGATAGAAGTTCTCGGCGTCGATCAGGCTGGCCAGCAACTGGTGAACCCCCACCAGAAACACCGAGCGGTCGCGGGTCGAACTGGCCAGGTAGGTAATTTCGTACAGCACACGCTGAGTGATCTGCGCGCGGGCCAGGGTATTGGTCTGCACCTGAATGCCCAGGCGCAGGGCAAAATCGGCGAGCGCCGGGTCCGCGGATTCATTGAGGGGGGCGAGTAACCAGCCGAGCACGCTTTCGCCTTTACCGGTCGGCCAGCGGTGCAAGCGTCGCGCCTGGCAAAAGGTGTCGAAGTCTTCATTCGCCACGCTTGACGGCCACTGCACCAGCGGGTCGCCCTGCCCGACCAGGTGCATTTGTTCACCGGCGCGGTAAACCGCCCACGCGGTGGTGTGCACCCAGGTGCGTGCCGGGTTCAGCAATTGTTCGATGGTGTCCTTGTTGCCAGCGTAGGGCATGCCGACCTTATCCAGATGTCCATTCAGTTGAGATGCGACAACGTCGCAATCGTTCGATTGCCGCGGGGCGTCGGTCGGACGAACACTCATCAGCGCTCCCTGAGCCAGTAACTGGCGATACTCACTTTCTGATTACTGGCAATGTGCCTGTTATCTTCCCGTTTAAAGCTAATGGGAGTTTTTTTCAATCGTTTTATTTTTTGATCACTCTAAATGGACGACCGTCTCACACCAGCAGCTCAGTGATCCACCGGGCCTGCCGGGCGACGTCTTGCAGCTTCTCCTCAGGCACGGCCTGCCGCGCCCGGGCGAAGTGGGTCAACGTCTTCTGTTTCTCGCGCAGCACACGCTGCCACTTGGCCAGAAATTCCGGGTTGCGTGCCTGCATTTGCAGCGGGCCGAAGTACAGTTCCTCGGCGGTGTACATCACCGGACCAGCGCGCTCGGCAACGATGATTTCGTAGTCGAAGCGATTTTCCCGCAGCAGTTCCTCGCAGAGAATGCTGTAGCCATTTTCCATCAGCCATTGGCGCAGTGGCTGCTCGCCACCGTTGGGCTGCAGGATCAAGCGCTCCTGCCCGCTCAGACGCGCCTTGCCGCTGTCGAGTATGTCGCGAATCGTCTCGCCGCCCATGCCGCAAATGCTGATCGCAGTGATCCCGTCGCCCGGCTCGATCGCCGCCAGCCCATTGGCCAGGCGCACGGTGATCCGCGCGTCCAGTTCGCTCTCGCGCACGGTGCGTTCGGCCGCGTGGAACGGCGTCAACGCCACCTCACCGGCAACTGCCGCCGCGATGGCGCCACGGCGCATCAACGCCACCGGCAAGTAGCCGTGATCCGAGCCGATATCGGCCAGTCGCGCACCGGCGGGCACATGCGCCGCCACGCGTTCCAGGCGCATGGACAATGTCTGTTCGTTCAACTGTAGATCCCTTTACCACGAATGTCCGGCACCGTTGGCCGGATCGGGACGCGATTGTGTCGGGCAACGCTGCGCATTACAAATTCCGGCGACCGGGGCCATGGTTTGTCCCTCCATGGCCCCCGCGATCACCTTGCGTTACACCGAAAATCTCGCCACCAGACCGTTAAGCGAAACCGCCAGCCGCGACAGTTCCTGACTGGCAGCGCTGGTTTGTGTCGCGCCGGCGGAGGTCTGCGACGCCAGCTCACGGATATTGGCGAGGTTGCCATCGACTTCCCGGGCGACTTGTGCCTGCTGCTCAGCCGCACTGGCGATCACCAGGTTGCGCTCATTGATCTGTGTGAACGACGAAGCAATCTGATCCAGTGCCTGCCCCGCGGCCTGGGCCACTTCCAGGGTGTCGCGTGCGCGGGTATTACTGCCTTGCATCGCATTGACCGCCTGCACCGTCCCTTGCTCGATGGCGCTGACCAGTTGCTCGATTTCCTGAGTCGAGCGCTGGGTACGATGCGCCAGACTGCGCACTTCATCGGCGACCACCGCAAAACCACGCCCGGCTTCCCCTGCCCTGGCCGCTTCGATGGCGGCGTTGAGTGCCAGTAGATTGGTTTGCTCGGCCACCGTGCGAATGACATCGACGACCTGGCTGATGTCGCGGACCCGGCCCGCCAGGTTTTCAACCTCACCGGCCGTGGCCGTAACGCCGCTGGCCAGTTCGACAATCGCGTCGACGGTCCGCAACACCTGCTGCCGGCCGTGCTGCGCGGTCAGGTCCGACGCCCGTGTGGCATCGGCCGTGGAGCTCGCGTTGCGGGCAACATCTTCTGCGGCGCTGGTCATTTCGTTGATCGCCGTGGCCGCCTGTTCGATCTCGCCATTTTGCTGATGCAGCCCACGGCTGGCATCTTCGGTCACGGCGCTCAATTCTTCGGCCGCCGACGCCAGTTGGTTGGACGACTCGGCAATGGCCATGATGGTGTCGCGCAGATTGCCCTGCATGGTGACCAATGCCGTCATCAACCGCGCCGGCTCGTCACTGCCGATCACCACGGTGCGGGTGGTGAGGTCACCGGTCGCCACCGTCTCGGCCAGCCGGACTGATTGCAGCAGCGGCAGGACGATGCTGCGGATCAGGCCGACAGCCACGACGCATGACGCCAGCGCGACGATCAACAGCACCGCGAAAACGCCACTGCGGGCACTGTTGAAGACGTCGACGCTGTTGGCCGCAGCGCCACTGGCACCACGGTTGTTGAATTCGATCAGGTCGGTGAGGGTCTTGCTCAGCGCATCCGCACGCGGGTTCATCTCACCATTGATCATGTCCCGCGCTTCGTCGAGTTGATCCTTGCGCGACAAATCGATCACTTTGGCCTGAAGCGACATGTAGGCCGCTTCGGCAGCCTTGAAGCGCTCGAACATCGCCCGGTCTTCATCGCCGAGAATGGTTTTTTCGTATTGCCCCATGGCTTTTCGGGTTTCGACCTTGAGCATGTCGATCTTGCTGTAGTTCTGCTCGAGGCTCTGTGGGTCGCGGCTGATCATGACGCGCAGGGTCAGGGCGCGGATACGTTGCACATTTTGCGCGCCATTACTCAAGGCCATCACGCCGGGCAGCCAATCGTCACTGATTTGCCGGGTGCTCTCACGCATATCGTCCAGTTTGGATAACGCAAAGATCCCCAACCCTGCGGTCAACACCGCAACCAGGGCGAAACCAATGGAGGCACGCCAAGCGATACTGATATTCCTGAGCATATTTGTTTCTTCTTATTCGTCGTCGAGCAGTGGGTTGAAGCTCTGGTTGATAACGACCGAGCTAAATTGCAGGCGACTTATCTACGCGAGTTTTTTTGTGGCTGAGTATTCATTCGACGACAATCTCTTTTCATTTCATGACAGATTCGCGACGTTAATTGAGGGTCATGCCGGGTGTGAATTCAGGTAGACCGCGTGTTCCGGATGGCGAGGACTTCGTCCTCGAACGCAGCCTCGCGGGCTCGTCAGCTGCTACAGATGCGGGGGCGACGGGTAGGTTTTTACCTGCCTGCTATGCTGCATCCACTGTTCGTTGACTCAGGTCTAAACGCTGAACGGTCGAATCCTGATAATGATTTTTCATATTTTTAGGCAGGCTTTGAATGACTCCACAGATCTTCCAGATTCACGGCCTCGTGAGTTTTACCCTCGCCATCCTCCTGCTTTTCCTCGGCAAATCCCTTGTCCAGCGCAACGCCATGCTGCGCCAATACTGTATCCCCGAATCGGTGGTCGGCGGCTTCGTCTGCGCGGCGGTGACGACCCTGTTTTATTTCGGTCTCAACATCGAAATCGAATTCGATCTGGACGTTCGCGACACCCTGCTGCTGTATTTCTTTGCCGGCATTGGCTTGAATTCGGACATGCGCCAACTGCTCAAGGGCGGCGTCCCGCTGCTGATCCTGCTGGTGCTCGCGGGGGTGTTCATCGTCCTGCAAAACGCGCTGGGCATGGGCATGGCCGAGGCATTTGGACTCGATCCCAAGGCGGGTTTGATGGTGGGCTCCATTTCCCTGACGGGTGGCGCCGGCACGACCCTGGCCTGGGCGCCGCTGTTCGTCGACAAGCTGGGCATCAATAACGCGCATGAACTGGGCATGGCCAGTAACACCGTCGGCCTGATTGCCGCTTGCGTGATCGGCGGTCCGATCGCCAACCGACTGATACGTCGTCATCAACTGACGCCTTCCGGGGATGGGAGCCTGGAAGTCGGTGTCCTTGAGCAACAACCCCACCAGTCAATGGACTACTACGACGTGCTCTGGGCGTGGATGTGGCTCAACCTGACCCTGATGCTCGGCTACGGACTTAACCTGCTGCTGGTCGATGCCGGCATCACCCTGCCCAAATTCGTCAGTTGCCTGTTCGCGGGTATCGTCATTCACCACATCGTTCTCGCGGTGATGGATGAACAACGGCTGAAATCCTGGGGCGGCGCCCGCCTGGGGCTGTCGCTGATCTCCGATATCTGCCTGGGCATGTTTCTCACCATGGCGCTGATGGGGCTTCAGCTATGGCAGCTCAGCGGCGCGTTGCTGTTCATTCTGTGCGCCTTGACCCTGCAAATCCTGCTGACAGTGCTCTATACGTATTTCGTGGTCTTCCGTTGTATGGGCCGTAATTACGAAGCCAGCGTGATTGCGTCCGGATTCGGCGGGATTGCCCTAGGGTCCACGGCGACGGCCATCGTCAACATGACGACCGTGACGCAAAAATACGGGGCGGCCCACCAGGCCTTCCTGATCGTGCCGCTGGTGTGCGGCTTTTTCATTGACCTGGTGAATGCGGTGATCATTGGCATGTTCAGTGGTATTTAGCGACAGTCCGGGTACATCGCCAGATAGCTGTCGACGGCCGTGTCTATCGTCGGAAAAAACGCCGTTTCGCCAAACTGCGAGAACAGCCCGAACCGCTTCAGTTTGTCCTTGACCGGGTCTTTCATCTCGGCCAGGCACAACTCAATGCCCGCCGCGCGCAGGGTTTCGTCCAGTTCGGCCAACATGTCGGCCGACGTCACGTCCACGCTGGTCATCGGCTCTGCCGCCACGACCACCCAACGCACGGGTGTCGGCGATGTCGCCACAGCGTCCAGCACCCGGTCGTTAAACAATTCGGCATTGGCGAAAAACAACGGGGCATCCCAGCGGAACAGGACCAGGCCGGGAATGAGCCGGGCATTGGGAAAACGCTTGATGTCGTGGTAACCCTGGACCTCATCGGCACGTCCCAATACGGCGGAATACGGCCGCCAGCCATCCCAGAGGAATTCGATCACCGCCAGCAGGATGGCCAGGCCGATGCCCTCGATGGCACCAAACACCGCGACGCCGACGGTGCAGGCGATGGACAGCCAGAACTCCCAGCGCTGAATGCGATAGATACGCCGCAAATCAGCGATCTCGATCAAGCCGATGGCCGAGGCGATCACCACCGCCGCCAGCGCGCTGTTGGGCAAATCCTGCAACAGGTTCGGCGCCACCATCAGCAGCAAGGCCACCGCCAGCGCGCCGACGACGCCGGACAATTGGGTTTTGGCGCCGGCGGCTTCGGCCACCGGTGTGCGTGACGAACTGCTGCTGATGGGAAAACCCTGGAAAAAACCGGCCGCCAGGTTGGCAACGCCGAGGCCCACCATCTCCTGGTTCGGGTCGACGTAGGTGCGCGACCGCGCGGCATAGACACGCGAGAGCACGCTGGTGTCGGCGAACGAAACCAGCGCGACGGCGCAGCCGCCGATCAGGACCGGGACCATATCGGCGGACGTGATCCAGGGAATGGCGAACGCGGGCATGCCTTGTGGCAGTTCGCCGAGGACCGATATGCCGTATTTCGTGGCAAGGTCCAGCACACCGACGAAGAGGGTGGCGCCGGCCACGGCGATCAAAATACCCGGGATGCGTTTGTGCCCCTTCAGCGCCATGATGACCACCAGCGTGGCGGCGCCGACCGCGAACGTGACCCAGTTGGTTTTTCCGTTCAGCACGGCGGTGGCGATCGCCCATATGTTTCTCAGCGGCCCGTCGGACTCGATCTTGAAGCCGAAGAATTTGGGCAACTGGCTGATCAAAACTGTCAGCGCGATACCGTTCATGTAGCCGTAGCGGATCGGTTTGGACAGGAGTTCTGTGATAAATCCCAGACGCGCAATGCCGGCGAGGATGCAGACCACCCCCGAGACAATCGCCATCATTCCCGCCAGGGCGACGGCGCGATACGGGTCGCCGCCGGACAGCGGCAGGATGACGGCAAGGATGACCGCAGCCAGGGAGGAATCCGGTCCCAGCACCAATATCCGGCTGGGTCCGAATAACGCATAAGCGAGCAGCGGAATGATGGTCGCGTAGAGGCCGTAGATGCCGGGTACGCCCGAGGCCACCGCGTAAGCGATACCGACAGGCACGAGCATAGTGGTCAGGACGAGGCCGGCGACAATGTCATTTCGCAGCCAGGCGATTTGATAGTGACGCAGCGTGTTCAGCCCCGGCAGCCAGCGCACCAGAAAGCGCTGTTCGGCGCCCGCAACGCGGCGTGCTATACGACCCGGTTCTGGGGCGGCGGGTGAAGAATCTGAATCGCTCATAGAACTGTAACCTCTTGGTCTACAGCGCATATTGGCTTAGTAAGGACACCCGCAGATTGGCTGCGCCCTCCTCTGTTTTTCAACCACCAAGTGCAATGATCGCAACGATCAACACCGCGCCGGTTACCGCCATTGCCACACCGCCCTGCCACGGCTTTGCACCGGCGTATCGCGCGAGCATCCAGCCCGCGATGAACAGCACGGCGAGCCCGACCAGATTGGATAAACGAACGGCGAGCGCCGTGTCGTCGAGTAACAGGAAAGGCACTACGAGGGGAAAGGTCGAGGCCACCACCAACAGAAAAACGCCCAGCGCCCCCATGAAGTCATCCCAGCCGAGGCCGGAGGGCACTGACGTTGCCGGGTACTGGACCAAGCGACTGCGTAACAATTCCAGGGTCTCAGGCTTGGCCGCTGCCGCCACGTGTGACGGTAATGCGGCTGCTACAAGCGCCTGACCGGTGGACGCGTCCGCCCCGCCGAGTTTTGCGAATAAAGTGCTTTTGCGCGTGCGGTCGATCAAGGCCCGCAACAGATACATCACCGCATCCGCGAGCCCCCAGGCCAGGTTGCAACCGAGCGCGGCGAACATCATTGTGCGTTCCGCCTCCTGCCCTGAAGTCGCCACGCTGATCGTTCCAGTGAACGTCATCGCCATGAGCAAGCCGAAAATCACTTCCGTGACACGATCGACCGGGTCGAGAATTCGTGCACGCTTTTGTTCTCCAGTATTTGCCATGCGTCCTACCTCGCTGAAAAGTACCCGCGTGGTGCAAGCATCAAAGGCCAGCGCACAGCGCTTTGCGGCGGCGCTCTTTTTCGATTTCACTTCATTGTAGTGACTAAAATAATTGTCGCTGCCGGTGAAACCTGTGGGAGCCGAGCTTGCTCGCGATAGCGGTGTATCAGGCAACACAGCTGTCGACTGACACTCCGTCATCGCGAGCAAGCTCGGCTCCCACAGGCTACGCCAGCAACGACTAAGCTTTTGCAGATCAATCTCGGCCTCGGGAGATTTCGATGCACGCCGCGCCCCTGTCTGAACTCGATGCCGCCCTGCCCGGTCTGGCTCGCAAGATCCGCGTGCTGGAGGCCCTGTCCTGGCCGGATGGTGTCGAAGAAACCTTCCTGGCGAACTGGCGCGCCGGAAAAGCCGCATTGCCAGACGTCGAACTGCGCCCGCGTGACCACAGCGCCGACATCACCGCCCTGCAAGCCTTTATTGAGCGATGCGATGTGGGGCATCCGGCCGGCAACCACCTCGCCATGACCGCGCGAAGTTATGCCACGGCCGGGCGCATGCTCGGGGCTATTGGCACTCCGGCCTTTACCGACTATTCGTCAGCGTTGTACCGGCGTCCGGACTTCTATTACCACCGTCTGAAACTGAGCATGCTCGACGCCGCCCGATTTTTCCTCAACACCACCGACGCCCTGCTCGGCGGCACGCGGATTCCACCGAGCCCGGCCGAGATTCCGGCCGAAGTGTTTGCCGCCTGGATGCAGCCCGAACTGGACCGTTTCTTTGGCGAGGGACGAATCACGGTCGTGCTCGATCCGACCCTGGCCGCCAAAGCCATCGCCGGGTCGAGCCGCATCCGCCTGCGGGCCAGTGCGCTCTTCTCGGAACTGGACAAGAACCAGTTGCTGCAGCACGAAGCGTTCGTGCATGTCGCCACGGCACAAAACGGCGCGCGCCAACCCAACCTGAAAAGCCTCGGTCTGGGAGCGCCACGCACAACCCAGACCCAGGAAGGCATTGCCACCCTGGCCGAGCTGTTCACCGGCAGCATGGACATCAATCGCCTGCGTCGCTTGGCGCTGCGTGTGCTCGCCGTCCAGCAAGCGCTGGAGGGCGCCGATTTCATTCAGGTGTTCGAAAGCTTTCTGGCGGCCGGCCAGTCGCAAGAGGAGTCGTTTCGCTCAACCCAACGGGTATTCCGCGGCGCTAACCTACGGGGAGGCTCGGCGTTTACAAAGGATGCTGCGTACCTGACCGGTTTGCTCGGCGTCCACACCCTGCTGCGCATCGCGATCCGCGACAACCGGCCGGAACTGGTGGGCCATTTGTTTGCCGGTCGTCTCAGTCTGGGTGACACGGTACGTTTGGCCCCCCTGTTCGAGTCCGGCTGGCTCAAGGCGCCGGTCCATGTTCCAGCGTGGGCCTGCGATCTGCGCCTGCTCGCCGCCAACCTCGCCTTCTCTGCCTTCATTGCCCGGATCCCGCTGGATGTGCTGGATCTGGACGTGCTCATGGCGTTTGCAGACGAGCACGAAACCGATGCCAGTGGTGGCGGCGGGCCGAGTGAACGTAAATAAAGGGCAGTTTTTTTTTGTTTGCTACGCTTAGTGAGCGGCGTCGAAGTCGAGGCCTGTGGCTTACACAATCGACTTCCACGTACCGGGTATTGATCCACTCATTCAAACCTGCCTGACGACATGGAGTTGCAATGCGCATTCCATTAATTTACGCGCTGTCGGCTGTCCTTTTTTTGAGCGGGTCTTACTGCATGGCAGCAGGCACGACCGCGCCTGCGCCCGCAAACGCTGGTGTTACGGCTCCCGCGCCCGTCACGCTGCCCTCTAAAGACCCAGTGTTTACCGAAGAACAGCTGGATCAAATGCTGGCGCCCATTGCGCTTTATCCCGACCCACTGCTGGCCCAGCTTCTGATGGCCTCCACGTACCCCGGGGAAGTTGCCGAAGCGGTGACCTGGTCAAAAGCCCATCCGGACGCCAAGGGTGACGATGCAGTTAAACAAGTGGCGAACCAGCCTTGGGATCCAAGCGTGCAGGCGCTTGTCGCCTTCCCGCAGGTCTTGGCAACGCTGGGACAGGATCCCGTCTGGGTACAACGCCTGGGGGATGCGTTCCTGGCGCAGCCCGATGACGTCATGAACGGGGTGCAACGCTTGCGTCGTCAGGCACAGGAAGCAGGCAACCTGCAGAGCAACCAATATCAGAACGTGACGATTCAGAATGTTGCGCCACCGGCGGCAGAACCCGCAGCGCAATCCGCTCCCGCAGCGCCCGCTCCGCCCCAAACCATCATCATTCAGCCCGCCGATCCGCAGGTGGTGTACGTCCCCACCTACAACCCGACAACCACTTACGGCACCTGGCCGTACCCGGCGTCGCCGCCTGCTTACTACCCGCCACCGCCAGCTTATTACCCTGGCCAGGCCTTGATGGCCGGGCTGGCGTTTGGTACCGGCGTAGCCATCGTCGGTGCGTTGTGGGGGGAATGTGACTGGGGCAATAACGACGTCGACATCGACGTCGAGCGCTACAACAACATCAATGGCAACAACCGCATCAACGTGAACCAGAACAAGTGGCAGCACAATTCCGCGCACCGCAATGGCGTGCCCTATCGCGATACCCGCAGCCGCGAGCAGTACGGTCGCCAACTGGACGGTGCCAGTCAGCGCCAGGCTTATCGAGGGGACAGCACCCAGCGCGCCCTGGCGCGTGAAAACGCTCGCAATTCCATGGACAAGGCCGGTATCGAACGCCCTCCCACCAGCAATCAGGAAGCCCGCAATCAAGCCCGCGACGCCTCCAGAGCAACGGCCAGCAATCGGATGCAGGCCGGGACTGACAGACCGAATACGGCCAATAGACCGCAGACCTCCGACAGACAAAACGCAGCCGATAGACAGAAGGCCGCCGACCGGGCAAAAGCATCTGACAGAAGCCAGGGCACCGCCAGAAATAATCAGGCCAATCAGCAGCCCAGAAAGCAGACCGCGCAGACGAATCAGCGACAGGGTAATGCGCAGGCGCGCCAAACCACGCAAAACCGGCCGGCCACGGCCGCCGCCAGCAAGGGAAGTGCCCGGGACAATGCCTTCGCCGGCGCACGCTCACCGTCCCAAACCAACGCACAAGCCAGTCGTGGCCGGGCCAGCCAGGCATCCGCCCAGCGCCCCAGTGCCTCGCGAGCCGCCGGCCATCAAGTCAGTCGGCCGGCCAATCCACCAGCGCGTCAAAGTCAAAGGGGTGGCCGTCGTTGAATAACTCTTTTCGAATGAAGGCACGCCTGGGCGCGCTCCTTCAGGCCTTGGCGATCACTGCCGGGCTGGCATGGTCGTGCATGGCGGCGGCGCAGCAAGAATTTCCAACCCCGGAAAAAGCCGTTCAAGCGTTCGTCAAGGCACTGGGTACGACACACGCCGATCACGAACGCCTGAACGAGTTGCTGGGTAAAGAATGGCGCAATTACATCCCTCGCGCAGGCGCAGAGCGCAAAGATGTGGATGCGTTTTTGAAGCAGTACCACGAGCAAAATAAAATTGAAAAACCCAACGACCGCACGGCGATTCTGTCAGTCGGCCCTAATCACTGGACGCTGCCAATCCCTATCGTGAAAAGTGCCAACGGTTGGCGCTTCGACATCAAGGCCGGCGGTGCCGAAATTCGTGCACGTCAGATTGGCCGCAACGAACTCAACGCCATGCAGTCGGCACTGGCCTATCACGATGCCCAGATGGACTACGCGTCAGTGGATCGCGACGGCGACGGCGCGCTTGAGTATGCGCAGAATATTTACAGCACCCCCGGCACCCATGACGGACTGTATTGGGCGGATGACGCCACCGGACAAATCAGCCCGCTGGGCCCCGAGTTCGGCAAAACCATTGCCGGCGAAGGCTGGCATGGTTACTACTTCCGCATTCTTGATGGCCAGGGTCCCTCGGCACCGGGAGGCGCCTACAGCTACCTCATCGGCGACAAGATGAGCCGCGGCTTTGCACTGATCGCCTGGCCAGAGAAATATGATGTCACCGGCGTGATGAGTTTCATGATCAGTCATGAAGGGCAGGTGTTTGAGAAAGACCTGGGGCCTGGTGGTGACAAGGTGGCGAAGGCGATGAAGCTGTTTGATCCGGATGACAGCTGGACGGTGGTGGCGCCGGATCAGGAGTAGGCGGTGTCGTTTCAAAACCGGCGAGGGTTGCTACATCAACCCACGCATTTTTCAAAGTAGACACGATCAAATCCATCCTCCGGGCGACGCTCGACTTCGACGTAACCGAGTCGAGGATAAATGGACAGATTGTCGGGCGGTAATTAGCTACCTGCGCCCCCTGTATTCCGGAGGACGCTTTTCAGCCTATTGCGATTCGCCGCCAGCGGTAGTCGTTGTGGTTTTCAAGTATTGATCCAGCGGTATCAACAGATTTTTGGCTTGGCCTAGCTCATCCGAAAGTGCCTGGGCTGTTGTGATCATGTTGGTGGTTAAACCCTTGGTCGCTGCAATGTTACTTTTGGCTTTGTTTGTGGGCGAGTTGTCCATGGTTGCCGACAGTATAAGCAGAGCCAGGCCGAGATTTTTGTCCACCTTCACGCCATCGCCGCGCATATAGAGCATGCCCAGATTGCCGACGGCGAGCCCATCGCCTTGCGCTGCTGCCTTGCGATACCACTGATTGGCCTGCGCAAAGTCCACGGCAGTGCCACGACCGTTTTCATACAGCACACCGAGATTGTATTGCGCGTTGGAGTTGCCTTGCTGCGCAGATTTTTCATACCAACTAATTGCTTGTGTTTCGTTCTTGGCAACCCCGATGCCCTGCTCGTACATTAGAGCCACATTGAACTGGCCATCGGCGTTGCCTGTGTCCGCAACGGTGCTAAATTCCTTAAATGCCAGTGGCAAGTCACCGGCTTGATAGGCCGTAACGCCCTCCTCTAAACCGGCTTGCGCCGGTCCGCTCAGGAAGCTGAAGATCGTCACGAGCGCCAGGGCTTTGGTGGGGTGAAGTATTCGATTCATCGCTATCATTTGAAAGTCTCTGGTTCGTTGGTGAAGACCACTGATCTATGATTAACACTGCTAATGACAACCAGAGGCAAACCACGGTTTAGGCTGTTACGGTTAATCGTGGTCTATCCGCCGATATTACTGCCCTCACATCTCTTTCGCGAAGCTTCTCCGGTCTTACCGGCCACCTCTCGCTACAGCCCAATGCCAAGCCTTCGCCCCCGCAATCCTGCACCTTGCGAGCGGCTACTTTTTGCCGATTGCGGCCTTTCGTGACAGGCAGAAATCAGAGATTAGCTGCCCCTTCACGAATGGCTGTAAAAACTAAGGTTTAATGCTCAGCCAATCGGTTCTGGCGCCCGCCCCCTAAACCGATTTCTTTCTCAATCCGTGGTCAGGGACTCGGGTCGATTTCTGTCTGACGTGGCAGGTACCAATTGGCCGGTAGCGAGAGAATCAGCAAGCCTTGAAACCCATCAAGTCGACAAGGCAACCCGTCCTATCCCGGCAAACTCAACGTCCACTTGCACCCCGACCGGCGCCCAGTAGATTCCGGTCCAGCTACCCGTAGCCACCAGGTCACCGGCTCGCAAGGGGCTGCCCAGCGCTGCAGCGTGACGCGCCAGCCACGGCAGCGAACTCAGCGGCTCACCGAAAGGATGGCTGCCAACGCCGACGAACTCAGGCTCCCCGGCCACCCGCAATGCCACCTGTTGTCTTGACCATTCCGGCATTTCCTCCAGCGTTTTCGGTGCGCCGAGTACCAGCGCGCGGTTGAGTTGCTGGTCGGCCAGCCGCAGCAGTGGCGCGGCCTTATCGCCCTGCAGCCAGCGCGTGCCACACAGTTCAATGCCCGGCATCCACGCATCGACCGCCGCATAGGCCATGGCCAGATCAGTGTGCTGGTCGAGGTCGCGCGACAGGCGCACGATCAGTTCTCCCTCGATCCCGAAACCGAAGGCATCGCCCGGCGGAACCTGCCAGCCCGACGGGTGCACCGCCATTGCCGGTACCCCGGCGGCACTGATCAGCCCTCCCGGAGCGCCGCCCAGTTTCCAGGCCGCTGGCGGCCCGGAGGCGAACCAGCCGAGGGCATCCGCGACCTGATGCTGCACGGCATAGGCTTCGGCTTCGCTAGCCAGTTCCAGAGTTGGCAACGGTTGTTGGCGCCCCTCACGCCAAGCACGAATCAGGATGGCGGCCACCTGTGCGACCACACTCACAATGGCAACTCAGTTTTACGTCGGCGCAGTTGCGCGGGCGCCGGGCGCTCGCACGGCAGAAACCGGCCGCGACCCGCTTCACCGCGCGGCTCGCCGTCCCAGACCACCTCACCGCGAGACAGGGTCATGGCCGGCCAGGCGCTCAGCGTCATGCCGGCGTAAGGCGTGTAATCGACGTTGTGGTGCAGCATTTCGTTGCACAGGTGCACCGACTCACCTTCGTTCCAGATCACC
>Ga0302169_10000034_pt1 | contig 41646 bp, 35 predicted proteins | sample I_Fen_N1_3_FD_193493 | JGI IMG/M metagenome (GOLD analysis project Ga0302169, IMG submission 193493) | Peat permafrost microbial communities from Stordalen Mire near Abisko, Sweden - I_Fen_N1_3 | ecosystem: Environmental > Terrestrial > Soil > Wetlands > Permafrost | place: Sweden: Abisko...
TGGTCATCGACTACTAGCACCCTAATCAAGCAGACACCTCGCGAATTGGTCTTATTGGGTTGCCGGACACCTTAGCAAAAAGCAACTGGCAGACCTAGCGGCAAGCGTCATATAAAAAGTATCAATACATCTTGAAAGGCTTGTCTCCAGTGCGTTTCAGCGATGGAGCCTGTCGATATCACGCTGCATTCTCAGGAAACACTCATCCCGACCGACTACCTTCAGCCCTTTTCGTTCGTAAAGCTTTTTTGCCGGATTATTTTCAAAAACCGTAAGACGCAATGCCGGGCGTCGTTCCTTGCACGCGAGCGCGAAGACCTCATCGATCACCCAACCACCCGCACCCTGCCCTTGAAAAGCGTCGAGCACATGCAATTCGCGGATGTACAAGGCGTTCGCATCTCGGCTCAGGCTGACAAAACCCAGCACCGCCTCATTGTGCACAACCATGCGGTTCTCGCGCCACGCCCAGGCAACATCAAACGCCTCATCCAGCCAAAGCAGATCGTGCTGGATGTAATAGCGCAGCATGTTGTCGCAGGTCAGTTTCCGCGCCAAGTCGAGATCGGCGGATGACGCCTGACGCCATTCGAAACTCATTCAAGCCTCCATAACGTCAACGACAGTGCCGGTCCAGCCATCCGCGTCGCGGCACGCCACCACCATTACGTTCCCCGTACCGGGTGCCGAAGCAATCAGCGAACCGTCCGACGCCCAGATGGCACTGCGTCCTGCAGACTCCCAACCTCCGGTCGCACCGCCGTGGTTGGCCATCAACACCGTCATTGAGTGCGTGCCAGCGTAACCTTGCAGAAGCGCGGTGTCCGGGGCATAGCCGTTTTCCGTGATCAGCACACCGGCGGCATAGAGGTCGGCGCCCTGCTCCGCGGCACCGGCAGCATGACTGGCGTGAGAAAAATCCGCACACACCGCCAGCGCGACGCTATCGCCACCGAGGGTCAACATCGAGCCACCTGTGCCTGGCGCAAACGCCACCTCCTCACCGGGGTGCAAATGCTGTTTGCTGTAGACCCCGAGCGAACCCTCCGCGCCCAACACCAGCGCACCAATCAATACCGGCGAATCGTCCGACAGCCGAATCGGCATTCCGACCACAACGGTGACGCGGGCTTCCCGGGCGAAATCGCGCAACGGCTGCAACACTTCGGCCTCTGGCGCGATGGCCAGTTCGGCTGCCAAGCCTCGCTCATAGCCGGTCAACGACAATTCCGGAAAGACCAGCAACTGAACGCCCTGCTCCGCCGCAACCTGGATGAAACGCTGATGCAGGGCAATGTTGGCGGCGAGATCACCGGCGACCGAGATCGATTGAGCGGCGGCGATGGTCAATGGCGTCATGTTTCGTCCTTGTGACGTTACAGGGTGGGCAAAACACAAAGTGTGTCATAAAGCAGCGTGCACTCAAGCGATAGAAAACGCCGTCGACGATCGATAGCATTTTCTGATTGAAACCGCGCACCGGCCTCTAGTAAGCTCGGCGCATCCATCGGAGACAGACCATGTTCAACACCCACTCACAGCTTCCAACTGCCAACGCTCAGCGTTCGGTGGCGGCTGCGCGAGTGAATGACGTCTGTGCTTCGGTCAGCTTTTATTTTGGGTATTGGTTTAGCCACTGGCGCGCCTGATACCCACACGGCGCCCACTTTAAACGGGTCGCCGCCAGAGTTTTCCAAACCCCCGGTCGGCCTCCCGACCGGGGGTTTTGTTTTTTCAGCCCCGAACACTTTTGCGACACACCAGACACTTTGAGGATTCACGACATGAACTACGCCACCTATTACCGTTACGACAGTTTTACCGCCTGGCGATTTACCAGCCTCCGTTCGGGACAGCCTGCCGCCTCCGATCGGTCACCCACTGGTGGCAAGCACACACACGCAGCCAATCCGGCCAATTGTCGAACACCCCAGTAGGGCCGAGCGCGCGGGAACGAACCCGCCGCCAGCCCAGGAAGCCATGCCATGAATTCGTCCGTCTCTGCTCTGCCGCTGTCCACCCTGAATCCTGCCAATGAAGCGCTGACCCTGCGTCTGCCCAGCTCATTGCAACTCAAACAGCAACTGCCCCTCAGCAACACCCTGACCCGCCAAGTCGCCACTCACCGCGACACAGTCCGCGCGATCCTCAACGGTGAAGACTCCCGTTTGCTGGTGATCGTCGGCCCTTGCTCGATTCACGACCCACAGTCCGCCCTCGAATACGCCGCCAACCTTGCCCGACTCGCCACCGACGTCAGCGATGAAATACTGCTGGTGATGCGCGCCTACATCGAAAAACCACGCACCACAGTCGGCTGGAAAGGCCTGGCCTACGACCCGCATCTGGATGGCAGCGATGACATGGCCGGCGGTTTGACGCTGTCGCGTGAACTGATGCGCGAAATGCTCCGCCTCGGCTTGCCGATTGCCACCGAGCTGCTGCAACCCATGGCCGCGGGCTACTTCGACGATCTGCTGAGCTGGGTAGCGATTGGTGCCCGGACCACCGAATCACAGATCCACCGGGAAATGGCCAGCGGCCTCGGCATGCCGGTCGGGTTCAAGAACGGCACCGATGGCGGCGTGACCGTGGCCAGCGATGCGATGCGCTCGGCTGCTCATCCGCACCGACATTTCGGCGTCGACAGCCAGGGGCATCCGGCAATCATCCAGACGCCAGGCAATCCCGACACGCACCTGGTATTGCGCGGCGGACATCACGGACCGAACTACGACCGCGACAGCGTCGGCCAGGTGAACCGCGATTTGGCCCGACTCAAGATCCCGGCGCGGATCATGGTCGACTGCAGCCACGCCAACAGCGGCAAAGACCCGGCGCGGCAACCGGCGGTGTTCAACGACGTGCTGGAACAACGCCTGCAAGGTGATCGTTCGTTGATCGGGATGATGATCGGGATGATGATCGAGAGTCATCTGTTTGAAGGTTGCCAGCCCTTGAGTCCATCGCTGCGCTACGGCGTCTCGGTGACCGACGGCTGTCTTGGCTGGAACGGCACAGAGGCGTTGTTGCGCCAGGCCGCCGACCGGCTTCGAGCGCAGCGCGGGCAAGTGCCAGTCGGCTAGCCTGACTCGGAACCTGTGGCGAGGGAGGTTGCTCCCTCGCCACAAGATCACCTCAGCATTAGGCGAAGCTCCCCTTCACAGAACACGACATCACTGACAGGCAAAACCGTTTCCTGAGTAGGCCATCGCAGGAAAACGCGCTGTTACAGATCAAAAGATGTCGAAACATTCAGAACAAGACCTCAACCACATTCGAACTTTCCTACCTTTTCTATACCTTTTTCATCAGCTTACAGCGGATTCTTCATACATCGCCCAAGCGCCGGGGTGCTTTAGAGTGAGCCCATCTGCACACCTCTGAACGACCGCGAAAAAGGAATCAACATGCTACGGAATGCAACTACCCAGTACCCTATCCTGCTGATCCACGGGCTCTTTGGCTTTGATCGCATCGGCAAAATCGAACTCTTCCATGACGTCAAGCAGTCCCTGCGAAGTGCGGGAGCCAGGGTGTTCATCCCGCACCTGTCGGCTACCCATAGCAACGAAGTACGTGGCGACCAGCTATTGGCACAAATCGAACGGGTGCTGGAAGGAACCGGCGCCAGCAAGGTCAATCTGATCGGCCATAGCCAGGGGGCATTGGCGGCACGCTATGCGGCGGCGATAGCACCCGATGCGGTGGCTTCGGTGACATCGGTCAGTGGCCCCAACCACGGCTCGGAACTGGCCGACTTCCTGCGCAAGGCGTTGACGCCCGGCCGTCTTCCAGAGCATGTCGCGGCGACGGTCGCGACGCTGTTTGCTGATTTTGTGTCGTTACTCAGCGGCAACCAGCACTTACCCCAGAACGCTGTCGCCGCGCTCAATGCGCTGACCACCGAAGGCGTAGGGGCTTTCAACGACAAATACCCCCAGGGGTTGCCGAAGACCTGGGGCGGCAAGGGCCGAGAGGTGGTTAACGGCGTGCGTTATTACTCCTGGAGCGGCACGTTACAGGGAACGCTTCTCGACGAGGGCTTGAAGGCGCTCGATCCACTGCACGGATTCCTCCGTGCCTTCTCCCACTACTTCACCACGGAAGCGGAGCAGAATGACGGTTTAGTCGGCCGCTACAGCTCCCACTTGGGAAAAGTCATCCGCTCCGACTATCCGCTGGATCACCTCAGCAGCCTCGGTCATATCGGCGGTCTGAACCGCAAAGCCATCGATCCCGTGGCGTTGTATGTGCAGCATGCCGAGCGTCTGAGAAACGCGGGCCTATAATCTGTCCGGAACTTTGACGAGAAATAGGTCACTGAATCCGGTAGGCTCCGCACTTTACTGAATATTGAAAGGAGAATTTCCCATGGCTAAAGCCACTGCCCGTCACATCCTGGTTGCCTCGGAAGCCACGTGCAACGAACTCAAGGCCCAGATCGAAGGCGGCGCTGATTTCGCCGAAGTCGCCAAAGCCAACTCCACCTGCCCGTCCAGCCGTCAAGGCGGCGACCTGGGTTCGTTCGGTCCTGGCCAGATGGTCAAGGAATTCGACACCGTGGTGTTCAGCGCACCAATCAACGTCGTACAAGGCCCAGTGAAAACCCAGTTCGGTTATCACTTGCTGGAAGTGACCAGTCGTCAGGACTGATCGATCCGCAGGCTTTACCCATAGCGGCCCGCCTTTTGGTGGGCCGTTGTGTTTCTAATACGTTTTTAGACTGGCGAGGGACGCGCCGCTAGCGTACAAATTGTGCTTTTCGATCCTCCGGCTCTAAGGCTGACAATGCGACTGGCTTTCCCCACTTTATTGTTCACTGCCGTGGTGCTGCTAATGGGCGCCGCCGGTGTGAATGCCGCACCGCAACAGGCGTTGACTGTGTACGGAGAAGCCGCGAAGTATCCCGCCGGTTTCAGTCATTTTGCCTACACCAACCCGCAGGCCCCCAAGGGTGGCACGATGCGTCGCTCGGCGATTGAAATTGGCCACTTCGACCATATCCTGCCCTACATCGACAAGGGCATTGGCGTCGCGCAAATCGACGGTTTACTGTACGCGCCGCTGGCCCAGCGCTCGCTGGATGAGCCTTACACCGTGTACGGCCTCGTCGCAGAAAAGATGGAGCGCCCGGACGACGGTTTGTTCCTGCGCTTCTATCTCAACCCCAAGGCACGCTTTGCCGACGGCACGCCGATCACCGCCGAAGACGTGCGCTACACCTACGACCTGCTGATGACCGAGGGCAGCCTGCGCTATCGCACCCAGTTCGCGGACGTCAAAGGCGTGGAAGTTGAATCGCCGCTTGTCGTCCGGTTCGATTTCAAAAGCAACGAGAACCGCACCCTGCCCCTCGACATCGCGACGCTGCCGGTATTTCCCGAGCATTGGTGGAAGACCCGCGACTTTGCCAACGGTGGCGGGTACGAGGCGCCTTTGGGCAGCGGCCCTTATAAGGTGGGCAAAGTCGACTCCGGTCGCAGCATCACCTTCGAGCGCGACGCCAACTGGTGGGGCAAGGATCTGCCGGTCAGCCGCGGCCTCTACAACTTCGATCACTTCAGCATCGAGTACTTCGGCGACACCGACGTCGCCCGCCAGGTGCTGCGTGGCGGCGCTTATGATTACAACCGCGAATTCTCCGCCACCGGCTATTCCATCGGCTACGAGAGTCCAGCCCTGAGCGATGGCCGCCTGCAAAAGGCGCATCTGGCACAAGACGCACCACAGCCAGCCCAGGGCTTTGTCTTCAACTTGCAGAATCCGATTTTCCAGGATCGCCGGGTGCGTCAGGCCTTGGCCATGCTCTGGGATTTCGAATGGAGCAACCGGCAGATGATGCGTGACATGTACATCCGCCAGCAGAGCTACTTTTCCAACACCGACCTGGCGGCGCGCAAACTACCGGATGCGGCGGAGTTGGCCATTCTTGAACCGTTGCGCGGGCAGATCCCCGACGAGGTGTTCACCCAGGTCTTCGAAGCACCGAAAACCGATGGCAGCGGTGTGATTCGCGACAAGCAGTTGCAAGCGCTGGACCTGCTCGAACAGGCTGGCTGGAAACCCGATGGAGATCAACTGGTCAACGCCGAGGGCGAGCCACTGAGCTTCACCTTCCTGGTCAGCCAGAACGGCATGGACCGACTGCTGCTGCCCTACAAACGCACGCTGAAACAGATCGGCATCGACCTGAACATCCGCCGTATCGACTCCTCCCAGTACGTGAATCGCCTGATGAGCCGCGACTACGACATGATCGTCACCGGCTACCCGGTCACCACCTCGCCCGGGGGCGAGTTGTTCAATTACTTCGGCTCGATCTCGGCCAACGACCCCGGCGCCAACAACTACATGGTGCTGAAGAATCCGGCGGTCGACACCCTGATCACCGGCGTAGTCCGCGCCACCACCCAGCCGGAGATGCTGCGCTACGCCCACGCGCTCGACCGGGTGTTGCAATGGAACTACTACTGGATTCCGAACTATTACCCGCCGGGCACCTCGACGGTCTGGTGGAACCGCTTCGGTCGACCCAACGAGCAGGCCAGTAATGACGAAGCCATCGAGAGTTGGTGGGAAATCAGCACCACGCCGCTGACCAACCAGCAAATGACCGCCGAGCAAATCAGCCGTGGCAGACCCGGAGGACCACACTGATGTGGGCTTACATACTGCGGCGCTTGCTGCTGATCATCCCGACGCTGGTGATCATTCTGTTGGTCAACTTCGTCATCGTCCAGGCAGCGCCGGGCGGTCCGGTGGAACAGGCGATTGCGCACTTGCAAGGCATCGGCGGTGCGACGGTCGGTGGCGGTTCCGGCGAAACCATGCACGGCACCTCACGCGCGAGCCGAGGCCTGGACCCGCAACTGATCAAGGACATCGAAAAACAATACGGTTTTGACAAACCCGCCCATGAGCGCCTGTGGCTGATGCTCACCAGTTACGCCCGGCTCGACTTCGGCAAGAGCTTCTTCCGTGGCGCCACGGTCACCGACCTGATCCTCGAAAAAATGCCGGTGACCATTTCCCTCGGGCTGTGGGCGACCTTGATCACCTACCTGGTGTCGATCCCCCTGGGTATCCGCAAAGCCGTGCACCACGGCAGCCATTTCGACATCTGGAGCAGCACCGCGATCATCATCGGCTACGCCATGCCGGCGTTCCTGTTCGCGATGTTTCTGATCGTGGTCTTTGCCGGCGGCACCTCGTTGAACTGGTTCCCGGTGCGCGGGCTGGTCTCGGACAACTTCGACTCGCTGTCCACCGTGGGCAAAATCGCCGACTACTTCTGGCACCTGGTGCTGCCGGTCACGTCGCTGGTGATTGGCGGTTTCGCCACCCTGACCATCCTCACCAAAAACTCGTTCCTCAATGAAATCACCCGCCAATACGTGATCACCGCCCGGGCCAAAGGCATGAGCGAACGCCGGGTGCTGTATGGGCACGTGTTCCGCAATGCGATGTTGCTGGTGGTGTCGGGCATTCCACAGGCGTTCATCAGCGTGTTTTTCGCCGGGTCCTTGCTGATCGAAGTGATTTTCTCGCTCGATGGCCTGGGCCGCATGAGCTATGAAGCCGCCGTCTCACGCGACTATCCGGTGGTATTCGGTTCGCTGTTTATCTTCACGTTGTTCGGCCTGCTGATAAAACTCGTCGGCGACCTCTGCTACACCCTGGTCGACCCGCGTATCGACTTCGCTGCGAGGAATGCCTGATGTTCAAGCTCTCGCCGTTGGGCCGTCGCCGCTTCGAGCGTTTCAAGAAAAATCGTCGGGGCTGGTGGTCGCTGTGGTTGTTCATTGGTCTGTTTGTGCTGACCCTGGGTGGCGAGTTGATCGCCAACGACAAGCCGCTTATGGTCAGCTATCAGGGCCAATGGTATTTCCCGGTGTTCAAACGCCACACCGAGCAGGCGTTCGGCGGGCAACTGCCGTTCCAGGCGGACTACCGCAGCGACTATGTGCAGAAGCTGATTAAAAAGGACGGCGGCTGGATGCTGTTTCCGCCCATCCCGTTCAGTGACGACACGCCCAACTATGACCTCAACAAACCCGCACCGAGCCCGCCTTCGAATGTGAACTGGCTGGGCACCGACGATCAGTCCCGGGATGTTTTGGCGCGGGTGATCTTCGGGGCGCGCGTGTCGATCCTGTTTGCGTTGATGCTGACTTTTGTCAGCGCTCTGATCGGCATTGCCGCCGGCGCCCTTCAAGGCTATTACGGCGGCTGGGTCGACCTGATCGGCCAGCGGCTGCTGGAAGTCTGGTCCGGGCTGCCGGTGCTGTACCTGCTGATCATTCTGTCCGGGTTCGTCGAACCGAATTTCTGGTGGTTGCTGGGGATGATGGCGCTGTTTACCTGGCTGGCGCTGGTCGACGTGGTGCGCGCCGAGTTCCTGCGCGGGCGCAACCTGGAATACGTCAAAGCCGCCCGGGCGTTGGGCCTGTCGGATAGCAAAGTGATCGTGCGGCACATTCTGCCGAACGCGATGAACGCGACCCTGAGTTACCTGCCGTTCATTCTGACCGGGGCGATTACCACCCTGACGGCATTGGACTTTCTCGGTTTCGGCATGCCCGCCGGCAGTGCATCCCTGGGCGAACTGATCGGTCAGGGCAAGCAGAACCTGCAAGCGCCATGGCTAGGGCTGACGGCGTTTTTCACCCTGGCGCTGATTCTTTCTTTACTGGTGTTTATCGGCGAGGCATTACGTGATGCTTTCGATCCGAGATCCTGACGCGGACTGTTGATATGAGTAGCAACCTGATCGAAATCCGCGACCTCAGCGTCGCCTTCAGCGGCGAAACCGTGGTGCGAAACCTGTGCCTGGACATCCGCCCTGGCGAATGCCTGGCGCTGGTCGGCGAGTCGGGCTCCGGGAAATCGGTGACAGCGCATTCGATCCTGCAATTACTGCCAGAAACCGGCACCGAATCCACCGGCAGCATCCGTTATCGCGGCAAGGAACTGCTTGGCGCTCCGGCCAAGGTGCTGCGTGAGTTGCGCGGTAACCGGATCGCGATGATTTTTCAGGAGCCGATGACCTCACTCAATCCGCTGCACAGCATCGAAAAACAGATTGGTGAAACCCTGCTGTTGCACAAAGGCCTGACCGGCAAAGCCGCGCAAGCGCGAATTCTTGAGTTGTTGCACCTGGTCGGCATCCAGAAGCCCAAGGAGCGGCTCAAGGCTTATCCGCATCAACTCTCGGGCGGCCAACGTCAGCGGGTGATGATCGCAATGGCCCTGGCCTGCGAGCCTGAGCTGCTGATCGCCGACGAACCGACCACCGCACTGGATGTCACGGTGCAGCGCAAGATTCTGATCCTGCTCAGGTCCCTGCAACAACGGCTCGGCATGTCGCTGCTGCTGATCAGCCATGACCTCAATCTGGTGCGCAGCATTGCCCAGCGTGTGTGCGTGATGAAGGCCGGGGAAATCGTCGAGCAGGCCACCTGCGAAACGATCTTCACCGAACCGAAGCACCCTTATAGTCGCATGCTGTTGAACGCCGAACCGGAAGGTGAAGCCCTGCCCCGAGACGAGCGCGAGAACGTGCTGGAAGTGGACAATCTGCGCGTGCAGTTCGCCCTCGGCGGCGGTTTGTTTCAGCGCAAGACGTACCTCAACGCCGTGGACGGCATCAGCCTGCACATTCAGCGCGGCAAGACATTGGGCATCGTCGGTGAGTCCGGCTCGGGAAAGTCAACGCTCGGCCAGGCGATCCTGCGCTTGCTCGATTCCCAAGGCCGCATTCGCTTTCAGGGCACGGCGCTGGATGGCCTGACGCAAAAGCAGCTGCGGCCGTGGCGCAAGAAAATGCAGGTGGTGTTCCAGGACCCTTATGGCAGCCTCAGCCCGCGAATGTCGGTGGCGCAGATCATCAGCGAAGGCCTGGAGGTGCACAGCCAGCTGACCGATGAACAGTGCAAGGCTGAAGTGATTCGGGCGCTGGAGGAAGTCGGCCTCGACCCGCAAAGCCGTCATCGCTACCCTCACGAATTTTCCGGCGGCCAACGCCAACGCATCGCCATCGCCCGGGCGCTGGTGCTTAAACCTGCGCTGATCCTGCTGGACGAACCGACCTCAGCGCTGGACCGCACCGTGCAAAAACAAGTGGTCGCCCTGCTCCGCCAGCTTCAGGAAAAACACGGTTTGACGTATTTGTTTATCAGCCATGACCTGGCGGTGGTGCGCGCCCTGGCCCACGACATGATCGTGATCAAGGATGGCAAAGTGGTGGAAAGCGGTGCCAGCCATGAGGTGTTTGAATCGCCGCAGCATCCGTACACCAAAGAGCTGTTGGCGGCGGCGCATCCGCGGTAGTCGCAAGACCGAGTCGCGGGCATCGCGAGCAAGCTCGGCTCCTACAGATTCAGCGCGCCCCCTGTAGGAGCCGAGCTTGCTCGCGATGAGGCCAGCAAAAACACCTAATATTTTGGACATGACGCCCATGAACACCACCGAAAGCCTCAAGGACTACCAGCGTGTCCGCCTGCTGGCGATCCGCTCGCTGTTCGAGATCATCGAGCAGTCCAGCGAAGGCACGGTGATTGTCGACCGCGATGCCAACATCGTCTGGATGAACGAGCGCTATGCCCGGCGTTTCGGCCTGGAGTCGGCGGAAGTGGCGATCGGCAAGCCCTGCGAAAGCGTGATCCCCGGCAGCCTGTTGCGTGAAGTGGTGCGCACCGGACGCCCGATTTTGCTCGACATGCAGGACACCCCCAAAGAGCCGCTGGTGGTCATGCGCTTACCCATCCACGACGATGCCGGCGTGGTCATCGGCGCGATCGGTTTTGCGCTGTTCGACGAATTGCGCAGCCTGTCGCCGATGCTCAAGCGCTACATGAGCATGCAGGAAGAACTGGCGTCGACCCGCTCGTTGCTGCGGGCGCGTCAGACCAAATACAACTTCGCCCACTTCATCGGCACCAGCGCCGCCAGCCTGGAAGTCAAACGGCGTGCCCGGCGTAGCGCCAGCGCCGAGTCGCCAGTGTTGCTGCTCGGTGAAACCGGCACCGGCAAGGAACTGCTGGCCCAGGCGATCCATAGCGCTTCGCCGCGTGCGCACAAAGCCTTCGTCAGCATCAACAGCGCGGCGATTCCCGAATCGTTGCTGGAAGCGGAATTCTTTGGCACCGCACCCGGCGCGTTTACTGGCGCCGACCGCAAGGGCCGCGCCGGCAAGTTGCAGATCGCCCAAGGCGGCACCTTGTTTCTCGATGAAATCGGCGACATGCCGCTGCCGCTGCAAAGCAAACTGCTGCGGGTTTTACAGGAAAAGGAATTTGAGCCGGTCGGCTCCAATGAAGTGATCCAGAGCGATGTGCGGGTGATCGCGGCCACCTCCACCGACCTTGAAGCAGCCATCAAACGCGGCGAGTTTCGTGCGGATTTGTATTACCGCCTCAACGTGCTGCCGATCCACGTGCCGCCGCTGCGTGATCGCCTCGATGACCTGCCGGCGCTCAGCGAAGCGATTCTTGAGGAGTTGCGCAGTCAGCATGAACTGAACCGCGAGGCGCTGGAGTTGTTGGGCCAGCACGCGTGGCCGGGGAACATTCGCGAACTGCGCAACGTCCTGGAGCGGGCAGCGTTGCTCAGTGATGATCTGCTGCTGGACGCAGAAGAGATTCGTGCGGCGATTGGCACCTTCACGCCGGTCGAGCGCTCGACACCGCTGATGATTGAGCCGGTTGCGCATGAGACGTTTAGCCAGGCTCGGGAGCGGTTTGACCGGCAGTTGATTGAATCCGCCCTTGTGCAATGCGGGGGTAAGGTGATTGACGCGGCGGCGCGACTGGGGCTGGGGCGGTCGACGTTGTACAAGAAGATGGTGGCGCTGGGGATTGCAGAGTCTCTATAAAGAGACACATATCTCCATTGTTAGACAGACCATCGCGAGCAAGCTCGCTCCCACAGTGGACCGAATTCTCAGGACCCACTCGGTCAACCTGTGGGAGCGAGCTTGCTCGCGATGAGGCCCTCATCATCAAAAAACGTCTCAAAAAAGAGACAAACTGTTAAGCATCGACTCAAAAAAGTTAATATTTCCTTTATATTTCAATAATTTAACTCTATGGCACGAATCTCGCTAAAGCCCTCCCCCACAAAAGACCTACCCTACAAAAATAACAATCCAGGAGACACACCATGAGTGTGATCATTGCCTTGGCAGCCCTCGCGCTGTTGATGCTGGCTGCTTACCGTGGCTACAGCGTTATCCTTTTTGCCCCGATTGCCGCCCTCGGCGCCGTCCTGCTCACCGACCCATCCGCCGTTGCCCCTGCCTTCACCGGGGTGTTCATGGAGAAAATGGTCGGCTTCATCAAACTGTATTTCCCGGTGTTCCTGCTCGGTGCCGTGTTCGGCAAGCTCATCGAGTTGTCCGGTTTCTCCCGCTCCATCGTCGCCGCCGCCATTCGCCTGCTCGGCACACGCCAGGCGATGCTGGTGATCGTGCTGGTCTGCGCCCTGCTCACCTACGGCGGCGTGTCGTTGTTTGTGGTGGTGTTCGCGGTGTATCCGTTTGCCGCTGAAATGTTCCGCCAGAGCGACATCCCCAAGCGTTTGATTCCGGCGACCATTGCCCTCGGCGCGTTCTCATTCACCATGGACGCCCTGCCCGGCACCCCGCAAATCCAGAACATCATCCCCAGCACCTTCTTCAACACCACCGCCTGGGCGGCGCCGTGGCTGGGTGTGATCGGTGCGATCTTCGTGTTCTGCACCGGCATGCTGTTTCTTCAGCGTCAACGCAACAAGGCCCAACGCGCCGGCGAAGGCTATGGCACCGAGTTGCGCAATGAGCCGGAAACCTCCGCCGACATCAAGCTGCCCAACCCGTGGATCGCCCTGTCGCCGCTGCTGGCCGTGGGCATCATGAACCTGCTGTTCACCCAATGGATTCCGCAGTGGTACGGCAAGACCCACACCCTCGCGCTGCCGGGCATGGCTACGCCGGTCACTACCGAAATCGCCAAACTGACCGCGATTTGGGCGGTTCAGGCTGCACTGCTGGTGGGCATCATCATGGTGCTGGTGTTTGGCTTCCAGGCGATTCGCAGCAAACTCGCCGAAGGCAGCAAAAGTGCGGTCAGCGGCGCGTTGCTCGCGGCGATGAACACCGCGTCTGAATACGGTTTTGGTGCGGTGATTGCTTCGCTGCCAGGCTTCCTGGTGCTGGCCGACTGGCTGAAGAGTATTCCCAACCCATTGGTCAACGAAGCCATTACCGTGACCTTGCTCGCGGGCATTACCGGTTCTGCATCGGGCGGCATGAGCATCGCGCTGGCGGCCATGGCCAATGACTTCATCGCGGCGGCCCACGCGGCCAACATTCCGCTGGAAGTGCTGCACCGCGTGGCCGCGATGGCCAGCGGCGGCATGGACACCCTGCCGCACAACGGCGCGGTGATTACTTTGCTCGCGGTCACCGGCCTGACGCACCGCGAAGCCTATAAAGACATTTTCTGTATTACGCTGATCAAGACCCTGGCGGTCTTCGTGGTCATCGGCACTTTCTACGCCACTGGCATTGTGTGAGGTATTCATGACGACTCTTACAGGCAAGACCGCACTGGTCACTGGTTCCACCAGCGGCATCGGCCTGGGCATTGCGCTCAGCCTGGCCAAGGCCGGCGCCAACGTGGTGCTCAATGGTTTCGGCGATGCTTCCAAGGTGATTGCCGAGGTCCGGCAGTTCGGCGGCAAGGTCGGCCATCACCCGGCCGACGTCAGCGATCCGGCGCAGATTGCCGAGATGGTCGCGTATGCCGAGCGTGAGTTCGGCGGCATCGACATTCTGGTCAACAACGCCGGCATCCAGCATGTGGCGTCGGTGGAAGAGTTTCCGGTGGAGCGCTGGGATTCGATCATCGCGATCAACCTGTCGTCGGTGTTTCACAGCACCCGCCTGTGCCTGCCGCGCATGCGGGCGAAAAATTGGGGGCGGATCATTAACATTGCCTCGGTGCACGGTCAGGTGGGCTCGGTGGGCAAAGCGGCGTACGTCGCGGCCAAGCATGGGGTGATCGGCTTGACCAAAGTGGTGGGCCTGGAAACCGCGACGACGCACGTGACGTGCAACGCGATCTGCCCGGGTTGGGTATTGACGCCGCTGGTGCAGAAGCAGATCGATGACCGTGCGGCGACCGGGATCGATCCGCAGCAGGCGCAGCATGACCTGCTGGCCGAGAAGCAGCCGTCACTGGAGTTCGTCACCCCGCCGCAATTGGGCGAATTGGTGCTGTTTTTGTGCAGCGAGGCCGGTAGCCAGGTGCGTGGTGCGGCGTGGAATATTGATGGTGGGTGGTTGGCGCAGTAACCAGCCCCCTGTGGCGAGGGGGCTTGCCCCCGTTCGGCTGCGAAGCAGTCGTAAATAGTCTGGCACCACCAATTTGGGGCGGCTACGCCACCCAACGGGGGCAAGCCCCCTCGCCACAAAAGCCCGTGTGCATACAGATAGAAGAAGAGGCAAACCATGTCCGACATCCTCTGGCAACCCGGCGCCGAGCGCATCGCCAAGACGCGCATGGAAGCCTTTCGGCGTTCCATCAGTCAGCGCCATCACGTCCACGTCGATGACTACCCGGCCCTGCACCAATGGTCTATCGATCAACGCGAAGACTTCTGGCAGGCCATCGTCGATTTCTTCGACATTCGCTTTCACGACCAGCCCGACGCGGTGCTGGTCGAGGGCGCGCACATGCCCGGCGCCCAGTGGTTTCCCGGCGCCACCCTGAACTTTGCCGAACATCTGCTGCGCCGCCGCGACGATGCCATCGCGGTGATTGCCATTGGCGAGAACGGCCAGCGTGAACACCTGACTTGGGTGGAGCTGGCCGAGCATGTCGCCGGGTTCCAGCACAGTCTGATCGCTGCCGGCGTCGGCCTCGGCGATCGCGTCGCCGCGTGCATGCCCAACACCTGGCAAACCCTGGTGGCCATGCTCGGCACCACCAGCCTGGGGGCGATCTGGTCCTGTTCCTCGCCGGACTTCGGCACCCAAGGGGTGATCGACCGCTTCGGCCAGATCGAACCGAAAGTCCTGATCACCTGCGCCGGTTACCGCTACGCCGGCAAGGACATCGACCAGACTGGCAAAATCAATGAAATTCTTGACCGCCTGCCGTCCTTGCAGCAGCTGATTGTGGTGCCTTATGCACGGCCGCAGGCGCACATCGTCGACTTCCACACCCACGCCAACGTGACGTTGTGGGAGGATTTCTACGACGCGGGCGGCGAGCCGGATTTCGTCCCCGTGCCCTTCGCGCATCCGCTGTACATCCTCTACTCCAGCGGCACCACCGGTGTGCCGAAATGCATCATCCACAGCACCGGCGGCGTGTTGCTGCAGCACGTCAAGGAACATGGGCTGCATTGCGATCTCGGCGCTGGCGACCGTTTGTTCTACTACACCACCTGCGGCTGGATGATGTGGAATTGGCTGGTCTCGGCCCTCGCCGTCGGCAGCGCCGTGGTGCTGTACGACGGCTCACCGTTCCATCCAGGCCCGGAACGCTTGATCGACCTGATCGACGACGAATGCATCACCGTCTTCGGCACCAGCCCGAAATTCCTGGCAACTTTGGAAAGCAACGGCGTGAAGCCGCGGCAAAGTCATGACCTGAGCAGCCTGAAAACCCTGCTGTGCACCGGCTCCGCGCTGTCGCCCCAGAGTTACGACTATGTTTATCGCGACCTGAAACCCGACGTATGCCTGGCGTCGATGTCCGGCGGCACGGACGTCGTTTCGTGCTTTGTGAACGGCAACCCGTTTCAACCGGTGCGCCGTGGCGAAATACAGGGCAAGAGCCTGGGCATGGCGGTCGAAGTCTGGAACGACGACGGTCACCCGGTGATCGGCGAAAAAGGTGAATTGGTCTGTACCCGGCACTTCCCGGCGATGCCCATCGGTTTCTGGAATGATCCGCAGCAGGAAAAGCTGCACGCTTCGTATTTCAGCCAATTCCCCGGTGTCTGGGCCCAAGGCGATTACGCTGAGCAACTGCCCCACGGCGCGATGATGATCCACGGGCGTTCGGACGCGGTGCTCAACCCCGGTGGCGTGCGCATCGGCACGGCGGAAATTTACCGCCAGGTGGAGAAAATCCCGCAGGTGCTGGACAGTGTGGCCATTGGTCAGCAATGGCAGGATGACGTGCGAGTGGTGCTGTTTGTGCGCTTGCAGGACGGCGTTGAACTGGATGAAGCCTTGCAGCAGCAGATCCGCCAGGTCATCCGTGCCAACACCACGCCACGGCATGTGCCGGCGAAGATCGTCGCGGTAACTGATATTCCACGGACCATCAGTGGCAAGGTGGTCGAACTGGCGGTGAAGAATGTGGTGCATGGCCAGAAGGTAAAAAACACCGATGCGCTGGCCAATCCCGAGGCGCTGGAACAATTCCGTAACCGCCTCGAACTCCAGACCTGAAGATCCCCTGTAGGAGCCGAGCTTGCTCGCGATAGCGGTGTGTCAGTCGACATCAACTTTGGCTGGTCCGCCGCTATCGCGAGCAAGCTCAGCTCCTACAGTTACAGTTTGGATTTGTGTCAGTCCATTAATCCCCACTCGCCCGAAGTGGGCGCTGACGCATCCGAATGCAGCTTCAACCGCAACCGCAGATTGTTCACCGAATCCGCATGCTTCAATGCCTCGTCCTCACTGATCGCCCCTTCCACGACCAACGCATAAAGCGCCCCGTCAAACGTCTGCATGCCCAATTCCGTGGACTTCTCCATGATGCCTTTCAACTCCGACAGCTCATTGCGGCGGATCAAGTCGCCAATGGTCGGCGTACCCAGCATCACCTCCACCACCGCCCTGCGCTGACCGTCGCAGGTCGGCACCAGGCGTTGGGAGACGAACGCCTTGAGGTTGTTGCCCAGGTCATGCAGCAGTTGCGTGTGACGTTCTTCAGGGAAGAAATTAATGATGCGGTCCAGCGCCTGATGGGCGTTGTGGGCATGCAACGTGGAAATCACCAGATGACCGGTGTCGGCAAATGCCAGTGCATGCTCCATGGTCTCGCGGTCACGGATTTCGCCGATCAACACCACGTCCGGCGCCTGGCGCAGGGTGTTTTTCAACGCGGCATGAAAACTTCGGGTGTCGACCCCGACTTCGCGCTGGTTGATGATCGACTGCTTGTGCCGGTGGATGTACTCGATCGGGTCTTCAATGGTGACGATGTGGCCGCTGCTGTGGCGGTTGCGGTAATCGATGAGCGCCGCCAGCGATGTCGACTTGCCCGAATCGGTGGCGCCGACGAACAGCATCAGGCCTTGTTTGAGCATTACGGTGTCCAGCAACACGGGCGGCAACTTGAGGTCCTCAAAGCGCGGGATGTCGAGTTTGATATTGCGTATGACGATGGACACATCGTTGCGTTGCTTGAACACGTTGACCCGAAAGCGCCCGATCCCCGGCAGCGAGAGGGCCAGGTTCATTTCCAGCTCACGGTCGAACTCCAGACGCTGTTCGGCGTCCATGATATTCGCAGCAATCGCCGCCACTTCACCCGGTTTGAACGGCTGATCGCTCTGGGATTTAAGCGCGCCGTCGAACCGCGCGCTGGGCGGCGCGCCCGTAGACAGGTAAAGATCCGAGCCGTTACCGCTGGCCAGAGTTTTCAACAGTGCATCGATTTCCATGGCAAAAAGCACCCGCGAAGCATTCAATGAAAAAATAATGACCCAAAACGGGTCATCCAGCGTCTACTGCCCTACGAGGATAGTTGACGCCGCCACACCGACTTAAGCGCAGGACCACTCGATGAACGCATCACCCACCGGCAGCGATGCCCAGGCCTTGATTGCCCGACTGGACTGGACACAGACCCCTTTGGGCCCTGCCGGCACCTGGCCACAGAGCCTGCGTACCGCCGTCGACATCGTGATTCACTCACCGATGCCGATGCTGTTGCTGTGGGGGCCGCAACTGACGCAGATCTACAACGATGGCTTTGCCCTGCTCGCCGGCAGCAAACATCCACACGCTTTCGGACAGCCGACGCACCAGATCTGGCCAGAACTCCAGGACTTTACCGACCCGATTTACAGCGCCGTCCTACAGGGTCAGGTGCGTACCTACAGCGAACAGCGCTTTACCCTGCAACGTGACGGTGAGGATTCCGACGTCTGGCTGGATTTGACCTACAGCCCGATCCGTGACGAAAGCGCCGAGGTGGCCGGCATTCTGGTCACCGCCATCGAAACCAACGAACGTCGCCGCATCGCCCTCGAGCTGGAACAGCGCTCGGCCGCCAGCCTCAAGGCCCAGCGTGAAACCGAACAGCGCCTGCAACTGGCTTTAGCCGCGACCGACTCGGTGGGCACTTGGGACTGGGACATCAGCGAAGACCGCTTTCTCGCCGACGCCCATTTCGCCCAACTGCACGGCATTGATCCGGCATTGGCCGGGGAGTTGCCGATCAGCGCCTACCTGCACGGCGTGCACCCGGAAGACCGGGCGATGATTGCGCGCAGCATCAAGCACTGCATCACCCATGGCACCGAGTACGCCGAGGAATATCGCCTGCTGCAACCCGACGGGCAGTTGAGCTGGGTGTTTGCCCGGGGGCGCTGCTACAAGGACCACCACGGCCGGCCGATGCGTTTTCTCGGCGCCGCGCTGGACCTGACCGAGCGCAAACGCACCGAACAGGCCTTGCGCCAGAGCCAGACCGAGCTGCAATTGATCATCAACGCGATGCCGATCCTGATCAGCTACGTCGACAGCGAAGAGCGTTTCCGCCTGAACAATTCCGCCTACCTCGATTGGTATGGCCTGACGCCGCAGGAACTGTTTGGCAAAACCATTCGTGAGGTGCTGGGAGACGAAGCGTATGCCTTGCGCGCTGAACACATTGGCGAGGCGCTCAAGGGCAAACTTTGTTGTTTCAGCATCAGCACGCCACACCGTGACGGCAGCCTGCGGCAGGCGCTGATGAACTACCTGCCGCGCCACGGTGCGGATGGCGCGGTGAATGGCTTCTACATTTTTGTGATCGACGAAACCGAGCGCAAACAGACCGAAGAAGCGCTGCGCAATCTCAATGAAACCCTGGAAGAGCGCGTCGCCGCCCGCACCCAGCAACTGGCTGAAGCCAATCAACGTTTGCAGAACGAGATGGTCGAACGCGAGCGCGCCGAGGACGCCTTGCGCCATGCACAGAAAATGGAAGCGGTCGGCCAGCTCACCGGCGGCATCGCCCATGACTTCAACAACATGCTCACCGGAATCATCGGCAGTCTCGACCTGATGCAGCGTTACATCGCTGACGGGCGCACCCACGAAATCGGCCGTTTTACCGAAGCCGCAGTCTCCTCGGCCAATCGCGCCGCTGCGTTGACCCATCGCCTGCTGGCGTTCTCCCGTCGCCAGTCACTGGATCGCAAACCGCTGATCGCCAATGAACTGGTGCGCTCGCTGGAGGATCTGCTCAGCCGGACCAAGGGCGACCACATCGAACTCAAACTTCAACTGGCCGATGAAGTCTGGCCGATCAGCACCGACGTCAGCCAACTGGAAAACGCCCTGCTCAACCTGGTCATCAACGCGCGCGATGCGATGCCCGATGGCGGCGAACTGCTGATCGAAACCGCCAATGTGTACCTCGACGGCAGCGACATCACCACGCTGGAACCGGTCAGGGCCGGGGATTACGTGATGATCGCCGTCAGCGACACCGGCACCGGCATGACACCCTCGGTGCTGGCCAAGGCATTTGACCCGTTTTTCACCACCAAACCCATCGGCCAGGGCACAGGGTTGGGGTTGTCGATGATCTACGGTTTCGCCCAGCAATCGGGCGGGCATGTCAGCCTGTTCAGTCTGCCGGGCAAGGGCACCAGCGTGCGCCTGTATTTGCCGCGTTTGCATGCCATGGAGGCGCAAGACGTGCTGTTGCCGGTCACGGGCGAGGCGCCGGCGGCGATTGCCGGTGAAACCGTGGTGCTGGTGGAGGACGATCCAGCCGTGCGCATGCTGGTGCTCGATTTGCTCAATGAGCTGGGTTACCACGCTCACGAAGCCGAAGACGCGAAGACCGCCCTGCCCTTGCTGGAGTCGGATTTGCGCGTAGATCTGCTGGTGACCGATGTCGGGCTGCCGGGCATGAACGGCCGGCAACTGGCGGAGATCGCCCGCCAGCATCGTCCGGACCTCAAAGTGTTGTTCATGACCGGTTACGCGGAAACCGCCGCCGAACGCCAGGGCTTTCTGGAGGAAGGCATGGACATGGTCGCCAAGCCGTTTTCCATCGATCTGCTGGCCAACAAGATTCGCACGATGATCGGCCAACCCGAGTGAGTTGAGGCATAATCGCCCGCCCCGCTGTCAGCACGTTGCAAGGTACGCCCCATGAAAGCTCAAGCCCGCCATATTCTGGTGAAAACCTCGGAAGAAGCCGAGCAGCTCAAACAACGCATCGCCAAGGGCGAAGCTTTCGATGTGCTGGCCAAAAAGTACTCCACCTGCCCGTCCGGCAAGCGCGGCGGCGACCTCGGTGAAGTGCGGCCGGGGCAGATGGTCGGGGTGATTGATGCAGTGATTTTCAAGAAACCGCTGCGGGTGGTGCATGGGCCGATCAAGAGCAAGTTCGGGTATCACCTGGTGCAGGTGTTTTACCGGGATTGAGGGCTAGCCTTGAGGGCCTCATCGCGAGCAAGCTCGGCTCCTACACTGTGGGAGCGAGCTTGCTCGCGATCCGGTTGCGCAGCATACGGCCATTCACCCTTTATCTAGGGATCAGTGCCCCCGGCACCTGAATCACCCGACTCGCCAACCGATGCCCCGCCTCGGCCGCATCAACCGCGCCTCCGCCCTTGAGCCGACTGGCCAGGTACGCCGCACTGAACGAATCCCCCGCTGCCGTCGTATCCACCACCCGTTCGACCTTCTGCGCCGGCACTTCAAACGACTCGCCGTCGCAGCGAATCAGGCACGCGTCTGAACCGCGCTTGAGCACCACTTCCGGTGTACCGATCTGCTCATAAGCGGCAAACACCGCCTCGCAACTGGAAAAATGAAACAGCGCCTGCTCGTCCTCAACTGTGAGCAACGCGAGGTCCACATACGGCAACACACTGCGATACGCCGTGCGCGCTTCCTCAACCGAAGCCCACAAACGTGGCCGGTAGTTGTTGTCGAAGACGATCCGCGCATCTCGCTGGCGGGCTTCGATCAAGGTTTCCAGCAACTTCTCCCGACCTTGCACACCGAGCACCGCCAGGGTGATGCCACTGAAATACAGCACGTCGTAATCCGGCAACGCCGCCAGAATCGGCGCGGCGGCCGGCGTGGTGAAGCAATCGCGCACGGCCGCTTCATTGCGCCAGTAAAGGAAACGGCGCTCGCCGGCGGCGTCGGTCTGGATGCAATACAAACCGGGCAAACGTCCCGGTAAACGCTGGACCATGCCCAGGCCGATGTTTTCGCTGGCCCAGTTCTGGCACATCGCGTCGCTGAAGCTGTCATCCCCAAGGGCGGTGACGTAATCGACGATGCCGCTCGCGCCCAGCTCACGGGACAGGTAGACGGCGGTGTTCAGGGTGTCACCGCCGAAGCTTTGTTGCAGGCTGCCGTCGGCGCGTTGTTGCAGCTCGATCATGCACTCGCCGATCAGGGCGATACGCGGGGTGTTGGGGCCGAGGGTGTTGATGGTGTGCATGTTGTGGGGTCTCTGGTGTTTCTTGTTGTCTGGGCGGGCCTCATCGCGGCCAAGCCCGGCTCCCACAGGAATCGTGTAACCCTTGTAGGAGCCGAGCTTGCTCGCGATGGCCGCGCCTCGGTCTCAAACCTTAGAAACAGGTTTCCATGGTTTCGATGACATTCATCTGATCATCCACCAGACACCCAGTGCGCCACTTGTCGAACGTCAGGCACGGGTGCGAAGTGCCGAACGAAATGATGTCACCGACCCGCAACTCCACCCCCGGCGCCACGGTCATGAACGCGTGCTGGTCCATCACCGCCGTCACCTTGCAGGCACTGACGTCATCGCCCTTCGCCGGCAAGACGCCGGCCTTGTAACGCAGCAACGGCACCGGCAAACCGGCGTCGTAGGCCACATCGCGCTTGCCCAGGGCAATCACCGCAAAACCCGGCTCCGGCATTGACTGCACGTGCGCCCAGACCTCCAGCGCCGGACGCAGACCTTCATTCAGATCACTGCGGCGGTCGAGCACGCAGCATTGAGCTTCCTTGTAAATGCCATGGTCATGGGCCACGTAGCTGCCCGGACGCAACACACTGAGGAAACGCCCGCTGGCGTTTTGCGCTTCGAACTCTTCGGCAATCAAGTCATACCAGGCGGAACCCGATGCGGTGATGATCGGCTTGGCAATCGCAAACGCACCGCTGTCCTGCAACTGCACGGCCAAACGCACCAATGACTGGGCGAATGCGCGGATGCCGGTGACCGCATGATCGCCATGGATCACCCCTTCGTAACCTTCGATGCCGGTCAAGGCCAGCGCCGGTTGCGCGTTGATGGCTTTGGCCAGCGCGATGACTTCGTCTTCAGTGCGGCAACCGCAACGACCGCCGACCACGCCGTATTCGATCATCACGTTCAGGCGCACGCCGCGCGAGGCGAAGTAGGCGCCGAGGTCCGCGACGTTGTCCGGGTGATCGACCATGCAATGGAAATCGAACGTCGGGTCCGCCAGCAGATCGGCGATCAGCGCCATGTTCGGCGTACCGACCAATTGGTTGGCCATCAGCACCCGCCGCACGCCATGGGCATACGCCGCACGGGTTTGCGTGGCGCTGGCCAGGGTGATGCCCCAGGCGCCGGCGTCCAGTTGGCGGCGAAACAAGGCTGGGGTCATGCTGGTTTTGCCATGAGGCGCGAGCTCGGCGCCGCTGTTGCTGACAAAGTCCTGCATCCAGCGAATGTTGTGCTCCAGCGCTTCGCGGTGCAGCACCAGCGCCGGCAGGCTGACATCGCGGACCAGGTTGGCGCCGGTCTGGGCAAAGCCCTTTTCCACGGCGGCAGTATTGTTGGCAGTAGACATGGTCGAACTCCTCACATTCGCGGCCGCAGGCAGCCGCATTTATTCGTTGATACGCCGGGCCAGGTTGTTGGCGTTGTCGATCAGCACCCGGCGATAGTCGTTGTAATGGGTCTTGGCATCGGCCCGTGGGGCCACGATGCACAGGGTCGCAATGGCCACGCCGTTGGGGTCTTTTACCGGGGCGGCGAAGCAATGGGTAAAGGTGTCGGCGACGCTGTCGAAGGAGAAAAACCCATCGATGCCAGCCTGACGGATTTCCGCCAGAAACTGTTCCAGCGGCAGGCGTTCGCCGTTGGGCAGGATGAAATCGTCGTGGTCGATCAGGTCGACGATTTCCTCGTCACTCAAATGCGCCAATAGCAGACGCCCGGACGCGGTCCAGGGAATCGGTGCGTTTTCGCCGATATCGGAGGAAATGCGGAAGTGCCGCTCGCCCTCCTTCATCAGCGCCACGGTGTATTTGCGCCCGTTGAGCAGGCACATCTGGGCGGTTTCGTGGGTCTGGCTGACGATCTCCTGCAAGGCGTGGTCGGCCTCGCGGGTCAGGTCGAAATGACGCAAATGCGCCTGCCCGAGGAAGTACAGCTGACGGCCGAGGTAGACGTGACCGTCCTTGCCCACGGCTTCCAGGATGCGTCGCTCCAGCAGGGACGCGACCAGCTCGTAGACCGTGGATTTCGGGCTGCCGATGCCGCTGGCGATTTCGTTCGGGCGCAGGGGTTTGCCGATTTCCTTGAGGAAATCGAGGATATCGAACGCCCGGTCCAGACCGCGAGCCCGGCGCTTGATGGTGTCTTCGGTCATGTCAGTGGTTCCCATACAAAGTGCCGGGAGTTTACCTAGAGTGCGGTGGCGACTGTTAGGCCGCCTTCGCGGGCAAGCCACGCTCCCACCTTTGGAATGCATTCCCCTGTGGGAGCGTGGCTTGCCCGCGATGGGCGCGACTCGGTTCAGGCCTTTTTCTTGTACGCGATACAGTCGATCTCAACCTTGCAGTCGACCATCATGTTCGCCTGCACGCAGGCACGGGCCGGCGCGTGTTCGGGTTTGAAGTACTCGGAGAAGACCTTGTTGAAACTCGTGAAGTCCCGCGGATCCTCCAGCCATACGCCAGCACGCACCACATCTTCCAGGCCATAACCGGCCTCTTGCAGAATCGCGATCAGGTTCTTCATGGTCTGGTGTGTCTGCTCGACGATGCCGCCAACAATGATCTCGCCCTCCAACGCCGGCACCTGGCCAGACACATGCAGCCAGCCATCGGCTTCAACGGCGCGGGCGAAAGGACGAGGCGTACCGCCAGCGGCGCTGCTGCCGGTGCCGTAACGAGTAATGCTCATGAGTGTTTCTCCTGATTGAATTCTGCAAAGTTAGAAGCGCGTATTTTTGAGAAACTCAGCCAGACGCGGTGATTGAGGTCGCTCGAACAGTTCCTTGGGTGGCCCCTGCTCTTCGATGCGCCCCTGATTCATGAATACGATTTTGTCCGAGACTTCGAAGGCAAAACGCATTTCGTGGGTGACCAGCAGCATGGTCATGCCTTCGTCGGCCAGGCCCTTGATCACGTTCAGCACTTCGCCGACCAGTTCCGGGTCGAGGGCCGAAGTGACTTCGTCGAACAGCATCAGGCTCGGGTTCATCGCAATCGCCCGGGCAATTGCCACGCGCTGCTGCTGACCGCCGGACAACTGACCGGGATAGTGATCACGGCGTTCCAGCAAACCGACGCGCTCCAGCCATTTTTCCGCGAGCGCCACGGCCTCGTCCTTGTGCAGTTTTTTCACCTTGAGCAAACCCAGGGTGACGTTCTGCAACGCGGTGAGGTGCGGGAACAGGTTGAACTGCTGGAACGCCATGCCGGTCATTGCACGGTGCCGGGCGATGACTTTTTCCGGGTGGCGCACACGCTTGCCGTTGACCTCGTCATAGCCGATGGATTCGCCGTCAAGCATGATCTGCCCGCCCTGAAATTCTTCGAGCATGTTCACGCAGCGCAGCAAGGTGGTCTTGCCCGAGCCGCTGGAGCCGATCAGTGTGACGACGTTACCGCGCTGCATGCTCAGGTCGACGCCCTTGAGCACTTCGAGCTTGCCGTATTGTTTGTGCAGGCCGCGAATGTCCAGCAGGGCCTGACCGTTTTGAGCTGCTTTTACGTTAGAGAGCGAAGGTTGAGTCATGGCAAGGCCACCCGCTTTTCAATGTGCCGGCCGAGTAATTCGATGGCGTAGTTGATGACGAAAAACAGAAATCCGGCGAACAGGTAAAACTCCAGGGTCATGAAGGTCCGGGCGATGATCTGCTGCGTACTGAGCAGCAACTCCGCCACGCCGATCACCGACAACAGCGTCGAGGCCTTGACGATCTCGGTCGACGAGTTAACCCAGGTCGGCAAAATCTGCCGCAACGCCTGAGGCAACAGCACGTAACCGAGGGATTGGTAAAACGTCAGGCCTATCGCCTTGCTCGCTTCCATCTGGCCACTGGGCAATGCTTGCAACGCACCGCGCACGATCTCGGCAACGTGGGAACCGCAAAACAGCGTCAGCCCCAAGGCACCGGCCTGAAACGCACTGATCTGCCAGCCCAATGCCGGCGCCATATAGAAGCAGGCCAGCACCAATACAAACACTGGCGTGCCGCGAATCAGGTCGACGTAGAAGCGAAACGGCGCGCGCATCCAGAACCTGCCGTAGGTCAGCACCAGACCGGCGACAATACCGACCATCGTGCCCAGCAAAATGGCCAGCGCCGACACCTGCACACTGGTCAAAAAGCCTTGCCACAACACTTCGCGGGCAACCCATAACTCATGCAACCAACTAGGGGATTCGTACATGTGGCCTCCTATCGGCGAATCGCCAGACGCTGCTCGAGGTAACGCAGCATCATGGCAATGAGGTAACAGGCCGCCACATACAGCGCCGTGGTCACCAGCCAGGTTTCAATCACCCGGTAGCTCTCGACATTGATCTTGCGCGCGTAATAGGTCAGCTCCGGCACTGCAATCGCAGCGGCCAGCGAGGTGTCCTTGAACAGTGAAATGAAGTTGTTCGACAAGGCCGGCAGCACATTGCGCAGCATCACCGGGACGGTGACGTACGCCTTGACCTGCCATTCGCCGAGACCGATAGCGAGTCCGGCTTCGCGCTGGCCTTTGGGAATGCTCAATAACCCGCCACGGAACACCTCAGTCAGATACGCCCCGGCGTACAGCGACAGCGTAATGATGAACGACGGGATCTTGTCCAGACGGATTCCGAGGCTCGGCAAGGCAAAGTAGATCAACAGAATCAACACCAGAATCGGCGTATTACGGATCACCGTCACATACACCGACGCCAGCACCCGCAATGCGCGGTGCTTCGAGAGCAAAGCAAACGCCATCATCAGGCCGATCACGCAACCGATGGCGATCGACACCAACGCCAGTTCAAGACCCAGACCGAGCCCTGCCAGCAAGGTGTCGAAATCGCGCCACACGGCGGCAAAGTTCAACTGATAGTTCATGGTCAGCAGTACCTTGAGCGGGGCGCGTTATGGCGACCCGCTCTCACGGGATCATTTGAATTCGACGGGGAAACCGATCGCTGGAGTCGGCAGATCGACACCGAACCATTGCTTGAAGGACGCCGCGTAAGTCGGGAACTCAACGCCGGTCATGGCTTCATGCAGGGTGGTATTGACGAAGTTCAGCCAGTCCTGATCGCCGCGTTTAACTGCGCACGCGTAGGTCTGCGGGCTCCAGGCGTAAGTAGGGCTGCGGTAGCGGCCAGGGTTCTGCACCATCAGGTATTTGACCGACGACTGATCGGTGGCGGCGGCATCGGCACGGCCCGAGTTCACGGCCTGATACATCAGGTCCACGCTGTCGTACTGATCGACCTTGGCCTTGGGCAGCGCCTGATGCACCAGTTCTTCGGCGTATACGTTCTGCAAGACCGCCACGGTCACGCTGTCGTTGGCAGCCTTGAGGTCTTCGATTTCCTTGTACTTGCTATTGGCCGGCAACAGCAGGCCAACGCCTTCGCGGTAGTACGGCAGGGTGAACGCCACTTGCTGCGCACGACTGGCGGTTACGGTAATGAACTGGCAACTGATGTCGACCTTGTCGGTCAGCAAGTTGGGAATCCGCGCATCGGACGACTGCACCACAAACTCGACCTTGGTTGGATCGTTGAACAGCCCCTTGGCAATCATCCGCCCGATATCGATATCGAACCCCTGCAACTTGCCATCCGCTCCTTGGAAGTGCCACGGCGCATTGGTACTGCCCGTGCCCACAATCAATTTCCCACGGGCCAGCACGCTATCGAGCTTACTGTCCGCGGCCTGGGCCACGCCCATGGCAGCGGCGGTAGCCGCGAGAACAAAAACACACGCTTTTAACAAGGAAGGTCGGCGATGCATGGCAAGCACTCCAGGATGATGTTTATTCCGCTATACCGGATATAGGTATGTAACAACGGAATAGACAGCAGAAAGTGTGCCACAGGTTGTGGAGGGAATGTTGGGGAGATTGAAAATCGATTTGAATCAACGGGATGGGGAAAACGCAGGGTGACCTGTTACCAAACGCACGTGAGGGTAAGCGCTACCGTTGGCTACAGCGTGCGGGTACTTGCACCACAATTGAAGATGAATGACCGGAAATGACGCAGCGTGCACCTGTAATTTCTGACAGTAGACCCGCCCCCGTTCCCTCCTTTAACGTCGACAAACCTCGATGGTCGTTGTGAAAAGGAGTTGTTCAATGAGCTCGACAAGCCCCCTGGCATCGCTGGCCCCGGTCTATCGCAAGGCGCTGAAAACCTGGCGCCCGGTGATCCTGTATTTCGGCAATGATCACTGCCCGGCCTGTGAATGGGCAGAACCGGTCTTTCGTGAAGTTGCCCAGCGCTATCGTCATCACGCGAATATTTATGTGTTGAACACCAGTGAATCGCCCCGAAATCCGTACGTTAACGGCACGCCGACTGTGCTGTTCTTCATGAACGGGAGACTGCTCAAGAAGCTCAAGGGCATTGGCACCCGAGAGACGCTGGAGGAGGATTTCGCTAAACATATTGGCAGGCTCAGGCCGCGATACGTGCCGCATAAACCGAGTCACGATCTGGTGTGGTTGCGCCAGACGTTTCGAAGGTTGTGTACGGTGCCTCGGGCGGTTGAGCGGTTGAATTGTCGTAGCGGGTGTTAGGGCTTGGGAGTGATGGCGTCGAGTAGGACGCTATCGTCGGAACGCCGCCCGGAGCAAGCTCACTCCTACATTGAATCGCTAGTGTTCACTGGACCCGTGTGGGAGCGAGCCTGCTCGCGAAGAGGCCCTGAAACTCAACTTAAAAACTAGCGGTCGATACGCACCAGCAGCACCCGCGTCACCCGCCGCTCTTCAACCGCCACGACTGTCATTCGCCAGCCCTGCCACTCCAGGCTGTCGCCGATCACCGGCAATCGATCCAGCAAGCTAACCACCAACCCGGCCAGGGTCTGATAGTCCTCAGTTGGCTCAGCCACAAAACCGGTCCGCTGCCGAACCCGCGTCAGGTTCAACGCGCCGTTGACCAAAAACCCGCCCTGCTGCTCCACCACGTCCGGGCCTTCGATTTCGCTGGCGTCGGGCAATTCGCCGGCAATCGATTCGAGAATATCGGTCATGGTCAACACACCCACAAAGTCACCGAATTCATTGACCACGAACGCAATGTGCGTCGAGGCCTGGCGCATCTGTTCCAGCGCATTGAGGATCGAGTAGCTGTCCAGCAAGTTAACGGTCTTGCGTGCCAACTGCTCCAGATCCGGTTCGTTGCCGACCAGGAATTCTTTCAGCAACTCCTTCTTGTGCACGAAGCCCAGCGGCTCGTCCACCGCGCCGTCACGGATCAACGGCAAGCGCGAATAGGACGAATGCATCAGTCGCGTACGAATGGTCTGCGCATCATCGGCCAGGTCGATGTAATCGACGTCGGCACGCACGGTCATCAACCTGCGGATCGGCCGCTCGGCCAGTTGCAGCACGCCGCTGATCATCACCCGCTCGCGGCGGTCGAACAGTGCTTCGCACGGTGCTTCGCCATTGTCCAGCAGGTCGGCAACTTCCTCGCCGACTTCCTCCGCCGCCATGCTGCGACCGCCAAGCAAACGCAACACCGCATGGGCGGTGCGCTCACGCATGGGCCGCAGTCCCTGCAGGGACTTCTTGCGGCGAGCGCGGGCGATTTGGTTGAACACTTCGATCAGGATCGAGAAACCGATGGCTGCATACAGATAACCTTTCGGAATGTGGAAGCCCAACCCTTCGGCCGTCAACGCGAAGCCGATCATCATCAAGAAGCCCAGACATAGCATGATCACTGTCGGGTGCGCGTTGACGAAACGGGTCAATGGCTTGCTGGCGACGATCATCAGGCCGATGGAGATAATCACCGCGATCATCATCACCGCCAGTTCATCGACCATGCCCACGGCGGTAATTACCGCGTCGAGGGAGAACACCGCGTCGAGCACCACAATCTGCGCCACGATCGGCCAGAACATCGCGTACGCGGCGTTGGCAGAGCGCTGGCCGACGTGACCTTCGAGTCGCTCGTGCAATTCCATGGTGGCCTTGAACAACAGGAACACACCACCGAACAGCATGATCAAGTCGCGGCCGGAGAAGCTCTTGTCGAACACCTCGATCAGCGGCTGCGTCAAGGTGACCAGCCACGAGATACTCGCCAGCAGGCCCAGGCGCATGATCAGCGCCAACGACAAACCAATGATTCGCGCACGGTCGCGCTGCTCGGGCGGCAGTTTGTCCGCAAGGATCGCGATAAACACCAGGTTGTCGATGCCAAGCACCAGCTCCAGCACGATCAACGTCAACAAGCCCAGCCAGGCGGTGGGGTCAGCTAACCATTCCATAAAAACGTCTCGATCTCTTCAGTGAATTCAAAGTGCCGGGCACGGCAAGGCGCGGCGCAGAGGCCGAGGGGTTGCGATGACAAGGTGTTTGGAATGACGAAAGACCGGGTGTTTCAAGCGCGCGCATTGGCGCGATGAGGAAGGATAACCGGGAGGCTCCAAGAGGGTGTTCATGCAAGTCCTGAAAGACAAAAGGACTTGAATCGTACAGGCGAAATCGACAATTCCTACAATCGAAATCATTTCAAAATCTGTAGTCAGCGATGTCTGACCTGCTCGATGAATCTCATCACTGCCGCCGACTTTTCGAATCGCCGATGGATCAACGACAACCACGACGTTGCGTTACACCCGTTGATCGGCCGATAGACCACGCCGGGCAAACCCACATGCCCGATCACCGACTCCGGCACCACCGCCACGCCCTGCCCCAGCGACACCAACGCGATCACCGCCACCAACCCGCCCGGTTGCGCGCCTAATGTCGGGGAGAATCCACCGACAGCGGCCACTTGCAACGTGCCGCTGATTTGCTCCGGCAAGATGAACGTCTCGTTCTGCAGATGCTCCGGACCGATGTCTGGCAGACGGCACAGCCAGGACTCGGTCGACAGCGCCAGGACAAAGCCCTCTTCGTCGAGGCGAATGGCTTCCAGTCCTTCGGGCAGCGTCATCGGCGAACGGACGTAACCCAAGTCGAATCGCCCATCGAGCACCATCGCCGGCAAGATGGCCATGGGACTTTCCCGTACATTCAGGCTCACGTCGGGGCATGCGCGGCTAAAGGCTTGCACCTGTTTTTGCAGCAGACCGGAGAACACCGCCGAGGCCACATACCCCAACTCGATGTGGCCAATATCGCCACGTCCCGCCCGTTGCGCATTGCGCTGTGCAAACTCGAATTGGCGCACCGTCGCCTCGGCCTCGATCACCAGCGCTGCCCCGGCTTCGGTCAGGCTCACATCACGCTGCTGACGCAGGAACAATCGAGTGCCCAATTCGTTTTCCATGTCCTGGATCTGCCGGCTCAGAGTCGGCGGCGCAATGCCCAGTTGCTCGGCAGCCCGGGTAAAATTGCGTTGCCGGGCAACGGCCAGAAAATAGCGGAAATGGCGAATATCCATTTATGCGTTAGCTCAAAGGTAATGAAATGACGACCCGCACCTAATAAAACGGACGCTGGCCGACGATAAGCTGCACGGACCTTCACCGTAAAGAGTTGCCGCCATGTCCGTCAAACCCAAGGTGAGCCCGCGCCTTACATTACTCACAGCCTCAGGCGTCTGCTCGCTGATCGTGCTCGACACCAACATCGTCGCGGTCACCCTCCCGACCATCGCACGGGACCTGGGCGCCAACTTTGCCGACATCGAGTGGGTGGTCAGCGCCTACATGCTGGCGTTCGCCGCCCTGCTGCTGCCGGCGGGAAGCATTGCCGACCGCTTCGGCCGGCAGAAAACCCTGCTCTGGGGCCTGGGTATCTTCATCCTCGCCTCCCTCGGTTGCGGCGCGGCGCCCAATGCGTTGTTCCTCGACATTGCACGGGCGATCAAAGGCGTGGGGGCGGCGTTGTTGCTGACCTCTGCCCTGGCGTCCATTGGTCACACCTTTCACGATGAAGTCGAACGGGCCAAGGCCTGGGCATTCTGGGGTGCGTGCATGGGCGTGGCGATGACCGCCGCACCGACTGTTGGCGGGCTGATCACCGAATACATCGGCTGGCGCTGGATTTTTTACCTTAACCTGCCGGTGGGACTGTTCTTGATGGTCATGGTCTGGCGCGCCGTGCCCGAATCCCGGGATGCCCAGTCCGCGCGCCTCGATCCCTGGGGCAGCTTGGCGTTCAGTGCGAGTTTGCTGTGCCTGATCTGGGGTTTGATCGAGGCCAACCGAATTGGCTGGAGCAACCCGGCCACTTACGCCCGGCTCTTTGGCGGCGCAGTATTGTTGGGGTTGTTCGTGGTGATTGAGCGAATGCAGCAGCGGCCGATGGTCGACCTGCAACTGTTCAAACATCCGCGCTTTATCGGCGCTCTGCTCGGCATGTTCACCTACGCCGGTTGCGCTCAAGTGATGATGACCATGCTGCCGTTCTACCTGCAAAACGGCCTTGGTTTTTCGGCGATTGCATCAGGGTTAGGAATGTTGCCGTTTGCGTTGACCATGCTGATTTGCCCACGCATCGGCGCGCGGCTCGCCAGCCGACTTTCGCCCGCCGCACTGATGGCGGGCGGATTGGCCCTCGTCGGCGGCGGTAACTTGCTCAGTGCCTGGGCCGTCAGCAGTGGTGGTTACCTGCCGTTCGCCCTGGCGATTGCCGTGACCGGCGCCGGTGCCGGACTGCTCAATGGCGACACGCAAAAGAACATCATGGCCTGCGTGCCCCGCGAGCGCACCGGCATGGCTTCGGGCATGAGCACCACGATGCGTTTCAGCGCCATCGTGTTGGCCATTGGCGTCTATGGCGCGCTGCTCTCCAGCCATACCGAGCTGTTGTTGCGCAGCGCGCTATCGACACAGGGCGCGACATGGCTTAGCCAGACCCAAGGTATCGCTTCGCGCGTGGTGGCGGGCGACATGACCGCGGCGCTGAACCTGCTCCCGGAAAGCGCATGGCCGCTGGTCGAGCCATTAGCGCGCCAGGCCTTTGTCGGCGGTTTCAGTTTGTTGCTCTACGTCGCAGGTTTGCTGGCGTTACTGGGCGCGCTGGTGGTGGGCACGTTGATGCGCCACCCAGTCCCGGCGCCCAAAAAACTTTCCCTGAGCCTGGAATAAACCCAGGCGGGGCTCGTCGTACTGCCACTGAAATCGTTCAGTAGCCACTACGAGAGCCCCGCCATGAAAAGTCTCCTGTCCGCGCTGTTTCTGATTGCCTTGAGCGGCACTGCAGCCGCCGCATCTGTCACCACCGCCAGCACCTCGAATATCGAGGACTATCGCTATTCGAAATCGCTGAACATCGCCAAGGTTGTCAACATCACCAGCGGCGATTATTGCGGCATCGGCCCACGGGAGATGACCTACGTCGACACGATGGGCACCACCCACATCCTGCGCTATCAAGCGTTCGGTGATTCGTGCATCGATCAGAACTGATGCTTGAGCGACGCCATTACCCGCTCGGCATTCGCCTCGCAAGCTATCCCTTCGGGCCGCGCCTGAATGCCTTCAATCACCCCCAGCAACTTCGCCTTGCTCTGCGCCAGGTGAAGTTGCATGGCTTCGATCTGCTCGACCTTGCGCACCAGGCCCGCCAGCAATTCCTCGTGATTGAACTCGCCCGTCACCGTGTCCGGTAACAACTGCTTGAGCTCTTCGAGGCTGAACCCGGCCTGCTGCGCGCACTGGATGATCATCAATGTTTGAAGGACTTGTGCTGGATAGCGCCGGTAGCCGTTGGCCGAACGCTCTACCTGACGAATCAACCCCTGAGACTCGTAAAACCGAATGCGCGATGCATTCAACCCGCTCAACTGCGCCAATTCACCAATCTTCATCTCGGTCTCATTTGCCTGCTTGACATTAAAGTTAACTTTAAGCTTAGCCTCTGCTCTTTCCTGATGAGGAGTCAAGCATGTCGCCCTTCCAAGCGTTGAATCTGCCCAACGGCCAGACCGTCGGCAATCGTATTGCCAAAGCCGCCATGGAAGAAAATCTCGCCGACACCGGGCAAGCACCGTCAGGCGCATTGTTTCAGCTGTATCAGGCCTGGGCCGAGGGCGAAGCGGGCCTGTTGCTGACCGGCAATGTGATGATCGACCGCCGCGCCATGACCGGCCCCGGCGGCGTCGTGCTGGAAGACGAACGCGACCTCGAACGTTTTCGTCAGTGGGCCACCATCGGCCGATCCGGTGGCGCGCAATTCTGGATGCAGCTCAACCATCCCGGCCGCCAGACCATGGCCAACCTCGGCCAGCAAGCCTGGGCACCGTCCGCCGTGGCGTTGGACCTGGGGGCGTTTTCGAAGATGTTTGCCGAGCCGAAACCGATGTCCGAGGCCGATATCGCCGAGGTGATCGCCCGCTTCGCCACCAGCGCGGCCCTTGCCGAAAAGGCCGGGTTCACCGGCGTGCAGATTCATGCGGCCCACGGTTACCTGATCAGCCAGTTCCTCTCGCCGTTGACCAATCGCCGCACCGACGGTTGGGGCGGGTCACTGGAAAATCGCGCGCGTTTGCTGCTGGAAGTCGTCAGCGCCGTTCGCAGTGCCGTCTCGCCGCAGTTTTGCGTGGCGGTGAAACTCAACTCCGCCGACTTCCAGCGTGGTGGTTTTGACGCCGACGATGCTCGCCAGGTGATTCAGTGGCTCAACGAGCAACACATCGACCTGCTCGAACTCTCCGGCGGCAGCTATGAAGCCCCGGCCATGCAAGGCGAAGCCCGCGACGGCCGGACATTGGCTCGGGAAGCCTACTTTCTGGAAATGGCCGGTGAACTCGCCAGCGTTGCGAGCATGCCGGTGATGGTGACCGGCGGCATTCGGCGCCTGGCCATCGTCGAACAGGTGCTCGACAGCGGCATCGCCATGGCCGGCATCGGCACGGCGATGGCGGTCGAACCGCAGTTGGTCAAACATTGGCGCGAAGGCCGTAACAGTCATCCGCAACTGCCGCCGATTCTGTGGAAACGTAAACCGTTAGCCGCCCTGGCGAACATGGCCGTGGTGAAATTTCAGCTCAAGCGGCTCAGTCGCGGACACAAGCCTCGGCCGCAAGTGTCGGCGTTGTGGGCGTTGATTGTTGACCAGTTGTACATTGGCCGGCGAACGCGGCAGTACCGTCAGGCGATGGGTAAATAAACTGAAACCGAGTCGCTTCCATCGCGGGCAAGCCCGCTCCCACAGGTCCTGTGAACACTGGAGATCCACTGTGGGAGCGGGCTTGCCCGCGATGAGGGCCTGACAGCCAACCTATTACTCAACCAGAAATCAGCTCATCAATATGCCGATAATCCGCGTGCAACTCCGCCGCCATTTGCTTCGCCCGCCCCAACCGGATCGGCCCGCGCTCGATATCAATCAGCAGGCCGGGACATTCCAGCGCAGGCAATAGCGACCACTCCTTCAACCGCCCATCGGTCAGCAACAACACACGCTGCTGCTCCGCCGGAAAGCGCTTTTTGCGCGTCGCCAACCAACGCCCCGCCTCAACCAGCGCCGCCAACACCGGCGTGCCACCGCTTGCGCCCAATCCATCAAGCCAGGTCCGCAAACCGCTGGACGCTTTCAAGCCTTGCACCTGCCATTTCGGCACATTGCCGCTGGCCGTCAACAACGCCAACCGCGCACGCTGGCGGTAGGCATCGTCGAATAGCTGCGCGAGTAAACCCTTGGCATCGCTCAACGCCTGATGACGCCGCGTCGAGGCCGAGGCATCGACAATCACCAGCCACAGTTCATGGGCGCTTCGAGTGCGCAGATGAAACAGCACATCGCTGCGCTGACGTGGCCGTCCCTTGAGCAAGGTGCCGGACCAGTTGATCGAGCCGCTGCGTGCGGCGTGGCGTTTGCCCTGTCTGCCGTTGTCCAGCCGTCCGGCGCGGGGTCTGGCATTCGCCCCCGCGTCAGATCGAGGGCGAATGCCTAAGGCTTTTTTGGCCAGCTCGGCACTTCACGGCGGGCGCCCACCGGCAGCGACTGGGCGGGCATTTCACCCCATTGGCCCTGGCCTTCGCTTGGGGCGGACTGTTGCGGGGATGGCGGCTGACTATGCTGCGGCGCTGGCGGTGATTGCTCGCGGCGGCGATGGCGCAAGGCGAACTCGGCGACGGCGTCGATATCGTCCTCGCTGATCGCGTTCGCACCGCGCCATGCGGCATGGGCGCGAGCGGCACGCAGCCAGACCAGGTCAGCACGCAAGCCATCGACGCTGGCGGCAAAACAGCGCTCGGTGATCAGCGCCAACGCTTGATCGTCGAGGGGAATGTTTGCCAGGACGCTACGGGCCTTCTCGCACTGTTCGCGCAGCGCTTGCTGCTGGTGTTCCCATTGCGCGCAAAAGCGCTGCGGATCGCTGTCGAAATCCAGCCGTCGACGGATAATCTGGCCACGTTCGGTCGGCGCGGTGTGGCCGCCGAGCGCGACGTTCAGGCCGAAGCGGTCGAGCAGTTGCGGACGCAGTTCACCCTCTTCCGGGTTCATGGTGCCGATCAGCACAAACTTCGCCGAATGCCGATGGGAAATGCCGTCGCGCTCGATCAGGTTGGTGCCGCTGGCCGCGACGTCGAGCAACAGGTCCACAAGGTGATCGGGCAGCAGGTTGACTTCATCGACATAGAGCACGCCGCCGTCAGCCTTGGCCAATACACCGGGGGAGAATTGCGCGCGGCCTTCGCTCAGTGCGGCATCGAGGTCGAGGGTGCCGACCAGTCGTTCTTCGGTGGCGCCCAGTGGCAAGGTGACAAATTGACCGCTGGCCAACAGGTCCGCGAGGCCCCGGGCCAGGGTGGATTTGGCCATGCCCCGCGGGCCTTCGATCAGCACGCCGCCGATCTTCGGGTCGATGGCGGTCAGGTAAAGGGCGAGCTTCAAGTCGTCGGCGCCGACCACGGCGGAAAGGGGGAAGTGTGGGGTGTCGGTCATCTTCAATACTCAGTCATGGTCGGTAGGTGCATCAGTACCATTCACAGGCAAACCTCATACCTGTGGGAGCGGGCTTGCTCGCGAATGCGGTGGGTCATCAATAAAGATGTTGTCTGACACACCGACTTCGCGAGCAAGCCCGCTCCCACAAGGGGAACGATCATGCCCTCATGAATCTTCTTCTATATCCAGCAGCAGGTTTTCCAGCGCCTCGCGGTACTCGCCAGGCTCCTTCCACATCCCCCGCTGCTGCGCTTCCAGCATCCGTTCGGTCATGTCGCGCAAGGCATGCGGATTGTGCTCGCGAACGAACTCGCGCGTCGCCGGGTCGAGCAAATAAGCGTCGGCCAGCAACGCGTACTGGTGATCGTCAATCAGCTGCGTCGTGGCGTCGAACGCAAACAGGTTATCGACCGTCGCCGCCAGTTCAAACGCGCCTTTGTAGCCGTGACGCTTGACCCCGTCGATCCACTTTGGATTGGCCGCCCGGGAGCGGATCACCCGGTTCAGTTCTTCCTTCAAGGTACGGATCTTCGGCAAATCCGGCTGACTGTGATCGCCGTGGTAACTGGCCGCGGCTTCACCGCTGAGGCTTTCCACGGCAGCAAGCATGCCGCCCTGGAACTGGTAGTAATCGTTGGAATCGAGCAAGTCGTGCTCGCGATTGTCCTGGTTCTGCAGCACCGCTTGCACCTGACTCAGGCGCTGGGCGAATTGTTCGCGGGCGGCGGTGCCTTCGTCGGACCCGCCGTAAGCATAGCCGCCCCAGTTCAGGTAAACCTCGGCCAGGTCGTCACGGCTTTGCCACAGACGCCCGTCGATGGCGCCCTGCACGCCGGCGCCATACGCACCGGGTTTTGCCCCGAAAATTCGCCAACCGGCCTGACGATTCGCGGCGTCCTCATCAAGGCCCGATTGCATCAGCGCTTCACGCTCGGCGCGCACTTTGGCGGCCAAGGGGTTGAGGTCGTCGGGTTCATCCAGTGCCGCGACCGCTTGCACCGCGGCGTCGAACAGGCGGATCAGGTTGGCGAAGGCATCACGGAAGAACCCGGAGACACGCAAGGTCACGTCCACGCGCGGACGGTCGAGCAGGCTCAGCGGCAGGATTTCGAAATCGTCGACCCGCTGACTGCCCGTGGCCCAGACCGGACGAACGCCCATCAGCGCCATGGCTTGGGCGATGTCGTCGCCGCCGGTGCGCATGGTTGCGGTACCCCAGACGGACAGACCGAGCTGGCGCAAGTGATCGCCATGGTCTTGCAGGTGCCGTTCGAGGATCAGGTTGGCGGATTGGAAGCCGATGCGCCACGCCGTGGTGGTCGGCAGGTTGCGTACGTCAACCGAGTAGAAATTGCGCCCGGTCGGCAGCACGTCCAGACGACCGCGACTGGGTGCGCCGCTGGGACCGGCAGGGACGAAGCGGCCGCTCAGGGCGTCGAGCAGGCCACGCATTTCGGCTGGGCCGCAGGCGTCAAGGCGTGGGGCTACCACTGTTTGCAGGCTTTCGAGGATGGCATGCACTTCGGCCCACCCCGTCCCCTGTGGGGGGGTGCCTTTGTGGCGAGGGGGCTTGCCCCCGTTGGACTGCGCAGCAGTCCCATCTTTTGGGGCCGCTTCGCGACCCAACGGGGGCAAGCCCCCTCGCCACAAGAGCTCGCTCCCACAGGGTCCGGAGTCGGTATCCACAGTGCGTGAAATGAGTTGAGCAGCGAACAGTTCGAGGCGTTCACGGGTATCGCCCGCCGTTCGCCAAGCTTCATTGCCGACAGTTTGCAGTTCAATGGGACGCGGCCCGGTCCATGGCTCGGCCAACGCACAATCCAGCGGATCGAACCCCAGCTCGAACGCCTTCGCCAACGCCCGCAGCACACTCGATTGCGCGCCACGCCCGTCGCCACGGGGAATCCGCAGCAAGGCCAGCAAGGTGTCGATGCGCAACCGCCCGGTCGGTGATTCGCCAAAGATGTGCAGGCCATCGCGAATCTGCGACTCCTTCAAGTCGCACAAATACGTGTCCAGGCGCGGCAACCAGATCGCCGCATCGGCATCGCTGTCGAGTTTTTCGTCGAGTTGCAGCTCGCGATCAATGTGCGTGTCGCGCACCAGTTGCAGGATGTCGCGCTGCAATTCACGGGCGCGGCGCGGATCGAGCAGTTGCGCTTCGTAATACTCGTCGGCCAGCAGCTCAAGGTTGCGCAGTGGCCCGTAGGTTTCAGCGCGGGTCAGCGGCGGCATCAAGTGGTCGATGATCACCGCTTGGGTGCGGCGCTTGGCCTGCGCGCCCTCGCCCGGATCGTTGACGATAAACGGATAGATGTTCGGCAACGGCCCGAGCAGTGCGTCGGGCCAGCAGCTTTCCGAGAGCCCGACGCCTTTGCCCGGCAGCCATTCGAGGTTGCCGTGCTTGCCGACGTGGATCACACCGTGGGCACCATAGGTGTTGCGTAGCCAGAAGTAGAACGCCAGATAGCCGTGGGGCGGCACCAGGTCCGGGTCGTGATAGACCGCGCTCGGGTCCACCTGATAACCGCGCGCCGGTTGAATGCCGACGAAGGTCAGGCCAAAGCGCAGACCGGCAATCATCATCCGTTCGCCACGGTACATCGGGTCGTTTTCGGGTGTGCCCCAGCGCTCCAGCACGGCCTCGCGATTGGCCTCGGGCAAGGCGTCAAACATGCGCTTGTAGTCATCAAGCGCGAGGCTTTGATGACACGGGCGCTGGTCAAGGGTGTCGAGGTCATTGCTGACGCCGCCGAGCAATTGCTGGATCAACGCGGTGCCGCTGTCGGGCAAGTCGGCCGGCAGCGGATAACCTTCCTGATGCAGCGCGCGCAGGATGTTCAGCGCGGCGGCCGGGGTGTCGAGACCGACACCATTGCCGATGCGCCCATCGCGGGTCGGGTAGTTGGCAAGGATCAGGGCGACGCGTTTTTCGCTATTTGGCAGCCGTGCCAGATCGATCCAGCGCCGCGCCAGTTCGGCGACAAAATCCATGCGTTCAGGCTGCGCGCGATAACAGACCACGTCCGACTGACTGCGCTCACTGCGCCACGCCAGGTCCTTGAAGCTGATCGGCCGGCTGATGATCCGACCATCCAGCTCCGGCAGCGCGATGTGCATGGCCAGGTCACGCGGACCGAGGCCTTGTTCACTGGCACGCCAGCCCGGCTCGTTGTCCTGAGCGCAGATCGCCTGAATCACCGGAATGTTGCGGCGAAACGGTCGCAGGTGCGGGGCTTCGGGGCTGGACTGGGCGAAACCGGTGGTGTTGAGAATCACCCCCGCCTCGACGTGGTCCAGCAGGTCCTCGACCACCGTCAGGCAACCGGGCTCTTTCAAACTGGCCACGGCAATGGGCAACGGGTTCAACCCCGCTAGCTGCAAACGCTGGCAAAAGACATCGATAAAAGCGGTGTTCGCAGCCTGTAAATGCGAGCGGTAAAACAGCACCGCCGCCACCGGCTGATCGGCTCGCCACTCGGCTTGCCAATCCTCAAGGTCGGCGGGACTTTTTTGTGGGTGGTAAATCGCCGTGCGCGGCAGGGTTTGCGGCTCGGCCCAAGCGTAATCGCGGTCCAACCAGCGAGTGGCGAGGCAGCGGAAAAAATCCAGCGCATTGCCCATGCCGCCCTGACGCAAAAACTGCCAGAGCCGATCGCGGTCTTGCGCGGGGACGGTGCTCAGGTCGCTGAGTTCCGGGTCCGGACGATCATCGCCGGGCACCAGAATCAGCTGCACACCCCGTTCGGACAATTGCACCAGCCGCTCGACGCCATAACGCCAATAGGCGATACCGCCGTGCAGCGAGATCAAAATCACCTTGGCGTGGCGCAGCACTTCATCGACATATAAATCGACCGAGGCGTGATTCTGCACCTGCATCGGGTTGGCCAGGCGCACGCTCGGGTAGTCGTCGGGCAGTTGCTGCGCGGCTTCGGCGAGCAGCGCCAGGCTGGAATCGCCGCTGCACAGGATCACCAGCTCGGCGGGGGTTTGTCCAAGGTCGGCGATGTTGTCATCCGACACAAAACCGCCGGGCTGGGTCCTGAGCAGGTGCATGGCTTAAACGCTGAGCGCGGCGCGCAATTGCGCTTCGAGTTGAGTAGCGTCCAGTTCCTGGCCGATCAGCACCAGGCGCGTGGTGCGCGCTTCCTCGGCGCCCCACTGACGGTCGAAATGCTTGTCGAAACGCGTGCCCACGCCCTGAATCAGCAAACGCATCGGCTTGTTCGGGATCGCGGCGAAACCTTTGACGCGCAGAATGCCGTGCTTGACCACCAGTTGCGTCAGCGCGTCCATCAGCAGGCTTTCGTCGGCTTGCGGCAGTTCAATGGAGATCGAATCGAACGCGTCGTGATCGTGATCGTCTTCACCTTCGTGGTGATGATCGTGGTGACTGTGACGGCTGTCGATGTGTTCTTCGGAGCCGGCGCCGAGGCCGATCAACACGTCCAATGGCACGCGACCGCTGCTGGCTTCGATGACTTTCACCGCGGGCGGCAGTTCTTCGGCGACTTCGAGGCGCACACGGGCCAGGTCTTCAGGGCTGATCAGGTCGGCTTTGTTGAGGATCACCAGGTCGGCGCTGGCCAGTTGGTCGGCGAACAGTTCGTGCAGCGGCGATTCGTGGTCCAGGTTCGGATCGAGTTTGCGCTGGGCATCCACTTGATCCGGGAACGCGGCGAAGGTGCCGGCGGCCACGGCCGGGCTGTCGACTACGGTGATCACGGCGTCAACGGTGCAGGCGCTGCGGATTTCTGGCCATTGGAAGGCTTGAACCAAAGGCTTTGGCAGGGCCAGGCCCGAGGTTTCGATGAGGATGTGATCGAGGTCGCCGCGACGGGCCACGAGTTCGCGCATCACCGGAAAGAATTCTTCCTGGACGGTGCAGCACAGGCAGCCGTTGGCCAGTTCGTAGACGCGGCCGTTGGCTTCTTCTTCGGTGCAGCCGATGGAGCACTGCTTGAGGATTTCGCCGTCGATGCCCAGCTCACCGAACTCGTTGACGATCACCGCAATGCGACGGCCCTGAGCGTTGTCGAGCATGTGCCGCAGCAAGGTGGTTTTGCCCGAGCCGAGGAAGCCGGTAACGATGGTGACGGGGAGTTTGGCCAGTGTTTTCATCGGAT